>Ga0310811_10000926_pt1 | contig 37663 bp, 31 predicted proteins | sample YCmetagenome_FD_207642 | JGI IMG/M metagenome (GOLD analysis project Ga0310811, IMG submission 207642) | Soil microbial communities from experimental microcosm in Duke University, North Carolina, United States - YC | ecosystem: Engineered > Artificial ecosystem > Soil microcosm > Unclassified ... | reverse complement strand
CGCCCTTGAGCGGGATCCACCAGCTCCACCAGCCGTCGCCGATGATGTGGTTGGTCGCGGTATTGCGCGTGCCATGCACGGCGCGCGACCACTCGGGGAATTTCGTGGCCAGCTCGCGGCTGTCCCAATCCTTCACGCCTTTCCAGCGCGACCAGGCAGAGGCGGTGGGATGCTCTGTGTTCGAGACCCACCAGCCGTTCTTGCGTGCCAGCGTGGCGGCGAGGCCGGAGGCATCCACGATCCAGCGTGCGGAGACGCGGCGGACGTGTCCGTCATGCTTGATCTCGAGTGTCTGCCGTCGGCCGGCCTCGAGCTGCACATTCGCCACCGTGGCGGGGCGGATGAGTTCCGCCCCCGCGGCACAGGCCCGGCGCAGGACCTCCTCGTCGAAGGTCGAGCGATCGAGCTGGTAGGAGGGGATGCGCGAGAGGTAACGGGCGCCGAGCTCGCTCGCCTCGCCGAGGTTCTGCACCTCGTCGTTCTTGAACCAGAAGCGAAGGCCCTGCTTCACCAGGTGTGACTCGTTGAGGTAGTGCGTGAGGTCCAGTACCTTGCGCATGAAGAATGCGCTTACCTCGACCGTGGCCTCACCCACGCGGCGGGTCAGTTTTTCGGACTTCTCGACGATGAGCAGGCGCAGGCCGGGGTTGTGCCGGAGCAGTAGCGTCGCCGTGGCTGCGCCGGAGAGCGCCCCGCCGATAACGACGACGTCGTAGCTGTCCTCCTCTGGAGGTGTGGACGGGATTTCCATCTCAGACATGCCTCAGACGGCCGGGGCGAAGGAGCGGTCGAACTCCTCGCGGCGCCCGCGGAAAAAGGTGAGCAGCGGCCCGGTGAGCATCGTGGTGACGAGTGCCATGATCACGAGCATCGCGAAGATGCGCGCGGAGAGGATGCCCATGTCGTAGCCGATATTCAGCGCGATGAGCTCCATCAGTCCGCGCGTATTCATCAGCGCGCCGAGCTGGAGCGAGTCGCGCCAGCCCATGCCCGTGATGCGCGCCGAGATCGCGCTGCCGCCGAGCTTGCCCAGCGTCGCGACGGCGATGATGAGCAGGCACAACGCCCAATCCCACGGTCCGTCGAGGAGGCCGATCTGGGTTCGCAGGCCGGTGAAGGCGAAGAAAAGGGGCAGCAGGAGCACGGAGCTGAAATTTTCCACGCGCAGCGCCAGCTTGTGCCGGAAGTCATTCACCTCGGGCATGATCGTGCCCGCCAGGAACGCTCCGAAGAGCGCGTGAATCCCGATCGCCTCCGTGAAGAGTGACGAGGCCATGACCACGCAGACGACGAGGACCAGCGCGCCGCGAGGCATCTGCTCCTCCTCCAGCGCCGCACGGCCCAGGCAGGCGGGAAGGATGCGCCGGACACCCATGACCATGATGGCGACGAAGGCGGCGACGAACAGCAGGCTCAACGCCGAGCTGCCAAGGCTGCCCGCATTGACGATCGCGATGACGAAGGCCAGCAGGCTCCAGGCCGTCACGTCGTCCACGGCCGCGCAGGTGATCGCCGTGGCGCCGAGCGAGGTGCGCGAGAGTCCCCGCTCCTGGAGGATGCGGGCGAGCACGGGGAACGCGGTGATGCTCATCGAGATGCCCATGAAGAGGGCGAAGGCCGTGAACGTGGTGCCCGGCGCGGCCAGCCGGGCGTAGAGGAAATAGGCCAGCCCGACACCCAGCAGGTAGGGGATGACGATGCTCGCGTGGCTCACCACGACGGCGGTCTGGGCCTTGCCCCGCACCTGGCGGATATTCAGCTCCATGCCGACCACGAACATGAAGAGGCACACTCCGACCTGGCTGAGCAGTTTCAGCGCGCCCATCGAGTCCGCGGGAAAGATGACCTGGAAGGCATTTGGCGCCACCCAGCCGAAGAGCGACGGCCCGAGCGGGATCCCCATCGCCATCTCGCCGACCACGGCCGGCTGTCCGATGCGGGTGAACAGCGCGCCCATGAGCCGTGCGGCCGCGATAACGACCAGTAGCTGCAGGAAGAGATGACTCAGAGGCGTATTGAAATTCTGAGCGATGCCGGTGAAGACCGTTCCCTCGGCTGCATGCGGAGCGGCGGCGTGCGCCATGGCCGATGGGGTCCCCTGCGGGACCGGGAGCTGGGCGCCGAGGTGGAGAATCCACAGGATCGACAAGCTCACCACGGTGAGGAGAAGGATATAAAGGATGGATGTGCGCTTCATCTTGCAGGGTGATCAGGTCGCGGAAACGGGCCCGGTCTCGCAACGCTCATAACGGATGGGTGCCGGGAAGGGGAATCCGATTTCTCCCTGAGCGGAGTTGATCGCCGGGCGATTTTCGAGACAATCCCCGCGACATGTCCGCCCTGCCTGATTCTGCCTCATCCGCCGTCTGGGATGCCCTGATCATCGGGGGCGGGCCAGCCGGCTCCACCGCCGCGACGACGCTCGCCCAGGCTGGCCGCCGGGTGCTCGTGCTGGAGAAGGAGACCTTCCCCCGATTCCATGTCGGCGAGTCGTTGCTGCCCTACAACCGCCGCATCTTCGAGGACCTCGGCGTGTGGCCGAAGCTCGCGGCCGCCGGCTTCATGCGCAAGCGCGGGGCGCAGTTTCTGATGGGGAACGGCTCGCACAAGGTGCGGATCGACTTTTCCCAAGGCTCGTTCACCGCGTATCCCGAGGCCATCCAGGTCGAGCGCTCGAAGTTCGACGACCTGCTGCTCCAGCACTCGCGTATCTGTGGCGTGGAGGTACGGGAGGGGGCCCTCGTACTGGAGCATCGCGTAGGACCAGGCGATGTCACCGTGCGCTACCGCGGGGCGGATGGCGTGGAGCAGGAGGAGCGCGCGCGCTTCCTCATCGACGCGAGCGGCCTCTCCAACTTCACGGCGAATCGGAAGGAAATCCGCCGCTACTATCCGGGGCATAAGAAAGTCGCGGTCTTCGGTCACTTCGCGGATGTGGATATGCCGCAGGGGGAGGAATACGGAGACATCCTCATCGTGCGGAGGGAGAACTCGTGGTTCTGGATGATCCCGCTGGAGGCGGGCAAGACCAGCGTCGGCCTGGTGATGGACCGGGTGGATTTTCAGGCGCAGGGCAAGGACTTCGCCGCCATCCACCGGGCCGCGATCGAGTCGACGCCCGAGGTGCGGCAGCGCTTCACCCGGGCCCGGGGGATGAATCCGTTGAGCGTGGTCACTGATTTTTCCTATCGCAACGACAGCCTTGTCGAGCCGCGCATCGTACGGGTGGGCGACGCCTCGGGTTTCATCGATCCGATTTTTTCAAGCGGAGTGATGCTCGCGATGACGAGCGGCCAGCATGGCGCCCGCACCGTGGTCGAGGCCTTGGAACGAGGCGTGGCATTCACCCCGGGCATGCAGGCGTACGAGCGCGCGACGCGCCGGCGCATTGGCCAGTACTGGGAATTCATCGAGAATTTCTATCGGCAGAGCTTTGCGGAGATTTTTTTCCAGCCGCACAACAAGCCCCGCATGGTCTGCGCGATCAACGCCGTGCTTGCCGGTTGCACCAGTCTGTCGTTTGGCGCCTGGTGGCGGCTGCGGCTGTTCTTCCTGCTCGCGTGGCTCAACAAATTCATCCCGGTCGCGCGACGGATCGAGGTTTCCTGATTCGGTTCCGTTGCTTCCTTCAAACCTGGGCCGCGTAAGCCGCCTTCTTGTTAACGGTCGGTCCACTTGTCTCCTGAGCGTCAGCAGGTAGCATGGCCGGATGTCCGACGCTGGCAGCCAAACACGAATCCGGCAGCGAGGGCAGAGGCGGGTCGCAATCGTGGCGTTTCCTCCGGTGCGGGAGCTGGATGTCGTTGGGCCGGCGGATGTTTTTGCCACTGCCAATCGGCTTGCGGGAGAGGATCTTTACTCGTCGGTGATTGTCGGGACGGAAGGTGGGCGGACGATCGTTGGGATGAGTGGACTTTCCCTCGTGGGCGAGACCACGCTTGGCACCCTTCGTGGCCGGGTCGATACCCTGCTGATTCCCGGTGGCTGGGGTTGCGAAAATCTCAAACCGAAGGCCGCGACCGTGACCTCGCTTCGCAAACTGGCGGATCGCAGCCGACGGGTGGGATCGGTCTGCACTGGCGCCTTCCTGCTTGCCCGGACGGGACTTTTGGACGGCCGTCGGGCGACGACCCATTGGTCCTTTTCGGCTCAACTCGCGGCGGCCTTTCCGGCGGTGGAGGTGGACTCTTCGCCGATCTGGATTCGCGATGGGAAATATTACACCTCCGCGGGAGTGACGGCGGGGATCGATCTCTCGCTGGCATTGGTGGAGGAGGACCACGGCGCGGCGCTGGCTCTGCAGGTCGCGCGGAATCTCGTCGTCTTCCTGCGCCGGCCCGGCAATCAGGCGCAGTTCAGCGTTTCCCTCAATTTGCAGGCGGGAGATCGGAATCCGTTCCACGAGCTTCTGGTCTGGATCGCCGATCATGTCGGCGAAGATCTCTCGGTTCTACGGCTGGCGGAGCGGGCGGCGATGAGCCCTCGCAACTTTCATCGCGTCTTTGTCGCCACCACCGGGAAATCGCCCGCCCGCTTCGTGGACGAGGCTCGGGTGGAGGCGGCCTGCCGCCTGCTGGAAACCTCGGATCTGTCCCTCGACGCGATCGCGGACCGCTCGGGCTTCGGCGATGGCGACTCCATGCGTCGTTCGTTTCTCCGGCATCTCGACTCCTCACCGGCCCGATACCGCCGCCATTTCCAGTCCTCGAAGCTCACGTAGCCGGAGCGTGGGGAGTAGATTACGCGACTTCGCACCATCGACCGCGGGCTGGTTCACTCAGCAGGACTCCAATTTTAGCTGATACGGTGATTCTATTTTCTTTGACTGCCACCTTGTGAGCAGACTTGCTCATGGCCCGTCGAGATTGGACTCGCCCCGAGTTGCTTCAGGTTTTGGAGTTTTATTTCCGGACGCCGTTTGGACGGCTTCATCGGACAAATTCTGAAATTCTTCAGCTTGCCCGGAGAATTGGTCGGACGCCAAGTGCCGTGGCACTGAAGGCCGTGAATTTCGCTAGTTGTGACGAGCAATTGAGGGCTCGAGGTATTCGTGGAATGAGCAATTCCAGTGCTGCGGATCGTACGTTTATTTGCGCAGTTTTTAGCAGCGCCCGAGCGCTGTTTGACGGAGCTAGCAAAATTGCCCCGAGTGACTTCCCGTCTATAAGTTCGAAGGAACCGGAAATTGCCGACGATTTTCCCAAAGGTATCGACGTGAAAGTGACGGCGTCTAGTCGGCGAGGGCATTCTTTCTTCCGTCGGAGCGTTTACACGAATTTTGAAGGTCGGTGCGCAATGACTGGGTTGAGGGTGCCAAGCCTGCTTACGGCGAGTCATATCGTACCATGGAATTGCGGAGAGAGCTTGAGATGCGACCCTCGAAATGGCCTGTTGCTTTCCGCTCTTCACGACCGAGCATTTGATCGTGGGCTGCTGACGATCGATCCAGACTTGCGCATCTTAGCGAGTCGCGCTTTGTCCCAGTTTGAGAAAGACGAATTTTGTTTGGTAAGTTTGCTGTCGCTCGATGGAGTGCCGCTAAGACTGCCTCGGCATCCCAAGTTTCTCCCTTCTCAAGAAGCTCTCGCGTATCATCGCTCAGAGATTTTCATCAAATAGGCGGGAGGCCTTCTCACCTTCGAAAATATCTCAAGAGTTCTCGTCCGATCCATTCTCCTACCGGCACGGATACACCATTGCCGATCATGCGATAGGCGTCGCGATCACTTCCGGCAAAGTTGAAGGTGTCGGGTACGCCTTGGAGCCGAGCGTATTCTCGCACGCTGTAGGGGCGGACTCCGCGTGGAAATCGATGATCTACGACGAGGCGAGTCGAGAGATCTTTGGCATAATGTGCGACGCAGGTGGGCGCCATGTCTCCGCGAGCGGGATCACTCACGATAGGTCTGTCACGGTAGGCGCCATCGATTCGTTTCGTCACGTAGTCAGGGATCTCGACCCGTGGATCGCTCTCGAGAATTTCGGCCAAACTCACGCGTCTGGAGGCTACGGGTTCGCGCCAGCTGAAATTGCGGCGAGAGCCCATAATGATGAGCCGATCCCGACGTTGCGGAAGCCATGTTTGGGTGGATATGGGACAGAACACATTCACGAAATAGTCGGGAAGGGCCGTCATAGCTTCCATCACAACGGGAAAGCGGCGCATCCCGGGAACGTTTTCGACGACGTAGGTCTCGGGCTGGCGAATGGCAATATGTCGGAAAAAATGAAGGAAAAGGTCTTCTCCGGTTCGCGTACCATGAATGTCTGCGATGGGTGAATATTTCGTACAAGGATATGTAGCTACCATCACGTCGCAGGGCTTCTCGGCCGAAACCAATTTTTGCCGGATATCGCCTTCGATGGTTTCGTGTGAGAAGTTTAACCGTTGGGTGGCGCAGCAGATTCGGTCGATCTCGAAGCTTTGTTGAATTTCGATGCCGCCGAGACGGAGGCCGATATCCATGAGTCCCGCTCCGGAGAAATAGCTGTTTGCGATCGGGATATATGATTGAAGAGCCTTCGCCATAGGGCCGAGAGTGATCCTTCTCGGGCCATAAGTCCTTGGACGATGAGTCAAGTTGACGTGCCGTCGCTGTTTTCTTTTCGCTGTCTCTATCTGCTGGTGAAAGCAGCTATCTGAATGGCCTGCACCGGGCAGGTGGGGGCTTCCGGTTCTACGAGTAGGTGCCGAGAACCTGATGGACGCCTTCGATGGCCATGCCTCCCTCGCCGACAGCGGCGCCACAGCGTTTCACGGAGCCGGAGCGGACGTCGCCGGCTGCGAAGACTCCCGGACGACTCGTTTCCAGGGAGGTCGGGGTGCGATGGCAGCCTTTCCACGCGGGCGCGTCGGCCACGGAGGCCCCGGTTTTCACGAAACCCTTCTCGTCGCATAGGATCTCCGGCGGCAGCCAGCCCGTGCAGGGTTTGGCGCCGATCATGGAGAAGACGGCGGGTGTCTGTTCGACGCGCCGCTCGCCGGTCTGCGTATTCTCGAACTCCACCGCTCGCAGGCGGGTGTCTCCGGTCATCTTGCGGATCTCGGTGTGGCAGAGGATCTCGATGTTGTCCTTGGTCTCGACCCGGCGAGAGAGGTAGCTGGACATGCTTTTCGACAGATCGTCCCCGCGTATGACGAGGATGACTTCCCGGGCGATCTCGGAGAGGAACATGGCGGCCTGCCCGGCGGAGTTTCCCCCTCCGGCAACGACGACCGTGGCGTCCCGGCAGAGCTGTGCCTCCATGGCGGTGGCGGCATAGAAAACACCCATGCCTTCGAAGGTCTCCCGTCCCTCGGCGTCGATGCGGTTGTAGTTCGCCCCGGTCGAGATGATGACGCACTTCGCCCGCAGGGTGGACATGCACCCGTCGATCTGCAGGGTGGCCCCGTGGGTGCCGTCGGTGAAGGAAAGGGAGAGGGCTTGAGAGGGGGTGGAAAACTGGGCGCCGAAGCGGAATGCCTGGAGCTGGGCCCGGCTCGTGAGATCGCCCCCGCTGATGCCGGTGGGGAAGCCGAAGAAATTCTCGATCAGCGAGGAGGATCCGGCCTGGCCGCCCGGGGCGTAGCTCTCGAGGACAACAGTCTTCAGGCCCTCGGAAGCGGCATAGACGGCCGCAGCCAGTCCGGCGGGGCCGGCGCCGACGATGACCAGATCGCAGAGGATCTCATCCTTGCCCTCCTCGGCGAGTGGGCGGAGCAGGCCGGCAACATGAGCCACCTCGCGGATGGAAGGGCGTCGCACGGTGGAGCCGTTACTGGCGATGAGGATGGGAAGGTCGGTGTAGGCGAGCCGGAGACGGTCGCACATTTCACGGCCTTCCTCGCTGTCGGAGACGATGAGGCGATGGGGAAAGTGATTTTTGTCGAGGAAGTCGTGAATCCGGTGCGCGTCCCGGCATCCACTATGCGCGACGATGCGCAGGCCCATGAAGTCGTGGTCCCGGCGAAGGCGTTCGCGGCGCATGATGAACGCCTGCACGAGCGGCTCGCCGACCCCCGGCAACTCCGCCAGAGCGCGGCGCAGCCCGGCCGCTGGGATTTGCAAGATCTCGGTCTCATCGGCGAGCCCGCGGGCGCTCGCGATGGCGGAGGTGCCATTGAGCATCGCGACGTCCCCAACGAAATCGCGCGGGCCCGGCGTGGCCAGGATGAGCTCGTCTCCGTCGCGGGGCTCGAAGACCTCGAGCTCGCCGCTCAGCACGACCGTCATGGAGAGATCGCGCTGGCCGGCCCGGAAGAGCATCTCCCCGCGGCGAATGGTGCGTCGCTCGCCGAGAGGGTCGAGCAGGGCGAGCTGGTGATCGTCGATTTTTGGGAAGGCGATGCTTTCCGTGTCCCGATAGAATTGCTCGTCCTTCTCTTCCTGGGTCATGACCGCAAATCCTACCCGACGGACCGGCGGCTGTCTCCCGGTTTTCAGCCGGCGGCCGGAGATTCCGCAGCCTTCGCGGCGGCTGGCGCAAAGGATGGCTCGGCCAGCCGGCAGGCATGGGCGGCGAAATCTGCGGGCCACGCTTCCACCAGGGCCTCGAACGTCTCGCGGTCCCCACGGTAAAGGGCGCGTGTGGCTTCCTCGAACCCTGGTTCGTCTCCCGCCATGTGGGACATGAAGCGATAGCAGGACTCGCGAGCGCGCCGGATGCGATCGGTGCCCTGAAGATCCCGGCTGGCGGCCTCGACTAATTTGCGAAGGGCAATGGAGGCTCCGCCGGGCTGGGCGCCGAGCCATTCCCAATGCCGGGGCAGGAGCGTGACCTCCCGGGGAACGACGCCGAGCTTGGGGCGTCCCGGTCCGCGCCGTTCCGGAGACTCCGGGAGTGCGCTCCCCGTCACGGGCAAAGTGGCGAGGATCGATTCCAGCGGCCCGCGGAAGTCGATTTCCACGGGGCGGCTGGTGGCATCGTCGAGGACGACGACCGGTTCGTTCATCTCGTCGAATGCACGCTTCGACTCGCGCACGACGGTCGGCAGGTCGCCCGTGGCAAGGGAGCGGGAGCCTTGAAAAGACGTAAAGGTAGATTCCATCCCGCGAAAATTACCCGGATAAAATAGATGGTCAATATTTTATCCGGGTAAAATTCTCGCGTCCCATCTTTAGTAGGGATTGTCAGCCTCGGTCTTCTTGGTGACGGTGGTAAGACCTACTACGGGCGTGTGAACGACTGTATCGCCATTCGGCCGGGACTCGGGTGTGCTTTTGGGGAAGCCGTCTTCGTTCGCGCAGGAGCAAAGGGCGATGGCCCCTGCAGCCAGGCAAAGGACCATCGGGATTTTCATGAGCGCGGGCGATTAATAGACGACGGCACCGGAGCTGACGGTTGTGGAACTGCTCGTCGCAGGGTGAACACTTGTCTCTTCTGTCGTGGTCGTGGTGGTGCGGGCCGGTGCGGTCTCATGCACGGTCGTACAGGCCGAAAGGGCGAGGGCACCGGCGGCAAGGGCGAGCACGAGGAGGTCTTTGGTTTTCATGGGAAGTATGGCGCAGGAGCGTTGATTATTGATCGGTCGTCGTGGTGGTCGTGGTGGTTTTCTTTTCTTCCACGACCGGAGCAACCGGGGCAGCCGTCGTAGTGGTGCGGTTGACGACCACACGGGAGGCGACCATGTCGTCCCCGGATTTCGTGTAGTAGACCGTGACCGGGAGGCCGGACTTCACCACGTCCATGGAGACGGGGGCTCCCGTGTCGTCGACATAGGTTGTCGTCCTGGTCGCGCTGTAGTGAACCGGGGCCGGAGCAGAGCTGGACTGGATCGTAATGGCGTCCGGCGAGAATTCACTGATGGTGCCGGCGGAGTTCAGAGACTCGACGGTGGTGGTCGTCTGGGCGATGGACGGAGCGGCCAGCATGAACGCGGCCGTGAGCGCCAGAGTAGAGGTGAGGATGGTTTTTTTCATAAGGGTCCGTGCGCCGCGGGGTTGTTTCCGAGCGCATGGAGGGTTCGCGGCGCGGGATCGGGGCGGACGTGTGGCCGATTCCACCCCTCTGACGAAAAAAATATGGAACGCGACGGAGCCGCAGGCGAATCAGGGCTTGGGCAACTCGTAGATCGTCTCGATCGCACCGGCCCCCGCGCGCCGGCGGGAAATCTCCGGCCCGATCTTCTCGAGCAGATGGAGAGCGGCGACGTTGTCCTCGAGCGAGAAGGCGAGCCACCGGCGGATGCCAGCTTCCCAGGCGAGGCGGGCGAGGTGCCGAAGCAGGGCTGTCCCGCCGCCCTGGCCTTGGTACTCGTCCACGACCACGATCGCAACCTCGGCGAGCTCGGGATCCTCCGGGGTGCGGATGCTGCGAGCCACGCCGACCTGGTCGATCTCCTGGTCCGAGTGGTCGAGGATCGCGAGGATCAAAGCGAGATGATCCACGAAATCGCAGTGCGTAAGGTAGTGGAGCTCGGCGGAGGAGAAGCGCTTGCGATACTGCAGGAAGCGATAGGCGTGACCGGCCGGCGACAGTCGACCCAGCCCGCGAGTGAGCGCCCCGCCGTCGGCGGCGGTGATCGGCCGCGTGAGGGCGATCGTGCCGTTGGCGAGGCGGAATGGCTGGTTCATCAAGCCGGATCGTGGGGCGTGCCACGCTCGCGCAAAGCACGCTCGAGCAGCGTAACGTTGATGGGCTTGGTGAGATAGTCGTTCATCCCCGAGGCCAGGCATCGCTCCGCGTCGCCCGCCATGGCGAGAGCCGTGAGCGCGATGATGCGGGCCGGGCGATGCTCGGGATGCTCCTTTTCCCATGCGCGAATGCAGCGCGTGGTCTCCAGGCCATCCATGCCGGGCATCTGCACATCCATCAGGACGACGTCGAAGCGCTGGGTCTCGAAGAGCTCCAGCGCCGCCGCCCCGCTCTCCGCGAGCTGGGGCACGATCTGCCAGCGGCGCAGGATGGATGAGAGCAGGCGCCGATTCGAGGGATTGTCCTCCACGATCAGCACTCGCAGGACGCTGAGGTCCGCGACCTCGTCCGTGTTCTCCGTGGCGCCGCCCGAGGCGGCCTTTCCTCCATCGCCCGGGTGGAGCGGGAGGGTGGCCGTGAAGATCGAGCCTTCGCCATGCCTGCTCTCCACCTCGACCGAGCCGCCCATGAGCTGGCAGAGGCGGCGGGTGATGACGAGTCCGAGTCCGGTGCCTCCAAATCGTCGGGCGATGGTGGCATCGACCTGGCTGAACGGCTGGAACAGCGCCTCGAGCTGCTCGGGGGAAATGCCAATGCCCGTGTCCTCGACGGCGAGGATGATGATGCCCCGGCCCGCGCGGGCGCGCAGGGTCACCGCCCCCCGGGAGGTGAATTTCACGGCGTTCGACAGCAGGTTGACCAGGATTTGTTCGAGCCTGGTGGGATCCGCGTACATCGTCAGAGGCAGGTCGGGATCGATCTCCAGCCGGAGCGAGATGCCTTTCTCCGCTGCCTGGGGATCGAACATGCGGAGGCTGCGGTCGAGCAGGGGGCGGAGGGGGAAGGAAAGCGGCGACAGGACGAGCTGCCCGGCCTCGATGCGGGAGAGATCGAGGATGTCGTTGATCACGACGAGGAGGATGCGACCGCTCGTGAGGATCGAGTCCACGTACGCGGACTGGACCCGATCGAGAGGCTGCTCGTGCAGCAACTGGGCGTAGCCGAGGACGCTGTTCATCGGCGTGCGAATCTCATGGCTCATCGCGGCCAGGAACTCGGACTTCGCACGGTTGGCCGCGAGCACCTGGGCCTCCATGGCCTTGCGATCGGTGACATCGCGGGCGAGCCCGGCGGTGCCGACCGTGAGCCCTGTGTCATCCACCACCGGGCTCTTGAAAACCTCGTACCAGACCGTGCCGTCCGGATATTCCACCACCTGTTCCTCGTGAATCCTCTCGCCGACCTGCGCGAGGAGGCGATCCTCGCGAGTGTAGAGGCCGGCGCGGTCGGGCGGATAGATGTCCTCCGAGCGGAGGCCGATGATCTCTTCCTGCGACCGGCCGTTGGCGCGGGCGAACTCGCGATTCACCGCGAGATACCGCCCATCGAGGTCTTTCAGCCAGGCCTGGAAGGGGATGTTCTCGAGAATGGCACGGAGGTGCGACTCGGTCCGCCGCAGGTCCGCCGCCTGCCGGGCGACCTGCTCTTCCTTGGCGAAGGTCGAGCGTCGCGCCGCGTAGCCGAACCATGCGGCGAGCATCGCGACAATGATCGCGAGCGTGCCGCTCGACATGCTGGAGAATATCTCATCCGTCGAGCGCACGCCATGTACTCCCAGCAGCACCTGGATGCCGGAAAAGACGAGATAGTAAATGCCCAGCAGCGAGAGGAAGCAACGCGGGGGCAGGAGGATGAGAACCGACGGCGTGACCGCGCCGAGCGCGAAGGTCATGTTTTCGCCGTAGATTCGCAGCGCGGTGAAATAGTAGCCCATCATCAGCGTGAGCCAGAAGGCGAAGTACGCCGGGGACAGGAGCCAGCGGACGCTCCGTGGAAAATGGCCGCGGCGGGCCGCGATGAACGCGGCGAGAAAAAGGATCGATCCGCCGATGTCGGAAATCTGCCACGGCAGCGCGCCCCAATCCCGAGGCCCCACGAAATTGTAGGCCAGGAAGGTGATGGACAGCGTGGTGCTCGTCAGGAGCAGCCAGGTCATGCGCACGAGATTCGTGGCCGCCATCTCCGCGAGGAAGCGATCTTCCCCGGCGGGATCGGTGGGCGAAGCGGGAGCGTTTTTCATCGGCGGGCGCGGCGCGCGGACTGGATTTTATCATGCCGGGGGTCAGGTCGCGCCATGGAAAACCGGACGTTCGCTGCCGCATTGTCGGGCTGAATCTCATTGTCCCGGCTCTCGGGGGCGCGAAAAAAACCGCGATGGATTTGCCCGCGCCGGACGGCTGGGATAGGTGTGTGGCCGGATGCAAAAATTGATCTGTCGACTGGCGCTCATGGGCGTGGGAATTTTGTTTGGCGCAGGATGCGCCACGGTGGAGCACAAGCCGGTGCAGGCCGGTCCCTCGGAGCGGGACAAGGTGGTGCAATTGCAGATCTTCCTCGATGCGCACAACTTCGGACCGGGAGTCGTGGACGGCCGGGGCGGGGAATTCACGTCGAAAGCGCAGCATGTCTACGAGCAGGTGATGGGGCATGCTCCGGATGCCGCCGCCGTGGTGCCGTACACGACCTATACCGTGACGGCGGACGATCTCGGCCGCATCGGCACGCTCGCCGAGAAGCCGGAGGAGATGGCGAAGCAAAAGCGGCTGCCTTACACCAGTCTGGTCGAGCTGATCGCGGAACGTGCCCATACGACACAGGCGTTCGTTCGGGAGCTGAACCCCGGGGTGAATGTGGATACGCTCGCGGCCGGGGCCGTGGTGCGGGTCCCCAACGTGGCGCGGCCATTGCGCGTGGCAAATTTCCCTTCGGCTTATCCGCCGTCGACCGCGGCCGCCTCCACCCGGCAGGTGGTGGTGGATCTGAACACACGGCTGTTGCGGGTGATCGATCGGGACAAACTGATCGCTGTTTTCCCAATCACGCCGGGATCGGCGGAGCATCCCGCGCCGGTGGGGCAATGGAAGATCGTCGGCCTCGTGCCGTGGCCGTGGTTCCGCTGGGACGAGGGCGTCCTGAACCACGGGAAGCGGACCGAGGTTTTTTACAACCTGCCGCCGGGCGTCAACGGCCCGGTGGGAATCCTGTGGGCGGGAACGAACCGGCCAGGTGTGGGCATCCACGGGACGCCTTCGCCGGAAACGATCGGCCGCTCGGGGAGCCACGGCTGCATCCGGCTTTCGAACTGGGATGCGGCCACATTCTACACCCTCGTCCCGAAAGGCACGCCGCTGACGATCCGGTAGCGCCGGGAAGCCCTACAGCAGAGAGGCGAGCATGTTGATGCTGAGGGCGAGGATGAAGGTGTTGAAGAGGAACGAGAGCACGCCGTGCAGCAGCGCAAGGCGTCGCATCTCGGCCGTGGTGATGCCGACATCGGAAGTCTGAGCCGTGGCGCCGATGACGAACGCGAAGTAGGCGAAGTCGAGGTAGTCGGGCGATTTGCAGCCCGGGATATCCAGCCCGACGCGGCTGGGGCGGGCGGACTTTCCCCGGAAGAAGACATGGGCGTAGTGCAGCGTGAAGAGCGTGTGCACGAGCGTCCACGACGCGAGCACGGTGAAGAGCGTCTGGCCGAGCTGGAGATTGCGATGGGCGGAGTCGCTCTCCTTCTGCGCATGGAGGGTAAGAACGACGGCCATCACGCTGATGCAGACGCCGATGAGGACGAATCCGAAGATCATCGTGCGCCCGGAGTCCTGCAATTGCGCGTCCTTGTGAGCCTTCGCGGGATCAGCCGTGAAAATGGAGGTCCATGCGAGGGTCAGCAGGACCACTGCGTACATGTCCCAGGCGTCGATGAAGCGGGTGAGGAAGCTGTCCCCGTGCAGGCAGAAGGCGGCGGCAGCGGCGAGCGGCAGGGCGATCCATTGCCGATGCTGGGCGTCGAGCCGGCCGATGGTGGAGAGCAGGGAGGATTTCATGCGTCCTGTCACGGGAAGATGCGGTATTTGAGGCGTTAGGAAAGCGCTTTGTGCGAACATTCGCGGAAGGAGGGGGCGCGTCGCCGGCATGGGATTTCACGGGGAATTCACCCACCGTTCAGGCGTTCTTCATGGGCGTAAGGCACGATAGCTCTCATGATTCCACACCGCCGTCAGGTTTTGTCGTCCGATATCTGGGTTGCGTATTTCGAGCGGAATGCCCGCGCCGTGACTTCCGAGGATTTCAAGCCGCCTGCGACGAGGGATTTGCCGCCGGAGGTGCGGCGGGTTCTCGCCGCGTCTCTGCCTGCATGGCAGCTCGGCGAGACATCCGACGGGCGGCATCTTCGTGCCGCGGCGCGGCAATACGCGATCGCGCAGGGCGATCCGCGATTCCTTGAGGCCGTGGATCTTTTTATCAAGGAGGAGCAGAGGCATGGCGCGGCTCTCGGCGACTGGCTTGATCGCGTGGGCATCGCCCGGAAGGCTTGGGACCCGGGTGACAGCCTGTTTCGAGCCTGTCGCTATGCGATCCCGAACTACGTCATCTGGGCGTCTGTGGTCGTCATGGTCGAGGCAATGGCGGAGATTTATTACGCGTCCGTGCGCCGCATCGTGCCCTGCGTGAGGCTGCAGTCGGAGTGCGATCGCATTCTCCGCGACGAGGTGCGGCATATCCAATTTCAGTGCGAACATATCGCGACCGTGCGGCGGAGGGTGCCGAAGATCTTGCGAATGGGAATCAGGGCCATCGAACTCGGCTTCTACACGGTGGTCTGCGCCGCAGTCTATCTGGCCCACGGCCGCGTGATGAACTACGCCGGCCTCACGCTTGGGAAATTCATCACTGCCGCGGCGGGGAAGTTCCGGCACTTGCAACGAGCGATGAATCCGGACGGGTACATTTTCCCCGGTGAAAGGGCGGTGCCGGTATGGGCGGACGAGCGGACCGTCGTTCATTGAAAGGCGCCCTGATAAAATCTGACGCCGTCGAATGCCTCGTCGCTACGTCGCTTGACGATTGATTCGCAGCAGCCGCTCGACGATGAGTGGAGCTATGCGAATCTTCGTGGATTTACCGGTCGATGGGGCGGCTAAGACTTTGCTGCTGGAGGGGACAGAGGGGCACGAGTTGGTTTTTCCAACGAGACCGGCGGCGTCCGTGTTGCATGCGGCGGAACCCGATTCCGCCCTGGCGACGGCGGACATCGCTTTCGGCCAGCCGGACCGAGGCTTGATCGAGAGTTCGTCCACCTTGCGCTGGATTCAGATCAGCTCCTCCGGCTTCACGCGTTATGACCATCCGGAGTTCCGCAGGTTCGTAGCTTCGCATGGCATCCAGGTTAGCAATAGCGCGGCCGTCTTTGCCAATGGGTGTGCGACGCACGTCCTCAGTTTCCTTCTCGCGCAGGCACGGCAGCTCCCCGTGGCTCTGGCGAGCCAGGCTCCGAACGGCTCGCCGGAGTGGACCGTGCTGCGCCAGGCTTCGCGTACGCTGGAAGGTGAGACTGCTCTCATCCTTGGCTATGGTGCGATCGGCCGGCGGCTGGTCGAGCTGCTGACTCCGCTGGGCATCAAGCTCCTCGCCTATCGCCGGAAGGCGCGTGGCGACGAAGGGATTCCTGTCGTCGAGGATATCGGGGAGGCGCTGGCCGGGGCCGATCATGTGATCAACATCCTCCCGGATAATCCCGAGTCAGTCGGGTTCTTCAATGCGGCCCGCCTCGCCCGGATCAAGGAAGGTGCGATCTTCTACAATATCGGCCGGGGCACGACGGTCGACCAGTCGGCGCTGGCCGCCGCTCTGCACGCGGGCAAGCTGGGCGCGGCGTGGCTCGATGTCACCGATCCCGAGCCGCTGCCTGCCGATCACGAGCTGCGAAGCGCGCCTCGCTGTTACATTACGCCGCACACTGCCGGCGGCTCGGGCGACGAGATGTCGCTCCTCGTGCGTCACTTCCTCTCGAACTTGCGTGCCTTCGAAGCCGGACAGCCGCTGGCCGGTCGGATCATGTAGCGATCAGCCTTTGGCGAAGGCGAGACGATCGCCTTCTGCGTCCGCGGTGATGCGGTCGCCCTCGGTGAATTTCCCATCGAGGATGTCCAGGCTGAGCGGGTCGAGGATTTCGCGCTGAATCACGCGCTTGAGCGGTCTCGCTCCATAGGCGGGATCGTAGCCTTCCTTGCCGAGCAGCTTCTTTGCCGCGTCGGTCAGGACGAGGGTGAGATTCTGCTTTTGCAGGCGGCGGAGCAGGCGATCGAGCTGGATATCGACGATGCGGGTGATCTGCCGGTCGTCGAGCCGGTCGAAGATGATCGTCTCGTCGATGCGGTTCAGGAACTCGGGCCGGAAATGCGCGCGCAGTGCCTCGGTGACGCGCTGGTTGCGCTCCTCTTTCGGCAGATCCTCCATGATGAACTGGCTGCCAATGTTCGAGGTGAGGATGATGACCGTATTCTTGAAGTCCACGGTGCGCCCCTGCCCATCGGTGATGCGCCCGTCATCGAGCACCTGGAGCAGGACGTTGAACACATCGTGGTGGGCCTTCTCCACCTCGTCGAAAAGCACGACACTGTAGGGCTTGCGTCGGACGGCCTCGCTGAGCTGGCCGCCTTCCTCGTAGCCGACATAGCCGGGAGGCGCGCCGATCAGGCGGGCGACGGTGTGCTTTTCCATGTATTCCGACATGTCGAGCCGCACGATCGCGCCCTCGTCGTCGAAAAGGAATTCCGCGAGGGCTTTGCTGAGCTCCGTCTTTCCAACCCCGGTCGGTCCCAGGAAGAGGAAGCTGCCGATGGGGCGATTTTCATCCTGCAAGCCGGCTCGAGCCCGGCGCACGGCGTTCGACACGGCCTTGATCGCCTGCTCCTGCCCGACCACCCGCTCCATGAGCCGCTCCTCCATACGGACGAGCTTCTGGCGCTCGCCTTCCTGCAGGCGGGAGACGGGAATTCCCGTCCATGTGGCAACGACCTTCGAGATATCTTCCTCGGTGACCTCCTCGGTCAGCAGGGAGCTGCCATCGCCTGCACCTTCTTTTTGTACGGCCTCGTCGAGCTGGCTTTGCAGCTCGGGCAACTTGCCATACTGGATCTCGGAGGCCCGCTGCAGGTCGCCGCGGCGCTGGGCCTGCTCGAGCTCGGTTTTGAGTTGATCGATCTGTTCCGCGAGCTTCTGGGTTTTGCCAATCTCCTCTTTTTCCTTGAGCCACTTCGCTTTCAAGCCATTGGCCTCCTCGCGCACGTCGGCGAGTTCTTTCTCGATCTTGGCGAGACGCTCCTTGCTGGCGGCATCCTTTTCCTTCTTGAGGGCCTGACGCTCCATCTCGAACTGCATGATCTGGCGCTCGAGCTGGTCGATCTCGGTCGGCATGGAGTCGAGCTCGATCTTCAGCCGCGAGGCGGCCTCGTCGATCAGATCGACAGCCTTGTCGGGCAGAAATCGGTCGCTGATGTAGCGGTGGCTGAGGACCGCCGCCGCGACGAGCGCGGCATCCTGGATCCGCACGCCGTGGTGGACCTCGTAGCGCTCTTTGAGTCCGCGCAGGATGGCGATCGTGTCCTCGACGCTGGGCTCGTTGACCATCACAGGCTGGAAGCGCCGCTCGAGGGCGGCGTCCTTCTCGATGTACTTGCGATACTCGTCGAGCGTGGTCGCGCCGATGGTGCGGAGCTCTCCGCGGGCGAGCTGCGGCTTGAGCAGGTTGCTGGCGTCCATCGACCCTTCCGCGGCTCCCGCGCCGACGATGGTGTGCAGCTCGTCGATGAAGAGGATGATCTCTCCGTCGCTGTCGGTGACCTCTTTGAGGAACGCCTTCAGCCGATCTTCGAACTCACCGCGGAATTTCGCGCCTGCGACCATTGCGCCGATATCCATGGCGACCACGCGCTTGTTTTTGATCGATTCCGGGACGTCGCCACTGACGATGCGGCGGGCGAGTCCCTCGACAATCGCCGTCTTGCCGACGCCAGGCTCACCGATCAGGACGGGATTGTTCTTCGTCCGGCGCGAGAGCACCTGCATGGTGCGGCGGATTTCCTCGTCGCGGCCGATCACGGGGTCGATCTTGCCCTTGCGCGCCGCCTCCGTGAGGTCCCGGCCGTACTTCTCAAGTGTCTGGTATTTGCCCTCGGGGTTCTGGTCGGTTACGCGCTGGGAGCCGCGCACCTCGACGAGTGCCTGCATGAGCTTGTCGCGGGTCACGCCAGCCTGCTTCAGCAGCTTCGCGGCGCTGTCTTTGGCGTCGAGGAGGGCAAGGAGATAGTGCTCGGCGCTCAGATACTCATCCTTGAGTTTCGACATCTCGGCTTCGGCCGCGTCGATGGTCTTGCGAAGATCGGCACCCACGTGCGGAGAGGCGCCGCCATGGACTTTCGAGCGTCGGGACAGATCCGCCTCCAGATCGGCGCGGACGGCGGCGGGGCTGGCGCCGAGCTTCTGGAGGATGGGCGTGACCAGTCCCTCGGGCTGGTCCAGCAGGGCGAGCAGGAAATGCTCGTTCGTGATCTCCGGTTGGTCGTGTTTCGAGGCCAGGTCGAGCGCGGAGCTGAGCGCTTCCTGCATTTTTTGGGTGAATTTATCAGGACGCATAGAGATGGATGGTTAGGACGTCAGGAGGAGAGGATCGAAGGCAAAAAGCCTTCGGCTCGTGGATGGCGGATTCCAGACCTGAGGGCGGGGATGTTCCGCCCTGCGGTGAGTTCGGTGATTTCCATGCCGGGCGAAGAGGGTCACGCGGAGGTATAAAATACGGAAGCGACGGGGCGGATGTCAAATGACAGGCCGCGCATTCCAGGTGCGCAGCCCGTGGTCGATCCGTACGGTTCGATTCCCGTTCGGGAAGTGAGCTGCTAGCGCAGCTTGATCTTCTGGCGAAGGAACGTCGGTACGTCGAGATCTTCGCCGCCCACGATCGTAGGTTCGCTTTTTTCGAAGCGCCCACGGGCCACCGGATCGAGACGCAGGGTCTTCTGCTCCGGCTTCGGCTGTTTTTTGGCGGCAGCGGCCTTGGCGACCGCATAGGGGCTGGTATCGAACAGTTCGCTGGCGTTCGCGGGAGCGGCGTCGGCGACCGGCGCTTCGAAAGCTTCTTCGGCGGGGACTTCCTCGGGTGTTTCCTGGACCACCACGGGCGTCTCCGCGGCGGGCCGCTGGCGGATCGGGGCTCGCACGGGGGCGGCGCCACCGCTGGCGGCGAGGATGGCGACTCCCAGTGACGTGTAGCCGGGATCGAGGCCGATACCGAGGTGCAGGTGGCCGTCGATGTGCCGTGAAACCGTCTCCATGATCGCGCGGATCTCGCCGATATGCAGATCGGGTGTCGCGCTGATATGCACGAGGGCGGCGTGGGTGTCGGACAAGGATTTGCCGACGGCAAACAAGGGTGATCTCAAGGCGCGTTCCACGGCCTCGTTCGCGCGATTCCCGCCTGTGCCTTCGCCGAAGCCGAAGAGACTGGTCGAGCCCGGCCGGCGGAATACGGCCAGCAAGTCGGCGGGAGTGACTCGGATGGGGCCGGAGGTGAGGATGAGGCGAGCCACGGCACCGATCGTCTCGGCGAGGATTTTGTCCGAGGCGGCAAACGTGTCGTGAACTCCGGCGAGCGGCTCCGTGAGCTCGGCCATGCGATCGTTCTCGAAGGTCAGGAAGGCGTCCGCGGATTTGGAGAGTTCCTCCCGGGCATCGGCCGCCTGCTGGACTCGGCGGCGTCCTTCGAAGGAAAAGGGCATGGTGGCCAGGGCGATGACGATGGCTCCCTGCTTCTTGGCCAGATCGGTCAGAATCGGAGCGGCTCCGCTACCGACTCCACCTCCGAGGCCCGCGCAGACGATGACGATGTGCGCGCCTTCGAGGGCGGTCGCCAGCTCTGCTTCCGCTTCCTCGGCGGCCTGGGCTCCCACCTCGGGATCGCCGCCTGTTCCCAGGCCACGGGCGGTCTTGGAACCAAGGAGTATTTTTCGTTCCGCGACGGAACTTCCCAGAGACACGCTATCAGTGTTGATCGCGAGCAGATCGAGCGCGCTGCCAAAGCCGGCCAGCGTGATCCGGTCGATCAAGGTGACGCCGGCATTGCCGACGCCGGCGACGAGGATGCGTGGCGCGGAGGCTGCGCCATCGTCGGTAAGCAAGGTTCGCGGGATTTCGAGCATGACTGGTCAGGCGTGGGATCGGCGGTTGAAAAGGCCTCCAAAGAGTTTTCCGAGGAGAGAGGTGGATTCCTGCTCGACCTGCATGAGCTGTGCATACTTCACCACGCCGATGGCGGTCGCGTATTGCGGGTTTTGGAAGACGGAGGTCGGCCCGGTCACCTCCTGGGCGGCCACGGAGTGCACGGGGTGGTCGAAGACTTCCTCGGCGACCTGCGGCAGCCCACGCAGCCGACAGCAGCCCCCGGTGAGCATGATGCCCGAGCGGACGAGATCGAGGTCGCAATGCGCCGCGACGTCCTTGCGCACCAGCTCGAGCAATTCGCGCACGCGGGCATAAATGATGCGGTTGAGATTCGCGCGCTCGATCTCACAGCCGGAGAATCCGGAATCGTTCTTCAGGATGATGGTGTCTCCAGGCTGCGCTTCGTCGGGATCCGCGCTGCCCTCCTCGATCTTCAGCCGCTCGGCGCGGGCGATCGGTATGCGCAGGCCGATGGAAATGTCATTCGTGATGTGATCGCCGCCGATGGCAAGCACTCCGCTGTGCTGGATGGCCCCGTCGATGTAGACGAGGTAGTCGGTCGTGCCGCCGCCGATATCGAGGACGATGGCGCCGAGATCCTTCTGGTGCTGATCGAGCACGACCTGGGCGGAGGCCACGGAGTTGATGACGACCTCCTCCACCTCCACGCCGGCCTCCTTGATGCAGCGCAGCGTATTCTGAATGCGCGTCTTCACGCCGTGGACGATATGAAAGTCGGCCTCGAGCTTGTGACCGATCATGCCGATCGGGTCGACGACGCCTTCCTGATTGTCCACGTAGTAGTGCTGCGTGATCGTGTGAATGAACCAGTTCTGATCGGGAATATTGACTTCCTTGGCGCTGGTCTCGACATCGCGGATGTCCTCGTGGTCGATCTCGCCTCGATCCTCGGGGATGGGGGTGACGCCTCGATTGTTGAAGCTCTGGATGTGAGCCCCCGTCACGGAGGCCCAGACGCTCTCGATCTCCGCGTCAGCTTTCTCTTCCGCATCGGCAATGGCATCGCGGACGCATTGGATGGCGCTGTTGAAATCGACGATCTCGCCTTTGCGGATGCCAACTGACTTCGACTCTCCGACTCCCAGGATGCGCAGTGAGCCATCCGGCCTGGCCTCGCCGACCACGGCGCAGACTTTGAAAGTGCCGATTTCCAATCCGACAAGCAGTCGATCCTTGGCCATTAGTGTGAGTCCTCCGTGGTGCGGTCATCGACCGGTTTCACTCCAGCCGCCGCGACGAGCTGGAAGCGAACCGGGGTATATTTTTTTGGAATCAAATTTACGCTCTCGAGCTGGCGGTTGTTGTCGCGGCAGTTGACGAGCAGCTTCTCGAGGCGGTCGAGCTGCGCACCGGCATCCTGCGGGGCAAAGATGAAGTGCGCCTTGTCGGCGTCGATCACGTCCAGGGCGTAGCCCTTGGTAATGTCGATGGAGCTGATTTCGAGCAGTGAGCCCGGGCGCTTGGCGCGGGCGGCAAGGAGATCGAGAGCGGCCTGGAGGTCGGCCACGGCCAGGATGTCGCCTTGCTGGATGAGATCCGGATCGGAGGCGTAGATGACCGGGAGCCGCCAGTAATCCGGCTCGATGCGGTAGGGCTTCATCGTGTGGCCATTGGCGTCGAGGAGCAGCGTGTGATCCGCGGCCAGGTTGCTGGCGTCGGCGCGTGCGAGCCAGGCGATGGGGATGCGCTTGGTCAGCTTGATCGTGATCTTGTCCGGCCAGTCTCTCTGGATCGTGACATTCTCGATCTGGTCGATCTGCTGGAAGGCGTGTTCCGCCGCGGCGAGATCGACGCGGAAAATATTCGTACCGAGAGAGAGCCCGGCCATCCGCATCGCTTCATCACGCGACATGAGATCGTCGAGTTCGGCGTCGACGACGCGGAGGTTGTATTCGGGATTCTGAAGAAAGAACTTGTTAACGACGGTGTTGAAACCGAAGACCGCGCCGACCGCGAGGGCGATCCAGAAGGTCACGCCTACGACCGTGCCGAGCACGCGACGACGGCGCTGACGCTTGGCGGTGGAGCGGCGGACTCGTACATCGAGCAGATGGTCACGCCGTCCGGTTCCTGCCGTGCCCGCGCGCCGTTTGGGGGTATTCCGATTGTTTGTGGATCGGGTCATGCCCCTCCTTTCTTCAGTGATAGTCTGGCGATGCGCGCGCACAGCTCTGGGAAATCGATGCCGACCGCAGCCGCGCCCTTGGGTAGCAGGCTGGTCTCGGTCATGCCGGGGATTGTGTTCACTTCGAGGACGTAGGGATTGCCTGCGGCGTCGAGCAGGACGTCCACCCGGGAGTAGACCTCCAGTCCGAGCGACCGGTGAGCGGCCAGGGCCGCCTCCTGGACCTTCCGTGTTGTCTCGGCGTCGAGCCGTGCGGGGCAGAAATATTCGGAGGCACCCTTGGTGTATTTGTTCTCGTAGGTGTAGAAATCGACCTTCGGCACGATCTCGACGATAGGGAATGCTTCGTCGCCGACGATTCCGACCGTGAGCTCCTTCCCTTGGATGAACTCTTCGACGAGCACTTCGTGGTCACGGGCAAAGCAGTCCTCGAGAGCGGCGTCGAGCGCGACCGTGTCCTGAACGATATGCACGCCGACGCTGGAGCCCTCGCGGGGCGGTTTCACGACGAAGGGCAGGGGAATCGAAGGGGCTGAGCCTTTCTCGACGATCTCCCATTTTGCCGTGGGCACACCCGCGGCTTCGAAGCGCTTTTTGCTCGCGATCTTGTCGAAGGCCAGACGGCTCCCGACCTCGCCCTCGCCCGTGTAGGCGATGCCGCGAGCATCGAGAATGGCCTGCAGCTGGCCATCCTCGCCAAACGTGCCGTGGATGATGTTGAAGGCCAGGTCCATGCCCTCGGGAATGGTGAATGCCGCGTCCGCGACATCGATTTCCGTGACGTTCGCGCCGACGGAACGCAAAGCCCGGGCGACCGCGGCGGCGGAGTTCAAAGAGACGGCGCGTTCCGCGCCGGGGCCCCCCATCAGGACCGCGATGTTTTTATTTTGAAGTGTTTCGCTCATGCATCCTTTCCAACGATCTGCACCTCGGTGTGCAGGTCGATGCCACGCTCGCGCATGGCTGCGGCTTTGATCTCCTCGATGAGAGTGAGGACTTCGTCCGCGGTCGCGCCGCCGTCGTTCACGATGAAATTTCCGTGAACCTCGGAGACGCGCGCCTTGCCGACGGTAAAGTTTTTGAAACCGAGTTCGTCGATCAGTTTGCCCGCTGGAATCTCCGTGGGATTCTTGAAAATGCAACCCGCGCTCGCGGCCACCGGCTGACTTTCCTTGCGCTTGCTTTCGGATTCACCGAGACGGCGATCGATCTCGGCCGCCGGAGCCGGCGCTCCGCGCAGGACGGCGGATAGCGCGAAGTTCTTCGCAAGCGTCGGGACGTTGCGATAGTGGATCTCCATCTCGGCGGGCGTGCGGGTGAAGATATTCCCGTCCTGGTCGCAGAAGCGCACCCGGGCCACGTGATCGAACAACTGCGACCCCATCGCGCCCGCGTTCATGCGCAGGCTTCCGCCGAGGTTTCCGGGGATGCCGTCCATCCATTCGAAACCACCCAGCCCCGCGTTCTTTGCGGCGGCGGCGAGCTGCTTGAGTTTTACGCCGACTCCGGCGTGAATCTCGTCTCCGATGACTTCGAGGCGCGCAAATTCACCTTTCGAGAGGTGGGCGACAACGCCGGGAACGCCGCCATCGAGGACCAGGAGATTCGACCCGCGGCCCATGACCATGAAAGATACGTCCTCGTCGAAGCAGTAGCGGACGAGCTCCGCGAGGCCTTCTTCGGTCTCGGGTTCGACCCAGAACTGGGCCGGTCCCCCGACACGGAGAGTGGTGTGCCGCGAGAGCGGCTCGTAAAGCCGGATGGCGCCCGGGCCGAGGATTTCCTGAAAGATATCGCGGAGGGCGAGGTCAGCACAGATCTGCCGGCCCGCTTCATGCACGTTCCCGGCGCCGAGGCTCATGATCAAATCTCCGTCCTCGATCTCGGGGCCGAGTTCCCATGGCAGCTTGGGCACGTCGGCCTGGAAGCGCGCGAAGGGATGTCCATTGCGCTCGAGGGCCTCGACCACGGTCAGGCCGGAGACGCCGGGAATGGGTTTTTCACTGGCGGGATAAACATCCGCGATGAAAGCCGCGTCGGCGTCCTTGAAGGCGCGGCCGAATTCCTCCTTGAGCGCGAGCGTGCGCGTGTATCGGTGGGGCTGAAACATGACCAGCGTCCGTTTCCAGCCGCCGGTGCGGGCGGTGGCGAGGGTGGCGGCGATCTCGGTCGGGTGATGACCGTAGTCGTCGATGACGATATTTCGCGCTGTCTGGTACTTGATCTCGAATCGGCGGCGCGCTCCGCGGAAGGCTTTCAACGCGTCGGCAACCTGGGCGAAGTTCGCCCCGAGCTCGAGGGCGAGGGCGATGCCGGCCAGGGCGTTGCTTGCATTGTGCGCGCCCGGGACGTTCAGCTCGATCTCCCCCAGCTCGATGCCACCGTGATGCACGGTATAACGCGACTGAAAGTTCGCGACCTCGAGTTCGTCGAGGCGGTATTGGGCCGCGGCGCATTTCCCGTAACTCACCGCGCCGGGATGGGCCGCGCAGACACGGGTCGCTCCCTCGTCGTCGGCGCAATAGATGACCTTGCCACGGGTCTGGGAGATCAGCTTGGTGTAGACCGCGTCGATGGCGGACAGGTCTTTGTAGAAATCGAGATGCTCCGGTTCGATGTTGAGCACGATGGCATGCTCGGGATGGTAATTGATGAGCGTGCCATCGCTCTCGTCGCCCTCCGCGACAAAAAACTCGCCCTCGGAATCCCAGCGGGCGTTCGCTCCGAGGATTGGAATTTCCGCGCCGACATAGTGGGAGGGCTTGAAGCCGCAGGAGCGAAGAATGTGGGCGGCCATCGACGAGGTCGTCGTCTTGCCGTGCATTCCGCAGACGACGATCCCCTTCTTGGCGCCCATGATGGCGGCGAGCGCGTCGGCACGGCGAGCCATCCGCTTGTCGAGCGTGCGGGCGCGATCGAAGGCTGGGTTGCCGGGCTTGATGGCCGAGGAGTAAATGACCAGATCCTTGTCCTCCACCTCCCCCGCAGTGTGTGGACCGTAGAATTCCAGGCCCTTTTTCGCGAGACGGTCCAGCTCCACGGTATGCGATTTGTCCGAGCCGCTGACGCGGTGGCCGAGCGCGAGCGCCAGCGCGGCGATGCCGCTCATGCCTGAGCCGGCAACTCCGATCAAGTGCACCTTGATCGGTGGGCCGGTGAGAATCTCGGTGAGGTTCGGGATCAGCACGTTAAGAGGCTTTAAGGACGGTTTGCTCGATGACGTCCGCGACCTGGGCAGCGGCGTTTTCGGGAGCGATGGCTTTCGCTGCGGCGATCATATGTTCGCGGGCGCCGTCATCGGACAGGAGCTCGATGATACGGCGGGCGAGCGCGTCGGCGCTGGTATTCGACTCGAGGAATTTCTCCGCCGCACCGGCCTCGACGTAGATGTCGGCGTTGGTTTCCTGGTGGTTTTCCGCTGCATGCGGATAGGGGACGAGAATCGAAGGCAGGCCGAAGTGCGAGACCTCGCTCAGGCTGGCGGCGCCGGCCCGGGAGACCACGAGATCGGCGGCGGAGTACACCTCCTGCATGCGGTGATGGAAGGGCGCCACGTAGCAGGGAATCTCCTCGCGGAGATAGTTCGCCGCGGCGAGGCGGTCGTCACGTTCCCCGGTGAGGTGGATTAGCTGGATGCTGGAGTTTTTCAGGAGCGGGGCGGCCTTGAAGAGGAGCTGGTTGATGCCCGCGGCTCCCTGGCTGCCGCCCATGACCAGCAGCGTGCGCAGGGCGGGATCGAGGTTGAAAAGCTTGATCGCCTCGTCTCGAGGGATGCGCTCGCCGAGATCCTTGCGCACCGGCGTGCCGACGATGGCGCAATCTTTTCCTGGAAAATATTGCTCGCAGGCTTTGAAGCCAAGCAGGACGCGCGTGACGAAGCGGGCCGCGAGCTTATTGGCCTTGCCGGGGATGGAATTCGACTCGTGGATGAAGGTCGGGATCCTGGCCATGCGGCCGGCGAGGAGCGGCGCGGTGGAAGTAAAACCGCCCATGCCAAGAACGGCGTCGGGCTGGAATTTTCGGTAGATCTGTTTGCACTGCCCCATGCTGTCCCACGTACGGGTGAGAAAGCGGATGAAGGCGGGCGAGAGCAGAGAGGGCAGCCCCACGGATGGCAGCTTCTCGGTACGGAAATCGGGATGGGCCTTCAACGCCTGGGCGTCGATGGCCTTTTCGGAAACGAGCAAAAGAAGTTCGTGGCCGCGCTCCTTGAGCGTTTCGGCGACGGCGAGGCCGGGGAAGAGGTGTCCTCCCGTTCCTCCGCAAGCAATGACAACACGCATAGTCGGAAACTTTAACGCGCTAGATTCGCGGTGTCACCCTCGCGGCCAGCCGTACGCGGCCGATGGGCGCGGCGACAGGGTGTCCGTGGCGGTGGATGTTGATGAGGACTCCGATCATGAAAAGGCAGATCATCAGATTCGAGCCGCCGAAGCTGATGAAAGGAAGGGGCATGCCCTTGTTGGGCAGGAGCGAGGTGGTCATGCCGATGTTTACCGCGGCCTGAAGGAGGATGGTGGTGATGAAGCCGAAGCCAAGCAGCATGCCGAAGCGATCTTTCGCGTTCATCGCGACGTTGAATCCGGACACGCAGATCACGAGGTAACTCGTGACAATGAGCAGGGTGAAGATGAGGCCCAGTTCCTCGCCGATCATCGGAAAAATGAAGTCGGTGTGCGCTTCGGGCAGATAGAGCATTTTCTGGCGGCCATTGCCAAGGCCGAGGCCGTCGACCCCGCCGGATCCGATGGCGATGAGGGCCTGCCATTGCTGGAGCCCCTCGGTGAGACGATATTGCTCGGGATGAAGGAAAGCCAGGAAGCGTGACATGCGCTCCGGGATCTTCGTGGCGATGAAAAGCATGCCGCCGAGTCCAACCGCCGCACAGGTTCCGAGATAGCGCATGCTCGCCCCGGCGACGAACATCGTGGCCACCATCGCCGCACCGATCAGCGCGGCGGCGCCGAGATCCACCTCGATTGCGATGAGGCCGATCAGGATGCAGATGGCGGCGATCGGAAAAACGAACCCGAAGAAGAACTCGCGCGTGCGTGGGGCGTATCGATCGTACCACCAGGCGAGAAAGAAGATGGATGCCACCTTCGCGAGCTCGCTGGGTTGGAAGTTCGCGAATCCCATTCCGATCCAGCGCCTCGAGCCGTTGATGCGGAGTCCGACGTGGGGAACGAAACAGAGGGCGAGAAGAATGGCCGCGCCCGCGAAGGCGACCCACCACCATTTCTGCCAGAAATGGTAATCCACCAGGGTCGCAAAGACACAGGCGCAAAGGCCAATGCCCAGCCAGAAGCATTGGCGCTTTACGAAGTAATACGTGTCTCCGTGCGACTGCTGCGCGAAGGCGCTGGTGCTGAAAAGCATCACGATGCCAAGCGTCACAAGTCCTGCAATCACGAGCAGGAGGATGTGAATGCTATGTCGCTGCAGAATGGCGGTGAATGCTCTCAACGGGCGATTTACTTGGCGGCGGTGGTCGCTGGGATTTTCAGTTTCTGACCGATCTGGAGCTTGCGCGGATCGAAGTTGCCGTTGAGCGCGAGCAGGTCGGCATAGCGGACCTTCAGGTGCTTGGCGATTTTCACGGGGTTGTCGCCTTTGACGACCGTGTAGATCTTTCCGGAGTCCTTCACGCCGCTCGTGCCGACGGTTGCAGCCTCGGAGGACGCGGCAGCCACGGGCTTCGTGGCGACCGGCTGGACGGCGGCGGGTGCGGTAGAAGCGACCTTTGCGGTGCTGGCCGGAATGGTCAGCACGAGGCCCGGGCGAAGCTTCTTCGGATCGGTGATGTTGTTGGCCTTTTGGAGCTCGGCGACCGTCACGCCATATTCAGAGGCAACCTTGGTGAGGGTCTCACCGGGCTGCAGCTCATGAGTTTTGGCGTTGCCCTGAGTGGGAGCGCTGGCCGGTGCGGTGGCGATGGCCGGTTGCGCAGGCTCAGGGGCGGCTGGCTGCGATGGAGTGACCCCGTTGGACGGATCCGTGGTGTCGCTGCCCGCGGGAGCAGGGTTGCTGGCGTTCGCGGCTGCGGGATCCTCGGTCGCGGCGGTCGCGGTCTTTGCCGGCTGATCCTTGGTGGCGGCGAAAATTTCCGCCCGGCCGGCCTTGATCGAGTTGAAGGCGAAAACACCCGCAACGGCGATGACGTGAAGCACGAGCACGACGACGAAGGCATGCGAAAGGCGCATGTTCGGTTCCGGCTCTTCCATGAAGTCTTCCTCTTCGACGATCGGTGCACGGCGTGCGCGGGCAACGCTGGCTTTCAATTTCAGCTTCGGCGGGCGCTGGGGAGGCGGACCGGGCTTGCGGACGGGCAGTCTGATTTTCATGGTTTTCTGGCTGGCTGGTTGAACGGCGTGATTGTGGGTTCTGCTGGTAAAAAAATTCATTCGAGAGCCTGGACGGCATCTTTGAACTGGTTTCCGCGCTCTCCGTAGTTCTTGAACATGTCGAACGACGAGGTGCCGGGTGAGAAGAGAACGGCATCGCCTGCTTGGGCTGTAGCACGGGCCAGCACGACTGCTTCCTGGAGCGTGGCCGCCTTTTGCGTGGCCGTGCCGGACCAGGAGTCGGCGATGCGATCTTTCATTTCACCGATAAGAACGGCGGAGCGCACTCTTTCCTTCACGAGCGGAGCAATGTCGTCGAATTCGAATCCCTTGTCCTTGCCTCCGGCGATCAGGATCAGCGGGCGGTCCTGCGAGAGGATCGCCTTTTCCATGGCGTCGAGATTCGTGGCTTTCGAGTCGTTGATCCAGCGGACGCCGTCGAGATCGCGGACGAATTCGCAACGATGCGCGGGCGCGATGTAGTCGAGCACCGCGTTCGACATCTTCTCAAAATCGACGTTGAGGGCGTGGCCAATCGCGAGCGCCGCCATCAGGTTCTCGGCATTGTGGATCCCATGCAGCTTGGTCTGCGACTGGTCGAGGACCGGCTCGCCGCGGAAGCAGATGATGCCGTCCCGCAGGAAAAAATCGGCCTCCTCGGTATAAGCGCTGAAAGTGAGCTTCTTCGCGGCGAGTTCGGGCAGGGATTCGCGCGCGTTGACAACGGCGAAGTCCTCGCTGGTCTGCTCCTCGAAGATACGGAGCTTTGCGGTCCGATATTCCTCGATGTCCTTGTACCGGTCGAGATGATTGGCGCTGAGGTTCAGCCAGACGGCGACATGCGGACGGAAGTGCTTGATCGTCTCGAGCTGGAAGGAGCTCGTCTCCAGGACCATGACGTCGAGTTCCTGGCTCTGCCGGACAGCGGTCGCAAAAGGAAGGCCGATATTGCCGCTGGCCATGGTGCGGACGCCGCACCCCTGAAGCATCGCGGTCGTGAGCTCGGTAGTCGTGGTCTTGCCGTTCGTGCCGGTGATGGCGACACAGGGGCAGGAGCACTCCTGAAAAGCGAGTTCAAGCTCGCCGATGACCGGGATGCGCTTGAAAAGAACGTTCTGCACAAGTGGAACGATCGGATCAATGCCGGGGCTGAGAACGCAGACATCGTAGGCAGCCTTGTCGGTGTCCGCGTCGGACCCGAGGAGCACACGGATCCCGGCGGCTTCGAGTTTGGCGGCCTTCTCGCGCACGGAGGCGTTATCACCGCTGTCGGCAACCGTGACGGTGGCGCCTTCCTCCTTGAGCAGGGCGGCTGCGGCCTCGCCGCTATGGCCAAGACCGAGCACGATCGCTTTTTTTCCGCTGTAGATCATCGGAGTTTCAAGGTGGCCAGGCCAAGCAGGGCGAAAAGGATGGACATGATCCAGAAACGGACGATGACCGTGCTTTCCTTCCAGCCGCTGAGCTCGAAGTGGTGGTGAATCGGCGACATCTTGAAGATGCGCTTGCCGGTGGATTTGAAGCTGGCGACCTGCAGGATGACCGACATCGCCTCGATGACGAATACGCCGCCGACGATGACCAGGAGGAGTTCCTGCTTGGTACAAATGGCGACCGCGCCAAGCATGCCGCCGATCGCCAGGGAGCCAGTGTCTCCCATGAATACGCGGGCCGGATAGCAGTTCCACCAGAGGAAGCCAAGGCAGGCGCCCACGAGTGCCATGCACAGGACGGTGAGTTCTCCCGCGGCGGGAACTTGCGGGATCTGGAGATATTGAGCGGTGGGAGCGGTGGCGGCGACGTAAGCGAGCATGCCGTAGGTGGCGGCGACGGTGGTGCTGCACCCGGCCGCGAGGCCATCGAGGCCATCGGTGAGGTTCACCGCGTTCGAGGTTCCAACGATGACGAGCAGATAAAGGAAGAACGCGCCCCCGCCCAGAGCGATAGGTTCCTTGAAGAACGGGACGTAGAGTTCCTGCGCCTGATGCCAGAGCGTGGAGTTCTGGATGAAGAAAAGCGTAAAGCCGGCGGCAAGGAGACATTGCAGGCCGAATTTGAGGCGGCTGCTGATGCCGTCGGAACTCTTCTTCGCGACCTTGAGATAGTCGTCGTAGAAGCCAATGCCGCCAAGAAACACCGTGGCGATAAGGACCAGCCACACAAAGCCGTTCGTCGGCCGCGCCCAGAGCAGCGACGAGATGATGACGGCGCCGAGAATGAGGACGCCCCCCATGGTCGGAGTGCCTTTTTTTGCCCCGTGCAACTCGAAAAGTTTGTGCACTTCCTCCTTGGTGCGGATGGGCTGGCCGAACTTGAGCGAGATGAGCTTTCGGATGACCCGGTTGCCGAACATCAGGCAAAGAAGGAACGACGTGACCGCGGCGCAAATGGAGCGGAACGTGATGTATTGAAAGACGTTCAACGCCTTCACGAAATCGTTGTCGATCCCGTGGTTCAGCAGCTTCTCGCTGAGGTTGTAGAGGTAATAAAGCATTTAGAATTCTCCGATCACTTGCTCCATGCGGGCGGAGCGGCTTCCTTTCACGAGAACGATATCGCCCTCGTGAGTGATGTCGCGCAGGAGTTGTGCCGCATCGTGCGGAGTTGGGGCTTCGTATAGATCGGTAAGGCCGGCGGAGCGGGCGGCGTCGCGCAGGGGAGCCGTCTCCGGGCCAACGGCGACGAGGGTCTGAGCCGTCCGGGCGGCTGTCGTGCCAACCCGTTGATAGCCCTCGTTGGCGTGGACTCCCAGCTCGCCCATACGGCCGAGGACCGCGATGCGCCGGCCGCTCGCAGGCAGGGCGGCGAGAGTTTTCAGCGCGGCCTCCATCGAATCGGGATTGGCGTTGTAAGTGTCGTCCAGAAAACGGACTCCGCGGATCAGTTTCTGCTCGAGGCGGGCTCCGGTGAGGCGGGCGTTCTCGAGGCCGGAAATGCATTCGTCGAGAGAGAGTCCGAACTCCATGCCGGCGGCGATGGCGAGCAGAGCATTGCGGACCATATGCTCTCCGGTGACAGCCAGGCGGGCAGGCGAGGACTCGCCGAAGACGTGGACGATGAAGGACGTGCCGTGCGTGTCGATGGTGATGGATTCCGCCCGGACATCCGCGTTCTCGCCCAGTCCGCAGCGCACCAGGGTCCGGCCGGCGGAGCGTCGGGCGAGGAAGTCCGCATAGTCGTCTTCGGCAGGGATGATGATCGAGCCGTCGTTATGCACAGCGCGGAGGAGCTCCGCTTTTTCCGCGGCGATGCCATCCCGGTTTTCGAAGAACTCGATATGGCCCACGCCGATGTTCGTGATGATTGCGGCGTCGGGTCGCGCGAGGGCGGCGAGGGGAGCGATCTCGCCGGGGTGGTTCATGCCCATTTCCCAGACCGCCGCCTGGTCGGCGAGGCAGGCCGTGAGGATGGTCAGCGGAAGGCCGAAATGATTGTTGAGATTTCCCTGGGTCTTGTTGACCTGGAAACGGGCGGCGAGGACCGCGGCGGTGAACTCCTTGGTGCTTGTCTTTCCGCTGCTGCCCGTGATGCCGACGACCCGGAGGCTGAGCTGGTCGCGCCAGGCGGCGGCGAGCTTCTGGAGTGCGCCTAGTCCGTCCGCGACGCGAATGAGGGGAATGCCGGCGGAGGCGCTCACGTCGCCATCCACGATCGCGGCTACGGCGCCTTTGTCTGCCGCGGCGGCGACGAATTCATTGCCATCGAAGTTCCCTCCGCGCAAAGCGAGGTAAAGGTCGCCGGGCTCGATGGAACGCGTGTCCTTCGAGATGCGCGAGATCGAGAGAGAGCCGTCGCCGGAAAGCTGGCCGTCGCAGTACTCGGCGATCGTGGAGAGCGGGAGGGGATCCATCTATTCGATCTCCACGGGTTTGGCCTCGATGGCATTGCGGGCCACGGAGACATCGTCGAACGGGGTCCGCTTGCCGTGGACTTCCTGGTAGGTTTCGTGGCCTTTACCGGCGATCAGGACGATGTCGCCCGATTCCGCGAGCGCGATCGCGCGATGGATGGCGTCTCTGCGATCAGTGATCGTTTCGAAGGCCTTGTTATGCAGGCCGGGCAGAATATCGGCGATGATCGCCTCCGGATCTTCGCTGCGGGGATTGTCGGAAGTGACAATCGTATAGTCGGCGAGCTGCCCGGCCGCGCGCGCCATCAAAGGGCGCTTCGCGCGGTCCCGATCGCCGCCGCATCCGAAGACAACGAGCAGCCGCCGGGGCCGTAGATCGCGAAGCGTGCTCAGGACGTTGGTTAAGGCGTCGTCCGTATGAGCATAGTCGACGTAAACGGAGAAATTGCGGCGCGCGGGCACCCGCTCGAGCCGGCCCGGTACCTGTGGGGCGTCCGCCATGGCCTGGACGGCGGCGCGGAGCTCGAGCCCAAGGGCGGAGGCGGCGGCAAGGGCCGCGAGGGAATTGTAAACGTTGAAGCGACCGATGAGCGGCAGACGGACGAGGTACTGGCGGCCTTTCGCCTCGAGCTTGTATTGTGTGCCGTTGACGTCGGAACGCGGATCGACCGCGCGGAAGTCGGCATGCACGCCGAGCCCGTAGGTGATCGGCTTCACGGCCTTCGGGAAGCGCTCGAGCAGGAAGGTGCCGTAGCGATCGTCGAGATTGACGATGGCTTTCCCGCGCTTTGAGGTCTGCTCGAACATGGTGCTGAACAGCTTCGCCTTCGCATCGAAGTAGGCATCCATCGTCTTGTGGTAGTCGAGATGGTCCTGCGTGAGATTCGTGAAGATGGCGGCGTCCCACTCGACCCCGCGCACCCGATGCTGCACCAGTGCGTGGCTGGAGACTTCCATGGCGACGGATCGGTTGGCCGCGGCCGCCATGCGGGCAAGCAGCGCTTGCACATCGACCGATTCCGGCGTCGTGCGGGCCGCGGGCAGGATCTCGTCGCCCACAATGTAACGAATCGTGCCGAGCAGTCCGCAACGCAGATGGGCGGAGTCGAGCAGGTGCTTCGTGAGGAAGGCGGTCGTGGTCTTGCCGTTCGTGCCGGTGATGCCGACACAGCGGAGGGATGCGGCGGGATCGCCGTAAAACGTCCGCGCAACATCGGCCATGGCGATGCGTGCTTCCGGCACGAGAGCGACCGGTACCGGGCAGGCGGGGATGGGGGTGGTCGAGACTATGGCGGAGGCTCCGCGCGTCACCGCATCGGCCGCGAACTTCGCTCCGTCGGCCTGGACACCCGGCACCGCAAAAAACAGCGAGCCCGCCGCAGCGCGACGGGAGTCGTAGGAGAGCGTATCGATCGTGACCGAGTCCGCGCCGGGCGGTGGGTGCACCCCTGAGTCGGTAAGTAATTTTTTAAGGTTCCAGCTCATCGGTGGGCTTCTTCGTCTTCATCTCCGTTGTCGCGGGAGACCACTTCCGTAATGGGCTCGGCGCGCAGGGTTGGCTGGAGATCCAGGTAGCGGGCGGCGCGGGCGGCGATGCGAGCGTAAATCGGCGCGGACACCAGGCCACCGTAGTTCAGGTGCGGAGGGAGATTCGCATCGTCAATCATCACAATACCGACAAAGGCGGGCTCCTCGGCTGGCATGTAGCCGCAGAAGGATGCGAGATATTTGCCTTCATAATAGCCGCCACCGGGCTTTGGGATCTGGGCGGTTCCTGTTTTTCCACACATCCGAAAGCCGGGGACCGCAGCCTGCGGAGCAGTGCCCTGGGCGCTCACGACATCGGCGAGGGCGCTGCTGACGATCGAGGCGGTTTCAGGATTGATAACCTGGCGAATGACCGTGGGCTGGAATTCCTTGATGACCTTGCCGTCGCTATCGGAGAGCGATTTGATGATGTGGGGAGCCATGAGCTTGCCCCCGTTGGCGATGACGCCCATGGCCATGACGGTTTGCAAGGGAGTGACCGCGACCGATTGCCCCATCGCCATGCGCGTGATCGTGACCTTGTCCCATTGCGAGGGAGGGTGGGCTACGCCGGGAATTTCGCCGGGCAGCTCGATCCCGGTGCGCTCGCCGAAGCCGAAGCGTTTCGCGTATTCGTAGAACGTGTTGTCACCCAGACGCATGGCAAGCTTGGCGGCTCCGATGTTCGAGGATTTTTCGAGAATATCGTGCACGGTGAGCAGGCCATAGTGGTGGGTGTCACGGAGCACCCGGCCACCGTAAGCCCACGCGCCGTTTTCGCAGTCGACGCGGGTCTCGGTGTTGATCACACCTTCGTTCAGGGCCCCGGAGGAGGCCACGATCTTGAAGGTCGAGCCGGGCTCGAACATGTCGATCACGGCATGGTTCTTCATCTGCTCTGGCTGGGCCTCGGCGATCTTGTCCGGCTCGAAGTTCGGCCAGCTCGCCATGGCGAGCACTTCACCGGTCTTCGGGTTGACGAGGATCGCGATCGCGTTCTTCGGCTTGAGCTGTTTGACGGCGGCGGAGAGTTCGTCCTCGACGATGGACTGAAGACCCATGTCGATCGTGAGGGTCACATTGAGGCCGTCGCGAGGCTCGCGTTCCTGCCCGCGATAAACGACCATCTCGCGGCCCGCGCGATCATGCTCGGTGAAGCGGAAGCCATCCTGTCCCGCGAGATAATCCTCCATCGAGGCCTCGACTCCCTGGATGCCGTGGCGCTCGTGATCCAGGAAACCCATGACGTGGCATAGCATCTGGCCATTCGGGTGCACGCGTTTGAAGTCGTTCTCGAAATAGATGCCGTGGAGCTTCGCGGCATCCAGTGCCTTGCCGAGCTCGAATGCGGTCTCGGCGGGGAGCTCCCGCTGGATGACGACATAGCGACGATTGGTCGTGAGCTTGGTAGTCAGCTCATCTTCCTTCATTCCGAGTATCGGTGCGGCGATCTTCGCCACCCGGTCGGGATGCTCGATTCGCGATCCATCGGCGATTACCGTGCGGATGGGCGCGTTGTCGGCAAGGATCTCTCCGTTGCGATCGTAGATCAGCCCGCGCCGCGCGTAGATCGGCTGGCGGATCGAGTTCTTCTGCGCGGCGATTTCCGAATATTCGTCATGTCGCGCGACGCTGATATCGATCAAACGGGCGGAAAAGCCCGTAAAGATAAGGCCGAGAAATCCGCTGGCGAGAGCGATTCGAGTCCGGGCATTCCACCTCACGGAAGCAATCTCGGGTTGGCGGCGACAGCACTGGCCATGTTGTCGTTGTTGTCGATCGCAGGAGGCGTAAGGCGGGCGATGGCGGTGGCGGGCACCTGGACCATGGTGATGAAGCCGGACTCGAGCTTGTTGCGCAAGGTCGTGCGCGAAGAGAGGCTGATGATGCGGCTCTGGTAGTCCTGATTGCGGGCGCGGAATTCATTGATCTCGGCCTCCGTCTTGCGGACGCGCTCGCCGAGGTCGTGCTGGGTGTTCTTGAGCGAGACGTAGCAAAGGCCCGCCGTGCCGGCGACGAGCGCGAGTGCGAGATAGAACAACACGCGGGAAATCTGAAGCGGGTTGATGGCGCGGGTACGGGGGCGATTGAGAGTGGCGTTCATGGCGTTCTAGATATGCTCGACGATGCGGAGCTTGGCGCTGCGAGCGCGTGGGTTGGCATCGACTTCCTCGGGCGAGGGGTCGATGGGATGCGGAGTGAGAAGCCGGAAAATACGGTCAGGGTTCTTGCGCGGCTCCGGCCATTCGGGGCGGTCCAGCCATTCCGAGCTGCGATGCTTGAAATAGCGCTTCACGATACGGTCCTCCAGGGAATGGAAAGTGATGACGCCGAAACGCGCGCCACGAGCCAGACGGCTGCTGATGGCGTCCAGGCCACGCTGGAGCGAGCCGAGCTCGTCGTTCACCGCGATGCGCAAGGCCTGGAAGACGCGAGTCGCCGGGTGGCGTCGGCCGGTGCGTGGGATCACGTCGCTCACCGCGGCGGCGAGCTGGCCGGTTGTCTCGAAAGGCCGGGAACGGCGAACGTCGACGAGATGCGAGACAATGCGGACCGCGGAATTTTCCTCGCCGTATTCCCGGAGGATACGCACGAGTTCTTCCGGGGACTCCTGGTTGACGAGATCCGCGGCGGTCCGGGATGCGTCGGCCCCCATTCGCATATCGAGCGGGCCATCGTGCATAAGCGAGAAGCCGCGGCCTGCGGTATCGAGCTGATGGGAGGACACGCCGATGTCGATCAGCGCACCGCCGATGTGGCCGATTCCGAGGGAATCGAGCACGGAGGCGGTGTCCGCGTAGTTGGCCTGTTGCAGGATGAGGCGGTGGGCGTAGGACGCGAGGCGCGCGCCGGCGTGGGCGAGTGCCTCCGCATCGCGATCCAGGGCGATGACGCGGGCTCCCGCCTGTAGGAAACGCTCGGAATGGCCGCCTCCACCGAGGGTGCCATCGAGAAAGAGAATGCCGGGTGCGGGTCGAAGAAAGGCAACGACCTCATCGGCGAGGACGGGAACGTGATAGTCCATGCAGCCAGGTGCGGGCTCAGAATTTTCCAAAAGCAGGTCGAGGGGGTCTTCGAAGTCCAAGCAGTTCATAAGCATTGCGTGGTTTGAGTTTGATGACGGCGGCG
>Ga0310811_10000925_pt1 | contig 37671 bp, 36 predicted proteins | sample YCmetagenome_FD_207642 | JGI IMG/M metagenome (GOLD analysis project Ga0310811, IMG submission 207642) | Soil microbial communities from experimental microcosm in Duke University, North Carolina, United States - YC | ecosystem: Engineered > Artificial ecosystem > Soil microcosm > Unclassified ... | reverse complement strand
TCAAGACGCGGACGCACTACTCGTCGATGCCCCCGGCACGGGTCCGGCGACTGTCGCGCGCCGGGCTGCGTTGGGCGGGTAACGATGCATCAGGGTTTCGGCGAGAAACCGTGCCATGGCGGTGAGCCGCTCGGCGGGAAAACCTTCCGGGTCAGCCAGGACGAGCCGGCCGGCGGTCTCCAGGGCACTGAGCAACAAGTGCGCCAGCAGCTCGACGTCGACGTCCTCGGCACCCTCGCAGTCGGCGAGAAACGTACGGGTGATCTCGGCGAACCGATCGCGTAGCAGGTTCGCGGCACGCTCTTTGTAGCTGCGCACCGGCGGCGGTGAGGCGTCGACGGGCAGCAGGATCGAGCGCCACCGCCGCGGAGTGGCCTGCACGGCGGCGAAGAAGCTGCGCGCGACGACGGTAAACGTTTCGACCGGATCCGCGGTGCTGAGGTCGCTGGGCAGCAGGGCGGTGAGCTGGGCAAGCGCCCGGGTTCCTTCGCGTTCGAGCAGGGCCCGCAGGATGTGATTCGCGTCGTCGAACACGCTGTAAACAACCGGCCTGGTCACCCCGACCGCTTTGGCGACGGCATCGACGGACACCGCCGTGATCCCGCCGATGTTGATGAGGTCGAGAGCGGCGTCCAGTAACTGCTCACGGCGCTCGTCCGAGCGCATGCGCGGCGCGTACGGGCGTTTGCCCACCGGAGCATCGTCGATCACGACCAGATCCTACCTTGTAAAGCTACACGACTGTAGCTACAGTCATGTAGGAATTGGTCGGGTCGGCCGGCCACCTTAGGGAACGCGAGGGACTCAGATGGACCTCTCCCGCATCGAACAGATCGGCGCCGTCAAGGCCATCGGTATCCGCATGCTGGCCGTGCACCAACTCATCTACGAGCGCACCGGCGGTCGGATCGGCCACCGTGTGCTGGGTGTGCCGTGCCTGCTGCTGCACACCGTCGGCGCCAAGACCGGCCAACCCCGCGTCAGCGGTCTGGTCTACGCCCGTGACGGCCAGGACTACCTGGTCGTGGCGTCTAACGGGGGAGCATCCCGAGCGCCGGGCTGGTACCACAACCTGCTGGCCAACCCGGACGCACAGGTGCAAGTCGGCACCGCCAGCCACCACGTCACCGCCCATGCCGTCCATCCCGGCGACGCCACCTACGAACGACTCTGGGACGCGGTGAACAAGGCCAACCACAACCGCTACCGCGCCTACCAGCGGGCCACCGATCGACCGATCCCCATCGTGGCTCTGAGCCCAAACAAGTCCTGAGCGGCACGTTCCGTACGCCGGCCTCGCTGGTCAGCCAAACGAATCCGGTGAGCCCGGACGGCGCGTAGAGTCCGGGCATGGCTCCAGATTCGCGGCGGTCGTGGGTCGACTCGATGCCCGAAGCCTATGATCGACACCTCGGCCCGGTGGTGTTCGCACCCTTCGCCAAGGACCTCGCCGACCGGATCGCCGGCTTCTCCCCGAGTCGCGTGCTCGAACTCGCGGCCGGGACCGGGCTGGTCACCCGGGAGCTGCTGCGGACGTGCCCGGGAGCCCAGGTCGTCGCCACCGACCTCAACCCGGCGATGGTTGACTACGGGTCGCGGCAGGTGCCGGCCGCGACCTGGCGGCGGGCCGATGCCCAGTCGCTACCGTTCCCCGACGCCGGCTTCGACCTGGTCGCCTGCCAGTTCGGCATCATGTTCTTCCCGGACAAGCCCGCGGCCGTCGCCGAGGCCCGTCGGGTGCTGGTCCCTGGTGGACGCCTGGTGTTCAACACCTGGGGCACGCTCGACTCCCACCGGTTCGGCGCGACCCTCATGGACTGCCTCCGGCGGGCCTTTCCGGCCGACCCGCCGACCTTCCTCAACGACATCCCGCACGGCTACGCCGATCCCGCCCGGATCACCGCTGACGTCACCGCCGGTGGCCTCGTCTGCGACTCGGTCGACACGATCACCCTGACCGGGACCGCCGATGCCGCCGACGTCGCCCTCGGCTTCTGCACCGGCACCCCTGTCCGCGCCGAGATCGAAGCGCGCGGCGACCTCGACGCGACCACCGCGCTGATCAAGTCCGAGATGCGGGCACGCCTCGGCGACGGCCCGGTCACCGGCACCATGAGCGCACACGTCGTCGTGGCCCACCGACCCGGCTGAAGGTTCCCCGGGTAGCGGCTACCGCCGGCCGCGCGGCCGGCCGCGTACCCGGAAGCGAGCGGCCGTACACCCGAATGGGCGTCCCGATCTCAAGCTCGGGACGTTAGGCCCTAGTCCGTCCGTGGAAACTGGAGCGAGGCTCAGCGTCTCGTCACTCAAGGATCGCGATGCCAGAACTCACGAATCTACTGACCTTCACACGCGCCCAGTGCCTGCAGCTGCTGGCGGACGGGGATGTGGGCCGGGTTGTCTTCGCCATGGGAGCCATGCCCGCGATCCAGCCGGTCAACTACGTACTCATCGGGCACGAAGTGTTCTTCCGGACCGCCAACGGCGCCAAGCTCGCAGCCGCGACCCGCAATTCAGTCGTTGCGTTCGAGATCGATGAGATAGACCGCCAGGATCGCAGAGGATGGAGCGTGGTCGGCGTCGGTCCCTGCCGCGAGGTGACCGACGCCACCGAACTCGCAGGCGCGACCCCGCACCTGCCCGAGCCCTGGATCAGCGACCACACGGGCCACACCATCGCCATAGAGCTCGAACAGATAAGCGGTCGCCGGATCACCCTGGCCGGCGGCATCACCGCGGACCTCTACACCGCATAGACATCCTACTGTGGGCCTTTCGTCACGACGCTCTCGACAATGCGTGCTCGACCAACGACACCAGTGCGGAACGGGACAATTCGCCGTCACGCGCGTCGGTCCAGAGCAGAGGAACGTCCTGGGATATCAGCAATGCCTCCCGTACCGTGGACTCCGGGAATTCATAGGTGTCCGGGAACCCGTTGACTGCCACGACGAATGGCAGACGTCTGTTCTCGAAGTAGTCCACAGCGGCGAAGCAGTCATCGATCCGCCGCAGATCGACCAGCACGACCGCACCCACCGCACCTGACGCGAGTTCGTCCCACATGAACCAGAAACGGGTCTGCCCGGGTGTGCCGAAAAGATAGAGGATCATCGAGTCGTCGATGGTGATACGCCCGAAGTCCATGGCAACCGTTGTCGTGCGCTTGTCCGGAACCGCCGCGAGATCGTCGACACCCTCCGACACCTCGGTCATCGTCTGTTCGGTGTTCAGCGGGGGGATCTCGGACAGCGTTCCCACCATGGTCGTCTTGCCCACGCCGAACCCTCCGGCGACCAGGATCTTCAACGGGGTGGGAACGGATACACCGGCCTCGAGGCCGACGTCAGCAGGCGCGGAGTCCATCGAGCAACCTCTCCAAAATCTCTTGACTAGGTCCGCCGTACGCCGCCACCGGTGGGGGGGCGTGCACCACCAGGTGGCCGGACTCGGCCAGGTCGCTGACCAGGACGCGGGCCACGCCGACCGGCACTCCCAAGGCGTAACCGATCTCCATCAGAGAGATGAGCTGGTCGCCCATCTCGACGATCCTGCGGTATTCGATCTCCAGGGCCGCTGCGCCCCGGCGGCCGTACTCGGTCACGCTCACCAGCGACTCGATGGGCGTATCTCTCCCCCTCGGCCGTGTGCGGCCGTTGGTGAGCGCGTACGCGGGCACGACCCGGCCTCCGGCCGAGGCCCTAGGCGACGGGCCTCGGGTCACGACGAGGCACCCGATGCCGGGACCGCGGCGGCAGGGATCCCGTTGTTGCGCGCGGCCGGGGAGAGCGCGTGGCCCACCTGGTTGGCCAGCATCGTCATCTCGTAGCCGACCATGCCCATGTCGCACTGTCGCTCGGTGAACACGACCAGGGTCGATCCGTCCCCCACCGAGGAGGCGAAGAGGTAACCGGTGGCCATCTCGACGATGGTCTGGTTGACCGGTTCGGCATCCAGCAGGCCCGCTGCTCCCCTGGCGAGGCTGGCCATCCCGCACACCGCGGCCGACAGGGAGTCCGCCAGCGCGGCGCTGACCTCGCCGGACCTGGCCAGCCGCAGCCCATCCCCGGAGGTCACCAGCGCGAGCAGCACTCCCGGGGTGCTCTTCACGAAGTCGTCGAGCAACCAGTCCATCTGCCTACGTCCAGTTCCTGCATCAGGCATCACGCGCCTCCGTTCTCGGGCCGGCGGCCTCGGGAGGTCTCAGCCTGCGCGGCCAGGCGGCTCGCCTGGAAACGGGACAGAGCTTCCGAAGCTGGTCTCGGATCGGGCACCCCGGCGGCCGGAGCCGGTTGCTCCCGTGGACGGGGTGAGGGCCGTAGCAGCTCAGGGGCCAGATGGGTCTGAGGCTGACGCTGGTTCAAGGTCGGTGTTCCTGTCCGGTTCTCGCCGTAGTCGTCGCTCGCTGTCGTCCAGAGGGACGCAGCCGACCCCGGGTCCGCCACCACCGGCGGCGGACCGGCGTGCCGGGCCGGGCCCGCGATCTCGGCCCGGGAGGCCCAATGCGCCGACGCGGAGGTGTTGTCCCGGGGGGCCGGGGGCGTTGCGGCCGGGCCCGTACGCCGGCCGGCCATGTCCGTCGGCGGCCTGCCGGTGGAGGCTTCGGCCGTGCGTGGCCGGGGCGAGGGCCGCCATGTGCGCGCCCTGTCCCGGGCCTCGGCCGAGATCCGGGGCGGGTGCGCCTGCCCGTTCGAGCCGTCGGAGCCGTTCGAGCCGTCGGAGCCGTTCAAGCCGTTGGAGCCGTTCAAGCCGTTGGAGCTGGAGCCGCTCACGCCGTTGAGGCCGTTGGAGCCGACGCTGGTCAGGCTGTTGGAACCAAGGCTTACCGAGCCGTTCGAGGCGGCGCTCGCCGGGCGGTTCGAGGCGATGCTCCGCACACCGTTCGAGGCGAGGTCCAGGGGCCCGTTCGCACCGACACCGGTCGCACCGACACCGGTCGCACCGTTCGCGCCGACACGGTACGGGCCGTCGTCCGAGCGGCCGTTCGCCCGAGCCGCCTCGTCGTCGTTCTGCGAGGACTCGAAGATCTCGGGCGGCAGTACGACCACGGCGGTGATCCCGCTGCCCGGGGTCGGGACCAGCGACACCTCCAGATTGTGGCGCTGCGCCAAGCGGGCCACCACGTGAAACCCCAGGCGGGAGGCCACCGACAGGTCGACCTCCGGCGGATGGGCCAGTAGCCGGTTGGTCTCCTCGATGGCCTCCGGAGGCATCCCGATGCCCCAGTCCTCGATCGTCACCAGCTGCGCGCCCGGACGCTGGAACAGCGCACGGACACCGATCGTCACGTGGGTCTCCGGCGGTGAGAAGTGCACCGCGTTCTCGGCCAGCTCGGCCAGCAGGTGGGTCAGGTCGGTGACCGTGTCGCCCGCCACCGCAAGCTGCTCGTCGACGGTGAACCGCACCCGCGCGAGCTCCTCGGTCTCGGCGATCGCGGCCTGGAGCACCTCACGCAAGGAGACCGGCTCGCTCCACACCCGCGAGGGAGTCTCCCCGGAGAGCACGAGCAGGCTCTCGGCGTTGCGGCGGACCCGGGTGGCCAGGTGGTCCAGCCGGAACAGCTCGGCCAGCGCGTCGGGGTCGCGTTCCTTCTCCTCGAGCTGGTTGATGATCTCGAGCTGGCGGTACAGCATGCTCTGGTTACGCCGCGCCAGGTTGATCAGCAGCTCAGCGGCGAAGCGCCGTCGACCGAGCTCCGCCTCGGCCACCTTGTGCTCGACCCGCAACCGGGCCCGTGCCTCCTGGTCCACCTCGCTGACCCGCCAGAAGATCACCAGCCCGGCGCAGGCCGCCAGCACGCCGGCACCGTGGATGGCCGACCACAGCCAGGGGTTCGCCTGGCCCGCCGGATGGTTGAAGATCTTGACGCTGGGAAGCGCCGACCCGAGACCGTGGCTGATCACCGTGAACATGATGTTCCACAGGAAAGGTACCCAGTCCTGGTAGAGCGCGATGAACCCGATGATGATGAAGAAGTGGAAATGCGCCTCGATCGATCCCTTCGACAGGATGACGAGCGCGGCCGAGCACCAGGTCAGGCCGGCGGTCACCAGGATCGACGCCGGACGGCGGGAGTGAACGACATAGCCCGCCGCGAGGCATAGAAGCGGGACGCCGATGGACCCCGCGATCAGTTCCGGCCCCGCGCCGAGGAACACACCGAAGATCAGGAGAATCGGTACGTGCAGAGCGAGCAGGCGTAGCAGGATTCCGTGCCGATGCCGCCACGAATCGTCTTCGAGCGTATTTCCTCTCGGAAGGTACTGGAAAATCGTCTGCGCCATCAGCGAAGCGACCCTTCCATAGAAACCGATGCGCTGCATGGAGTATTGATGCGCACTTGACGCTCGACCATTTGACGTAACACTTCTTTCATTCGGAGAACGCCGGGCCGACGATACACTTTCTAGAACGCTCCTCACATATCCGTCGATGCCACGAATCAGCTGCTCGTTACGGCGCAAGGGGCGTTACTCCCGTTCGCGAATGCCCTGGGAGTCCGTCGCCCGACTGCGGGCCCAAAGCAAGGCGATGACGATGCGACAGCAGCAACGATCGGCGCGCATGACGGCAGGCCTGGCCTGGGGTCTCGGCGCCCTCCCGGTGGCGGGCGTCGCCAGCCTGATCACCGCGTCGAACGCTGTCCCGGGTGTGCTGCCGCCATCGGCGGTGGTCGTCGCCGGGGTCGCCGTGGCGCGGGTACTGCTGGTCGGCGCGATCACGGCGACCCTGGGGCTCAACGTCCTCCCACTGCTGTTCAGCCCCCGGGAGCAGGCGGTGACGACCCCGGCCCGGCTTCGCGCCTATCGAGCCGGCGGATGGACGGCCCTGTGCTGGATGGTGTGCGCGATCGCCTCGGTGTACCTGCAGACCGCGGACCTCGCCGGCACCTCGTCGATCACCGCCGGGGAGCTGGGCACGTATGTCAGCCGTTTCGGGAGCGGACAGTCGCTGGCCGGCCAGGTCGTCGTCGCCGCTGTGGCCATCGCCGCGGCGGCGAGCGGCGCTCGAAGCGGGACGATGCTCGCGGCGAGGATCCTGGTCCTCTGCTCGGTGGCCGGCCTCTTACTGCTCGTGGCGGCCGGCCATGCCGGCGAGGCATCCGAACAGTGGCACGACATGGCGACGGTGTCTTTGGAGCTGCACGTGTTCGCCGCCGCTCTGTGGACCGGTGGCCTGGGCGCGATAGTGATGCTCCTGGCCGCGGATCGGGCGTTGCTGTCCCGCGCGCTGCCGAGGTACTCGCCGCTGGCGACCGGCTGCCTGGCGGTCGTGGGTGTGAGCGGGCTGCTGAACGCGGCGGTCGCGCTGTCCGCCAAGCCCGGAACCTCGCTGCTGTCCGAGCTGCTCACCACCGACTACGGGCGACTGGTGATCCTCAAGGCGGGTTGCCTGTGCGCGCTGGCGTGCATCGGCGGTCACATCCGGTTCCGGCTGCTGCCCGCGATCCGCCAGGCCCACCGCACGAGCGTCGCGCTCTGGGGCTGCTTCGAGCTGGGCATCATGGGAGTGGCGTTCGGGCTGGCCGCGGTCCTCGGGCGTTCCGCCGCCTGAGGCGCCGTAGCGTTCGGACCATGCCGACCGCTCTCCCACCCCCGGCTGGGGCACGATGAACTGCCTGTTCTGCCGGATCGTCGCGCGAACCGCCGAGGCCAGCGTCGTTCACGAGGACGACCGGGTCATCGCCTTCTGCGACCTGTTCCCGGTCAACCCCGGTCACATCCTGGTGGTCCCGAAGCTCCACGCAACCGGGCTCCGCGACCTGGAGGAGAGCGACGGCGGCCGGGTGTTCGCGGTCGCCCGGCGTCTGGCCGCCGCCATCCGAGCGACCGATCTGACCTGCGAGGGGATAAACCTGCTCGTCGCCGACGGCGCAGCGGCAGGGCAGGAGGTGTTCCACCTCCACCTTCACGTCATCCCCCGCCACGTGGGCGACGGGGTCCGCTTCACGTCGGGGCAGCCCAGGACACCCAGCCCGAGGGGCGAGCTGGACGCGGTCGCTGACCGGATACGCGCAAGGCTCTGACCGTGCGGGCCGCGGATGCGGGCTACAGGTACGGGTTGATCCCGCGCTGTAGCAGGTGCGGCACGTCGTACTGTCCGCAGTCCTCGACGATGTAGCCCTGGCGGCAGCCGTTGCGGTACTGCTGCTCGCCACTGCTCATCGGACGGGTGTGTGCGGCTCGTCCGGTCGTACCCGCGGCCCAGTGCCGCCCGACGGTACGGACCGGCCGCCGCCCGGCCACCTCGCCCGCGTGCGGGGCGGGCCGATTCGACACCCGGGTGGGGTGGGAAGCGGTCGCGTGCGTCCGGTAGCCGGAGCCTGCGTGGGCCGAGTACCCGCTGACGGGGTCGTCCGAGCCGTCCAGGCCGTCATCCGAACCGCCCTGGTCGGAGTCGTCCGCGTCATCGGAGTCGTCGCGGCCGCGGGTGTCCGGCGCGGTGCGGTCGTCGTCGTCGTAGGAGGCTCGGACGACGGCCGCCGTGCCGGCCCTGGAACGATCACCCGCGGACTGCCGATCATGCGCTGAGGAGTCGAGCGCGGCCAGGGACGGCAAGACCGAACCCCCGAGCGCGAGGCCCGTGACCACGGAGGCAGTCAATGACCGGGCCCTCCGCGAGGAGTCGCGATGGCGTGGCCGTACCGGAGCACGATGTCGGGAAATGGGAGCACCTCCAGCGGACGGGGAGTCAAGGTGTCGTCACATTCAGTACCCGCACTGTCCGTGAGGAAAACGCGCTCGCCGAGGGAGGGCCGCAACTACGTGGGAGCAAGCGGTGCGTCCACTCGGCGCAGAGGTTGCACGACGAACGGCAGAACCCTGCGACAAGCGGCGAATTTCACGCGATGAGCGGCATTAGGCCAATCGGGGCTAGCACGATGAGCGGTTGAGTAACACAGGGTTAACACTGCGCTTTGCCGATAACAGGGAGTAAAAATAGCCGGCAACCGTCACTCGTTCGAAGGACGCACAGTGTCGAACTTCGCTCCCCAGCGTAGCGATCGGGCTCCCGGATCCATGATCACTTTGGCCGAGCTCCTCGGTCAGGAGTCTGATGACGCCGACGTCACCCCCACCGCCGATCCATTCGACAGCCCGGACCGCAGCGCCCGAATCACGGTGTCCGTCAAGGACCTTCTGAACCGTGAGGGGTGCGCTCCGAACGTGGACCAGACCGCCCACCTACGCGAGATCGAGGCGGTCGCGGCGCTCGTTCCGTCGCACCGGCGAGTCCGGCCCACGACCCACGCGATCGCCGCGTTCGGTTCGCTGGCCGCCGCGGTCGCTGTACTCGGGCAGACCTCGCTGGGCGCCTTCGGCACCGGCTCCCAGGACGGCGGGTTCCCCGGGCAGGGTCTGTTCGGGGAGGGCCTCCCGGGAGTGCTGCCGGGTCTGTTCGGTAGCGGCCTGATCGGGACGCTGGGCATCGGCGGGCTCCCTGTCGAGTTCGCCCCGGCGTCGTTCGCGATCGCCAACGGAGCCCTCAACCGTGGCGCCGTGACGGTCCCCGGTGGCATCACCCCGACCGTGCCCGGCACCGGTGGCGGTGTAGTGCCCCCGATCGGAGGCGGCGTCACCACGCCCCCCGGCGGAGGCGTCACCACGCCCACCGGTCCCGGCACCCCACCCGGGGGCGGGACCTCCGGCGGAGGTGTCGGCGGCACAGTCGGTGACGTCGGCGGCACGGTCGGCGACACAGTCGGAGACGTCGGCGGCACGGTCGGCGACACCATCGGAGACGTCGGCGGCACGGTCGGCGACACAGTCGGTGAGGTCGGCGGCGGACTCGGAGGCGCAGTCGGAGGTATCGGCGGCGGGCTCGGCGGCACCGTCGGAAACGTCGGCGACACCCTGGGAGACATCATCCCCGGCCCCCTCGGTGACACCGTGAGCGGCGTGACCGGAACCCTCGGCGACACCGTCACCGGCGTGACCGGGACCCTCGGTGACGCCGTCGGAGGCGTTACCGGGACCCTCGGCGACACCGTCGGAGGCGCAACCGGCGCGGTCGGTGACGCCGTCGGCGGGCTGGCGGGCAACGTCGGTGACGCCGTCGGCGGCCTGACCAGCGGTGTCGGCGACGCGGTCAGCGGAGTCGGTGACGCCCTCGGCGATCTGAGCGATCCCGGGGCGGTCGTCGGCGATCTGGGCGGCACCCTCGGCGGTGTTGTCAACGACGTCGGCGGCACGGTCGGAGGCGCGGTCGGAGGCATAGGAGACACGGCGGGCTCCGCTGTCGGCACGGTGGGCGGAGTGGTCGGAGGTGCGGTCGGTGGTCTCGGCGGTGAGCTGGCCAGCACCGTCGGGGACGCAGGCGGAGAAGTCGGCGGCGCCGTCTCGGGGATCGGAGATGGGCTCGGTGGTGCTCTCCCCGGTCCGCTCGGTGATGCCGTCGGCGGCCTGACGAACGGGGCCGGTGATGCAGTCGGAGGTGTGACCGGCGCCCTCGGCGACACCGTCGGAAGCGTCACCGGAACCCTCGGCGACACGGTCACCGATGTGACCGGTTCTGTCGGTGACACCGTCGGAGGCCTGACGAACGGCGCCGGTGATGCAGTCGGAGGTGTGACCGGCGCCCTCGGCGACACCGTCGGAGGGCTGATCGGCGGCGCCGCCAGCTCCCTGGGCGACACCGCCGGCGCCGCGGCCGGCACGGCGACGCAGCCCGCCGGCACGACCGGCGACGCCGCACAGACCTTGTCGGACGTCGTCGGGTCCACCACGGAGACTCTCCAGTCGGCGGCGGAGCCGGTCGTCGGGCCGACGGTCAGCACTGTCGGCGACACCGTGGGAACCCTCGGAGACACCGTCGGGTCCGCTACCGGCACGCTCACCGACACGGCGGGCAGCACTCTTGGCGGCCTGCTGGGCGGCCTGACCGGCACCACCTCGAACAGCCCGACCGTCGCCGCTACACCGGCCGCCGGAGACGCAGCCTCGACGCTCACCCAGGCCCTCACCGATCCGGTGGCCGCGGTGACCCCGCCGGCCGCTGACCCGGCACCGGCGGTCACCCAGGCCGTCAGCGAACCGGCCGCCGCGGTCACGCAGGCCGTGACCGACGTCGTGCCCGGTCAGATCGCGGACGCCGCCTCCGATCCCGCCGGCACGGTCACGCAGGCGGTCGGCGGGGCGGTCGACACCGTCACCCATGCCGCGAGCGACCCCGTGGGTACCGTCACCCAGGCCGCGAGCGACCCCGCAAGCGCCCTGTCCAACGTGCTCGGGGGCGCGACTCAGACCGCCGCGGCACCGGTACAGGACTCCGCTCCGGCCCCGTCGGCCGGATCGGCGCTGAGCGCCCTGACCGCGCCGATCACGGTCGCCGACAGCGCGCCGAGCGTCTCGTCGACGCTCGGCAACGTGACCGGCTCGCTCCTGGGCGGATCGGGAACCTCCAGCACGTCGAACGACTCCAGCTCTCTGCTGGGCGGATCCAGCTCCGCGAGCAGCTCCACCACGAGCACCCTCTCCGCGGCGGCCAAGACGAGCAGCTCGTCGACCGACTCGGCCCCCAGCGCTTCGACGGAGTCGAAGTCGACCTCCTCGAGCGACTCCGGTTCCGGCGGTGGCTCGCTGACGAAGACGCTGTCGAAGGCGACGTCCTCGCTGAGCGGCTCCAAGAGCTCCGACAGCTCCAGTTCGAAGAGCTCGAGTTCCGACAGCTCCAGCTCGAAGAGCGACAGCAGCAGCTCGAAGAGTTCGGACGGCTCCAGCTCCAAGAGCTCGAGCTCCGACAGCTCCAGCTCGAAGAGCTCGAGCTCCGACAGCTCCAGCTCGAAGAGCTCCAGCTCCAAGAGCGACAGCGGCAGCTCGAAGAGCGACAGCGGCAGCTCCAAGAGTTCCGACAGCGGCTCCAAGAGCTCGGGCGGCGGCGGCTCCAAGAGCTCGGGTGGCGGTGGCTCCAAGAGCTCCGGCGGAGGCGGCGGCCACAGCTCCGGTGGCGGCGGCGGCCACTCCGGTGGCGGCGGTGGCGGCGGCAACTGAGCCACCCCACCGAGGGACCACATCCCGCGGTACCAGTCGAGGCAGGCGTCCACCGGACGCCTGCCTCGGCTTTTCGGCCGGGGCGGCTCAGGTCCTTCCAGACCCGTCGACAGATGATGGAACGGCGGCCTGCTGGCGCATCCTGTTCGTTGATGAGACGGCTCGACGCTGCAGTAGCGCGAGCTTGGCCGAGTTCAGCAGGTAGCGGTGCGGGGCCGCGTGGTGTCCGAGGTAGAGACGGCTGCGGCGCAACCACACGGGCAGGTGACGGTTGCAGTTGATCATGTTCTGAGCCGTGGTGATCAGAGCCGTCGGCAGATCGTGCTTGAGCTGCGGCAGCGGAACCGGCTCGCAGATCCGGTTGCGCCGTTCGTCGCTGAGATCGAGCAGCTCCACGTGCGCGACCAGGGCCGCGCTGAAGGTCTGCTGGCACATGAACACCGGCTGCAGGGTGACCAGCCCCTCGGAGAACATCGGCCGCGGATCCACCTTGGCGAGCCCGTCGGAGGAGCAGTCGATGAACAGGCTGTCCTCGAGGACCTCGACCGTTCCACGATCGAGGCTGATCTTGCCGCCGCCGATGCGCTGCACCCGGCCCATCCGGACCACGTCGTCGATCCGGCGCAGCCCGGCCAGCTCCCTGCGGTCCACCGTGGCGCAGCGCCACTTCGTCGGCAGGGTCCGGGTGTCGATCCGGAAGAGGATCCCCTCGCGCTCGAGCCGTAGGAAGACATCGTCGATGTCGTCGGAGTGAGCGGTGCTGCGAACCATCGACACCGTGGTGTCCAGCACGACCCGGGGGTGCATGCTGGCCCGGTTCAGCAGCCAGGCGTCGTTCGGCACGATCCACTGGATCCGCTCCGGCGACACACCATGGTCCAGCAGGAACAGGATCGAGTCGATCCCGGTCTTCCCGGCGCCGACCACCACGTAGCGCTCCCACGGCCGTCCGATCCGGGCCAGGTCGTTGGGCGGTATGACGGTGACGTCGGGGCCGATCTCATAGCGGGGTGGGTTCACCGACGGCACCGCCACCCGCGAGTACGTGGCGTCCACGACCCGGCGCAGGGCGGTGACCGTGGTGACCTGATCACGGTCGACAGTGGAGACGATCCGTCCCTCGCCCTGGTATTCGCTCATCGGCAGGAAGCGCACCCGACCGGTGGCCAGGAAGCGGTCCATCGCCCTTCTGAAGTAGGCGACGATCTCGGCGCCCGAGCTCAGGTCCGCCCCTCCTCGACCCAGCTGCGTGGAGTTGAGCCCGTAGAACGCCGACGGCTGATGCAGCGTGACGAATGGATACACGTCGTTCCAGTGACCGCCCGGGTTGGCGTGCCGGTCCACCATCACGATGCGCGCGGCAGGGTCCTCGGCGACGATCACGTCGGCGAACGCCATGCCCATCGCCCCCGCGCCCAGAATCAGGTAGTCGGTGTCCAGGTGCGTGGTCCCCCGCGGCACATCAGACGTGTCGCGACAGGCGATGTCGGTCATGGAGGAACAGTAGGGGGCGCTCGGTACCGAACGCGTCGCCATTCGTGGGGCACGTTGTCCCCCGTCGGGGGCAACTCCGATGGTCCAACCGGGTCGAAGCCGCGGAGGTCAGGCGACGAGTCAGGGGTCGAGTCGCAGGTGACTCAACCGGATGCCTGCCTCGATACCGGTATACGGGTCTCCACGGCCCCGGCGATCCGCACCAGGTCGCGCATGTCGACCATCCCGACGAGCCGCCGTCCGTCCACGATCGGGACCACCGAGGTACCGGCGGCGTGCATCAGCCCGACGAGCGCACCCAGGTCGTAGCGGCTGGGGGCAAGCAGCGGCTCGGAGGTCATGACGTCCCCGACCACCGCCGCGGGGCCTGCGGCCGGGCTGAACGGCGAGCGGAGCTGGTGTCGAACCAGATCCGCCTCGGTCACCAGACCGACGACGCCGCCCTCGGCGCCGACCACGGGCACCCCGCTGCACCCGGTCGCCGCCAGCAGCGTGGCCGCCGCGCTCACGGGGGTGTCCGGCGCCACGACGTCGGTCGGCGTGCGCATGACGTCGCCGGTGCGCAACCGGCGAGCCACCGTCGGGCTCGACTTGCCGGAGGTACCTACCGGCAGGTGGGCGACATTGGCGGTGGTCACTTGTCGTCTGCTCCTTCCACGAACACGACTGGCGAACTCGGCTACCGGCGCGGCGACCCAACTCAGCTAACCACCGACGTCGCCGGCCCGGCACCGCCGCCGGCGAAGGTTTTCCAGGTGCTCACAATCGTTCACATACCGGCAAACGCCCGGCCCGGCGAACGGCGGACACACGGCCGGACACGCCGACGTCAGCGGGACTCATCCCCCGCCGGCAGCTCACGCACCCTGGACTCCAGGCCCGCGGGCTCCGCGTCGACCGTGATCTCACCGGCCCGGTCCGCGGGCAGCTGGTGACCCCGTCCGCCGATGTCGCGCAGTACCCGGGTGAGCAGCACCGAGCGGCGCGGCGAATCCGGCGCCTCTGCCCCACCGGGTTCGGGCGCGTCCTCAAAATGCTCCTCGGTGACGGTGACCTTGCGCTTGCGCACCATCGTGAACTGGAACTCCTCGACGTCCTCCATCAAGGTGCGCATGACCCTCATCGGGCGGGTTCCCTCGACGAAGCGGGCGACCGGCGCGGGTACGAACGCCCCCGCCATCCCGCTGACCGCACGCCCGATGACCGGCAGCGGGCCGGGCAGCAGGTCCAGAGGCCCGCCTCTGCGGGGAATCGCCACGGCGGTCCCCGGCACCCCGGCCTCGGAGTCCGCGGCGGCCGGCAGCGCCGTCCGCTCGGGCAGCGTCGTCACGGCGGGAACGGCGGGAACGGCGGGAGCTGTGGGAACGGCGGCGGCCTGCTCGACGTCGGCCCGTCCGCCCAGCACGTGACGCTCGTCGGCGCCCAGTGCCAGCAGATCCTCCTGGCGGCGGAGCTCGAGCTCGGCGCGGACCTGCGCGCGACGGACGGCGATAGCGGTGTCGGCGTCCTCCTCGGCCCGGCGTCGCATCCGCCGCGCGGAGACCGAGCGCTCCTGGTCGGTCTGCCCGCGCCACAGCCGCAGCAGCAACGGCGCGGCGGTGAGCAGCACCATCACGAGCACGGCTCCGAGCCTGGGGATCAGGGCGACCGGGCTGCCGAGGGTGTAGCCGTTCATGGCCTCCCAACGTGCGACCAGGCCGGTGTCGGCGCGGGCCAGCGTCTCGGCCACCTCCCGGTCGCGGTCGACGCGCTCGGCGGCCGCGGTGATCGCCGCGTCGAGCCCGGGCACCCGGCGGTCGCGCTCGGCCCGGGCGGCCGCCAGGTCGGCGTCGGCACCGGCCAGCTCCGCGCGGGCCTGCTCGGCCTCGGGACCGCGCCCGGGTTCACCTGTGATCAGCTGGGCCGGACACCCCGGGGCGGGGTGGTACTCGCAGCGGGCCACCAGCAGTGCCGCGTCCCGACGGGAACCGGCCCCGGCCACACGGTCGTCCAGGCCGGCGCGTTCGGCCCGTAACTGCGCGAGCCGGCCGGCACCGCCACCGGCGGCCACCGAGGTCGCCGCCCGGTCGGCCTGGACGTTGAGCTGCTCGGCGATGGGACCGGTGAAGATCGTGAGGGCGGCCAGCTCTCCGAGTACCGCGCCGACCAGCACCGCGACCGTGCCGAGCCCCAGCAGCGTTCCGCGGCGTCCGGGGGCGGTGGCCAGCACCCTGCCGAGTGCGCCGACGAACAGGCCGACGAGCAGCGTCGACGCTGCCGCCGCGGGCAGCGCGAGCCCGCCGGCGGTCACCACCGCGCCGGTCGCCACGCCCCAGGCCGCCACGGCGGCGATGAGCACCACGAAGCCGGTGGCCTGGTAGGCCGAACGCTCGGCGGCCTCGCCGATGTCGCGGCAGTCGCCACCACCCAGCCACACCATCAGGTCACCCGGTCGTCTGGAGCCCGCCTCGATGCCAGCGTCGGACAGCGGCTCGTGGCCGCGGGGGTCCTCAGTCATGCCCAGCATGGTGACGGCTCGCCACCGGATGATTCAGGACCTTGTGAGTGGACTCACGGGCACAAAGCCGAGCATCACACAAGTCCCCGGACCGAGATCACACGAGGTCGAGCGCCGCCCGCACGATGCCGTCGGTGTCGATCCCGTGGTAGCGGTAGACGTCCTCCAGCGAGCCCGACTGACCGAACCCGGTGACCCCGAGGCTCACGTGGGGTACGCCGTGCACGCCGGCCAGGAACGCCAGTGTGTGTGGGTGCCCGTCCAGCACCGTGACCAGCGGGCTCGGTGTGGGAAACGCCTGGTCGAGTACCCAGCTCGGCTCGTCGGCGAGGCCCTGACGGGCGCGCTGGGCACGGAAGAGCAGGTCCGGGCTGGTGACGCACACGACCTCGGCGTCGACCCCGACCTGATCGAGCCGCTGCGCGGCCGCGAGTGCCTCGGTGACCATCGCCCCCATCGCCGCGATCGTGACCTGGGGTGACTCGACCCGCCGCAGCCGGTAGGCCCCGGCCACCACCTGGCGCCGCCGGCGCTCCCGGGCCGCCGGGTCCTGGGGCACCTCGGCCAGCGACTGGTCCACCGGGCGGGTGGAGAGCCGCAGGTAGGCCGAGCAGCCGTCGGGACGACCCAGCCGGGCCAGGGATGCCAGCAGGGTCCACTCGACGTCGATCGCGAACGCCGGCTCGTAGCTGGTGCAACCGGGCTGCTCGATACCGATGGACGGTGTCTTGATCGACTGGTGCGCGCCGCCCTCGGGGGCAAGCGTCACCCCGGACGGCGTGCCGACGAGGATCGACTGCCCACCGGCGTAGATACCGAACGACCAGGGCTCCAGCGCGCGCTCGACGAACGGGTCGTAGAGCACACCGATCGGCAGCAGCGGCTGGCCCCAGCGGCTCCAGGTGGCCCCGAGCTCGCCGAGCAGCCCGACCAGGTTCGTCTCGGCGATACCCAGCTCGATGTGCTGGCCGGCCGGGTTCTCCCGCCAGTGCAGGATCGTCTCCGAGTCGTCGGCGAACCAGTCCCGCCGCTCGGAGGCCGACCACACCCCCACCTTGTTCACCCAACCGCCCAGGTTCGTGGTGGAGCTGACGTCGGGGCTCACCGTGACCACCCGCCGCGCGACGTCGGGCGCGGAGCGGGTCAGGTCGAGCAGGGTTCGGCCCAACGCTGCCTGGGTGGTGGCCGTGCCGCTGGGGGTGCGGCCGATGTCGGTGGGCAGCGGCGGCGGCGGGTTGATCTCGGCGGCGGGTCGCCGCAACCGCTCGGCCACCTGCGCGCAGACCTCCGCCGCCGACCCGCCATCCGGGAAGGCCAGCCAGGGCTTCGCCGGGTCGGCCCCCAGGTGAGCGGCCAGCTCGACCATCTGGGCCTCGGTGAGCAGGGAGGAGTGGTTCTGCGGGTGGCCCTGGGTGGGGAGCCGGTAGCCCTTGACGGTGTAGGCGAAGATCACCGTCGGCCGGGTGTCGTCGATGGCCTCGAAGGCGTGGTCGAGCTCGGTGAGGTCGTGCCCGCCGAGGTTGCGGATGGCGTCCAGCAAGGTGGTGTCGTCGAGGTCGGCGACCAGCGCCGCGATCTCGTCGTGGCCTTCGTCGGTCCCGGGCAGCCGCTCCCGCAGCTCGGCGGCCGTGCAGCGCAGCAGCCGCTGGTACTCGGGATTGCTCATGGCGTCGATCCGGGCCCGCAGCGCGGCCCCGCCCCGCCGCGCGAACAGCCGCTCCAGCAGCCGCCCGTACTTCAGGCTGAGCACCTGCCAGCCGGCCGCCTCGAACATCCCCTGTAGACGTTCGGCGGCGATGTTGGGCACCACCCGGTCCAGGGACTGCCGGTTGAGGTCGACGATCCAGACCAGCTCGCCGAACTCGACGACGCCGGGATCGAGGATGGCCTCCCAGATCGCGCCCTCGTCCAGCTCCGCGTCCCCCAGCAGCGAGTACTGGCGCCCCGACCCGACCCCGGACGCCTCGCCGAACGCCGATCGGAGGTACCTGCGCGACACCGCGCCCCAGATCGGCGCCGTCGCACCGATGCCCACCGAGCCCGTCGAGTAGTCGGGGGTGTCCGGGTCCTTGGAGCGACTGGGGTAGCTCTGGAGACCGCCGAACTCGCGCAGCGTCGTCAGGTAACGCTCGTCGAGATCGCCGAGCAGATAGTTGACGGCGTGCAGCACCGGTGAGGCGTGCGGCTTGACCGAGACCCGGTCACCGGGCGCGAGGTGGCGGAACCACAGCGACGTCATGATCGAGACCATCGACGCGCAGGACGCCTGGTGCCCGCCCACCTTCAGCCCCGAGGTGTTGGGGCGGACCCGGTTCGCGTGGTGCACGATCGAGCTGGCCAGCCACAGCACCCGCCGCTCGATCTCGCTCAGAACGTCCACCTCAGGCTGGCCGGTGGTGGCCGAGGCCGCGGTCGTCATTGCTGTCATCCTTCGGTGCACATCGGTCTCGCTGGGCAGATCGTCACCAGAATTCCACCAGAGCGGGGCGACCTGCTCAACCGCGAGTAAAGCGATTGTGCAGAATGCTCATGTCGACGTGTTTGCTGACGGGCGAGGGTGGGCAACGTGCACAGTGCGGACCGGGTCGCGCGCCGGGCGCCCGAGCGGATCGACGGTACCGACGCCCGCCTGCTGCTGGCGCTGGCCGACGATCCGAGGGCCACCTCGGTCGCGCTGGCCGGGCGGGTGGGGTTGTCGCGCAACACCGTGCAGTCGCGGCTGGCCAGGCTGGAGGAGAGCGGCGCGGTCGGTGGCTTCGACCGGCGGATCGATCCGGCGGCCCTCGGCTACCCGCTCACCGCGTTCGTCACCACCCAGGTGACGCAGCGGCGCCTGGATGAGGTGGCCGATGCGCTGACCGGTATCCCCGAGGTACTGCAGGTGCACGGGGTGAGTGGCCAGACCGACCTGCTGGTGCACGTCGTGGCCGCCGATGCCGACGACCTGTACCGGGTGGCCGGCCAGATCCTCGCCGTACCGGGCGTCGAACGGACCCAGACCGCGCTGGTGATGCGCGAGCTGGTCGGCTACCGCATCTCCCCCCTGCTGCGTCGCCGCGCCGAGCCCTGAGCCGCCGCGTGCCCGCCGCACTCCCCCTCCGGCCGGCCCGCACATGGAAATCGTGCGCCGCACACACCCTGCAGAGTGTGTGCGGCGCACGAATCCCGTGTGCGGAGCCCCGACCGACGGCTTCGAGCCGAGGGACTCGAAGGCCCGTACCGGTTAGAACGAGAGCAGGCGGTCGAAGAAGGAGCGGTAGTTGCCCAGGGCCTGGCGGAGGTCCTCGGTAGAGGTGTCGTCGCTGTCCAGTCCCCGCTCGAGCTCGTCGCGCTGGCGGCGGAAGAGCTGCTCGAGCTCGTCGAGCACCTCACCGACCAGCTCGTTCGCGCCGCGGACCGCGCTGCGCGGCTCGTCCACGAACTCGCCCTTCAGCTCGTTCCAGCGGTTGCGGTAGCTCTCGGCCTTGCCCTGGTCGATCAGGGTGGCGTTGCCGTGGCTGCTCGAGTCGCCGCTCCTGGAGGCCGAGCCGGCGTGCTTGTGCTCGGCGTCGCCGCTCGCCCGCTCGCCCTCACTGGGGCCACCGAGCCGCTCGGCGGCACTGGACTGGGCGGGGTGCTCAGCGGTGTCGGCGTGGGCACCGGTCGTGTCGTGGACACCGGACGTGTCGTGGGCACCGGACGTGTCGTGGGCACCGGCCGTGTCGTGGCCCTCGGTGTAGGTGGTGTCGGTCATCAGTTGTTCCTCTCGGTCTCGCGGGCGGAGGTCTCGTGTCCTGCGGTCTTGCTGCCGGCGTCCGGGCTCTCGCCGGTACGCACGTGCCCGTTGGCGGTGGCGGCCTGGCCGTTACGACCGGTGTCGCTGTCGCCCTTGCCCATGTCCGAGCGCCCGGTGTCGGGGCGGCCGGCGTCGGGGCGGGAGCTCCGCTCCGCATCATCGTGATCAGAGGACCGGTCGTGGCCGGACGAGGTGGCCTTGCGGTCGTGCCCGCCGGAGTCGCCGTCGGTCAGCAGGGCCTTCACCAGCGACCGGTAGGAGGTGACCGCCTTGCGCAGGTCCTCGGTGTCGGCGCTGCCGTCCTCATTGGCCTTGGCGATCTTGCGGGCCTCGCGGTAGTGCTGGGTGACCTGGGGATGGCTCACCGACAGGTCGTCCGCACGCTGATCGAAGTCCTCGACCGGGTAGCCCCGGGCCGACATGACCTCCACGACCAGATGGTCGGCACCGCGCACGGCGCCGCTCGGGTCGTCCACGAACTCACCCTGGAGCTCGGTCCAGCGACGCTCGAAGTCCGCCTTCTGGCGCGGCTCGAGCTCACGCAGGTCGAGCTTCTTGTGGCGCTTCTCGCGCTCCCGGAGTTCGGCCTCGGCCTCGCGCGGGTTGTCCGAGCGCTTCACGACCCGGTCGTACTCGGGCCCGTACTGCGCGCGTAGGCGTTCGGTCTGCTTTTTGCGGGCTATCTTCAATCCGGCCACAACGAGGGCCGCGACCACGATAACCGCGACGATAATCACGATGATGAGGGCTGCGTTGCTCATGACGTAATATTCCCGTATCCGCTGTGACGCAAACCGGAAACCGTAGCGAACCCCAGAATAGAATTACTGGGACAGGCGGGACTGAAAAGTATTAGTGGGACACGTGTGACTGATCACAGTGTATTCCCGCGCCCCGGGTCCGGTCGCGACGGCCGAGGTCAGGAGCGCGCCCGGCCGACGCCGGGAAGGCAACCCCGTCGCGGACGGGCGCGCGGGCCGGCCGCCAGGCCTCCGACGCCCGCCCGGAGCACCACTGCGAGCTACCGAATACCTACCAAGAGCCACCAATGCACAATCGAGACCCGGCAATGCCCACTCGGAGCCTTGACTCGATGGCCGCTGGGGGCACCAATATCATTATGACCACTCTCCCCGAGAATTCCCCCACCCCGGGGGGAAGCGCGAAGCCTCTCGACGCCGACGAGGCCCGGCTGCACGAACTGGGATACGCCCAGGAGCTGCTGCGGACGATGTCCGCGTTCAGCAACTTCGCGGTGTCCTTCACGATCATCTCCATCCTCTCCGGGTGCCTGACGCTGTACGCGTTCGGAATGGCCACCGGCGGCCCGGCGGTGATGATCTGGGGCTGGCTCGGGGTCGGGATCATGGTCCTGTTCGTCGGCGGGGCGATGGCCGAGGTGTGTTCGGCCTACCCCACCGCCGGCGGGTTGTACTTCTTCGCGGCCCAGCTGGCCAAGCGCAACGCTCCCGCCTGGGCCTGGTTCACGGGCTGGTTCAACGTCCTCGGCGAGGTCGCGGTCACCGCCGGCATCGACTTCGGCGCGGCGTACTTCCTCAACGCACTGCTGGATCTGCGGTTCGGGTTCTCGGCCACCCCGGGCCACACCATCTTCCTTCTCGGACTGATCCTTCTCGCGCACGCTCTGATCAACACCTTCGGCGTGCGGATCGTCGCGCTGCTGAACTCGATCAGCGTGTGGTGGCACGTGGTCGGTGTGCTGTTCATCGTCGGGGTGCTGGCGATCGTGCCGGCCAAGCACCAGTCCGCCGCGTTCGTGTTCGGCCACTTCGAGAACCAGACCGGCTGGGCGTCGTCGTTCTACGTCGTCGCCCTGGGCCTGCTGGTCGCCCAGTACACCTTCACCGGCTACGACGCCTCCGCCCACATGATCGAGGAGACCAAGGGCGCGGCGACCGCCGGCCCGCGTGGAATCGTCATGTCGATCGTCGTGTCGCTGGTGGCCGGCTGGGTCCTGCTGGTCGGGGTCACCTTCGCCATCCAGGACTACGAGGCCGAGCGCACCACCTCCACCGGCGTGCCCCCGGCGCAGATCTTCATCGACGCCGCCGGTGAGGCGATGGGCACCGTGCTGCTGGTGGTCGTGGTGGTGGCCCAGCTGTTCTGCGGCATGGCGTCCGTGGCCGCCAACTCGCGGATGATCTTCGCCTTCTCGCGGGACGGCGCGCTGCCGGCCTCCAAGATCTGGCGCAAGATCGGCAAGAAGAGCCGGCTGCCCAACAACGCCGTCTGGCTGGCGGCCGTCAGCGCCTTCGTCCTCGCCCTGCCCTACCTGTGGAACGCCGCCGCCTACGCCGCGGTGACCTCGATCGCGGTGATCGGGCTGTACATCGCCTACGTGATCCCGTCGTTCCTGCGCCTGCGGGCCGGTGACTCGTTCGAGCCCGGACCGTGGAACCTCGGCAAGTGGGGAAAGCCGGTGGCGACGGTCGCGGTCGTCTGGGTCGGCCTCATCACCGTGCTGTTCATGTTGCCCACCGCCAGCCCGGTGACCGCCTCGAACTTCAACTACACACCGATCGCCGTGCTGACGGTTCTCGGCTTCGCCGGTATCTGGTGGCTGGTATCAGCCCGTAAGTGGTTCACGGGACCGCGCCGACAAGGCAGTATCGACGAGTTGATCGAGCTGGAGGCGAAGCAAGGGGGTTCATGATCATGTCGGTGCACCCCCACCGCAAGGGCATGCTCTCGGTCGGCGAACTGCGTTCGGACCTGGACACCGGCCGCATCGACACCGTGCTGCTGGTGATCGTCGACATGCAGGGTCGCCTGCAGGGCAAACGCTGCTCGGCCCGGTACTTCCTCTACGAGGTGCTCAAGCACGGGGCCGAGGCGTGCAACTACCTGCTCGCGGTCGACGTCGATATGGACACCGTGGGCGGCTATGCCAGCTCGTCGTGGGAGCAGGGGTACGGCGACTTCGAGCTCGTCCCCGACCTCGGCACGCTGCGACGGCTGCCCTGGCATCCCACCACCGCGTTCGTGATGGCCGACCTGAAGCTGCTGTCCGGAGAACCGGTGTCGGTGTCGCCCCGGCAGATCCTGCAGCGCCAGCGCGACCGCCTGGCCGAGCGGGGCTGGACGGCGCTGGCCGGGACCGAGCTGGAGTTCATCGTCTACCAGGACACCTTCGAGCAGGCCTGGAAGGCGGACTACCGCAACCTCACGCCGTCCAACCAGTACAACGTCGACTACTCCATGCTCGGCACCAGCCGGGTGGAGCCGCTGCTGCACGCCATCCGGGAGGGCATGACCGGGTCCGGGATGTACGTCGAGTCGGCGAAGGGCGAGTGCAACCTCGGGCAGCACGAGATCGCGTTCCGCTACGACGAGGCCCTGATCACCGCCGACAACCACGCGCTCTACAAGACCGGCGCCAAGGAGATCGCCGCCCAGCACGGGTGCTCGCTCACCTTCATGGCCAAGATCGACGAGCGCGAGGGCAACTCGTGCCACATACACCTGTCGCTGCGGGACGACGCCGGGGCTCCGGTCCTGGCCGATCCCTCGCGCACCGACCGGTGGGGGCTCTCGGAGGTCGGTGAGCACTTCCTGGCCGGCCAGCTGGCCACGCTCCGCGAGTTCACGCTGCTGTTCGCCCCGAACATCAACTCCTACAAGCGGTTCGCCCCGGGCAGCTTCGCCCCCACCGCGATCGCCTGGGGGGTGGACAACCGCACCTGCGCGCTGCGCCTGGTCGGGAAGGGACACTCGCTGCGGCCGGAGAACAGGGTGCCGGGCGGTGACGTCAACCCACACCTGGCGCTCGCCGCGGCGATCGCCGGTGGCCTGTACGGCGTCGAACACGAGCTGCCGCTGGAGGATCCGTTCGAGGGCAACGCCTACACCTCCGCCGCGGAGACGGTGCCCCGTACCCTGCGCGACGCGCTGGAGGCGTGGGAGTCCTCGGAGCTGGCCAAGGAGTGCTTCGGCGAGGACGTGGTCGCGCACTACGCCAACATGGCCAGGGTCGAGCAGGCCGCGTTCGACTCGGCGGTGACCGACTGGGAACGCCGACGCTGCTTCGAGCGCCTCTGACCGGGCGCGGGCCTCTGCACACCCCGACTTCGCACCCCCGCCACCCACTTCGCATAAGTTCTGACACGTGCGAGGTGCATGCCGACGGTGCGAGGTGAAGGTGGCTGATACGTGAGCGAGCGGTTGGAGGGGCGGGTCGCGGTCGTCACCGGGGCCGGCAGCGGCATCGGGCTGGCCACCACACGGCGGCTGGCGAGCGAGGGCGCGCACCTGGTGTGCGTGGACATCGACCCGGGCGCCGGAGCGAGGGCCGCCGAGGAGGTCGCCGGGATGGCGGTGACCGCCGACGTCACCTCGCCCGAGGACGTGACGCGGATCTACGCGCAGGCCCATGAGCGGTACGGACGCATCGACATCGCGATGCACAACGCCGGCATCTCGCCACCGGAGGACGACTCCATCCTGACCACCGGGTTGGACGCCTGGCGCCGGGTGCAGGAGGTGAACCTCACCTCGGTGTACCTGTGCTGCCAGGCGGTGCTGCCCTACATGCAGCGGGCCGGGCGGGGTTCGATCATCAACGTCGCGTCGTTCGTGGCGGTGATGGGCTCGGCCACCTCGCAGATCTCCTACACCGCCTCCAAGGGCGGCGTGCTGGCGTTGTCGCGCGAGCTCGGGGTGCAGTTCGCCCGGCAGGGCATCCGGGTCAACGCGCTGTGCCCGGGGCCGGTGAACACCCCGCTGCTGGAGGAGCTGTTCGCGGCCGATCCCGCGCGGGCGGCGCGGCGGCTGGTGCACGTGCCGATGGGCCGCTTCGCCGAGCCGTCGGAGATCGCCGCCGCCGTCGCGTTCCTGGCCAGCGACGACTCCTCGTTCATGACCGCCTCGACGTTCCTGGTCGACGGCGGTATCTCCGGCGCGTACACCACTCCCCTGTGAGCGCGCCTGCCCCGTCCGGGCGTCCGCTGATCGCGCTGACCAGCTACCTCGAGTCGGCGAAGTGGAACGTGTGGGACAAGGTGCCCGCCGCGCTGCTGCCCTGGACCTACGTGCAGCAGGTGATCGACGCCGGCGGGGCCCCCATCCTGCTGCCGCCGGAAGCGTCCACGGTCCGCGACGTGTTGTCGAAGGTGGATGGGCTGCTGCTCACCGGTGGCCCCGACGTGGATCCCGCCCGCTACGGACAGGAACGCGGGCCGTCCACGCAGCGGCCGAGAGAGTCCCGGGACGAGGCCGAGCTGGAGGCGCTGGCGGTCGCCCGTGAGCTGGGCATGCCGGTGCTGGCGATCTGCCGCGGGCTGCAGCTGCTCAACGTCGCGCGCGGCGGCACGCTGCACCAGCACCTGCCCGAGCACGCCCCGAAGGTCGCCGGCACCTACGACACCAACAAGATCCGGATCACCCCCGGCACCAGGCTGGCCGCCGCCCTCGGTGAGGAGGCCACGGTTCTGTGCGCCCACCACCAGGCGATCGACCGTGTCGGTGACGGCCTGGAGGTCGTCGCCTGGTCACCGGACGGAGTCGTCGAGGGCGTCGAGGACCGGTCAGGACCGTTCCTGGTCGGCATCCAGCCCCACCCCGAGGAGCTCGCGGAGAGCCTCCCGCTCTTCCAGGCGTTCGTCGACGCCTGCCGTTAGCCCTGCCCCCAGCCCTGCCCCCCAGCCCTGCCCCGCGCTCACACAGCGCTGCCGGCCTCACACAGCTGGTCGACCAGCTGTGTGGAGCCGCTGGAGCTGTGCGAGCGTGGGGGAGGCTCAGGTGGCCGTGGGGGTGCGGTCCAGGTCGGGCTCGAGATAGATGATCCTGGCGGCGGGGACGGCGGTACGAACCCGCAGCTCGGCCTCGTCGATGGCCTTGGCCACGTCGCGCAGCTGCATGCCCGGGGCGAGCGCGATCTTCGCCGCGACCAGCAGCTCGTCCGGGCTCAGGTACTGGGTCCTGATGTGGATCACCCGCTGAACCGGCCCACCGGTCAGGGCGGTCGTGATCTCCCCGAGGGTGACCGGCGCGGCCCCCTCCCCGATCAGCAGGCTCTTCATCTCCAGGATGAGGATGGTGGCGATGGCGCCCAGCAGCACGCCGATGGCCACCGTGCCGATCCCGTCCCACACCGGGTCACCGGTGATCACCGCGAGACCGATGCCGATCAGGGCGAGCAGCAGACCCACCAGCGCGCCGAAGTCCTCGAGCAGCACCACCGGCAGCTCGGGTTCCTTCGAGCGGTGGATGAACCGCCACCATGACTGCGAGCCCTTCAGCGGGCGCGACTCGACGATCGCGGTGCGGAAGCTGAAGGCCTCCAGCGCGGCGGCCACCGCGAGGATCACCAGGCCGACGGCCGGCGACTCGATCGGATGCGGCTCAGCGATCTTGTGGACACCCTCGTACAGCGAGAAGGCCGCACCCAGGGTGAACAGCAGCAGTGCTACGACGAAGGAGTAGAAGTAGCGGTCGCGCCCGTAGCCGAACGGGTGCTCCAGGGTCGCCTCGCGGGAGGCCCGCTTCTTGCCGAGCAGCAGCAGGCCCTGGTTGGACGTATCGGCCAGCGAGTGCACCGACTCCGCCAACATCGACGAGGAGCCGGTGATCAGGAATCCGACGAACTTGGCGACCGCGATGCCCGCGTTGGCCGCCAGTGCGGCAACGATGGCCCGGGTACCTGATCCAGCGGACATGCGGCTCCTGACACGGTGAATGCGGGTCGATGAGAGACCGGTTCCGGCGTCAGCGCGCGGGACCGGCCGCGTGGACGATCTTAGAAGGTCTCAGTTGCCGCGTCCGCTCACCCCGTCCGTCGCCACGAACAGCTGCGCCGGCACCTCCACCGAGGAGGCCTTGACCCCGGCGTCGCCCGCGTCCAGCCACAGCGATTCCCCGCGCGCGATCGTCAGGGACCGCCCGGACCCGGCGGTGACCTTCACCCGGCCCTCGGTGCACAGCACGATCCGCGGGCCCTCGGCCGGCAGCGGTACCACCTCACCTTCCCCGGACCAGTCCAGGCGCCAGAGCCGGAACTCCTCGGCCGGCGATTCGTAGCAGGTCAGCGCCCCGTCGCTGGTCGTCGGCGCGATGGGGGCGGGGCCGGCCTGGAAGTCCAGGACGCGCAGCAGCTCCGGGACGTCGACGTGCTTGGGGGTCAGGCCCCCGCGCAGCACGTTGTCCGAGTTGGCCATCAACTCCACACCGACGCCCGAGAGGTAGGCGTGCAGTACCCCGCTGCCCTGGTAGATGGCCTGACCTGGAGCCAGCCTGACCCGGTTGAGCAGCAACGACGCCAGCACACCGGCGTCACCGGGGTAGCGTTCGGACAGCTCCAGCGCGGTGCGAGCCTCGTCCTGGAACTCCTCGGCCTCCGGGATGTCCTCCCGCTGGAGCAGTCGTACGCAGCCTTCCTGCACCGCGGGAACCAGCTTGTCCAGGATCTGCTGGGGCAGCGTGATCCAGGTGCTGAGCAGTGCGCGCAGGCCGTCGGCGTCGGGCTGGCGGGCCAGGAGCTCCACATGGCCGGCGAGCTCGGGCACCTCCAGTGCCCGGAGCAGCCGCACCGTGTCGGCGGGCTCGCGGAAACCGGCGAGCGCGTGGAACTCGGTGAGCGCGCAGATCAGTTCCGGCTTGTGGCTGTCGTCCTTGTAGCTGCGGCCGGGATCGTCGAGCGGGATGCCCGCCGCCTCCTCGCGGGCGAACCCGGCGACCGCCTGGGCCGGGCTGGGGTGGGCCTGCAGGCTCAGGGGCTCGTCGGCCGCGAGCACCTTGAGCAGGAAGGGCAGCCGGCCGGACCACCTCCGCGCCGTCTCCTCACCGAGCAGGGCGGCGGGATCGCCGGTCAGCTCGTCGAACAGCGAGCGGCGGTTGCCCTCGGCGTCGACCAGGAACGACGGGTCGCCGGGGTGCGCACCCAGCCAGAGCTCGGCCTCCGGGTGCGGCGACGGCACCGGTCGGCCCTGCAGCTCGGCGATCGCGGTACGCGACCCCCACGCGTACCGGCGCATCGGGTTGTCCAGCAGCTCCATCGACTCTCCTCGGGGAACATCGGGGTGTCTCTAGCAGCGTCCCACCCGGCTCTCACGGGCGCGAGCACCGACCGAACCCTCGAGCTACGCGGGGCCCGCGAGCTGGTGGGCGTCCGGGCCCAGGCTCGGATCGGCTCCGAGTACCGCGCTGGCCAGCCCCAGGTAGAGGGCGGCCAGGTCGAACCGGGCCGCGATCAGCGCGGCGCGGCGCAACACGGCCTGCGGGGTGCCCAGCGGCACCTCCTCGACCGGGTGAACGGTGTCGGCATCGGGCCAGGTCCGGCCGGACAGGCGTAGGGCGGTGGCGGTGGGGTCGGCGTCCTCGGTACTGAGCAGCATCACCCTCGGCGGTGCCGCCGACCCTCCCGGCGTCGGGTCGTCAAACGGGTCGTGGAAGACGTCGGTCTCGGCGGCCGCCCCGACCAGCAGACGTTGCAGTGCGATCGCCGCGGCGGCCTCGGCGACCCCGGCCACGTGGGCCACCACGCCGGCGTGGCGGGCCAGGGCGGATGCCGCGTGACCGGCCACCTCCCGGGCCACCGCGTCGGTGCTCCACAGCAGCGGGGTGTGGTCGGCCAGACGCAGGGCCAGCGCCTTGGCCGGGTTGACGAACGGCTCGTGGGACGGGTGGTCACGTTCCATCTCGCGGTCCAGCTCGGTGGCCAGGGCCTCCAGGTCGGCGGCGAGCAGACCCAGCGCGGACACGGTGACGAGCCCGGCGGCCAGCGCTCTGGGCAGGTCCAGACCGGGTGGCACCGGGAGGCGGGGCTCGAGCAGCCGCGCGGATCCGGCGCCGGCCGCCGCGATCGGCCCCTCCATCGGGGCCGACAGCACCACCTCGCAGCCACGCACGACAGCACGGTGCACCGAGTCGGCCAGCTCCCGGTCACCGGGGTCGGCGGTATGGGCCACCAAAACGTCGAGCGGGCCGACCCACGACGGCGCGGTGTCGGCGAGCACAACGGGGACCGGGCAGTTGTCCCCCAGCAGCGCGGCCAGAATGTTCGCGGCGCTGCGCGAGGTCCCCGGCCGGCGCAGCAGGATCAACGATCTCGGCCGCGAACCGCCGAGCGCGCGCTCGATGCCGGCTTCCTCCGCCGCCTGGGCCAAGGAGCGCAGCTGGGCGCCGGCAGTGGCGGCCGAACGCAGGTAGCCCGCGGTGTCCACGGCGGCCAGGGCCGCCGCGTCGTCGAGCAGCGTGTCGTCGAGCACCTGAATCACTGCTCGCCGGGCGGACCGCCCGCCGACCCGCTCGGGCCGGCCGCCTCCGATGGCGGCAGCACGGCCTCGTCCAGCAGAAGCACCGGTACCCCGTCCACGACCGGGTACTGGCGACCACAGGACGTGCAGGTCAGGGCCTCGGCTTCGGGGTCCCCGGGAGTACCGACCCGCAGCGGGGCGTGATCCGGCGAGGGGCAGGCCAGGATCTCCAACAGCTGCGGATCCAGCGTTACCGCCACCGTCATCCCCTCTCCGTCGTCATCGCACTCATCGTCACGGTCGTCCCGGCGGTCCCCGCCCGGCCCGGTGTAGGGCTAGGCGCGGACCAGGGCCAGCACGGCGTCCCGCAGCGCCGCCATCGAGTCGTCGTCGGCGGCCTCCACGTTGAGCCGGAGCAACGGCTCGGTGTTGGAGGGCCGAAGGTTGAACCAGGAGCCGTCCGCGAGGTTCACGGTCAGCCCGTCCAGCTCGTCCGTCGACGCGCTCTCGTCCCCGGCGTAGTGCTGTTTGACGTCCGCCAGCCGCGCGACCGGGTCGGCAACAGAGGAGTTGATCTCACCGGAGGCGCTGTAACGACTGTAGTCGGCCATGAGCTCCGAGAGTGCACCTTTCCGCTCACCGAGCGCGGCGAGCACGTGCAATGCGGCGAGCATGCCCGAGTCGGCCCGCCAGAAGTCGCGGAAGTAGTAGTGCGCGGAGTGCTCGCCGCCGAAGACCGCCCCGGTGTCGGCCATCGTCTGCTTGATGAACGAGTGCCCCACCCGGGTGCGCACCGCCCGGCCGCCGTGCTCGGCGACGATCTCGGGCACGGCCTTGGAGGTGATCAGGTTGTGGATCACCGCCGAACCGGGCTCCCTCGCCAGCTCGCGGACCGCGACCAGCGCGGTGACCGCGCTCGGGCTGACCGGTTCGCCGCGCTCGTCCACCACGAAGCAGCGGTCGGCGTCGCCGTCGAAGGCCAATCCGATGTCGGCACCCACCTCCGGCACCCGCGAGCACAGGTCGACCAGGTTCTTCGGGTCCAGCGGGTTGGCCTCGTGGTTGGGGAACGTGCCGTCCAGCTCGAAGTACATCGGGATCAGCTCGATCGGCAGGCCCTCGAAACAGGTGGGCACGGTGTAGCCGCCCATCCCGTTGCCGGCGTCCACGACCACCTTCAGCGGCCGCATCTCCGACAGTGCGACGAGCCCGCGCAGGTAGGCCGCGTAGTCGACCAGCAGGTTCCGCTCGGTGACCGTGCCGGGCTTCTCCACCCGCTCGACCCCGGGGCGCATGTCGTCGCGGATGGCCGCCAGGCCGGTGTCCTCGGCGATGGGCACCGCGCCGGCGAGGCACAGCTTGATGCCGTTGTACTTCGCCGGGTTGTGGCTGGCGGTGAACATGGCCCCCGGCATGTCGAGGCTGCCGGCCGCGTAGTACAGCATGTCGGTGCTGGCCAGCCCGATGTCCACCACGTCGAGGCCCTGGTCGGTCACCCCGGCGGCGAACGCACCGGCGAGCTCCGGTGAGCTGGCCCGCATGTCGCGGCCCACCACCACCGACGTCGCGGGCACGCCGGCCTCGGGCCGGCTCACCAAGCGGGCGAAGGAGGCACCGAGCGAGCGCATGACGCCCGCGTCGAGTTGCTCACCGACCACGCCCCGAATGTCGTAGGCCTTGAACGCTGGGAACACATCTGACAGCTGAAGCACGGTGCGAGCCTATCCGCTTCGCGCGGAGCTAGTCGTCGCGGCTGCGCAGCACCCGGAGGTGGCGACCGGTGCCCATCGGCGTGGGTTCGGCCTGCACGGCCCGCCCGGCCTCCCGCACCGCCTCGGCCAGCAGGGTCAGCTCGTCGGTGGACGGCGGCGCCGGCAGCTCACCCTCGTAGCGCATCACGTCCCAACCCCTCGGAACGGTCAGGCGCTTGGCGTGACGCGAGCACAGGTCGTAGGAGTGCGGCTCGGCCGTGGTGGCCAGCGGCCCGACCACCGCCGTGGACTCCGCGTAGACGTAGGTGAGCGTGGCCACAGCAGGCTCGGTGCACCCGCTCCGTGAACACCTTCGAACGTCCCGCACGCCGCGCACCTTATCTCCTGCCGCTCACCGTATGGCGCAACGACGCGTACCCTCGCCGGGTGAGGTCTGCACGAAGGGTGTCGCGGCCGGCCGTGAGCCGCCGTGACAGGCGTGGCCGAGGGCTGCGGGGACTGCGGTACCCGACCACGACACCGGTGTTCAAGAACCGGGCGGAGCGGTTCGACGCGATGGTGCTCGAGGCACTGGAGCCGATCGAGGAGCGCTGGGGCGAGGAGCTCAGCGAGCTCGATCTGGCGGTCGACCTGGTGCCCGAGATCGAGCAGACGGATCCGGACGCCCATTCGTGGCCGCCGGAGGTCGTCGAGGACATGGGGGTGCCGCTGGCCCAGCTGGTGCCGGCGGGGCTAGACCGCCGAGGGCTCCCGACGCGGGCACGGATCGTGCTGTACCGCCGCCCGCTCGAGGCGCGTTCGCGCGACGGGATCGACCTGGTGGATCTGCTGCACGAGGTGCTCATCGAACAGGTCGCCTGCTACCTGGGTGTGGAACCCAACGATCTGGACGGGGACGACGGGACGGACTGAGGTTCGCCGATCTCGGAGACCGGCCGGCGAACCCTCTCAGCTCGCCTCGCGCTTGAGCTTGCGCCGCTCCCTCTCGGAGAGCCCGCCCCAGATGCCGAAGCGCTCGTCGTGGGCCAGCGCGTACTCCAGACACTCCGCGCGGACCTCGCACCCGCTGCAGATCCGCTTGGCCTCGCGGGTGGAGCCACCCTTCTCCGGGAAGAACGATTCGGGGTCGGTCTCGGCGCAGAGCGCACGCTCCTGCCAGTCCTCGGCTTCGTCGTTGTCGCACAACGCCTCGAGCAGCTCGAAGGTGTCCAGACCGGCGAACAACCCGGCACGGCCGATTTGACCCGCCCCTGTGTTGCGGTCATAGCCGTCCCGGTCACCGTGGTCCGCCGCCCCGACGATCACATCTACCCGCCCATCTCCCGTGCTGGCCATCGCACGCTCGCTTCCGCAGACCGGAGCAGTCTCGCCCCTGAAAACTTGACCCGGTCCCGGATCCAGCCGCGCCGAATGACACCACTGTTATTACACCGGGGGAATTCTAATAGGTCAAGTGGAAGGACCCCAACTCGGAGGGCAATTCCCCCATCCGATGCCTCGATCGGCAGACTGGAGTGATGTACGACCCCCCGCGAAGGACCTCGCTCAGCCCGATATTCGTGATACTGGTCGCCGTAACCGTGGGTGGCGGTGTGCTCTGCACACTCGGCGGCCGGGTTGCGGTGACCACCGGGGTGATTCTTCTGGTCCTCGGCGGCTGGGCGGTGTCGCTCAGCCTGCACGAGTTCGGGCACGCCGCGATGGCCTACCGGGGCGGCGACACCTCCGTCGCGGACAAGGGCTACCTGACCCTCGACATCCGCCGCTACGCCGACCCGTCCCTGTCCTTCACCGTGCCTCTGATCCTGCTGCTGATCGGCGGCATCCCCCTGCCCGGTGGCGCTGTCTGGATCAACAACTGGGCGATCCGCACCCGGCTCGCCCGCAGCCTGGTCTCATTGGCCGGGCCCACGGTCAACCTGCTGCTGGGAGCCGTGCTGGCCGCGGTGACCGCAACCGTCGCCATGCCCGAGGGGCTGCTGATCGGACTGTCCTATCTCGGGCTGGTGCAGCTTCTCGCCTTCGTGCTGAACATCCTGCCCGTGCCCGGCCTCGACGGCTTCGGAGTCATAGAGCCCTATCTGTCACAACCGGCACAGGAGTTCGGGGCCAAGGTCCGCGGCTGGGCGCCGCTGGTGCTCTTCGTGGTGATCATCAGCATCAACGGAGCCGGCGCCCTCTTCTTCGATGCCGGCTCGGCGATCTTCACCGGATTGGGTGGTAACGGCGATGCAGCCACGAATGGTTACTCTGCGTTCACATTCTGGCGGCACATGAACGACTACCCGACACCCACATGATCACTTCTCAGATCGGCCTCAGATCGTCACAGAGAGCCCAATTCACGGTATTTCACGGCATTTCCCGGCCGTTCTCATAAGGATCGGCCCGTAAGTCGCGCCGAAGCGAGCACAACGAGCTGTGGGATGGTGTCGGTATCACTCGGCAACCCATCGAGTGGCCACCACCGCAGATCCCGCGACTCTTCGCTTATCCGTTCGATCGCGCCGCGGGGTGCGCGAACCAGGTACCGCACGTCCAAATGTCGCGTGGGCTTCCCGAGCGAACATGTGATGGGGTGCACATCCAGGTGGAGTGGTTCGGGGTCCAGCTCGAGGCCCTCGATCCCCGACTCCTCCGTCGCCTCGCGCAACGCGGCGGCGACGAGCGTGTCGTCCTCGGGTTCGCAGTGCCCGCCCAGCTGGATCCACCGCCCGACCCGGGGATGCAGCGTGAGCAGCACGTTCCGCCGCTCGTGGTCCAGCAGCAGCGCCGAGGCCGTCAGGTGGCCGGCCTCGCAGGATCGCAGGCAGGCGTCCTCGGGTCGGGCGGCCAGGAACGCGAGAAACGCCTCCCGCAGGGCCGTCTGTGCCTGGTCAGGGGGTGCCCAGGCCCGCAGCGCGTCGGCGGCGGCGGCGCTGCTCACCATTCGAGCAGGCCGTTCACACCGTCCAGCCCCGCTGCCGGCCTCGGCGCGGGCGCCGCGAGCGGGTGTCCGACCGCGACCGCGCCCAGCGGCTGCCAGTGGGCGGGCAGCCCGAGAACCTCCCGGACGGCGTCGGCGGCGAAGATCGTCGACCCCACCCAGCACGACCCGAGGTCCTCGGCGGCCAGCGCGACCAGCAGCGACTGCACCGCCGCCCCGCCCGCCACGGTGAACATGACGGTCTCGGCGGCGTTGCGGGCGGCGTCGGGGTACTCGTGGGCGCCCTCGGGCACCAGGAACGGCAGAACCAGCTCCGGTGCACGGCGCAGGATGTCTCCCCGGGCCAGCCGCCGTGCGATCTCGTCCTCCGGCCGGCCGTCGGCGGCCAGGTCGGCCCGCCAGCGGTCGGACATCACGTCCAGCAGCGCCGCACGTCGTTCCCGGTCGCGCAGCCAGACGAACCGGAACGGCGTGGTGTGGTGCGGAGCGGGCGCGGTCTGGGCGGCGGTCACCGCCCGGCGAACGGCATCCGGGTCGACCGGAAGGTCCGCGAACGCGCGCACCGAGCGCCGGGCCGCCACCGCCTCCCGCCGACCCTGGGCCAGTGCTTCCGCCGTGCCCATCCAGAACAGGTCCTCGTCCAGCGGCCGCACCAGGTCGGCCGCGGTGGAGCCGTCGTCGGCGAGACCGTCCAGACCACGCAGCAGCGCGACCGGTACCCCGCCCAGCTTTCCCTTGACCAGGTCGGCGGCCGCCGCGACCTCGTCGGCCAGCGCCACCTGGGTGACGATCAGCTCGTTGCCCTGGCTGTCGTGCGCACCGGCGTAGCCGTGCAGCACCGGGAGCCCGGCCGAGCCGATGGCCACATCCGTCTGGCCGACCCGCCAGGTGCGGCCCATGGTGTCGGTGACCACCACCGCCACGTCGCGTCCGGTGCGCTCCCGGATCCCGTCCCGCAACCGGGCGGCGCTGGCGTCCGGGTCCGTGGGCAGCAACGCCAGCTCGTGCGCCATCACGTTCGACGCGTCCACTCCGGCGGCCGCCTGCACCAGGCCGATCTTGTTGGCGACGATCAGGGTGCGCCCCTTGCGGGCGACGATCCGCTCGCTCTCGGCGGCGACCAGTTCCCGGCGCAGGGTGTCGCGGGCCTCCGGATCCGTGGGGGCCTCGACCAGCCGCCCCTCCACCTTCGAGATCACCTTGCTGGTCACCACCAGCACGTCACCGTCGAGCAGCTCCGGCGCCGCCGCCAGGATCGCGGCGGTCAGGTCGTCACCGGGGCGGAACTCGGGAAGCCCCGTGATCGCCACGAGCTCGAGCCTGCTGGCGGCGTGGTCCCCGGGGGCACCGGCCGGAACGTGGTCCCCCGGCGTGCCGGTGGGCTCAGACACCGGCTATCTCGAGCGCGTGGCCGGCCATCTTCGCGGTGGCCTCGACATCGGTCATCAGCAGCGGCACGCTCCGAACCCGCACCCCGTCCACCTCCGCGCTGTCGGTGTCGTGCACCAGCCAGCCGTCCAGCAGGCCCCCGGAGGTGCGGGCGCCGTAGTGCCGTCCCACCGCCTCGGCCGTGGTCTCCACCCCGATCGCCTCCAGGCAGGCGTCGGCCATCCCCCGCAGCGGGCGGCCACCGACGATCGGCGAGAGCCCCACCACCGGCGCCGGCCCCGCTCGTAAGGCATCGGCGATGCCGGGCACCGCTAGGATCGCCCCGATGCTGACCACCGGGTTGGACGGCGCCAGGATCACCACGTCGGCGCCCGAGACCGCCGAGAGGACCCCCGGCGCGGGTGTTGCCCGGTCCGCCCCCAGCGAGGCGAACCGTCGGGCCGGAAGCTTGCCATGGTGGCGGACCCACCATTCCTGGAAGTGGATCGCCCGCTGGCCGCCGGGCTGGTCACCGGCCGGGTCGTCCACGATGACGTGGGTCTCCACCCGGTCGTCGCTGGCCGGGATCAGCGCCACCCCGGGTTGCCAGCGGGCGCACAGTGCCTCGGTGACCGCGGAGAGTGGGTAACCGGCCCGGAGCATCCGGCTGCGCACCAGGTGCGTGGCGACGTCGCGGTCGCCCAGGCCGAACCAGTCGGGCTGCACGCCGTACGCGGCCAGCTCCTCCTTGATGGTCCACGACTCGTCGGCCCGGCCCCACCCGCGCCCGGGGTCGATCCCACCGCCCAGCGTGTACATGCAGGTGTCGAGATCCGGGCACACCCGAAGGCCGTGCAGCCAGATGTCGTCACCGACGTTCACCAGGGCCGTGATCTCGCCATCGCCGCCACCGAGCAGGGCTCTGAGCCCTACCAGGAAGCGGGCGCCACCGACCCCGCCCACGAGCACTACGACCTTCACCGGTTCAGCCTACGAGACCGTCGAACGGGGATCGCGATCAGAGCTTGCGGTAGTCCCGGGGGGAGAACCGGGGACCGAAGCGGGGGCGCCGGAACCCGGACGCCTCGATGTAGCGGACCGCGCGCTGCCGCTGCGGCGCGTACGGGGCCAGAACCTCGAGCATGCCCGCGTCGTCCAGCGGCCGCCCGAGCAACGCCCAGCCGACCACCGAGGGGATGTGGAAGTCACCGACGCTCACCGCGTCCGGGTCGCCCCAGGCCCGTTGGGCGACCTCGGCGGCGGTCCACACACCGATGCCCGGCACCTGGCGCAGGAGGGCACGACCGGCCACACCCCGCAACTGCGCCGCGCGCTCCAGCCGGTGCGCCACGGTGGCGGCCGCGAGCAGAGCCCGCCGCCGCGCCGAGTCCACCCCGGCGCGGTGCCACTCCCAGTCCGGTATCGCCCGCACCGCCGCCGGTGTCGGGGCCACCCGCATGCCCTGTGCCCCCGCGGGCCCGGGTGCGGGCTCACCGAAGCGGTGGCACAGCTCCCGCCAGGACCGCCGCGCCTCGATGCCGGTGACCTTCTGCTCCAGCACCGCCGGGACCAGCACGTCCCACACCCGCAGGCTGGAGCCCAGCCGGATCCCCGGCAGCGTCCGGACAGCGTCGGCCACCAGCGGGTGGTGCGCGACGAACCCCGAGTCGTCGTCCTCCGCGCCGAGCAGCGCCGGCACCGCCTCCAGCGCGATCTTCGCCCCCGGGCCCCATGCCCTGGCCACCACCGCGCCATCGGGGTCACGGCGCAGGACGACGGTCGCCGGCCCGTCCGCGGTGCTGGTCGTCCGCCACACCCGTCCGCGTTCGGGCTCGATGCGCAGCGTCGGGTCGCCCCGCCCCCGCCGCAGCGGTGCCAGCACGCCGAGCAGGTCCAGCCGGTAGTCCGGCCGCCAGTGCCGCACGAGCGGCTCGCCCGCGTCGGACGGACCGGGCGAGTCGGACGGTCCGGGTTCGGGAGTCGTGACCGGTGAGGTCATACGCCCGCCGAGAACCGCACCCCACCGGCCGGAAGCACGACGTCGGGCCACACGCGGACGCCCTCACGCAGCTCGCACCGCTCGCCGACCACCGCGCGGTCACCGATCACCGATCCGATGACCACCGCGCCCGCCTCGACCCGTGACCCGACCCCCAGCACCGAGCGCTCGACCACCGCACCGGCCCCGACCCGGGCGCCGTCGAACAGCAGCGCTCCGTCCAGGCGGGCTCCCTCACCGACCGAGCATCCCGCGCCGACCGTGGTTCCGCCGGTCAGGACGGCGTCGGCGGCGACGGTGGCACCGGGCAGGACCAACGACTCGCCGACCGGGCCGGGCAGCGCGGCCGAGGGCGCGATTCCGCGCACCAGGTCGGCCGAACCGTCGATCAGGTCGAACGGCGTGCCGAAGTCGCGCCAGTAGGAGGAGTCCACGTGCCCGAGCACCTTGGCACCGGACGCCAGCAGCCCGGGGAAGGTGTCCCGCTCCACCGACACCGGCCGCCCGGCCGGGATCGACTCCACCACCGAGCGGCGGAACACGTAGCAGCCGGCGTTGATCTGGTCGGTGGGCGGGTTCTCGGTCTTCTCGAGGAACGCCTGCACCCGACCGTTCTCGTCGGTGGGTACACAGCCGTAGGCCCGGGGGTCGAGCACCTTGCGCAGGTGCAACGTGACGTCGGCGCCACCGCGCCGGTGGGT
>Ga0310811_10000924_pt1 | contig 37706 bp, 37 predicted proteins | sample YCmetagenome_FD_207642 | JGI IMG/M metagenome (GOLD analysis project Ga0310811, IMG submission 207642) | Soil microbial communities from experimental microcosm in Duke University, North Carolina, United States - YC | ecosystem: Engineered > Artificial ecosystem > Soil microcosm > Unclassified ... | reverse complement strand
GCGAAGCGGACAGGACTGACGTCACGGGATTTACTCCCGTGACGGCCCCATTTTGCGATAATGTAGGTCGCGGCGTGTCAGGCGAACGTCAAGCGGCTGCTTGACCGAACAGAGTCGTCTCGATCGACAAACTTCAGTTTCAAGGCCGTTACTTGTCCTGAGGTGGTTCCAACGAACACCCGATTGTAAACCACCAATGGCGTCCCACAGATACCGCCGATAGGCACGTCGCCTGGATAAAGTGCGTAGCTGTTGGATTCGTACGGTCGGTTCTCGTTTATACGCATGAGAGCCTCCGCCTCAGCAGTGGCTAGAGAAATAGAAGCGACCAGCTTTCCCTCTTGCACGTCAATTACCGAGCAAACGCCATCCACTCGGCCGATAACAGCGTATCGACTGCCGACGGCGACAGGACTCGACCAATGTTGAAATACAACCTGACCTAACCGAATCTCCTTCTCGATCGTGCCTGTTCTTGCATCCAGCAGATAAAGCGCACGGGCGAACCGCGCGATACACGCTTCACGCGCCTAATGACGTCCCGAAAATGTGAGCGCGATTTCAGATACAATTTCGTAAGCTCGGGGTTGCTGATCTCGTCAGCGTTGCCTCCAAGCCTATGCAAAAGATCCTCGTCGATGGACGACGCCACACTCATGAGACAGTTAGCCGCTGTCCTTACTGATCTAGAAACGACCTCATCTTCCGGCTACGGCTCGGATGCTTCAGCTTCCGCAATGCCTTCGCCTCAATCTGCCGAATACGCTCGCGGGTCACGCTGAACTGCTGCCCGACCTCTTCCAGCGTATGATCGGTGTTCATGCCGATGCCGAAGCGCATGCGCAGCACGCGCTCCTCGCGCGGGGTCAGCGACGCCAGCACGCGGGTGACGGTTTCCTTGAGGTTCGCCTGGATCGCGGCGTCGACCGGGATCACCGCATTCTTGTCCTCGATGAAGTCGCCGAGGTGTGAATCCTCCTCGTCGCCGATCGGCGTCTCCAGGCTGATCGGCTCCTTGGCGATCTTCATTACCTTGCGAACCTTCTCCAGCGGCATGGAGAGGCGCTCGGCCAGCTCTTCGGGCGTCGGTTCGCGGCCGGTCTCGTGCAGGAACTGGCGGCTGGTGCGGACCAGCTTGTTGATCGTCTCGATCATATGCACCGGGATGCGGATGGTCCGCGCCTGGTCGGCGATCGACCGGGTGATCGCCTGCCGGATCCACCAGGTGGCATAGGTCGAGAATTTGTATCCGCGGCGGTACTCGAACTTGTCGACCGCCTTCATCAGGCCGATGTTGCCCTCCTGGATCAGGTCCAGGAACTGCAGGCCGCGGTTGGTGTATTTCTTGGCGATCGAAATCACCAGCCGCAGGTTCGCCTCGACCATTTCCTTCTTGGCGATGCGCGCCTCGCGCTCGCCCTTCTGGACCTGGTTGACGATCCGCCGGAACTCGCTGAGCGCCATGCCGGTCGACTGCGAAATCTCGGCGATCTCGCCGCGGATCCGCTCGACGCTGTCCTGCTCGGCGGCGGCGAAGGCGGCGAACTTCTTGTCGATGCCCTTGGCGCGGTCGAGCCAGCTGTCGTCCAGCTCGCTGCCGGTATAGCTTTCCAGGAACGCCCGTCGCGGTACGCGGTGGCGCTCGGCCAGGCGCAGCATCTGCCCGCCCAGCGCCATCAGGCGCCGGTTATAGCTGTACAGCTGGTCGACGAGGTATTCGATCTTGGCGGCGTGGAACTGGACGCTCTCCACCTCGGCGGTGAGCTGCTCGCTGAGCTTGTTGTATTTCTTCTCGTCGGCCGGCGCGAGCGCCTGGCCGCTCGACAGCGCTTCCATCCTGTTGTGCTGGATCTTGGAGAATTTCTTGTAGAGCGAGGTGATCGACGCGAACTTCTCGAGCGCGGTCGGCTTCAGCGCCTCTTCCATCTGCGCCAGGGAAAGGGTGTTGTCCTCTTCCTCTTCCTCGACCGGCCGCTGGGTGCGGCGCTCGACCATGTCCTCGTCGTCTTCGGACACGACCTCGGGCTCTTCCGGCTCTTCCTCTTCCTTGAACGCCGGGCCGGCCACCGCCGCGCTGATCTCGCCTTCGGCGGCTTCGCCGCCTTCTTCGCTGGCGTTGATCTGCTCCGCTGTAGGCCCCTTGCTGAGCATCGCCTCGAGGTCGAGGATCTCGCGCAGCTGCATCGAGCCTTCGTTGAGGGCATTCGACCATTCGATGATCGCGTTGAAGGTGATCGGGCTTTCGCACAGGCCCCAGATCATCGTGTCGCGGCCGGCCTCGATCCGCTTGGCGATGGCGATTTCGCCTTCGCGGCTGAGCAGTTCCACCGCGCCCATCTCGCGCAAATACATGCGCACCGGGTCGTCGGTGCGGTCGACCGCTTCCTTCTTGGTCGCGACCGCGGGGCGGGCGACGCCGTCGTCGAGCGGATCGACTTCCTCTTCCTGCGGCTCTTCGGCCTCTTCCTCTTCGGCGTCCTCGACGCTTTCGACGATGTTGACGCCCATTTCACTGAGCGCCGACGTCACGTCCTCGATCTGGTCGGACGACATGTCCTGGGGCAGCGCTTCGTTGAGCTCGTCCCAGGTGATGACGCCCCGCTTCTTCGCCCGGGCGATCAATTTCTTGATCTGGGCGTCGTTGAGGTCGATCAGCGGCGCATCGCCAGCTTCGGTTTCGATTTCGGTGGTTTCGTTCTTCGCCATTAATCCGCCGCTTACTCACTGCTGGCTAGCAACGCCAGCCTGTCGTTATAACTCTTTTGGGCCTGCATCAGCCGCTGCTGCTCGGCATAGGTGGCTTCGGAAAAATCTTCCTTAAGCCGCCGCGTCGCCTCATTCAGCGCCAGCTCGATTTCGCCCCGTGCGATGACCGCCTCCAAAGCCGAACCCAGGTCGCTTCGCGCGACCTCCGGGTTGCTGCCCGCCTGGGTGAAGGAAAACCGCATCGCACCGCGCCGGACATCGCTGCCCGCCGCTTGAGCTTCCAATATGGTTTTTAAGCCGTCGCGATCAAGATGCTGGCCCGACATGGCAATTTGCACCAGCTGGTCGCGCAGGGTCGCGCACCCCCGGTCGGTGATCTTGAGGTGCGCCAGCTCCTCGACATGGTCGTGCAGCGCCTCGGGATAAAGGATGAAGCCGCTGAGCAGCGCGCGGGCGATCGGCGGCTCGATCCCGCCGCGGTGGACTCCGCGGGTGGATTCGAGGGTAGGGGGGTTGGGCGGGGTGAATTTTCCCCCGCGTTTCTGCCATTCCCGGCGCGGAAACAGCGACCGGGCCTCGTGGCGTTGCGGGCGGACCAGCGCGTCGAACTTCCTCAGCCACTCTTCCTTGTACAGCTGCCGGACCGACGGGTCGCCGATCGCCTGGGTGTGCTCCATCAGCCTCTGCTTCAGCCCCGCGCGCGCCTCGGGCGTGTCGAGCGGCGCGCTGTCCACTTCGTATCGCCACAGCCGTTCCACGAGGGGCTCGGGGCTCGCCAGCAGCGCCTCGACCGCCTCCCGGCCGCCTGAATTCACCAGGTCGTCGGGGTCCTGGCCCGCCGGCAGCGCCACGAACCTCAGGGTCCGCTCGGGCGCAAGGTGGGGCAGGGCGCGCATCGCCGCCCGCACCGCCGCCTTCTGCCCGGCCGCGTCGCCGTCGAAGCAGCAGATCGGCTGCCCGTCCAACCGCCACAGCCGCTCCAGCTGCGCTTCCGTCACCGCCGTCCCGTTCGGCGCGACGACTTCGGCGATCCCGGCGCGGTCGAGCCCGATCACGTCCATATAGCCTTCGACCACGATCAGCCGCTTCGCCTGCCTGCTGGCCGGCCCCGCCCGGTCGATGTTGTAGAGCGTGCGCCCCTTGTCGAAGAGCACCGTCTCCGGGCTGTTCAAATACTTCGGCTCTCCGGCACCCAGGATCCGGCCGCCGAACCCGATGACCCGCCCGCGCTGGTCCTTGATCGGGATCATTACCCGCCCGCGGAACCGGTCGTAGCTCTCCTTTTCTTCAGTCTTGATCAGAAGACCGCAGTCTATGAGTTTGTCTTCGCCCAGCTTTTCCAGAGCCGCCTTCAGCTTCCCCCGCGCGTCCGGCGCAAACCCGATTCCGAACCGCTTGATGATGCCCGCGCCTATCTTCCGGTTGCTGAGGTAAGCTCTTGCCTCACCACCATCGACCCCGTTCAGCTGGTCGGCGAACCACTTCTGCGCCTCGGCCATCACCTCGTGAAGTCCTACCGCCCGCTCCTGCCGCTCCCTCTCCTTGGAATCCATTGCTGGGACCTGCATCCCCGCCTTGCCGGCCAATTCCTTGACCGCATCCATGAACGGCAGCCCGCGGTGGTCGGTGAGAAAGCGGATCGCGTCGCCATGAGCCCCGCACCCGAAGCAATGGTAGAAGCCCTTCTCGTCGTTGATGGTGAAGCTCGGCGTCTTCTCGTTGTGGAACGGGCAGCAGGCCTTGAACTCGCGCCCCGCCTTGATCAGCTTGACCGACGGCCCGATCACTCCGGACAGCAGAGTCCGGGCCCTCAGTTCATCCAGCCAGGCAGGGGAAAGCGTCACCCAACCAGCGATAGTGGCTCCTGCGAGCCTGCTCAACCGAGTCGGCGATTTGCCGGCCAAGCCGCTGTGTGAAGATTTAACATCGGTCTCAGCTGCTTGATTTGGAAGGATTCATTCCCCCTGCGTATCGGCGCAATTAGGGTTAATCTTCCCTTGCTCCGGCAGACAGTGGCTTGAGATCGCTGCAGCGGGGCTGACCAGGAGGGGGGTTGTAATGTTGAACAAGCTCAGCGGGCTCGCCCGCTCACTCTACATTGTAATCGCAATTATCGCCGGCTTCGTGCCCTTGGGCGGCATGAATACGGCGTTATTGCTGGTCGTGCTCGGGCTGATCGCCGGCATCTCGATGCCTCGGGATCGGCTGGTCCTGGCGATGGCTGCAGTCCTTGCGCTGCCGCTGATCGGTACGGCGCTCGGCAACATACCGGCGATCGGCCAGCAACTCGGCGCGATAATGGCCAATCTCCAGCTCGGCGTAGCCGGTGCGGCCGCCGCCGCGCTCGCCATCATGCTGTACGAGCTCACGATGGAAGGCGTGACCGGACTGACGGGCAGCGGAAGCACCAGCGCAAGCAGGGCCACTGCATAATACCTCAACATTCGGGGACATCGTTTTCGGTGTCCCCGAATTTCTAAGCCAGCGCCGCCTTCACCAATGCGCTGGCGCGAGCCGGCTCAATCTGAGTGCCGAGCCTGACCTTCACCTCGGTCATGACTTTGCCCATGTCACGCATCGACGAGGCGCCGGTGTCGGCGATGATCGATTGGATAGCAGCCTCGGCCTCGGATTCGCTTAATTGGGCGGGCAGGAACCGTTCGATCACTGCGATCTCGGCCTCTTCCCTGGCTGCCAATTCCTCGCGATTCCCCTTGCGGTAGAGATCGACCGATTCGCGCCGCTGCTTGATCATTTTTTGCAGGACTTCAGTGACCAGCGCATCGTCGTCGGGTTGCTGTGACGCCGTGCGCAGTTCGATGTCGCGGTTCTTGATCGCCGACTGGATTAGCCGGATCGTCTGGGTGGCGTCTTTGTCACCGCCCTTCATCGCGCCAATCAGCGTAGCCTTGATCTCGTCGCGAATCATCGTGACCCCGTAACGTTTCAGCGGAAAGGACCAGTCCTAGCGGCCAATTCCAAGCTTTCACAGCGTTGACGTACTGGACATTCACGCGTAGCGGCCATGGCTTAGCGAAATCGCCGCAAAACTTAAGACGGAAGGCACCTCCCGCCGATGGCCGATGCACATCCCGCGCGCACCCCACAACCAGAAGGGGCGACGGGAGTCATCGTTTTCGCCGACGGTCGGATCATATGGGGCCGTGGCTTCGGCGCCGAAGGCCAGGCCGTCGGCGAACTCTGCTTCAACACAGCCATGACCGGCTACCAGGAGGTGATGACCGATCCCTCCTACGCACGGCAGATTATTACCTTCACCTTTCCGCACATCGGCAATGTCGGGGCCAATGAAGAGGATGTCGAAGCGGGCGAGGCCCATGCGCTTGGCTGCCTCGTGCGGGAAGCAGTAACGTCGCCATCCAATTTTCGCAGCCAGCAGGATTTCCCCACCTGGATGGCATCGACGGGGCGCATCGGGATCAGCGGCGTCGATACGCGCGCGCTGACCCGGCTGGTGCGCCGCGAAGGTCCGCCAACTATTGCAATCGCCCACAACGCCAAGGAGAACTTCGACCTCGACGCGCTCCAGCAAATGGCTGCCGAGTGGCCGGGGCTGGAGGGCATGGACCTCGCCAAGGAAGTCAGCCGCGACCAGCTCGAGGCATGGAGCGGCGGCAAATGGGCGCTTGGCGAGGGCTATGCGCTTGGCGGCAACGATATGTCGCAGCCGCATGTCGTGGCGATCGACTATGGGGCCAAGCGCAACATTTTCCGCAACCTGGTCGAGGCCGGTGCGCGGGTGACGGTACTTCCCGCTACGGCGTCGTTCGATGAAGTGATGAGCCACAAGCCCGACGGATTCTTTCTGTCCAACGGCCCGGGCGACCCGGCCGCCACCGGCGAATATGCTGTGCCGGTGATCAAGCAGATGCTGGATAGCAAGAAGCCGCTGTTCGGTATTTGCCTCGGCCACCAAATGCTGGCGCTCGCGGTCGGCGGCAAGACCAGCAAGATGTTCCAAGGCCACCGGGGCGCCAACCACCCGGTCAAGCGCTTGGCCGACGGTCAGGTCGAAATAACCAGCATGAATCATGGCTTCGCCGTCGAACGCCAGGGATTGCCCGCAAATGTCCGCGAGACGCACGTCAGCCTGTTTGACGACAGCAATTGCGGGATCGAACTAATCGACCGTCCCGCCTTCAGCGTCCAATATCATCCCGAAGCAAGCCCCGGCCCGCAGGACAGCTTCTACCTGTTCCAGCGCTTCGTGGACCGGATGAAGGAGGCCTGATCATGCGGAAGCTTCTGATCCTCGCGGCGCTGTCCCTCTTGGCAGCGCCTTGCGTCGGACAGGAAATCGTCAAGGTCCCGGCAAGCCAGGCCGGCGTTTCCTTGCCTGACGACATTTTCGTCCTTCCCCCGGGCCAATGGTATGTCGCGCGGCAAGTCTCGCAGGGCAATGTACCCTGCACTGCCGATGCTTGCGAAGCCGGCTTCAATTCCGGCGACCTCGCCATCAGCATCGAGCGCGCCAAGGATTATGTCCGGGTGATCGCGGGTTTCAGGGGCTGCCAGGCGGTAGCGTTCCAGGAAGTGCAAACCGGCCTTACGCCTGGCCCGTCCAGGCGGGGAGAAGTGTCTCACCTGCTCAAGAAGGTGATCAAGGCCGCCGAGAAGTCGTGCAAGGTGAATGGGCCAAAGGTCCCGAAACTTGACGTTGCGTCCCTGTTTCCGGCGACGGCGAAATGATTGGCTCTAGCCTAGTCGTCCAGGAAGGACTTCCATGCGCCAATGCTGCTCCAAGCGGTAAATGCGGCGACAAAGGCATATCCGAAAGCAAGCGCGCAAAAGCCGATTGGATGCTCGTCCCATTTGATAATGTGATCGCTCCACAAGTTGCTTCTTCTTTTCCCCGGCAGCGTCAGCTCGCCGTCGTGAAAGCCTTTAGCGATCATATAAATAAAAATGCCCGTGATGAGCGGGAAGAATACGGCCATGAAAAGGCGCTGGCAGCGCGGAAGATCGTTGAACATGGTGCCGCGAATGAAGGTCGAATTATTACCAGTGAGTTGACCCAGCCCAAGGTATCGAACCGTGGCGCGTAATTTGGTGTTTTTCCCTGTTTGCGCGGCCTTAACTGCGCTCTCGTCTTGTGCCACGCCGCGAATGCACACGCAGGATGAGCTCAACAGCGCATCACTGGCTTGCGGCCTAACCTATGGCGAGCTGATCCAGGATGAGGAGGCGAAGAAGCTGCTGATCCTGTTCCGCGCCAAGCCGACGCCTGAACACCGCCACTGCGTCTACCAATGGGCGCGCCGCAACCATCTCAAACTCGTCGTCGTCGACTCCATCCAGTTTCCCGAGGAATAATGCCAAAGCGCACTGACATTTCGTCCATTCTCGTCATTGGCGCCGGCCCGATCATCATCGGCCAGGCGGCTGAGTTCGACTATTCAGGATCGCAGGCGGTCAAGGCACTGAAGGCCGAGGGCTATCGGGTCATTGTCGTCAATTCCAATCCGGCGACGATCATGACTGATCCTGAGCTTGCAGATGCCACCTATATCGAGCCGATCACAGCCGAGATCGTCGCCAAGATTATCGAGAAGGAGCGGCCTGATGCCCTTTTGCCGACGATGGGTGGGCAAACCGCGCTCAATACTGCGCTGACCCTCAACCGCACGGGCGTGCTGCAGAAATATGGCGTCAAGCTGATCGGCGCCCAGGCCGATGCGATCGACAAGGCCGAGGACCGGCAGAAATTCCGCGAGGCGATGGACAAGATCGGGCTGGAAAGCGCCCGCTCGGGCATCGCCCACAATCTCGACGACGCGCTGAAGGTTCTGGAAACCACCGGCCTTCCATCGATCATCCGGCCCAGCTTTACGCTCGGCGGCACCGGCGGCGGGGTCGCCTACAACCGCGAGGAATTCGTCGAGATTGTCCGCAGCGGCCTCGATGCCAGCCCGACCAATGAAGTTTTGATCGAGGAGAGCCTGCTCGGCTGGAAGGAATATGAGATGGAAGTGGTCCGCGACCGCGCGGACAACGCCATCATCATCTGCTCGATCGAGAATGTCGACCCAATGGGAGTCCACACCGGCGACAGCATCACTGTCGCACCGGCGCTGACCCTGACCGACAAGGAATATCAGCGGATGCGCTCGGCCTCGATCGCGGTATTGCGCGAAATCGGGGTCGAAACCGGCGGATCCAACGTCCAGTTCGCGATCAATCCCAAGAATGGCCGGATGATCGTCATCGAGATGAACCCGCGCGTATCGCGTTCCTCGGCGTTGGCATCAAAAGCGACCGGCTTTCCCATCGCCAAAGTCGCGGCCAAGTTGGCGGTCGGTTACACGCTCGACGAGATCGCCAACGACATTACTGGCGGCGCCACTCCGGCCAGCTTCGAGCCGACCATCGACTATGTTGTGACCAAGATTCCGCGCTTCGCCTTCGAGAAGTTCAAAGGCGCTACGGATCATCTGTCGACCGCGATGAAGTCGGTTGGCGAGGTGATGGCGATCGGCCGCAGCTTCGCTGAAAGCCTCCAGAAGGCGCTCCGAGGCATGGAAACCGGCCTCACTGGGTTGGATCGCGTGCGCGAACTGGAAACCGCTTCTGAGGCCGAGATTGAAAACCGGTTGCGCCGGCCGACTGCGGACCGCTTGCTGGTGGCCGCTGAGGCGTTGCGCCACGGCTTCACCATCCAGCGAATCCACGAGGTATCCGGCTTCGATCCCTGGTTCATCGAACGGCTGGCCGAGATCGTCGCTGCCGAGGAGCAGGTTCGTGACGAGGGGCTGCCCCAGGACGCAGCGGGGATGAGGCGCCTTAAGGGCATGGGCTTTTCCGACAAGCGACTGGCCCAACTTGCGCTGCGCTCGGCCCACGTCGAGCGGCAGATGTCCGAAGCTGCCGCAGGCGGCGGCGGCGTCGTGCACGACGCGCTGAAGGGCCTTACCGGAGGCGTGACTGAAGCCGAGGTGCGCAAGGCTCGGGTACGGCTCGGCGTTCGTCCAGTGTTCAAGCGGATCGACAGCTGCGCCGCCGAGTTCGATGCCGCCACACCCTATCTTTACTCGACGTACGAAGCGCCCCTGTTCGGAGAACCCGAGGACGAGGCGGAGATTTCCGACCGGCGGAAGATTGTCATCCTTGGCGGCGGGCCAAACCGCATCGGCCAGGGAATCGAGTTCGACTATTGCTGTTGCCACGCCAGTTTCGCGCTCAAGGACGCCGGCTTTGAGACGATCATGGTCAACTGCAACCCGGAGACCGTCTCGACCGATCCCGACACCTCCGACCGCCTCTACTTCGAGCCGCTGACCGGCGAGGATGTGCTGGAAATCCTCCATCGCGAAGCGGAGAGGGGCACGCTTGAGGGCGTAATCGTCCAGTTGGGCGGACAGACGCCGCTGAAGCTGGCAGCCGAGTTGCAGGCCGACGGGATTCCGATCCTCGGCACTTCGCCTGACAGCATCGACCTGGCCGAGGACCGGGAACGATTCGCCAAGCTGGTCGACAAGCTGGGCCTCAAGCAGCCCGCCAATGGCCTCGCCCGCAGCCGCGACGAAGCAATCGCGGTGGCCGAGCGGATTGGTTATCCCGTCCTTCTCCGGCCGAGTTACGTCCTTGGCGGCCGGGCCATGGAGGTGGTCGACGGCCCGGAGCAACTCGACCATTATATTGCCACCGCGGTGCAGGTGTCCGGCACTTCGCCGGTGCTGATCGATCGCTATCTTCGCGATGCCATCGAAGTAGACGTCGACGCCATTTGCGACGGCCAGGATGTCGCCGTCGCCGGCATCCTCCAGCACATAGAAGAGGCAGGAGTCCATTCGGGCGACAGCGCCTGTTCGATCCCGCCTTACAGCCTGTCCAAAGGGGTCATTGGCGAGATCGAGCGGCAGACGACGGCTCTTGCGCTGGCACTCAAGGTCAAGGGGCTGATGAACGTCCAATTTGCAGTCAAGAACGGGGAAATCTACCTGATCGAGGTCAATCCGCGCGCCAGCCGAACTGTCCCATTCGTTGCCAAGGCAATCGGCCGGCCGGTGGCCAAGATCGCCGCCCGGGTCATGGCCGGAGAGGCATTGGCCGGATTTGATCCAATCGACCGCGACATAGGCCACATTGCGATCAAGGAAAGCGTCTTCCCGTTCGTTCGCTTTCCAGGAACCGATCCAGTACTGTCACCGGAAATGAAGAGCACCGGCGAAGTCATGGGAATTGATAGCAATTTCGACATAGCCTTCGCCAAGTCACAGCTTGGCGGCGGTGTAATCCTGCCGGAAAAAGGGACGGTGTTCGTGTCGGTCAAGGATACCGACAAGGACCATATCGTTCCGGCCGCGCAAAAAATGATCGAGCTCGGCTTCAAGCTGATCGCCACCGGCGGCACGGCTGCTCATCTCGAGGCGCAAGGACTGCCGGTCGAACGGGTCAACAAGGTAGCCCAGGGCCGACCGCACATTGTCGACCGAATCGTCGACGGCGACGTCCAGCTGGTGTTCAACACCACCGAAGGCTGGCAATCGCTCAAGGACAGCCAGACGATCCGCGAGGCGGCGCTGAAGAGCAAGGTGCCTTACTTCACGACCGCGCCGGCCAGCCTAGCGACCGCAAGGGCGATCGAGGCGCTGCGGGGCCATGCGCTTGAAGTAAAATCGCTCCAATCCTATTATTCCGCTTCGAAGAACTGATTTTCCCTAAGTCTGCTCATTGATGCGCCACCCAACGGGAGCGGTGCCGGGGCGGGTTTTGGCAAGAGACACAAAGGGTATTGAACATGGCGAGCGACAAAGTGCCGATGCTGGCCGAAGGCTATCGTCAGCTGAGCGAGGATGTGAAGCGCCTCAAGCTGGAGCGGCCTGAGGTGATCGACGCGATCGAAGTTGCGCGCGCACATGGCGACCTTTCGGAAAATGCCGAATATCATGCCGCCAAGGAGCGGCAGGGACAGATTGAGGCAATGATTGCCGACATTGAGGACCGGCTCAGCCGGGCTCTGGTGATCGACCCGTCGACCCTCAGCGGCGACAAGGTTGTGTTCGGCGCGACGGTCACGCTCCTCGACGAGGACGACAAGAAGGTTCGCTACCAGCTGGTTGGCCAAACCGAGGCCGACGCAAAGGTCGGGCGGATCAGTTATAACTCGCCGCTGGGCCGGGCGCTGATTGGCCGCCAGAAGGGCGACGAGGTCGACGTGTCGACTCCCGCCGGCGACCGATCCTACGAGATTGCCAAGATCGAATTCATCTAATGCTTCGGATGAGGAGCGCGACCGCGATCATCGCCATGATCACGGTGGCGGTCTCGGCGATTGCGATCCTGTTCGGTGGCGTCGAATGGTCGGCGGTGTTCGGCGGCTTCATCCCGGCGCGGATGACCAATCAGTTGCTGGTTCCAGGCGCGGTTCCTGCAATTTTGACCCCCTGGACCTCGGCGCTGCTTCACGGCGGCTGGCTGCACCTTGCAGTCAACATGCTGGTGCTGGTGTTCGTCGGAGCGCAGGTCGAACGAGTCGTCGGCGCCTCGGCGCTGGTTTTTGCATATCTGATTGGCGCGCTCGTTGCGGCCGCTGCCCAATTCGCCGTCGACCCGGCCAGCACAATGCCGCTGGTCGGAGCAAGCGGTGCCATTAGCGCGCTGTTCGGGCTCTATGCGCTCTTCTTCGGCCGGCCGAAGCAGGTAACCAATAGCCAGAAGCTCAATCGCTGGATCCATGCCGCATGGCTACTCGCCACCTGGGTAGTGTTGCAGTGGATGGCGGAATTTTTGGCGGGCAGTGAAGGCGTGCTGTTGGCGACGCCTGCGCATATCGGCGGCTTCGTCGCGGGAATGTTGCTGCAACGGCCGCTGCTGCTTTGGCGCTACCGCAAGGCTTAGGCGTTCGAGCTATCCTTGGGCCGGGCAATCCCGTCCGTCCCCGGCTCCAGCAGCCGGTGAAGGTGAACCACCACATATTTCATCTCGGCATCATCGACGCTGCGCTGCGCCGCGCCACGCCAGGCTTCCTCGGCCGCAGCGTAACTGTCGTAGAGGCCAACCAAGTCGATATGGTCGAGATCGGTGAATTCCAGGCCTTGGGGATCCTTGACCTTGCCTCCGAAGACGAGATGGAGCTTGCTCATGGCCGGTCCGCTAGCATCAAACCGGCCCGTCCATCAATCAGCCCTTGGACTTGACCGCGTCGACTGCGGCCTGGCCGCTTGAGCGGGCGGCTTCCCCCAGGCCGTCAATCAGGGACTGGACCGCGCCCTTGCCAGCCTCGCTGGTGATATTGAGCTCGGTAAGTTTCTCGCGCCCCGCTTCCCTGGCCGCGTCGAATGCGTCCCGGGCGCTGGTCGTGATCCGGCTGCCCGCCTTGCCCATCATCCGTTGCTCGGCGCGGGTCTTGGGAAGCAACGCGCCGACCAGCGCGCCGAGCGCCAAGCCGCCGCCGAGCGCCAGCAGCGGCGACCCATCGACCTGGTCGCGGGCACGCTCGCGCGCGCTGTCATATGCATCGATCGCCCGTTCGCGGGCGCCTGGGGTCTCTCTGTTTTGCTGCCGGGCCATCATGCTTTCTCCGTCTTCTTCGCTGTAGCGCGCCGCGCTGTCCGGGTTTGTCGCTTTTGGGGCGGCCGCTTCGCCGGCGTACGGGCGGGCTTGGCGGCTGCCTTGGGCTTCAACGCCGCAGGCTTTTTCCTGGGTTCAAAAAGTGGCGTCATGACGTCGTAAAATTTTACCGTGGCCTTCTTCAACGGATCGCGCGCCAGGAACATGGCCAATGCGGCAACTACGCTTCCTACAGCGACCGGCCGCTTAGCGACCGCATCGACCGCGTCCTCGGCGAGGTCGGCACCCTTGATCTTGGCTTTCTCCCACGCCTCATTGGCCAACGTCTTGGGCTGCAGCCGCTGCTGCAGCTCGCGGGCCGTCTCAATCATTGTCGCCTTGGCTCGTTCGACTTCGATCCTCGCCGCGGCGATCTTGGGAGTATCGGTCATTTGGCCGCCTTCAGCTTGGCCATGGCGAGCGCGAAGAAGAGATAGGCTGCTCCGGCGGCGAGCAAGAATGCGACAATGCCGCCTGGCAGTGCACCGATCACCGGCTCCAGCGCCAGCGCTACCGTGACTGCAGCAACAGTCACGGCCGCTTGGGCAAACAGCAGGGCGGAGAACAGCAGGATCGCCGGCCACTTGAGCTCGTCGGCCTTAGCCTCGGCGCTGGCCTTGGCCAGACCCAGTTCGGCCTTGGCATATGCCTTGCCCTCGTCAATCAGCTGGCCGAACAGTTCACCGATCGGCTTCTCATCTTCCTCGTCGCCCCCGTCAGTCATGGATCAGTCTTCGCCGTCGTCGCGGCCCTGGTCGAGGCCGGACTTGACCAGGCGAACCAATGCAAAGCCGATGATCGCCGCACCGGCCAGCGCAACGCCCGGGCTCTTGCGGACGAATTCGCGGGTATCGTCGATCAGCTCGTCTGGGTTCTTGGCGCTGACTTTGTTGGCGGCTTCCTCAAGCGCGCTGGCGGCCTTGCGGGCATAATCGCCATATTCCTCGCCGAGCCGCTCATCGAGCCCAGCCGCGGTATCACCAACCAGTTTGGACACGTTGGCGAGCGCTTCGCCGCCGCGTTCCAGTCCTTGGCCGACCAGTCCGCGCGCCTTGTCGGCCGCCTGGCCCGACAGCCTGTCGGTACCGGTCTTAATCTTTTCAAGCGCCTTGTCGCGAGCAGTAGGTTCCCGCACGATCAGTGCCTCCTCATTTTCGGTCGATGCGCCAGCGACGATGGAGTCGGTGCCTTCCGGCAGCTCTTCTTTCGGGTCGGGCATGTTTGGTCCTCCTTTTTGCATCGACAACCCGGCACGCCCTCCCTCGTTCCGGCAATCATCCATAAGTTGCACCCTTTGCCGCGCTCCGTATAGGGGCCGCAACGAGCTTCGCCGCCGTTTATCGAAAAAGGGAACCTGATGACCGCCATCGTCGACATCCATGCCCGGCAGATCCTCGACAGCCGGGGCAATCCGACGGTCGAAGTCGACGTTACTCTGGAAGACGGATCGATGGGCCGCGCCGCAGTGCCGTCCGGCGCTTCGACCGGCGCACATGAGGCGGTCGAGAAGCGCGACGGCGACAAATCGCGCTGGGGCGGCAAGGGCGTTTCGGAAGCAGTCCAGGCGGTAAACGGAGCCATTGCCGAAGCAATCGTCGGCTTCGAGGCCGAGGACCAGGCTGAAGTCGACGCGGCAATGATCGATCTGGATGGCACCGCCAACAAGGGCCGGCTGGGAGCCAACGCCATCCTCGGTGTCAGCCTGGCGACGGCGCGGGCAGCGGCCGAGGCACGCGGAATGCCGCTCTATCGATACGTCGGCGGAACCGGAGCGACGCTGCTCCCGGTGCCGATGATGAACATTCTGAATGGCGGCGCCCATGCCGACAATCCGATCGATTTCCAGGAATTCATGGTGATGCCGGTCGGTGCGCCGAACTTTTCCGAAGCGCTGCGCTGCGGAGCGGAGATCTTCCATGCCTTGAAGAATGCGCTTCACGCCAAGGGCCTGAGCACCGCCGTCGGCGACGAAGGCGGGTTTGCGCCCAACATCGCCTCCGCCCGGGCCGCCCTCGACTTTATCGGCGAGGCGACCAACACCGCCGGCTACAAGCTCGGCAGCGATGTGCTGATCGCGCTCGACTGCGCCTCGACTGAATTCTTTAAGGAAGGCACCTATGCCATGGAGGGGGAAGGACGCAGCCTGTCTCCCGACGAAATGGCCTCATACCTTGCCGAGTTGGCCGATGCCTATCCAATCGCCTCGATCGAAGACGGTATGGCCGAGGACGACATGACGGGCTGGAAAGCGCTGACCGAAAGACTCGGATCGCGGGTTCAGCTGGTCGGCGACGACCTGTTCGTGACCAATGAGTCGCGGCTGGCCGATGGCATCAGGGACGGCATCGCCAATTCGATCCTGGTCAAGGTCAACCAGATCGGCACATTGACCGAGACCGCCAATGCCGTCCGGCTGGCCCAGTCATCGGGCTATACCGCAGTGATGTCGCACCGCTCGGGCGAGACCGAGGATTCGACGATCGCCGACCTCGCGGTCGCCCTCAACTGCGGCCAGATCAAGACCGGCAGCCTCGCCCGGTCCGACCGCACTGCCAAGTACAACCAGCTGCTTCGGATCGAGGAAGAGCTGGGCGACATGGCCGGTTATCCGGGCGCATCGGCGATAAAGGCCTATCGGGCCAACTGAGTCCGAAGAGTCACAGGGAAAATTTCTGTGAATCAATGGCATGAAAGCGCTTGCCTTCATGGCGTCTTTCTGATTCTTCTAACAATATGAGTGGGAAGCACCCCAAGAGCATTGGACTGATCCGTCGCGCCGCGATGCCGGCCGTCGCCTTGCTCGTCGTGGGGACCTTCGCCGGGCATGCCATCGCCGGGCCCAACGGCCTGTTCGCATGGCGCGGTTACGCTCAGCAGCTCGAGGTTCGCAAAGCCGAACTGGCCGGGCTGCAGGCCGAGCGCGCCCAGCTAAAGCATAAGTCGGCTCTCCTGGATCCCCGCCGCGCCGACCCCGACCTGGCCGACGAGATGGTCCGCAAGGACCTCGGCTTGGTCCGCAGCGACGAGGTCGTCGTTCCGCTGGAGGACTAGGGTTCGCCCCGGATTGGCGAATCCTTTACGCTACGGCATTGCCCTATCGTGCTCGCCCCTCCTATAGGCGCGCCAACCGCAGTAGAAGTGGAGAGCTAAGTGGCGAAGACCGCCCGCAAGGCCGCGCCCCGTAGTACGGCGCTCGCAACACCCAATCGGGAACGGCCAAAGGAGCCCCAGCGCTACAAGGCTTCCAAGGAAGAGCTGCTCGATTTCTACAAGCAGATGCTCCTCATTCGCCGCTTCGAGGAGCGGGCGGGACAGCTGTACGGCCTGGGCTTGATCGGCGGCTTCTGTCACCTCTACATCGGCCAGGAAGCTGTCGCGGTCGGGCTGCAGTCGGCCATGAAGGTTGGCCGCGACAGCGTCATCACCGGATACCGCGACCATGGCCACATGCTGGCTTACGGCATCGACCCGAAGGTGATCATGGCCGAGCTTACCGGTCGCGAAGCCGGCATCTCCAAGGGCAAGGGCGGTTCGATGCACATGTTCAGCGTCGAGCATGGCTTCTATGGCGGCCATGGCATCGTCGGCGCACAGGTCGCGCTCGGCACCGGACTTGCATTCAAGCACCAATATTCCAAGGATGGCGGCACCTGCCTTGCCTATTTCGGCGACGGCGCGGCCAACCAGGGCCAGGTCTATGAGAGCTTCAACATGGCGAAGCTGTGGGACCTGCCGGTGATCTACGCGATCGAGAATAATCGCTATGCGATGGGGACCAGCGTCGAGCGGGCCGCGTCCGAGCCGGAATTCTACAAGCGCGGCGAGAGCTTCCGCATTCCCGGCATCCAGGTGGACGGCATGGACGTGCTGGCCGTTCGCGGCGCTGCGGAAGAGGCGATGGCTTGGACCCAGGCGGGGAAGGGGCCGATCATTCTCGAGCTATTGACCTACCGCTATCGCGGCCACTCAATGTCCGATCCGGCCAAGTATCGGACGCGCGAGGAAGTACAGGATTACCGCGAGCATCGCGACCCGATCGACCATGCCGCCAAGGAGCTTGAAAAGCTCGGCATCAAGGAAGAAGAACTCAAGGCAATCGACAAGGAAATCAAGGATATCGTTGTCGAAGCCGCGAAGTATTCTGAAGAAGCGCCGGAACCCGCGGCGGCTGAATTGTACACCGACGTGCTGGTGGAGAGCTACTGATGGCGCTCGAACTCAAAATGCCCGCGCTCTCGCCGACGATGGAAGAGGGGACGCTCGCTAAATGGCTGGTCAAGGAAGGCGATAACGTCTCGTCCGGCGATATCCTCGCAGAGATCGAGACCGACAAGGCGACAATGGAGTTTGAGGCGGTCGACGAGGGGACGATCAGCAAGATATTGATACCCGAAGGCACCGATGGGGTTAAGGTCGGCACGGTTATTGCCTTGATGGGCGGCGAGGGCGAGGCCGCTGTCGCTCCTAAGGCGGATGAGCCGAAAACGTCTGCGCCCGATCCGCAAGCTGTGCCGGTACCGGAGCCGGAGGCGGGGACCCCGACACCGCATCAAATGGAGACGGCAGCCCGCGACCTGGTGGCCGATGTCGCGGCAACCCGTGACGAGCCGGACGTGCCGGATGGCACGCCGCTCAAGGAAATGACGGTCCGCGAAGCGCTGCGCGACGCCATGGCCGAGGAGATGCGCAAGGACGAGCGCGTGTTTGTGATGGGTGAGGAAGTCGCCCAGTATCAGGGCGCTTACAAGGTCACGCAGGGACTGCTCGACGAGTTCGGTCCCAGGCGCGTGGTCGATACTCCGATCACCGAATATGGCTTCGCCGGCGTTGGCTCTGGCGCGGCAATGGGCGGCCTCAAGCCGATCATCGAATTCATGACTTTTAATTTCGCCATGCAGGCGATCGATCACATCATCAATTCGGCGGCGAAGACCAATTATATGTCGGGTGGCCAGATGCGCTGCCCGATCGTGTTTCGAGGGCCCAATGGGGCAGCGGCGCGCGTCGGCGCCCAGCACAGCCAGAACTACGGACCCTGGTACGCGGCGGTGCCGGGCCTGGTCGTTATCGCACCCTACAGCGCGGCCGACGCAAAAGGGCTGCTGAAGGCGGCGATCCGAAGCGAAGATCCGGTCGTCTTCCTCGAGAATGAACTGCTCTACGGCCAGAGCTTCGACGTCCCGGATGTCGAGGATTACGTCCTGCCGATCGGCAAAGCAAAGGTGGTGCGCCCGGGCAAGGACGTCACGCTGGTCAGCTATTCGATCGGCGTCGGGGTCGCGCTGCAGGCTGCCGAGCAGCTGATGCATGACGGGATCAATGCCGAGGTGATCGACCTGCGCACCCTCCGCCCGCTCGACAAGTCGACGGTGCTGACCTCACTGGCCAAGACCAATCGGCTGGTGGTGGTCGAAGAGGGTTGGCCGACTTGCTCGATCGCCAGCGAAATCATGGCGATTTGCATGGAGGAAGGATTCGACGATCTCGACGCGCCCGTATTGCGTGTCACCAACGTCGACGTGCCTCTCCCCTATGCCGCCAACCTCGAGAAGCTGGCGTTAATCAAGGCGGATGATGTCGTGGCGGCGGCCAAGGCGGTTAGTTATCGCTGAGCTGACGGACCGGGATCTCGTCCGGGTCTATTGGCCGGCCGAGCTCAGGCCCGCTTTCGACGCAATGTTCTCAATCGATGATGCGCTGGCCGGCGTGGTGGCGTCATCGACCCAGCCAGTGTTGGGTGCGATCCGCCTCGCCTGGTGGCGGGAGGCGCTGGAACGGCTTGATGCCAATCCGCCTCCGCCCGAGCCGCGCCTCCAGACGGTCGCGGCGGAGCTGCTTCCGCGAGGGGTGAGCGGCAAGGAGTTGGCCGGACTGGAAGCGGGGTGGGCGGCGTTGCTCGAAGAAGTCCCTGACATGGCAAAAGTTGGGGAGCGCGGCGCGCTCCTGTTTCGGCTGGGCGCGCGCTTATTGGGCGTCGAATCCATCGACGAAACCATCGGCAAAGCAGGCCGGTTGTTTGCAAGTGTCGATGTCAGTCGCCGAGGTTTTGCAGCTATCGCTTCTGATGGCCCCGGATCCACGCGAACCAAGGTCAGGCGCCGGCTCAGGCCGCTGACAGCATTCGCTTCGCTTGCAGCTCGCGACCTCAGAAGAAGGGGCCCGCCGTTCGAGCCCGAGGCCACGCCCGGGCGAGCGGTCACGCTCATTCGGCACCGCCTGTTTGGAATCGTTTCTTTGGCGGATTGAAATTACATCACATCGAATTTATCGCTCACTTCGCCGGATCGCCCCGTCCAAGGAGGGCACATGACCCGTTGGCTTGCCGGCATCGTATCATTTTTGCTGCTGATCACTGGAGCGGTCCTCGCGCTATCCGGGCGCGCCCAGGAACCTGCCTTTCCGACCGCGCCCCCTCCACGCATGGCCACCGTTTCAGCAGGCTTGTCCCCGATACCCAACGCTCCGGAGGCCGATGCCAAGAGCAAGGAGCAGAAGCGCTTCGCCAGGGCCGACAAGAATGAGGATGGGCGGATCAGCCTCGCCGAGCTGGTCGAACCGCGCCGTACGGCCTTCGCCAAGCTTGATCTTGACCACGATGGCAAGCTCAGTTTTGAGGAGTGGGCGGTTCGGACGATCGGCAAGTTTGCCGAGGCTGATGCCGACAGGAGCAAGACGCTTAGCCCCGCCGAATATGCCACGACCGCGCCCAAGCCGCGGCCCAAGAAACCGGCATGCGCTTGTGGCTGACGTTTCAGGCCGGCGCGTAGGCCCGCCGGCGATAGTGCGCTTGCGTCAGGCTACGACCATTCCTTCAGGGTCGGGAATTTTCTCACCTGGGACGACATAATCGAGGATCACATGAATGCGCGATTCGTCACTGAGGTTACGGACGGCATGTTCTTCTCGATTGTTGATTTCCCAGATCTCTCCGGCAGCGAAATGCTGCGTTTCGCCGGCGATCTCGAATTCGACCAGATTATTTGTAGTCAGGGCGAGATGGTAGCGATGCGACCGCAGCATCGAATAGCCACCGTCCCGATGGGGTTGGATATTAGAGCCCGGCTTCAAGCGTGTAAGAATGATTCTTACGAAATATCCGTCCCGGCCGACGTCCGACAGGTTCCGTTGGCGGATCGCCTCCATTGCCGGCTCCAGCACGGACGAGAAGTCAGCCATCCGCGGCCATGCGGTCGGATTCTTGTGACGCCCGTCCAGGTCGAACAGCAGAGGTATGGTGTGGGTATGGCGATGAGGCTGGAACAGTTCCTGCCGAACTACATATTCGTGCCAGGCAGGCTCTCCGATAGATTGAACGGCCTGCACCAGCGGCTCAGGGTCGATTGTCCCGATAAAGCGAAACGGGCTATCGAAATACATGAACTGGCTCTCTCCTGGCTCGCCCCGCTAGCGTACGGCCGCACTCCGCCAATTGTTAGGTTCGCCTTTGCGCCTGCGCAATTAAGCTCTTTTCCGTTGGTTACGCCCGTTGGATGCGTGGACCCTCAATATGCCCAATGGTAGCAGCATCGCATGATCGTGACCGATAAGCTGCTGTTTTTGCACCTCCACAAGAGTGGCGGAACGTTCGTAAATGCGCTGCTGATGCGCTGCGTGCCTTCCGCTCGGCAGATCGGATATCATCTTCCCTTCCGTGAAACCCCTTCGGCGTTTCGGGACCGCCCTGTCGTCGGCACCGTTCGAAGCCCCTGGGCCTATTATGTGTCTTGGTATCATTTTCAGCGCAGTCAGGCGCAGCCGAACATCCTGTTTCAAATCTGCTCGAATGGCGGGGATCTGGGTTTTTCGGAAACGATCGAAAATCTTGTCCAATTATCCGACGACGAGATTCGGCTGACGATGCTCGAGAATGGCTTGCCGGCGACGTATGTGAACTACGGCCTTAACCTCACGAAGAAGTGCGTGGGCGAGTTGCGTGAGCGAAAACTGGGCTTTTACAGCTTTCTATACGAGCGGCTTTACGCCGGGGCGCGGGAACCGGTTATCATGCGGGTGGAACAGTTGCGCCAGCAACTCCGCGCGACGCTTTCGCTGCTCGGGCACCCGCCCGGCCAATGCATCGATCGGTTCTTGAACGAGGTCCCGCCGCTGAATGTTTCGAAACACGAGGCGCCACCACATTATTTCGATGACCGCCTAGCCAGGATTGTCGCTGAGCGCGATTCTACGGTCATCGACCGCTACGGTTACGTTCTCTGAATGGCCAAGACCCGGATTCAGCCATTCGGCAAGGGCAGCGCGCGCGCGGTCGGTATACATTCGCTTGCGATCGGCCTTCTTGGCCCTGGGTCCCTGGATCGGTGGCATCAGTCCGAAGTTGATGTTCATCGGCTGATAGGTTTCGGCGTCGGCGCCGCCGGTGATGTGGCTGAGCAACGCCCCTAAGGCGGTCTCCGCCGGTGGAGGCGCCAGGTGGCGCCCCTGCGCTTCGGCCGCTGCAAACCGCGCCGCTAGAAGCCCGACCGCCGCGCTCTCGACATAGCCCTCGCAACCCGTGATCTGCCCGGCAAACCGGATGTGCGGCATCGCTTTCAAGCGCAGTTCGCGGTCGAGCAACTCCGGAGAGCGGATGAAGCTGTTGCGGTGGATCCCGCCAAGTCGCGCGAATTCGGCATTTTCAAGGCCCGGGATGGTACGAAAAATCCGCACTTGCTCGCCATGCTTCAGCTTGGTCTGGAACCCGACCATGTTCCAAAGGGTGCCGAGCGCATTGTCCTGCCGAAGCTGGACGACCGCATATGGCCAGCGCCCGGTGCGCGGATCGTCGAGGCCGACGCCCTTCATCGGTCCAAAACGTAGCGTCTCCACACCGCGTGACGCCATTACTTCAATCGGCATGCAGCCCTCGAAATAGGGGGTGTCCTTTTCCCAATCCTTGAACTCGGTCTTCTCTCCCTCATTCAGCGCGGCGACGAAGGTTTCATACTGCTCCTTGTTCATCGGGCAGTTGATGTAGTCCTTGCCGCCCTTGTCCCACCGAGCGGCCATCCAGCAAACCGACATGTCGATGCTTTCGCGATGGATGATCGGCGCGATTGCATCGAAGAAAGCTAGAGCATCGCTTCCCGTTACCTTGGCAACCGCCTGGGCCAGCCCCGGCGAGGTCAGGGGACCAGTGGCAATGATCGCAAGGCCGGACCGCGGCAACTCGTCCACCCGCTCTCGCACCACCTCGATCCCGGGGTGGCGGCCAATGCATGACGTCACTTCGGCGGCAAAGCCGTCTCGATCGACCGCCAGCGCCGAGCCTGCCGGGACGCGATGCCGGTCGGCCGCACGCATGATCAGGGAGTCCAGCGCCCGCATCTCCTGGTGCAAAAGTCCAACGGCATTGTTCTCGGCATCGTCCGACCGGAAACTGTTGGAGCAGACCATCTCGGCCAGACGGTCGGTTTCGTGCGCGGGCGTCATGTCGCCGCCTCCGCGCATCTCGCTCAGGCGGACCTTCAACCCGGCCTCGGCCAGCTGCCATGCGGCCTCCGAACCGGCCAGCCCGCCACCGATGATATGGATATCGAATGTCATATGCTGCCCACATAAGCGCTGGCGGCTATAGAGTCGCCCATGGACTCGCTTGCCAGCCAAAATTCCGTCGATCAGGGAATTGCCCTTTATCGCAAAGGCATGTTTGCAGAAGCGCGGACCTCGCTTCGAGCCTTGGTTGCACAAGATTCCACGAACGTTACGGCCTGGAATGTGCTCGGCTTTCTCGAGCGCGACATTGGAGATGCTGCGGGTGCTGCTGCAGCTTTCGATAAGGCACTGCAGCTTCAGCCCAACAATGTCATCGCCCTAAAGGGGCGGGCGAGGATGGCGCTCGAACGGGCGGAGGAAGATGCTGTTGATCGCTATGAAGCCGCCCTGCTGGCAGCGCCGGGCGATCTGCAACTGATGCTGGAACAAACCGAAGCTCGTGTGAGCGCGGGCGACGATAGCGCGATCGACGATTTTGCCGAATTCGTCGAAAGGAGGCCCGAATGGACCGACGGCCAGGTCGCAAGCGCCCGAATGTTGTGGGAATCTCGCCGCGACCAAGATTTTGCGGATCACATCCACCAACTCCTGAAGAGAGAGCCAGCGAGGCTCGACCTTAGACGGCAATTGATCGAGCTTCTTTCGACCGCGGACATGTACGAGGCCGCGGCCGATTCCTCGCATAGTGCTCGATCGGTTGCGCCCGGCATTCCCGAATTCGCACTGATGGAAGCCGTGAACGCGGGGCGGGCAGGCGATCTCGATCGGGCTTCGGGCGCGTTCGCCCTGCTGCCCCCTAACTTCCCCGGGCGCGCGATTCACGACAGCGTCCATCACATTCGCTGCGGGAAGCTGGATGCGGCGCGGGCCAGTATCGAAGTGGCGTTGGGCGAAGATCCTTCGGACATAGCGGCCTGGGGAGTTGCTGAGCTTATCTACCGAAAACTGGGCGATCGCCGCGCCGCTTGGCTTTCCGGGCAGCCGGGCCTCGTGCGCAGCATCGACCTTACGCTCGAGCCTGCGGAACTGAGCGCAATAAGGACACTTCTCCTTCGCCTGCAGCAGCGGGGTATCCAGGTAGCGGGCCAAACAGTGCGGGATGGCACCCAAACTCGTTGGAGGCTGTTTGATCGCGCTGACATGGAACTCGCAATCTTGAAGCAGGCGGTGGAGTTGGCGGTCAGCGATTATCTGGCGGGCCTGCCGGCGGAGGATCCAACGCATCCGCTGCTCCGGCATCGCAATTCACCTATGACTATAACCGGCAGCTGGTCGGTGCTGCTGACTGGAAACGGCCATCACATAAGCCATGTCCATCCCCTCGGACTGATCGGCTCGGCCTGCTATATCGTTGTTCCGGATGCGGCGACCGACGAAGGGCAACTGGAGCTCGGGCGCCCTCCGAAGGACTTCATGCTCGACCTGGAACCGATCCACGTGATTGCCGCCAAGCCGGGAAGGCTGGTTCTGTTTCCGAGCTATTTGCACCATGGCACACGTCCCTTCGGGGCAGGCCAGCGCCTTAGTGTCGCGTTCGACGTGCATAGAAACCTGGCACCAGGAACGTGAAGCCGATGCGCATCTTCACCATCGGCTACGAGGCCACGACCATGGCCGAGTTCCTCGCTGCACTTAATGATGCCGGCGTCGAACGGGTGATCGACGTGCGCGCCTTGCCGCTCTCGCGCCGGCCAGGCTTCTCCAAGACGCCCCTGAGGTCTGCGCTAAACGAGGCGGGGATCGACTATGTGCATTTGAAAGCGCTTGGCACGCCCGCGGACGGGCGGTCGGCGGCGAGGGCCGGGCGCCAGCAGGATCTGGAACGCATTTATGCGGACCAGCTTGAACTGCCCGAGGCAATTGTTCAGGCTGAACAGATGCGCGAACTGGCCACAGAGAAGCCGAGCGCGCTGCTTTGCTACGAACGCGAACCCGCCCAGTGCCACCGCTCGCTGCTGCTCAAAGCGGCCGCGAGCGATGCGCAGGTCACCCATCTTTTTCCTTAAAATGCTGCCGGTGCCTCAGCCTTGGTTTCGCCGACAATCAGCGCCTCGATATCGGGGATCGGCCGGCGGGTCATTTCCTTAGGGATTTCGCAAACGAGCTTCCGCCCCGCTTCCTTGTGCAGCTTCTTGCGGATGAGGCCGAGCGTCCTGGGCGGTGCGACGATGACCAGCTGTTCGAAATTGTTGCTGAGCACCCGCCTGTTGACGTCCTCCGCCGCGGCTACCGCCCAACGGTCTTCCTCCAATTGGTGGAAATCGGTTTCCTCATAGGCGACGCGGCCGAAGCCGGCGGACTGGGCGGTAGTACCCGGCGCATCGCTCCTTAAATCGCGATCCTTGGCATCTTCTCGCTCGCCGAAATCCTCGGTGCGAAGGTCGATCTGGTTCTCGTCGCCTTCGTTGCGGAAGAAGAGCGTCTTTCGACCGTCGGTGACCAGGACAAGGGCGTTGTTGGCAAGCGGCATTAGGGTCTCCTCCGGCTAAATATACGCCCCAAAACAACGCGCCCCCAGACGCCCTCGTTCCTCGTTACGCCTCGTCCCCGGACGCGAGATCTTCTCCGACTGTCGCACCGGGCTCGGGAGCGATCTCACTGCCGCCTTCGATCTCGATTTCCTCTTCCTCGCTTTCGTCGATCCTGGCGACGGATACGACCTTCTCATTCTCGGCGACGTTGAAGATGGTTACGCCCTGCGTATTGCGTCCCGCAATCCGGATATCCCCCACCGTGGTGCGAATCATCTTGCCCTGGTCGGTTACCAGCATCAGCTGCTCGCCCGGCTTGACCGGATAGCTCGCCACGACCCCGCCATTTCGTTCGCTGGTGACGATGTTGATGATGCCCTGGCCGCCGCGGTTTGTGCGGCGATACTCATAGGTCGATGAACGTTTGCCGTAGCCGTTCTCGGTAACGGTCAGAAGGAACTGCTCGCCGTCGACCAAGGCAGCGTAACGCTCTGGCGGCAAGGTGCATTCCTCGTCCTTCTCTCGCCAGGCGGGGCAGCGAAGATAAGCCTCGCGCTCCTCCGCCGTGGTGCCGACGCGACGCAGGATCGACATTGAGATGACCTGGTCGTCACCTTGCAAGCGGACGCCGCGAACGCCCATTGAAGCGCGGCTCTGGAATTCCCGGACGTCAGTCGACTTGAAGCGGATTGCCTTGCCGTTGCGGGTGGCGAGCAGGACGTCGTCGTCCTCGGTCAGCAGCTCGACGCCAATGATCCGGTCGAGGCTGTCCTCTTCGCCTTCTTCACCTTCGTCCGACGTCCCGAATTTCATGGCAATCTTGCCGGCCGTTGGGATGTTGGTGAAGGCGTCCATCGAATTGCGCCGGACGGTTCCCTTGGCGGTCGCGAACATGATGTGCAGGCCGCCCCATTCCGCCTCGTCCTGGGGCAGCGGAAGCACCGTGGTAATGGTCTCGCCTTCCGCCAGCGGCAGCAGGTTGACCATCGGCCGCCCCTTGGCGGTGGGCCCGCCCTCGGGCAGGCGCCAGACCTTCATTCTGTAGACCCGGCCGATGTTGGAGAAGAACAGCACCGGATTGTGGGTCGAAGTGACGAACAGCTCCGTAACTATGTCCTCGTCCTTGGTGCTCATGCCCGACCGGCCCTTGCCGCCGCGCTTCTGTTCACGGAACAGGGCAAGCGGAGTGCGCTTGATGTAGCCGGTCATGGTCACGGTCACGACCATGTCCTCGACCTCGATCAAGTCCTCGTCTTCCAGACCATCGAAGGCGGCGGTGATTTCGGCAACGCGCGGCGTTGCAAACTCGGCTTCGACTTCGTCGAACTCCTCGCGCATCACTTCATACAGGCGTGCACGGTTTCCAAGAATTTCAAGCAGTTCGCCGATGTTCTTGGCAAGCCCTTCAAGCTCGCCGCCAATCTCGTCTCGGCCGAGGGCGGTCAAGCGATGCAGGCGGAGCTCGAGGATCGCCTTCACCTGGGCTTCGCTCAGCTGATAGCTTTCGCCGGCCTTCTGCGCCTCGACCGCTTCGACGAGCGCGATATAGGAGCGGATCTGATCGCCGGGCCATTGGCGCGCGAGCAGCTTTTCACGTGCTTCGGCCGGACTTGCGGACCCTCGGATCAGCTTCACCACTTCGTCGAGGTTGGTCACCGCGACCACCAGGCCAAGCAAGATATGTGCTCGCTCGCGCGCCTTCAGCAGCTCGAATTTCGAGCGGCGGGTGATGACCTCTTCCCGGAACTTGACGAAGCTCTCGATGATGTCGCGCAGCGCCAGCGTTTCCGGGCGGCCGCCGCGGATCGCCAGCATGTTGGCCGGGAAGCTCGACTGGGCAGGGGTGTGGCGCCACAGCTGGTTCAGGACCACTTCGGGGGTCGCATCGCGCTTGAGGTCGATGACGATCCGGACGCCTTCGCGGTTGGATTCGTCGCGGATGTCGGAGACACCTTCGATCCGCTTGTCCTTTGCCGCCTCGGCGATCTTCTCGACCAGCCCCGACTTGCCGACCTGGTAGGGAATGGCGGTCAGCACGATCGAGCGGCGGTCGCCGCGCCCTTCCTCGACATGCGCCCGGCTGCGCATCAGGATCGATCCGCGTCCGGTCGTGTAGGCCGCCCGAATGCCCGACGTGCCGAGAATCAGCGGCGCGGTTGGAAAATCGGGGCCTTTGACATGCTCCATCAGCCCTTCGGAGGTGATCGCGGGGTCGTCCATGTAGGCGCGGCACGCAGCGAGCACCTCGCCGAGGTTGTGCGGCGGAATGTTGGTAGCCATGCCGACCGCGATCCCGCCGGCGCCGTTGACCAGCAGGTTCGGGAAGCGGGCCGGAAGCACCTGCGGCTCGCGCTCGCTGGCGTCATAGTTGGGCTGGAAGTCGACCGTGTCCTTGTCGATGTCGCCGAGCAGGAAGTTGGCGACCTTGGCCAGCCGTGCTTCCGTATAGCGCATCGCCGCCGGCGGATCGGGATCCATCGAGCCGAAATTGCCCTGGCCGTCGATCAGCGGGACACGCAGTGACCAAGGCTGCACCATGCGGGCCAGCGCGTCATAAATCGCCTGGTCGCCATGGGGATGGTATTTACCCATGACGTCACCGACAATGCGGCTCGATTTGCGATATTGCCGACCTGCGACATAGCCCGCCTCCTGGCAGGCATGGAGGATGCGGCGGTGAACGGGCTTCAGGCCGTCGCGCACGTCGGGCAGCGCGCGGCTGACGATCACCGACATGGCGTAATCGAGGTAGCTGGTCTTCATCTCCTCGACGATGGAGATGGGGGCAATGTCGCCGTGCTGATGTTCGTCGGCGGGAGGCTGGGTCGCCAAAATATATCCTGTCGTTTTTGCTATCGTTGAACGCTGGGAATCACCCGCTCGATGCGCGAGTGTGCCCCCGGCACCCTGCTAGACGATAGGCGAGTGGAGCGCCACCCCGCGCACGCGCACAACGCACGCGCGCGAGGGCCAGCCGGTTCAAATGGAGTTCATGCCCCCAGCGCTATTGGCGCTTTTCGCAACCGGGCGACAAGTCTATGGGGCTTGCCCGGTATCCCACGATATTCGCGCTGGATTGCCTGACGAGAGGCCAGCGCAACAGGAGACGGTAATGAAGCTCACTCCCACCACGCTTGCTCTGGTGCTTTCCGCCGGAAGCATCGCCTTCGCGAGCCCGGCCGCGGCGCAATATGGAATGCCTGCCCCTAAGGCTCCCCCGCAGGTTCCGCAACAATCCGCCGATGAGGCGCCGGCCGCGACCAAGGGCCCCAGCATTTCCAATGCCGCGCGCAAGGAGATCCTTGCTCTTCAGACCGCGGTCAACGCCAAGGATGCAGCGACGATCCCGACTGCCCTTGCAGCCGCCCAGGCCAAGGCTAAGTCGAACGACGATCGCTATGTGATCGCCAAGCTACAGCTCAAAGCCGCAGTCGATGCCAACGACACCGCTGCGATGACCAAGGGCGTCGAAGCCGTGCTCGCGTCCGGCTACGCCCAGCCGTCCGAACTGCTGACCCTGTACCTCGGACTGGGCAAGCTACAGTACAACGCCAAGGCCTACGATCAGGCCGGTGCAGCGCTCGACCAGGCCCTGAAGATCGATCCGAACAATGTTGAGGCATTGGTCGTGCTCGGGGAAACACGCAACAGCCAGGGCCGCGCTGCCGAGGGTGTCGCATTGATCGAAAAGGCGATCGCGGTGCGGACCTCCGCAGGGCAGAAGCCCGAAGAGGCTTGGTACAAGCGGGCGGTCAAGCTGTCGTTCGACGCCAAGCTGCCGACCACGCCAACGCTCGCCCGCGAATGGGTTGCGGCCTATCCAAGCCCGAAGAACTGGCGCGATGCGATCCGCATCTATCAGACCAGCACCGGTCTGGAGGACGCCGCGCTGATCGATTCGATGCGGCTTGCCCGGGCTACCGGAGCGTTGCAGGGCGAGAATGACTATTTCCGCTACACCAACACGCTGGTGACTAAGGGCTTCCCGGGCGAAGCCAAGGCGGTCCTCGACGAAGGGTTTGCCGCAAAGGCGATCGACAAGAGCCGGGCAACCTTCAGCCAGTTGTACACGGTGGCGAGCTCCCGCTCGCAGGGCGACCGGGCTTCGCTCGCCGCCTCGGCGACCGCGGCCAAGGCTGCTGCCGACGGCAAGAAGGCGATGGTCACGGCGGAAGCCTATTACGGCTATGGCGACTACGCCCAGGCAGCCGAGCTTTACCGCGCCGCGCTCACCAAGAGCGGGGTAGACAAGGACCTTGCCAATCTGCGCCTGGGCATGTCGTTGACGGGTGCCGGCGACAAGGCCGGGGCGACGGCGGCTTTCAAGGCCGTTGGTGGCGCGCAGGCGTCTGTTGCCCAATTGTGGCTGACCTATTTGGCCCAGAAGGCCTAGCGCCGGTCGAATAGGCCGGATTTCTGCCGAATATCGGGGCGCCCGGGCCACTTGGTCCGGCGCCCTTTTTCGTCCCAATTTGGGATGGTTAACCTCCACCCCCTGTCGTGCGTACGCGTGAATCCGCAGGGCTGGATGACGACTTCCGGCAGGGGCATGGTGTAGGTGCGTTTCGATGATCGCCTGAGGACGGTAATGACCCAACCGGTCGCGGATGCGCACGACCGGACCGTTCGCTGGCGCCAACTGGTCGACCTGCTCTCTCGCCCGCACGACGAAATCGATCCAGCCCTGCTTGACGCTGCGCTGACCATGGTGCGGACCGGCATGCGGTCCGTCGCCCGGCCGATCCGCGCAGCAACTGCCCGGAGCATCGCCGGCCGTGCTGCCGAGCCGCGTCTGATCGCTATCTTTGCTGGCGACCGGCTGGAAGTTGCGGCGCCATTGCTGGCTGCGGCGCCGCTCGACGACGCGGGCTGGCTTGAGGTGATGGAGGCCGCCAGCAAGGAAGTGGCGGCATTCATCCGCACCATTCGCGGCGATCAGGCGCCCCAGGCCAAGGCAGTCAGCGAAACCGCTCCGCCCGACGAGGAGGAACCGCGACCGTCGATCGGCGAGATTGCGGCGCGGATCGAGCGGCTGAAAAGCAAGCGCGACACGGCCGAGCCTGAACCCGAGGCATTTCCGCCGGCGCAATTCGAACCTGCTGCGCCAGTTCAGCCCGCCACCGGTCCGGGACTCTTTCGATGGGAATGCGATGCCTCCGGTGAAATCGGATGGGTCGAAGGCGCGCCGCGTGGGGCGTTAATCGGGCGCAGCCTGCCGAGCGAGGAGGGCGCGCCGCGCGAGCTGGTTCGCGCCTTCGCTGACCGTTTGCCATTCGAGGATACTCCAATGAACCTGCCGTCGCCGGCGCTGGAGGGAGAATGGCGGCTGTCCGGAATTCCGGCCTTCTCTCCTGTCGACGGCCGCTTCCTCGGCTTCCGCGGAATTGCCCGGCGCGACGGCGAGCACGAGCCGCCGGCCCTTGTTCCTGGCGCTGGAAATCCCTTGGCAGGCGACGCTGAAGCGCTTCGCGAAACCATCCATGAGATCAAGACACCGCTCAACGCTATCATCGGCTTCGCCGAGATCATCGACGGTCAATATTTGGGCCCCGCACACCGCAACTATCGCGAGCGGGCCGCTGAAATTGTCGCACAGGCGAGGATGCTGCTGGCTGCGATAGAAGATCTGGATTTTGCAGCACGCCTGCAAAGCCGCAAAACGGGCGAGGGGGACGCCGTTCCTCTCGCCGAGATTATCCCGCCGCTGGCGGAAGACTTGGCTGCCAAGGCATTGGCACGCGGCGTCCAGCTGCGGATGGCGCCCCAGCTAGGCCAACTGCGCGCCAAGGTTGATCACGATCTCGCAGCGCGTCTCCTCAAGCGCTTTCTCGGTGCAATCGTCGAGTCCGCAGCTCCGCACGACCTGATTCACATCGACGCCAAAGAGGGCAGGGGCCGCCTGGCGGTGACGGTGAGCCGGCCTGCCGCCACCTTGCATCTCGGCGACTCCCAGCTGTTTGATCCCTCCTATGCAACCGCGGCAGAGGGCGAGGGCTCGCGTCTCGGCCTCGGTTTCGCGCTGCGGCTGGTCCGCGGCCTTGCCAGGCTGGCCGGGGGCGACCTCAGCCTGTCCGCCTCTGAACTGACGTTGATGCTGCCGCTCGTGCGCTAGAGCAGGCGATCGGGATGCTGGTGGGCCCGGCAGGACTCGAACCTACAACCAAGCCGTTATGAGCGGCCAGCTCTACCATTGAGCTACAGGCCCCACCATGCACGTCGGCAGCTTGTCCGGAAGACAAGCGAGGCCGGGCATGTAGATTGATTTTTGATTTTCCGACAATCCCCCGGATTGGCGAAATCAAAAATGGTCGGGGAGACAGGATTCGAACCTGCGACCCTCTGCTCCCAAAGCAGATGCGCTACCAGACTGCGCTACTCCCCGAACCGGCGAACAGCGCGCCTAGCAGCGCATCACGGCATCGAAAAGGCTAATTCGCCTTGTTGGTATCGACCTCAACCTGGACGTTTTCGGCTTTGTCGCCGATTTTGTCCGCGGTGTTTTCAACGTCGTTGCCGACGGCCTCGGCAAAATTGCCGACATCGGACGCAGCATTCTCCGCAACATCCTGATTATAGGTCGCGGAAATCGTATCGTTTTGCTCGTCCTTGTTCACCTGGCACGCGGCCAAGGCCAACAACGGAAGTATCATGAAAGCGCGCATATCGTTCCTCCCGGCAAAGACTGCCGGGCGATCAACGCCGCTTGCGCGCTTTTGGCTCCTCAATGCCGCCTGACAGCACGCCGAGTACAGCCGTCCAGGCGGCGACATTCTGCCTCAGCTGCGCCGGATCGATCTTGTCGAGCGTATCGTCGGGCGTGTGGTGCAAGTCGAAATAGCGGGTGCCGTCCTGGCTCAGTCCGACGCCCGGCAGCCCGTCTTCCAGCATCGGCCCAATGTCCGATCCGTCCGCCTCGGTAAAGGAACCGGTGACAATGCCAAGCGCGGCCAAGGCCTTGCCGATCGCTTCCGCCTCAGGCTTGCGGGCGTCGCCCAGCTTGCTGTCGACCTTCCAGATCTTGTCCGCGCCGAAGTCGCTTTCGATCAGCGCGTGATGGGGCTGCTTGCCATATTTGGCGCGGTAGGCGTTACCGCCGAATAATCCAGGTTCTTCCGCTCCGAACCACACGACCCGGATCGTCCTTAGCGGTCGCCCGGCGTCCATGATTTGCTTGGCCGCGGCTGTCGCGATGGCGACGCCGGCGCCATCGTCGGTCGCACCAGTGCCCTGGTCCCAGCTGTCGAGATGCCCGCCGATCAGGATTGGCGGCAATGACGCGTCGCGCCCCGGAATTTCGGCGATGACATTGCCCGACTGACCTGGATGCGTTTGACTTTGCAGCACCAGCCGCATCGTCACCGGCTGCCCGCGCTTCAGGATCCGCACCAGCTGCTCGGCATCGGGTATCGTCAGGGCCCCGGCCGGGATCGGCTTGGCGCCGTCGCTGAAGACCATCACGCCGGTATGCGGGTTGCGATGATGGTCGGTGCCGATCGAGCGGATAACGATCGCCAGCGCTCCCTTCTTGCTGGCGATGGTCGGGCCCTGCCGGCGCGGAGCCCCAAATTCGCCGTAACCGGACCCATCCTGGTTGGCCGGCATGCGGTGATCGACGAACACGATCTTGCCGCGGACGCTTTCATCCGGAGCGGCTTTCAGCGCATCGACGCTGTCGAACGCGACGATTTCGCCGGTTACGCCCTCTGGCCCAGTAGATCCGCTGTTGCCTAGTGCGGCGACCACCATGCGCTGCGGGAATGGGGCAACAATCTCGGCACTTTCATGGCCGCGGACCCAGACCGGCATGTCGAACGGCTCGACCCGGACATTGGCGAATCCCAAGGCGGTCAGCTTCCGCACCGCCCATTCGCGAGCGCGTGCCTCGGCGTCGGTCCCGGCCAGTCGTGGGCCGACCTCGGTAGTCAGGCCTTCGACAATGTCCCAGGCGTAGTTGTCGCCATCCATCGCCTTGTCGCGCAGTGCGGCGACCTTGGTGTCGACCAAGGGCGATGCATGGACCTGGGCGGCAAGCGGGGCGGCGGTCGCGAGCAAGGTCGCGGCAAGGAGAGAACGAACCATGGACGAATGGCTAGCGACGCCATGGGATAATGTCACCGCCGTTCGTCGAAAATCGCCCATCGAATCTCGATTAGGGTCGATCAAAACAGACGCAGTTGGTCGCCTTGCGGCGGCTCGAACAGGTCTCGGCGAAGCGGGATCTTCAATCGTGGCAAACCATGCTTTCGGCAGGCAATGTCGAACCGCGTCCGCATCAGTTCCGCCCAAGGGCCCTGGCCGCGCATGCGGGTAAAGAAATTCGGATCATTGTCGCGTCCGCCGCGGATCGACTGGATCGTCGCCATCACTTTGGCGGCGCGGTCGGGATAATGCTGGTCGAGCCAGGCCCGGAACAGCGGCGCCACCTCATGCGGCAGCCGGACTGGAATAAAGGTCGCCCCGCGCGCGCCGGCTTCCGCCGCCGCCTCGACCAGTGATTCAAGTTCATGGTCCGTGACCTGGGGAATGACCGGCGCGATAGAGGCAAAGGTCGGCACTCCGGCCTCGCTAAGTGCCTTGATCGCCGCCAGCCGCTTTCGCGGGGCAGGGGCCCGCGGCTCGAGCGTGCGATGCACCTTGGGATCAAGCGATGTGACCGAGATGGCGACGGCCGCGATTCCCAGCCTTGCCGCCGGACCGATGATATCGAGGTCGCGAACTACCCGGTCCGACTTGGTGGTGATCGTGAAGGGGTGCTTCGTTTCCAGCAGCAACTCCAGCACGGACCGGGTGATCCGCCAATGTTCTTCGATCGGCTGATAAGGGTCCGTGTTGGTGCCGAGTGCAATCGGCGCCACCTCATAGCCGGGCCGTGAGAGTGCGGCATGCAACTGCTTGGCGGCGTCGGGCTTGGCGAACAGCCGGCTTTCGAAGTCCACTCCGGGCGATAGGTCGTGATAGGCATGGGTCGGCCTGGCGAAGCAATAGATGCAGCCATGCTCGCAGCCCCGATAGGGATTGACCGAGCGGTCGAAGCCCAGGTCGGGCGAGCTATTGCGGGTCAGGATGGACTTGGGATGCTCGATCGTAACCGTGGTTCGCCGCTGAACGACGCCGTCGAGGCTCTCGACGCTATCGAGCCAATCGCCATCGGCTATGCGCTCCTTCAGGTTGAAGCGCGTGGGGGTCGCATTGCGCGTCGCTCCGCGCCCGGAAATCGACTCGACCGGCATTCCGAAACAATGCCTCGGATGTCAGAACAAAGCAAGAACATCTGTATGAGGCCGTTGGGCCGGAATTATTGGCGCCTGCTCGGAAAGTCTGGCCATTTGTGCTGGACCAGCGAGGTCAGGGTCGGGGTGGCCTCTCCCTCAAGTCCCTGGATCACCCACATGTTGCGCATTACCGAGGGAACGTAGAAGCGCGTCTCCCAATAAGGGATGCTTTCGATCCACAGCACCGGATCGCCGCGATCATAATAGGCCCAGCGTTCGACCGGCAGCGGGCCGGCATTATAGGCGGCGATGACCTTGGGCAGTTGGCCGCGGGTAGCGCTGTTGGACCGGATCAGCTCGATGAACGCCTGGCCATAATCGATGTTGATCAGCGGATCCTTCAGCGATGCGGCGCTGACGCTGGTGCCGCGGCTGCGCGCCGTGTCGCCGGCGGTGCCGGGCCGCACCTGCATCAGGCCGACCGCGCCGGCCGGGCTGACCGCGTCGGTGCGGAAATTCGATTCCTGGATGATGTGGGCATAGGCCAGCGCCGGATCGACCCGCCAGCCGTTGTAGGGCGTCCAGTTGGGCATCGGATAGCGATCGGCGGCATCGACCTGGGCGCCGGGCTGGCCGAAATGGGCCAGCCAGAACTGCGCACCGGGCAAGCCAAGCTTCTTGGCAACCTGGACCAGGGAGCGGTGATCGGCGGGATTGCAAATCTTGGCCTGGTGGCGAAGCAGTTCCTCGGCCTGGGCGCGCCGGCCCATCGCCAATAGTTCGGAGGCGCGGCGGAGGTTCGGCAAAGCCTCGATCCGGTCGAGGTCGCGCGGGGTAGCCGACTTGGGGAGCCGCTTGTCCATCCCCAGCGCCTCGCGCGCCATCAGCCCGTAGAAACTTTCTTGCGATCGTGCCGCCGCCTTCAACAGCGGCGCCACTTCCTTGGGACGGCGGCTGGCCTGGGCTGCCCGCGCCGTCCAATAATAGGCCGCGGCATTGAATTCCGGTTCGCGGGCAAGCGATGCCGCCTCGCGGAACGAGGTATAGGCTGCGTTCCAATCATTCATCCGCCATGAAGCGAGGCCGGAGATCCATGCCGCCTGCGCCGCCCAGTCGCCGGTTGCGCCAACTCGGCCTTCATCGGCGGCGCGGCGGGCGTCGGCGTCGCGGCCGCTGACGAAGTAGATCCAGGCGATGCGCTGGGCTGCCTCGGCACGCGCCTCATAGGACAAGGCCGGCAGCGCCTGGAGCATCAGGGCCTCGGCTCCAGGTCCGTCGTCAACCTTGACGAACGGCTCCAGCGCCAGTCGCAAGGCATCGGCTGCGGGTTCGCCCTCGACCGGCCGCGTCTTGCCGCGGCGCGGCGCGCTGCCCAGGGCGACGGTGGCTCGGGGCCAGATGATCGCCGGCGGTTCGATCGCACCGCGGGCCACTGCCATTCGGGCGAGCTGTTCGGCCTGCGGCAACTCGGGCGCTTCGGAAAGGACGGCCAGAATCGACCCCAATTCGACCTTGGGCGAGCCCTTGGCGGTAAACAGCTCCGCCTTTGCATAGGGCTTCAGGGGGTCGTTGGGCAGGGCGTCGATCCCCAAGCGGGCCGCCTCCCATTCGCCATTGCCGATCGCTAGCAGCACTTCTGGCCAGCTTTTGGGAATTACTTTGGGCGGTTGTGCGGGCGGAGCCGGCTTAACCTCAGCCTGTTGCTGGGCAGCCTGATCGACCGAGCCGACGTCGAGCGGCGCAAGCGGATCGCCGGTTTCCTGGGCGGCCGCCGGGGCGGCCAATGCTACGCTTGCACAGAGAAACAACGTCAATCGCATCAATCATTCTCACTCATCAGCAACAACAGGTCACGCCAGGCCAACGCCTTGTCCGGCGGCCGCTGCAGCAGCCATCGCGGATGGAAGGTAGCTACCGCACGCACCCCTTCGATCCGATGAACGCGGCCTCGGGCACGGGTCAATGGCTCGCCGAGCAAGGCCTTGCTTGGGCCGTCGCCGAACAGGATCAGCCGCTTCGGCTTGGCCAGCGCAATATGCCGGCGCGCGATGTCGGCGCATTCGGCACGATCCTTGTCCGACATCCGGGCGCCGGGGGAATGGATGCAGGACAGGGAAGCGCTATAGGCCTCGTCAGCGTTAACGCCGATCGCTGCCAGCATCTTCAGGGTGAGTTGCCAGGCTTGGCCGCCGATCGGTTGGCCGCTTGCCAGATCTTCGAGCGCGGGGGCGTCGCTCAGCAGCATGATAGCGGCATCGCCGGGCCCATGCGGCAAAATCCGCTTTGCAGTCGCGGAGGCCAGTGGAATCTGGACGCTGCTGGCCAGCCATTCGCGCAGTTCGGCAAGCGTCTCCGGATTCGGTTCGCTGACATTCGTGACGGTAGGGGCAGCGGGCTGCATCGCCTGGCTCCGGCGCAGCCAGTCGCGCGCGCTCTCGCCCACGGCGGCGTCCACCCCGGCTTCCAGCCACCAGCCGATCAGGCTGTCGACCGCGTCGCGGTCGATCGCTTCAATTTCCCCACCCATGCGCGCATCTGTCGTCCAAGGTTGACGGCGCGGTCAAGGAATCGCAGGGCAATCAAGGCCGGAATGACGGTGAGACGCGACAAGGGGATGTGATGAGCCAGCGCGAATCGATGGAATATGACGTTGTCATTGTCGGCGCAGGCGTTGCCGGGCTGGCGGTCGCCATTCGGCTGAAACAGCTTGCCGAGGAGAAGCAGCGCGAGATTTCGGTCTGCATCCTCGAAAAGGGCAGCGAAGTCGGCGCACATATCCTGTCCGGCGCGGTGATCGATCCCAAGGCGATCGAGGAGTTGCTGCCGAACTGGCGCGACCTCGACAGTCCGCTGACGGTGCCGGTGACAGACAATCTCCACTGGGTGCTGACCAAGAATCGGCACTGGGCGATCCCTCAGTTCCTGGTGCCGCCTCTCATGCATAATGAGGGCAAATATACCGCCAGCCTGGGCAATGTGACCCGCTGGCTGGCCGGGCAGGCAGAGGCCCTGGGCGTCGAAATCTTCCCGGGATTTCCCGCGTCAGAGGTGCTGTTCGACGAAAATGGCTCGGTCAGGGGCGTGGCAACCGGCGACATGGGCGTTGCCCGCGACGGCACGCACAAGCCCGACTACCAGCCCGGCATGGAACTGCACGCCCGCTACACCTTCTTCGCCGAGGGAGCGCGCGGCCATCTGACCAAGGAACTGACCCGCATCTTCGATTTAAGGAGGGATAGCGGTCCGCAAGTATTCG
>Ga0310811_10000921_pt1 | contig 37763 bp, 34 predicted proteins | sample YCmetagenome_FD_207642 | JGI IMG/M metagenome (GOLD analysis project Ga0310811, IMG submission 207642) | Soil microbial communities from experimental microcosm in Duke University, North Carolina, United States - YC | ecosystem: Engineered > Artificial ecosystem > Soil microcosm > Unclassified ... | reverse complement strand
CCGTCACCTCCACGAATCGAACACCAGGAGCGAACATGATTGCCACCAGCCGCATCGGCCACCTCGTCGTCAAGGTTCGGGACCTCGACCGTTCGCTGGACTTCTACGTCGGCAAGCTCGGCCTCACCCTGATGAACCGGAGCGACATGGGCGGAGTGCACGTCGCGTTCCTGGCCAGCGGCGCCCGCGACCACCACGAGCTGGGCCTGGTCCAGATCGCCCCGGACGCACCGGACCCCTCACCGGCCGCCGTCGGAATGGCCCACTTCGCCTTCCGGATGAACAGCCACGAGGAGCTGCAGGCGGCCTACCAGGAGCTCAAGGACGCCGGAGTCCCGATCAGCTTCACCGTCAACCACGGCGTCAGCGACAGCGTCTACTTCACCGACCCCGACGGCAACGAGCTCGAGATCTACGCCGACAACCCCCCCGAGCGGTTCGAGCACCTCCCCGACGCCTACTCCGGCACCGACAAGCTTGAGTTCGCACCGCAGGACAACAGCATCATGGACGCTCTCGCCGGACTGAAGTGAGCATCCACCGGCTGGACACTGCCCGTGCGCTACCGACCGCCAGGAGCTGATCATGGTTGCAGCCGTAGGCAACGGTCGGACGAACCCGGACGTCGTGGACGACCTGATGGCGCCGAGCACGATGCAGGATCCGCACAGCTACTTCGCGTGGTTACGCGAGACCGATCCGGTGCACTGGGACGCCGGCGTTCGAGCCTGGGTCGTGACCAGCTACGACGGCGTGGCCACCGGCCTGCGCGATCCCCGGCTGTCGTCTCGCCGGGCGACGTCGTATCTAGGTGGGGCGGACCCGGACGGTCAGGAAGACGCGTTCGCGGTGCTGTCGGAGTGGATGGTGTTCAAAGACCCGCCCGACCACACCCGGCTGCGGAAACTGATCGCCAAAGCGTTCGCGCTGCGGTCGATCTCCACGCTGCGGCCGAGGGTCGAGGCGCTGGTCGACGAGCTGCTCGACGACGTCGCGGCCGCCGCCAGCCCGTTCGACTACATGACGGTGGTGGCCGGACCGCTACCTGCGTTGGTGATCGCCGAGATGCTGGGGATCCCCCGCGACGACCGGTTGTCGTTTCAGCGGTGGTCGGAGGAGCTGGCCAGCCTGGTCCTCGGGTCTCCTGGCGCGGGTCCGCGGTTGGACCGGGCGCGAGCCGGCTTGACCGAGCTGATCGCCTACTTCGAGACCCTGGTCGAGCGCTACCGCCGCAACCCCGGTGAGAACCTGATCTCGCATCTGATCCACACCACCGACTCGGGGGAGGCGCTGACCCGCGAGGAGGTACTGGGCACTTGCAGCCTGGTGTTGTTCGCCGGGCATGAGACGACCAGCGACTGGCTGGGCAATGCGACCCTGGCGCTTATCGAGCATCCCGAGCAGCGTGCGGCGATGGTGGCGGCGGGGACGTTGGACCGCTGCGGGGTGGAGGAGTTCCTGCGCTACGAGGGCCCTTCGAAGATCCAGTCCCGAACCGCAACCGAAGACATCGAGATGGGCGGGGTGCAGATCAAGGGCGGTCAGCGGGTGCTACTGGCGATGGCCTCGGGCAACCGGGACGCCGCCCGCTTCCCCGACCCCGACCGTCTCGACCTGACCCGGACCGACACCAGCCACCTCGGTTTCGGGTACGGGCTGCACTACTGCCTCGGCGCGGCGCTGTCGCGGCTGGAGGCCGAGGTGCTGCTGCCCCGCCAGTTCACCCGCTTCCCGGATCTACGCCTGGCCGGCGACGACCTGCATTGGAAGCCCCGAGTCATCACCCGCGGCCTCAGTGAACTGCCGTTGAGCCGCTGATGCCGATACGACGATCACGGACCGATGGTCTAGATCAATACGCCGCGGATGTCCAGAACCCGAGTCGTCCAGGAAGGTCGATTGCCATGGATTCGAGACCGCAGATGATGGTCGATCGAACGACGCTATTACGCGCTGAGTGCGGGGGCATGTGATGCTGACCGTGGGCGCGCTGATGCGCAGAGCCAGCAACTTCCATGGCGATCGGCCGGCAATCCTCGCGGAGGGTCGCAGCCTGACCTTCGAGGAAAGTTGGCGCCGGGGCGTGCACATGGCCAATGCGCTGCTCAACCTCGGGCTCGAACCGGGTGACCGGGTAGGCGTGCTGACCGATAACACCCTCGAGGCTCAGGACGTCATGGCCGGCGCCGCCGCGGCGAACCTGGTCCGGGTCCCGCTCTACGCCCGCGCGTCGCGACAGACCCACTCGCATATGCTCGACCACACCCAGTGCAGGGCTATGGTGGTCGCGGAGAAGTACCTGCCGGATGTCAAAGGCCTCGACGACGACCTGCAGCACCTCCAACACATCATCGTGCGCGACGACAAGTACGAGACGTGGCTGGCCGACCAGTCCGACGACGACCCGTACGTCGCCGGGAATGTCGACGACCTGCACATCATCCGACACACCGGCGGCACGACCGGGCTGGCCAAAGGAGTCCCGTACAGCCACCGCCAGTGGGTAACCTCCGGCCGGGACTGGACCTACCCGATGCCGCCGATCGCGGCCGGGGACACCTGCATGCACGTGTCCCCGATCTCCCACGGGTCCGGATACCTGTACCTGCCCATGTGGCTGCACGGCGCATGCAACATCCTCATGTCCACCGCCGAACCCAGCGCGGTGCTCGATGCGATGGAAACGGACCAGGTCAACTACATGTTCGCGGTACCGACCCTGCTCGCCAACCTCGTCCAGCACCCATCGGCGAAGAAGCGGCGGTTCCCCCACCTGAAGACAATCCTCGTCGGCGGCGCCCCGATCTCCGACTCGACCGCGCTGCTGGGCCACGAGGTCTTCGGTCCGGTGCTGTACCAGGTGTACGGGCAGGCCGAGGTGCAGCCGGCGACCACGATGAGCCCGCAGGAGTGGTTCGGGCAGGTGCCGGGTTCGCAACCGCTGCGCTCGGCCGGGCGCATCGCCCCGTTCGCGGGACTGGAGATCCGCGACGCTGACAACCAGCCAGTACCGGTCGGTGAGGAAGGCGAGATCGCTGTCCGCTGCGACGGTCAGATGGACGGCTACTGGCAGGACCCCGAGAGCACAGGTCAGCGGATCCGCGACGGCTGGGTCCTCACCGGCGACGTCGGTCGGTTGGACCGCAACGGCTACCTGTACATCCTGGACCGCAAGGACGACGTGATCATCTCCGGTGGGGTGAACATCTGGCCCGCGGAGCTGGAGAACGTCATCGCGGCCCACCCGGCCGTCCTCGAGGTCGCGGTGTTCGGGGTGCCCAGCCAAAGATGGGGTGAGAGCCCGGCCGCGGTGTGCACGGTGGCGCCTGGCTCCACCGTGACCGAGCAGGACATCATCGACCTCTGTACCAGGGAACTGGGCTCCTACCGCAAGCCCGTCGTGGTGAGACTGCAGACCGAATCGCTACCGAAGAGCCCAGTGGGCAAACTCCAGAGGCGGACGCTCAGCGAGCAGTACTGGCAGGGCGAGAAGCGCCGAGTAGCCGGGTCCTGAGCGGAAAGGGGAAGCATCGGCTCGGGCAGCGGCGGCCACGGTCATCGCCGATGTCGTTAAGCGAGCCTGCGCCCTCGGAGCCCGCCTGCGCTCCGGCACCGTCGGCCGCAACAACATGCGGCTCGACTTCAACATCGCCTTCGGCGGCTTCAAGCAGTCCGGGATCGGCCGCGAGGGCGGCCAGGCACCGCATGGGCCGAGCCTGGAAACGCCCGATCTCACCAGTCCCCGTTGATTCGCGACCGGGCGCGTCCTGTGTGCGAGCCGTCGGAAAGGCTGTTCGCAGCGATGCGGTGCCGTCTGTGGTCATCAACGGCGGGTTCCCCGGATGGGCGCCCACCGTGCAGCGCACGGCGTGGTCACTGGGCCGGCCTGCGCCGCACTGGCTGCGAATGAAGGTCCGCTTCCGCTCGATCGGTGGCGGCGGGTCGATGAGGAGACATCGTGTTCCTATGCCGTCGATGCTGGGTCGCGCGTCGTGCCGGGCTCCGCCACATCGGGCTGACGGTCGTGCACGTCGCGCCCGGCAACGGGGGAGCGGGTATCAGGGCGCGGTCAGAGACGCGACGGCGAAGGTTCGTCGAAGATCTCGTCGTTGTGCTCGCCCAGGGTCGGACCGCAGGTGTACGGGCCACCATTGCGATCCGGGACCAGCGTGGCCAGCGGTACCGACATGTTCCCGACTGCGTCGCCGATGAGCTGTGCAACCAGGCCACGCTCCGCGAGCGCAGGGTCCGTCCAGGCCTCCTCGATCTCCCGGATGGGTTCGCAGAAGCCTGCGGCGACCGAGATGGCCCGCGCCCAGTTCGCTGAGGTGTCGGTGCGCACGATCTCGGCGATCCGGTGGTGGATGAGGTCGCGATGGGTCAGCCGGGATGGGGCGTCGGCGAACCGCTTGTCCTCGGCCCACTCCGGGATACCCAGCCCCTTACACAGGCCGCGCCAGTGCCCGTCACCGATCGCGACGATCTGGACATGTCGCCGGTCGAGGGTCTCGAAGATCGCTGAGGGCACGTAGAGGTCGCTCTCCGAACCGGTCCGTCGAGGGAGGTTGTAGCCGGTCATCGCCAGTGCACCCGGCGTGCTGGTGCAGGTGGCCGCCGCGTCGACGAGGGCGCAGTCCAGTAGCGCGCCGCGGCCGGTGCGTTCCCGGTTCAGCAGCGCGGCGAGCACCGACTGCGAGGCGTACAGGGCGGTGACGATGTCCACGATAGGCATCGGGACCCGCAACGGTGGGCCGTCGCGATCACCGGTGAGCGCGATCATCCCCATCGAGGCCTGGAAGGTCTGGTCGATCGCGCGGCCGCCCCGGCCCCGGCCGAACCCGGTGATCGTGCACCACACCAGCCTGGGGTCCTCGGCCATCGCCTCGTCGGGCCCGAAGCCGAGGGTGCGTTCCGGGTTGCCCAGGTTCTCCACCACAACGTCGGCGCTGGCCACCAGCCGGCGCGCGGCGGCCCGGCCGTGCTCGGTCCGGTAGTCGACGACAACGCCGCGCTTACCGCGGTTGAAGGTGTGGAAGAACCCGCTTTCCTCGCCTTCCCGTGACCAGGTGCGGGTGTAATCCCCGTGCGGGCTCTCGACCTTGATCACGTCAGCGCCGAGGTCGACCAGGGTGAGCCCGCAGTAGGGCGCGGCCACCAGTTGCGAGAACTCGACGACCCGGATGCCCGCGAGTACCTGGGAGATCATCGGATCGAGGTCAGTGGTTGGCGGGTCCGGCGTCCACTGCCATGGTGCGGGATGGCTGGCGCTGTCGGCCCGATTGCGCGGGGGCGGACCTGCCCGCGAGCGATCCCGCTGATGAACGCAACCCTTCCGTCCGACGTGCCCATCGGCCGTACCTCCAGGTGTGGAGAGGAGGCGAGCCGGAATCCCGCTCCGGGCCTCACCGAGACAAGGGGTCTCAGCCACTCTACTTTGAGACGTATCGTCTCTGCAATGAGCAGGAGTGTCGAGAGTGTCGGGTACAGGGCCAGGGTCACCTCGGAGCTCGTGCACTACCCGCCGTAACTTTCCGGCTTCTGCGCCGAGGGGCGGGTGCTCAGCCTGGAGGCAGGCCGAGTGCCCGCTCGCCGATCATGTTGCGTTGGACCTGCGAGGTGCCGCCGCCGATGGTGAGCGCGCGGCTGAACAGGAAGCCCCAGTGCCAGCGCGCCACGGCCGCGCCGAGCGGGCCTTGGTCCTCGAGCATGCCCGCCGTCCCGGTGAGGTCCTTGGCCAGTTCCATTAGCCGCTGGCCGAACTCATCGGCGAACGCCTTCTTGATCGACGCTTCGTGGCCGACCGGGTTTCCGGCCGCGATGCTCGCGAGGATCCGTTGGTCCAGAGTCTCTAGGATCTCCTTCTCCGCGTACAGCGCGGCGGCCCGTTGGCGCAGCAGGGGATCGGAGATTCCGCCCTGCGCCCGGATCAGATCGAAGAACTCGTCGGCGGTGTGCCCGAGGCCCCAGCACACGCCGCCGCGGGTCAGGTTGAGCCGTTCGTTGGCGAGGGTCAACCGGGCCAGCTTCCAGCCCTCGTTCTCCTCGCCGATCCGGTTGTCCGCCGGCAGTCGGACGCCGTCGAAGAACACCTCGTTGAAATGGCTCTCACCGGTCATCTCGCGAATCGGGCGTACGGTGACCCCGGGGGTGTCCATGGGCAGCACGAAGTAGGAGATGCCCTTGTGTTTGGGCACGGTCCGGTCGGTCCGGGCCAGCAGGATGCCGTAGGCCGACCGCTCGGCCCAGGTCGACCACAGTTTCTGCCCGTCGATGACGTAGTCGTCGCCGTCGCGTACCGCGCGGGTTCGAAGTGCGGCCAGGTCGGAGCCCGCGCCCGGCTCGCTGAAGAGCTGGCACCACCGTTCGCGCCCGGTGAGCAGCCCTGGTAGGTAGCGTGCCTGCTGCTCCTCGGTGCCCCCGGCTAGCAGGGTCGGGCCGGCCCAGCCCAGGCCGATGGGGTTGTCCGGCAGAGTGACACCGGCGCGCTCGAACTCGTCGTGCAGCACCAGCGAGCTGATGTGGTCGGTGTCGCGGCCCCATGGCTTCGGCCAGCCGGGTGCCACCCAGCCCGCCTCGGCCAGATCGTCCGGGGTCGGCTCGGGGTGCAGGGCGAGCCAGGCGCGCACCTCGGCGCGGCGTGGGTCGTCAGCGGGTGCCAGCCTCAGGCGCACCGGGGCCTCAGTGCGCTCGGGCGAGGAACGGCTCGACGGCCTGCATCCTGGTGCATCTCGTCGATGATGGCATTGCGCTTCGCTCCGGAATTCGCGGTCGCGGTCAGCACCTTCTCGGTGTACTCGAACCGCAGGTGTCTGTAGGCGTCGTAGCGGTCCATCGGTGATCTGGCCTCCGGGCCTCATTGCGCGTTTAGGTGAGACATAGTATCTCAGCTTGTAAACGAGGACAAGGCGTCTCGCCTGTAGTTGCCTGCTCACAGTGAGCTGAGATAATTTGTCTCATCTAGATTTGGCATTCCAATCAGAGGAGATCCCGTGTCCTTCACCGCCTGTTCCGGCGTGCTCGAACTCCGGGAAGACCTGGACTGGAAGTGGGTCGTCGGGGGCAGGATGGCCGTTCTGGAGATCGCGGGCGGCGGGGCGACGAGCGACGCGGTGCGGCCGCGTAGAGACGGTCCTCGAGGGCCGCACGTCCGTCCCCTCGACGGCGGACGACTCGGATGCGCCGGTCACCGGTGACCTGCAGGTGGTACGCAGGCGCCTGCTGGAGCTGTTCGATCTCGAGTGGGTCCCGGTCGTGAAAGCCGCGCTCGTCTCCTTCCGGCTGGGCGCCGCCGACGGGGTCTCGGTGGCCGCCGGCTCGCTCGTCGAATCGTTGCACGACCTCGGGTTCGAGGTGGTCACCGTGGCCGGGGAAGGTCGGGCGGACCGCATCGTCACCGGCCTGTCTCGATCCGCGGGCGTGGGCCCGGACCTACGTGCGCTCCGACGGGCCCTGGCTGATGCGGATCTCGTGCTGGTCGAGAATCTGCTCACCCTGCCGCTGCATCCGGCGGCCTCCCAGGCGCTCGCGCGGGTGCTCGCCGGCCGGCCCGCGATCGTCCGGCATCACGATCCGCCATGGCAGCGGGAGCGCTTCCGGCACTTGGACGAAGGGCTGGCCGACGACTCGATGTGGCTGCACGCGGCGGTGTGTGACCACACCAGGGACGAGTTGGTGGCCCGCGGTATACGCGCCCACACCCTGCGCGTGGGGGTTCGGGAGCCCGCTTGCGCGATCGGCCGGGCCGAGGTCAGGAACCGGCTCGGCGTCGCCGAACACGAGACGTTGTGCATCCATCCGGTGCGCGCGATCGCCAGAAAGGAGATCCCGACGGCGCTGGAGCTGACCCGCAGGCTCGGTGGGATCTACTGGCTCACCGGCCCGGCCGAGGAGGGGTACGGCGCGCAGGTGAGGGAACACCTGGAGTCGGCCGGTGTGCGCACCATCTGGCGCGGGTTCGACGACGTCGGTCTGGACAGCGCCTACGCGGCCGCCGATCTGGTGCTCTTTCCGTCCAGCTGGGAAGGGTTCGGGATCCCGCCGATCGAGGCGGCCCTCCGACGGCGCTTGGTCGTCGTCGGCGACTATCCGGTTGCCGAGGAGTTCCGGGCCCTGGGATTTCACTGGCCGGGAGTCGGCGAGGTCGGCGAGCTGCGACGCTTGCTGGCGGACGACATCGCCAGTACGCGGTTGGTAGAGCGAAACCTCGGCGTCGTGCGGGACCACTTCACCCGGGCAGCGCAGACCAGGCGGCTCGCGGAGTTGCTCGGCCGGCGTGGCTGGCTGCCCGCCGATGTCAGCGGGCGGGCGATGTGACGTCGTCGGGGTCGGCGGCCGACGTGCCATTGCGCTGAGACGAGACGTCTCACTAGCATGGTGCTCTCGTAGCTACAGTCCGACAAGGGGATGTCTTGACATTCGCACCGAACCGAGAGCACGCCGCGCTGCGTGAGGTCGTCGCCGATTTCCTCGCCGCCCACGCCTCCGAGGCGCGAGTCCGGGTGGCGATGGAGACGGAGGCCGGGTTCGACGCGGTCACCTGGCGCCGGGTGGGGGCCGAGCTCGAGCTGTGCGGGCTGGCCGTTCCCGCCGCTTACGGAGGTTCGGGCTACTCGTTCGCCGAGGTGTGTGTCGTGCTGGAGGAGATGGGGTCCAGCCTGGCCTGCTTGCCCTACTTCTCCTCCGTGGTGTTGGCGCACACCCTGCTGCAAGCGCTGGGACCGAGCCGTTGCCTCGAGCACTGGCTGCCCCTGCTCGCGAACGGGTCGAAGCGGGCTGCGGTCGCGTTGGCCGAGACGTCCGGACGGTGGGATGAGCCGGGTGTGCAAGCCCGGGCGGTGCCCGACGCGCAGGCCTGGCGAGTGACCGGCACGAAGATGTTCGTACTCGACGGCCACACCGCGGATCTGTTGCTGGTGGCCGCCCGGACCGGCGCGGGGCTGTCGGTCTTCGCGGTCGAGTCCGACGCACCCGGGCTCACCCGCACTTTGCTGCCGACCATGGATCGGACCCGCAAGCAGGCCCGGCTGGTTCTCGCCGATACCCCGGCGACCCTGGTCGGTCCGGAAGGCGGGGCCTGGCCGGCGCTGTCCACGATGCTGGATCTGGCGGCCGTCGGCCTGGCCGCGGAACAGGTGGGTGGCGGGCGCCGCTGCCTGGACATGGCCGTGGGCTACGCCGGCCAGAGGGTGCAGTTCGACCGGGTCATCGGTAGCTTCCAGGCGGTCAAGCACATCTGCGCGGACATGTTGATCGACCTGGAGTGCGCCCGGTCGGCCCTGTTGATGGGGGTGCGGGCCGCCACCGAGGCCCCGGATGAACTGCCGGTGAGTGCGTCGCTGGCCAAGTCCTACTGCTCGGACGCCTACCTGAACATCGCGAAGTCGAACATCCAGGTACATGGCGGGATCGGCTTCACCTGGGAACACCCGGCGCACCTGTACTTCAAGCGCGCCAAGACCAGTCAGATCCTCTTCGGCGATGTGAGCTACCACCGCGGGCTGCTCGCCGACCGTATCGCCATCTGACGGGAGTTCTCGTGCCGCTCGCAGCCATCGACCCCCGGCGCACCGCTGTCCTGCTGATGGACTGCCAGGTCGCGGTGCTGTCCGCGTACGGCCCGGATCACACGCGTTTCGTGGAGGCTCTCCGAGCCGTCCGGGACGTCGCGGCGGAGGCCGGCTGCTTGACGGTCTACGTCGTGGCGGGCTTCCGGCCAGGGCACCCCGAGGTGTCCCCGAACAACGTCGTGTTCACCGGCGTTGCCGCGGCCGGAATGCTGGTCGAGGGCGAGGCGGGAGCGGCGATCGACCCGATGCTGGCGCCCGGGGAAGCCGACTTGATCGTGACGAAGCGGAGGATCAGCGGCTTCTCCGGCTCCGACCTCGACCTGCTGCTGCGGGCGAGGGGGATCGACACGCTGGTGCTCGCCGGCGTCTCGACCAGCGGAGTGGTGCTCTCGACGGTGCGGGCGGCGGCCGACCTGGACTATCGCCTCGTGGTGCTGGCGGACGGCTGCGTCGACCCGGACCCGGCCACGCACGAGATGCTCCTGACGAAGATCTTCCCGGCGCAGGCCGAGGTGGTCGATGCCGGCACGGTCCGGGAACCGCTGCGTTCCGGGAGCTGATGCCTGTGGCGGGCATCGCCGGTGGCGCGAGCTTTGTCTCGTTCGTCGATTCCTCCACCCTTGTAGGGATGAGCTGTCTCATCTAGCCTCCTCAGGCTGATGCTGCTCGTCACCATCGGCGCGATCGATTCGACCCAGGTGGCGATGTCGAACATCTGCCTACGCTTCGCTGAGGACCCGAACCTGCAGGAGGTGCTGCGCGGCACCGACCGCGAGACCCGGGCCGCCGCGTTGGACGAGTTCCTCCGGTTGGACACGCCGATCCCGCTGGTCGGGCGGGCCGGTCGATGCGTAGAGATCGTCAACTGATCCCCTGAGGCCGCCGAACGGATCGCGCAGCAGCCCGTCGGTGGCGGTGCGGTGTGTGAGAGCACCCACGTCCTCCGCTCGGGTCACGGCTCGCTCTCCGATACGCGATTCCGCGGCGGGCGATTGACCCAGGGGTGTCACTTGCCCTAGTCTCGTAGAGACGAATCGTCTCAGCATTCGGATCCGCAGACTTGAAGTGGGTGTCGTCCATGAGCTTGAAGGTCCTGGCCTTCGTGAACCACGTGCCGGTGAAGCGTGACCCGACGCCGGTGATCGAGCAGGCGCTCGAGTGGGGGGTCGACTACGTCATCGCGCAGGGCACCGGCAAGGACTGGGGGGCGCACTGGCTCGGTGCCGGAACCCAGTTCCCGGTCAGCAACTTCGTGGAGAACATCCGGCCGTACATGAAGGCCGCTCACGAGCACAAGCTGCCGATCATCCTGTCCGCGGGCATCGCGGGAGCGCGTCCGCAGCTGCGGGAGTGCCTGGCGGGCTTCAACTCCCTCTGCGTGGAGGAGGGGATGGAGTTCGACCTCGGGGTGGTCTACGGGGACGTCGACCACGCCTACCTGAACGGCAAGATCAAGGAAGGCGTCCAGATCCGGCGGATGGACGAGCACCCGGTGCTGCCGGAGTACCTGCGGGTCGAGGACGTCGACGACTCGACCTACATCGTCGCGCAGATGGGGCCTGAGCCGATCATGGCGGCGCTCGACGAGGGCCGCGACGGGGTGATCACCGGCCGCGCCCTGGACGTGGGCCTTTTCATGGCGCCGGCCCTGCGGTCCGGAGCCTCGTGGGCCACGGCCGCGCTGTTCGGGAAGCTCCTCGAATGCGCGGGGCTGGCCCTGCATCCGAGCGACCCGACAGTGGCGATCTACGGGGAGATCCACGACGACGACTCGATCACCGTGCGGGCGCCCGCCGGCCACCAGCGCTGCATCGCCGAGACGTTGGCCGCCCACTCGTTCTACGAGCGGCTCAACCCGTTCCGCGAGGAGAACCCAGGCGGGTACCTCAACCTGGAGAACGTCGTCTACGAGCAGGAGGACGAGCGCTCCGTCCGGGTCCGCGGCGCGCAGGGGGTGGCCACGCCGTACACGGTGAAGCTCGAGGGCGCGGCGCCGCTCGGGTACCGGGCGATCAACGTCGGCGGTGTACGCGATCCGAACTTCCTCGCCCACCTCGATGACACGCTCGAGAAGGTGAAGGAGGAGGTCGCCGTCGTGGATCGGTTCAAGGCGTGGCAGTTCGGTGTGGACTACCACCTGAACTTCACCCTCTACGGCCGCGACGCGGTGCTCGGGGCCGCGGAGCCGGAGCGGGACAAGGAACACGAGGTCGGGTTGCTGGTCGATGTGGTCGCGCAGACCGAGGACCTCGCCCGTGACATCTGCTACTTCGCCTCGATCAGCCTGCAGAGCTATCCCTACCCGGGTCGCAAGACCACCGCCGGCAACATCGCTCAGCGCTTCACCCAGCTGGTGAACCCGGTGGGGCAGGCGTACCGCTGGTCGATCTGGCATCTGCTCCCGCTCGAGGATCCACTCGAGCCGTTCGAACGGCGACACATCAGCTTCCCCGTGCCCGAGGGGGAGCAGCCGTGGTGACCACGCTCAACGACCTCGCCTCGGTCCTGCGCTCGAAGAACGCCGGCCCCTTCTACATCACCATCGACCTGTTCTTCCCCGACCTCGAGTCATATCGGCGGGCGGCGGCGGCGGACTTCCTGACCGCAGAGCGGATCGCGCAGATCTACAACCTCGACACCGAGGAGATACATGGCATCTACCGCCAGGAGAGCGCACTGGGAATCAAGGTGACCTTGCGTAAGCGGGTGGTGGCCCACGACCCGGCCAACTCCGACGTCATGGCCTGCCAGCAGCATCTGCCGCTGGCCGCCGTCGAGGTGCCGGCCTGAACATCCGGACGCTCCGCTCCGCACTTGTGGAGACAAACTATCTCAGCTAATGTCCTGAGACAGAACGTATCAGCATATGGGTCTTGACGTTGCGTTCGGAGGAGTGACGTGTATCCCGGTGAGCATGCGCGCGCGAACCCTGACCGGGTCGCGCTCGACTTCGTCGACCTCGGTCTGCAGCTGACCTACTCCGAGTTCGAGTCGCGGGTGAACCAGACCGCGCACCTCTTCCGTGACATGGGGTTGGAGCGCGGCGACCATGTCGCGTTTCTGGCCGAGAACCACCCCGTGCTGCCGCTGTGCAACGCCGCGGCCGAGCGCACCGGGTTGATCTACACGCCGATCAACCACCACCTCGCCATCGACCAGGTGGCCTACATCGTCAACGACTGCCAGGCCCAGGTAGTGGTGACCACCGCCGGCCAGATCGATCTCGCCGCCGGACTCCCGGCCCGGTGTCCGGGAGTCCGCCGGTGGTTGATGGCCGGCGCCGCTCCCGCGGCGCAGCCGTATCAGGACTACGGCGACGCCATCGCCGGGCTGCCCGTGAGCCCGGTGGACGACGAGCGGATGGGCGTCGCGATGCTGTACTCATCGGGCACCACCGGCCGGCCCAAAGGCGTCCTTCGCGCGTACCCGGACGCACATCCCGGGGAGCCGAGCGGTCGTTACGAGTTCTCCCAGATGTTGTTCCGGATGCGCGAAGGCATGGTGTACCTGTCCCCGGCGCCGCTCTACCACTCCGCGCCGCACGGTGGCGTGTCCACCACGCTGCGGCTGGGCGGGACCGCCGTGGTGATGGATCGCTTCGACGCCGGCCGGTTCCTCGAACTGGTCGGGAAGCACCGCGTGACCCATACCCAGGTCGTCCCGACGATGTTCAGCCGGTTACTGGCCTTACCCGAGGACGTTCGGCGTGCAGCGGATATCTCCTCCTTGGAGCATGTGATCCACGCGGCGGCGCCGTGCCCGGTCCATGTGAAGGAACGAATGATCGACTGGTTCGGCCCGATCATCGAGGAGTACTACTCGGCGAGCGAGGCCAACGGGGCCACGACGTGTGACTCCGTCGAGTGGCTCGCCCGCAAGGGCACCGTGGGGCGGGCGATCCTCGGTCAGCCGCACATCCTCGACGATGAGGGACGCCCGTGCGCGCCGGGCCAGATCGGGACGATCTGGTTCGGGGGCGCCAACAACTTCGTGTACTTCAACGACCCGGAGAAGACCGAGTCCTCCCGAGATGCCACCGGGCAGCTCACCTCCGTGGGCGATGTGGGATACCTCGACGACGACGGCTACCTGTTCCTGACCGACCGCAAGTCGATGATGATCATCTCCGGTGGGGTCAACGTCTATCCGCAGGAGACCGAGAACGTCCTGATCGCCCACGAGTGCGTCGAGGACGTCGCGATCATCGGTGTGCCGCACGCCGATCTCGGCGAGCAGGTCAAAGCGGTCGTGCAACTGGTGGGCGGCGTGAGTCCGTCCGATGAACTGGCCGCGGAGTTGATCGCGTACTGCCGCGACCGTATCTCGCACATCGCCTGTCCGCGCAGCGTCGACTTCGACCCGAGGCTGCCGCGGCTGCCCACCGGCAAGCTGGCCAAGCGCCTCGTGCGCGACCGGTACTGGCCCGCCGCTGGCGGGATGTCAGCGCATTCCGCGCGATGAGCCCGCCGCCACGCACTACGAACCGCTTCCGTTCTTGATCGCCCGCTGACCCGTCAACCACCACTGGGAGTTCAACGATGGCCCTCTCCACACGCTCCGGACCGTCACGGGCGATGGGACGACCCGGATCGGCAGGTGTCGCGTGAGGATCTATTGCACGTTGTCCGCCGACTTCGGCGCGGACGAATCGGCGGCGCGGACCGCCGAAGCCGAAGGATACGACTCGCTCTTCGTCTCCGAGACCCACAACGATCCCTTCGTCGATGCGGCGCTGGCCGCGCAGGCCACCGGAGAGGTGGAGGTGGGCACGGGGATCGCGCTCGCCTTCGCCCGGAACCCCATGCTCACCGCCTACAGCGCCAACCAGCTGCAGATGCTGTCGAAGGGCCGCTTCGTGCTCGGGCTGGGCAGCCAGATCCAGGCGCACATCGAGAAGCGGTTCGGAATGCCCTGGGGCAGCCCGGCCGCTCGGATGCGGGACTACATCGCCGCGGTGCGGGCGATCTGGGCGGCCTGGCACGACGAGGCCCGGTTGGACTTCCGGGGCGAGTTCTACCAGCACACCCTGATGCCGCCGTTCTTCGCACCGGGCCCCAACCCGTACGGCCCGCCGCCGATCCTGTTGGCCGCGGTGGGTGACGGGATGACCGGCGTGGCGGCCGAGGCCGCCGACGGGATCATCTGCCATGCCTTCACGACCGAGCGCTATCTGCGCGAGGTGACGGTCCCCGCAATCGAGGCGCGCCGGCCCACCGGAATGGCCGGGTTCCGGGTGCAGATGCCGCTGCTGGTGGTGACGGGTTCCACCGCCGAGCGGATGAACGAGGCCGTCGTGGCGACCAAACGCCGGCTGGCGTTCTACGGTTCCACACCTGCCTACCGCCGCGTACTCGAGCTCCACGGCTGGGGAGACCTCCAGGGCGAGCTCAACCGGCTCAGCAAGACCGGGGACTGGGCAGCGATGGGAGAGCTGATCACCGACGAGATCCTGCACACCTTCGCCATCGTCGGCCGGCCGGACACCATCGCCGAGCAGATCGACCGGCGCTACGGTGAGATCCTCACCGACGTCGGGCTCTACCGGCCGTATCCGACGGAGCCGTCGGTCACGAGCCGGATCATCAACGACGTGAAGGCGCTGGCCCGGCCAGGCGTGCGGGTCTGATCCGTGAAACGGACGCTCTTCGACGACGAACACGAAGATCTTCGGGCGGTGGTGCGGCAGTTCATCGCCCGAGAGGTCGCTCCGCACTATGACCAGTGGGAGCGAGACGGCATGGTCAGCCGCGAGGTGTGGCGTGCCGCCGGCCGCGCCGGCCTGCTCGGTTTCGAGGTACCCGAGGAGTACGGCGGCGGCGGATGTGACGACTTCCGCTACAACGTCGTCCTCGGCGAGGAGCTCTCCCCGAACTGCAACGGCCTGGTCCTGAACCTGCAGAACGACGTGCTCATCCCGTACTTCCTGCAGCTGTCCACCCCCGAGCAGCAGCGGCGGTGGATGCCGGGCCTGTGTTCCGGCGAGCTGATCGCGGCGATCGCGATGACCGAACCCGGCACGGGTTCAGACCTTCAGGGCATCCAGACACGAGCGGTCCGTGACGGCTCGGACTGGATTCTCAACGGGCAGAAGACGTTCATCAGCAACGGCATCCTCAGCGACCTCGTGATCGTGGTGGCCCGCACCGACCCGGACGCCGGCTCCCGCGGGTTCAGCCTGCTGGTCGTCGAGCACGACATGCCGGGCTTCGAACGTGGCCGCCACCTCGACAAGATCGGATTGCACGCCCAGGACACCGCTGAGCTGTCCTTCACCGACGTTCGTGTGCCGGCCACGAACGTGCTCGGCGACACCGGCGGCGGATTCGCCTACCTGATGCGCAACCTGCAGAAGGAACGGATGTCCATCGCGGTGGCGTCGCTCGCGTCCGCCCAGGCAGCGCTCGACCAGACCATCCGCTACACGCGGGAACGCTCGGCCTTCGGCCAGCCGGTCGCGGAGTTCCAGAACACCCGGTTCGTGCTCGCCGAGTGCGCCACCGAGATCGAGATGGCCCGGGCGTTCGTCGACCGCGCGATCCTGGAGCTGAACGCGGGCGCTCTCTCACCCACGGATGCGGCGATGGCGAAGTGGTACTCGTCCGAGCTGCTCAACCGGGTCGTGAGCCGGTGTCTGCAACTACACGGCGGCTATGGGTACATGACCGAGTACCCGATCGCCAAGGCGTTCATGAATGCCCGGATCGCCACCATCTACGGCGGTACCACCGAGATCATGAAGGAGATCATCGGACGGTCACTGCTCCGGCAGTAGCTGTCAGAGTGCGCTGGCGATGCCGTTCAGCAGCGTGGCGAGTTCGCGTGGCCGGGTGGTGAACGCGTTGTGGCCGCAGTCCAGTGCCAGGACCGAGGCACCGCCGAGGTTGCGGATCTGCCGGCGCGCGGCCCGGACCGGAACGGAGCGGTCTCGTAGCAGCAGGATCCAGGTCCGTGGCACGTCCTCGGGCATGTCGACCCGGGACACCGGCTCGAAGAACACTCCCGGCGCCTCAGGAACGAGTTCGTCGAGAGTCCGGGCGACCTGCTCCGGGGTCATGTCGTTGCAGAAGACCGCCCGAGCGAACCAGGCAGGTAACCGGAGCTCCCCGCCGGCACGTCGCAGGTAGTGGGCCAGAACCAGCCGCACCGCGGGGGTGATGGTCCGCAGGATCGACGCGCCCTCGGGCGGGATCGACGCGGCGACGAACACGAGGTGCTCGACCTTCTCGCGGCGGGCGGCGGCAGCGGTGGGAAGGGTCAACCCGGCCAGCGAGTGGCCCACCAGGATCGCCCGGTCGAACGGTGCCGCATCGATACTCTCGACGATCGCGTCCGTGCCTGTCCGCAGGGTGAAGCCGGCCAGCGGGGTGCTGCTGGTGCCTCGTCCCGGCATGTCGACGGCAACCACCGGCCAGGACAGGTGCGGTATCAGCGTCCGCCAGCACCGGGCATCGTGCACACCCCCGTGGACGAGGACGAACCCCAGGCTGGTCCCGGCGACGCCAGGCTGCGAGTGGCTCGCCCCCGCGCGGGGGGCGTGGTCGTCGGTCAGACCGACTCCAGGGCTTCGAGCATGCCCAGGTCGTGTGCGGCCGCCGCGTATCGCTCGGTGGTGGCCCAGCAGATGTCCTCGGGCTGCATCGTCGAGGGGGTCACCGCCCACCAGAACCCGTGCATGATGTCGCGGCGGTGGGCGAGGTGTGCCTCGTCGAAGGTCGGTACGGAGGTCACTCCGTACGCCGCGAGCCGCTCCAGGTAGTACTTGAGCAGCTCCTCGCCGTGGTTGCGGTTGTCGGTCACCGTCAGCGCGGACACCATGAGGTAGGTGACGTCGTGGGTGAACACACCCCGGTTGACGACCTGCCAGTCCAGCAGTCCCGGACGGCCGTCGCGCTCGAAGTACCAGTTCCCGATGTGCGGGTCGCCGTGCAGGAGCGTGTGGACACCGCCCTTCTCCCACTCGAACCAGGCCTCGCTGGCCGCGACGACGCGGTCACGGTCCCGGAGCGGGGCGGGGATGATCTCGGCGCGTCGGGTGACGAGCTCGTCCCAGTTGGGCTTCTCCAGCAGGTGCATGATCGCGCCGCGCAGCCACGGGGCCCCGGTGCTGACCCCGTCGAGCAGTTCGGAGTCGCGGTCCCACCAGGTTGCGTGGTAGCTGGCCTGCAGGTCGAGCGCGGCCCGCACCGTGTCCACGGACATCGGCTGGGTTGCTCGGCCGAACGTGACATTGCGGTTCAGCAGGTCCTCGAGCAGGACGACGGAACGACCGGCCGGGCCCTCGGTCGCCGCGAAGTAGCAGTGCGGGACGTTGGCGTCGATGGACGGGGCGACCTGCTTGAAGAAGATCGCCTCAGCGAAGTTCCCGCCGGCCATGATGTCATTGTGGACGCCGTCGAAACCGCCCTTGACCCACATGGTCGTGGGCAGCCCGGCGGCATGCCCGGCCTCGTTGTACTCCAGCAGGACGCGCAACTTCGTGCCGGTGCCCGCGATGAGCCGGCCGCGGTGCATCGCGGTGACTTCGACTCCCGGATAGCGGGTGGACAGGGCCGCGGTCAGCCAGTCCGCGTCGATTCCGTCCAGGGTCGCGGGTATTTCCAGGGCGGTCGTCAGCATTGCTCGCTCCTCAGCTCGGTCGAAGACTGTTGTTGCGGACGGCCGGTCACGCGGTCGGCAGGTTGCCGGAGCCTTCACGGACCCCGGGGGTGAACGTGGCGGGCAGGTTGGCCCAGCCGGAGACGATGCCCTGGGAGGCGTACTGCTGTGCCTTGGTGCGGTCGATGCTGTATCCGGGCAGGCGGCGCAGGATCTCCGGGACGATGGCCTGGAACTCGACCCGGGCCAGGGGTGCGCCGATGCACTTGTGGACGCTGAGGCCGAAGGCGGCGTGGCTGTTCGGCTTGCGGTCCAGCTTCACCTCGTCCGGGTCCTCGAACACTGCCGGGTCCCGGTTGACTCCGGCCCAGCAGAGCAGGACGCGGTCGCCCGGCTCGAGCTGCTGGCCGTCCAGGTCCACCGGCTCGGTGACGGTGCGGGAGTGCGTCGTCGACGGGCTGAAGTAGCGCAGGAACTCCTCGGTGGCGGTGGTGAGGAATTCGGGCTCGGTGCAGAGCCTCTTCTGCAGGTCCGGCTTGTCCTCGAGGTAGACCAGCGCCTGGCTGATCAGCGAGGTGGCTGTGTCGACCCCGCCGATGATGATGGTGCAGATGATCTGATCGGCGGCTTCGTCGCTGACCGGTTCGCCGCCGATCTCGCCGTTGACGATGTAGCTGATCAGGTCGTCGGCGGGGTTCTTCCGCCGGTCGCGGATGGCGTCACGGATCAGCCCGTGCTTCCATTCCTGGCCGTCGATGGCGACCTGGAACTCCGGGGTCCCGGGCGGGTAGGCGACGATGTTGTGCTCGATCTCGGCCATCCGCTGCCAGTCGTCGACCTCCATGCCCATCCAGATCAGTGTGATCAGGCTGGGGATGGGGCTGAGCAGGTCGTGCACCAGGTCGCACTCTCCGGACTCGATGACCCGGTCGATGCAGTAGGTCGTGACGTCGGTGACGAGGTCCCGCATGCCTTCCGCGGCCTTGGTCGACATCCGCGGGTTGAGGAAGCGCCGCACCGCCGTGTGCTCCGGCGGGTCGAACTCGATGAAGTGCAACGGCACCTCCCACGACGCCGGCAGCGTGACGTGCATGTACGGGCTGTCGGCCGGATACCTCGCCGAGGAGAACACCTTCGGGTTGCGCGCAACCGACGAGACCCCCTGGTAGGTCGTGGGGATCCAGAAACCGTCGTAGGTAATGGAGTAGACGAGCTCGCCCTCGTCCTTGACGGTTCGGAACGCCGCTGCGCGATCTGCCGAGAACTCCGGGGAGTGGTGGTCGAAGGCCACGACCGGGCAGCAGGGTTTGTCGGTGCTGGTCATGAAGTCTCCGCGGTGAAGTCAGTCGGGGGGAGGTGGTGGGTGTCGACCGTTCAGGAGCGGAGCGCCGGGTCGGACACGGGCGCCGCCGCCGACAGTTCCTGTTCCTGGGACTTGATGGCCTTCAGCAGCATCGGCAGCATCACCACGATCCACCCGAAGTAGGTGGCCGCCGGCAGCCACCAGGTGAAGACCCCGTTCCAGGCCAGCGGGCCGTCGTGGAAAAACACGAGCACAGCGGCGGGGAGGAAGGTCGCCGCGACGAACAGGTTCAGGTAACCGACCCAGCGCGGGAAGATCTCGCGGGCGCTGCGGTTGGACAGCACGACCGCGGCGACGGTCAGGAGCTGCACCGTGGGCGGAGGGATGGTCCCGGCGAACGCCATCCAGCCGAAGTCGCTGAACGCGCGCACGACCTCGTCATCGGTGCGGTCGTCCCGGTACACCGCCGTCTGCATGCCCATGAACGGGATGATGAACAGCGTCACCAGCGCGGCCCCGCTGGCCAGCTGGGTGTAGGCCCACGGGGAGTACGGGCCCTCGATACGCCGCAGCTGCATCGCGACCACCGCGGTGAACGGCAGGTAGAAGCCCGCGCCGGTCATGGCCAGCATGACGCCGGTCTTGACACCCAGGCGGTTCTCGCCGTATTCGCGGGCGATCTCGGGCGCTGAGAGGCTGGGGGTGGGTGGCGGGACGAAGTGGGCGAGGAGGAATCCCAATCCGAACAGCACGACGAACACCGGGCCGCACCATGCCGCGATCCGCTGCGATCTGAGACTCATGAGGGCTCTTTTCATCAGCTTCATGTTGAGACTAAGTATCTCAGCTAGCTGAGCCAGAGTATCTCGATGCCCGAGCCGTGACAAGGCCGGTCTCGGTGGCGGCTGATCTGCTTGATCTGTTCCTTCGGCACGGCCATTACGCCCTCACCGGTGAGATCGACACCGAGGCGAGCGTCGTAGGAGGCGAGGTCGCGTACCAACCGAGCTGACCGGCCAGCGGCGACCGTATTCCGGTCGCCAAGCTCCCGGTTCATCACCGCGACGGGATCATCGTCGCGGTGATGAACCGGGAGAACGACGACAGCATCGCCAACACTGGCGCCCGACGGGTTGCCGCAGACGTGTGTGGCTTTGTGGGCGACTCCACGAAGCCTCCCCAGTGCTGCGAATGCCGTCAAATTCAGCTCGCGGGGCGCCTACGCTGACTGCTGTCGGTGAGCCAGCATTTCCCTGGCGCCGAGGATTCCGGCGCTGGCCGACCCTTCCATGAAGAACCCGCACGTGGGGGTCGATCCCTCACCGACGAACCACAGACCTTCGACGGAGTCGACGGATCTGGGCAGTTTCGGTCCGACGCACATCGGCTCGTACCACAGGTGGCCCGGCTTGTGGGTAAAGCGGTCAGTCACGCCGATGGCGTCCTGATACCCGGGGTAGAACGATTCCGTGGTCTTCTGGAGCCTGGCGAAGATGTCGTCCTCGGTGCCGTACCGACCGCTGTCGACCTCCTTGGCCGGATAGGAGACCGCGGAGGTGACGAGCTGGGTCCCGGGCTTGACCGCCCATGGTGTGGCGGCGTGCACCGGGTGGAGCCACGAGACCATGTCGCCTTGGGTGTTGAGGACGCCGACCCAGTTCTTGAACTCGGGAGGCAGAACCGGCTTGTCCATGACGTTGAACAGGTGGAAGTCCTTGTGCGGCAGTGATTCCTGGCTGTAGGTGAGGGCAGGCTCGGCCTCGGGGGGTGGCGAGTCCAGCAGGGCGGCGATGCGCTGGTTGCCGCAGGCGAGCGCGACCATCGGGGCGCGGACCTCTTGGCCGTCGCTCAGCACGACGCTGCCGACCCGGCCGGCCGAGATGTCGATGTGCGTGACCTTGCGGCCGCGCCAGATCGTGCCGCCGTGGCCCTCGATGGCGCGGCCCAGCGGAATGGCCAGACCTTCGCGGTTATCGGGGTAGACGAACCCGAAGGTGGCCTCGGCGCAGAAGAACGCTCGCATCGCGCCGATCAGGCCGTAGACGGACGCGTGCTCGCGGACGAACTCCCCGGTCGAGCCGTACACTGAGCCGCCGATCATGAACATCAGGGTGGTCATGATCTCGTCGGCCTTCTGATCGACCAGCCACTCGGTGATCGATACGCGGTCCATCTTGGCCAGCTCCTGGTACGGGATGGCCAGCGCGTTCGTCAGCACCCGCTCGGAGTCGGCGCCCAGCGAGCTGGCGAGCTCGGGGCTGACGGTTCCGATGAGCTCGGCCAGCATCGAGTTCAATGCGGCACCGGTCAGAGCGCTCTGCGTGAAGGGCTGAACCTTGCCGGTTCCCTCGACGGCGAGATCGAACAGCGTGCAGTTGAATCCCCGCGGAGCCTTGATGTCGGCATTGAGGCGCCGGGCCAGATTGGGCCACCATCCTCCGCCCCAGCCGACCATGTAGGTCGGGACCTGCATGATCCCGCGGTTGCCGTCCACCATGCGAGGCCTGATTGCGAAGCCGACCTCCTTGGTCTCCGGGATGAGCAGAGTCCTGGCGCCCTGCAGTACCAATTCACCCGCGCAGCAGAGGCCGGCGACGCCTCCACCGATGACGATCACATCGAATTCGTCACTCATTCCTTGCGCTCCGTTCACGAGAAAATGGACACGTCTCATCTGCTATTCGAGTTGGTTGACTGAGAAACCGAGCGCGGGCTCACGACTGTCGGGCCGCACCACGCCGCGATCTGAGACTCATGAGGGCCCTTCGCGTCAGCCGAAAGCTGAGACATGGTGTCCCATCAAGCTGAGTCAGAGTATCTCGGTGCCCGCGCGGCGGCAAGGCCGTCTCGCTGGACGTGAGCTGGCCGGGATCCAGAAGCGGCGATGTCCGTACAGCAGAGCGTCCTGTGGTGTTCGCGTCCGCAGGGCGACGCGGCCCTTCATCGACTGGGCATCGTTGCGGAAGGGGCGTCGTGCCGGTATGTTGAGACAAGTCATCTCAGCGAATCGGGTGCTGTGGCGATCCAGTTGAGGCCGACCGGCGAGCATCGCGGTCCGCGCGGGGAACTCGGGGTCTCAGCACCGACACTGGCCGTCCCGGTCGCGAGTGCACGCTCCGACCCCGAGTCTGGGGGAGCGCGCCGTGGATATCGAGCACGAACCGAGCCGGCTTCGGGCCGGTGAGCGAGAAAGGGGCAGACCATGCGTACTCAGGTCTGTGATCTGCTGGGTATCGAGTTCCCGATCGTCGCCTTCAGTCATTGCCGCGACGTGGTCGCCGCTGTCACGAACGCCGGGGGTCTCGGCGTGCTCGGTGCCGGCACGCACTCGCCGGAGCATCTGGCGATGGAGTTGGCCTGGATCGACCGGGAGGTGAAAGGTCGGCCCTACGGGGTGGACCTGCTGCTCCCGGCGAAGTACGAGGGCGCGGACTCCGGCGGGCTGGACCGGGATGCCATCGCCGCTCGTCTGCCTGCCGAGCACATCGCCTTTGTCGACGACCTGCTGCGGCGGTACGGCGTGCCCGAGCTGCCGGAGGGCGCGGACAGGGTCGGCCGGTTGGACATGAGTCCGGTGAGCCCGCTGGGCTACGAGCCGTTGCTCGATGTCGCCTTCGAACACCCGATCCGGCTGATCGCCAGCGCACTCGGCGCCCCGCCGCCCAGCTTGGTCGAGCGGGCGCGCAACGCCGATCGGTGCGTGGTCGCGGCGCTGGCCGGCACTCCCGAGCACGCCCGTCGACACGTCGAGCGGGGTGCTGAGCTGATCGTCGCGCAGGGGACCGAGGCCGGCGGGCACACCGGGGAGATCGCCACCATGGTGCTGGTCCCGGACGTCGTGGACATGGTGGAGCCGGTCCCGGTCCTGGCGGCCGGGGGGATCGCGTCCGGCCGACAGCTGGCCGCGGCGATGGCGCTCGGCGCGCAGGGCGCCTGGTGTGGTTCGGTGTGGCTGACCACGGATGAGGCCGAGACGGAGCCGGTGGTCAAGGAGAAGTTCCTGGCCGCCACTGCCCGGGACACCGTGCGTTCCCGGTCGATTACCGGCAAGCCGGCCCGGATGCTGCGGAGTTCCTGGACGAGCGAGTGGGAGAGCGAGAAGGCTCCGGCCACTTTGGCCACGCCGCTGCAGAGCGCGCTGGTCGCCGAGGCGCAGATGCGGATCACCCTCGGCGGCAGGCATTCCGGCTCGACCGAGCTGGCCAACTACTTCGTCGGTCAGGTCGTGGGTCGGCTCGATCGGGTCAAGAGTTGCCGGCAGGTGCTGCTGGACATGGTCACCGAGTACGTCGAGGTGCTCGAGCGGTTCGTCGAGCAGGTCGAAGCGGAGTGACGGGCCGGTGAGGCCTGCCTCCGGGGGTATCCCGGAGGCAGGCCCGCATCTCAACTACCGATGCGTACTCAGCCGGCCAGGCGCTGGAGGAACGCCTCGACGGCCCCCTTGTGCTCCGCGGAGGCCATCGTCTCCTTCTCCAGTGCCAGGCTGGTGTCCAGAACGATGTTGACCGCGTCGTGCAGCAGCTTGTTGACCGAGATCTTGGTCCCGCGAATCGCGGCGAGGTGCCCCTTGGCTAGCCGCGCGGCGAGCGTGTGCGCTTCGGCGAGTGCCGTCCCCGGCTCCACGACCCGTTCGATCAGGCCGATCCGCTCGGCCTCCTCGGCCTTGATCGGATCGCCGGTCATCAGGTGGTACTTCGCGCGACCTGTGCCGATCAGCCATGGCCAGATCACCGCTCCGCCGTCGCCGGCGACCACGCCGATGTTCACGTGGGGGTCGGCTATCGTGGCGTTGCGGCCGGCGATCTTGATGTCGCAGAACAGTGCCAGCGTTGCGCCCAGGCCGATGGCCGGGCCCTCGATCGCCGCGAGGATCGGTTTCGGGCATTCCAGGATTCCGGTGATGATGTGCCTGGCCTCCCGGAACGTCGCGTCACGGCTCTCGTCGGTCATGTCGCGCAGCCAGGCCAGGTCCCCGCCCGCGCTGAAGGCCCGTCCCTTGCCGGTCAGCACGACCACGTCGCACAGCTCGTCTTCCCGGACGGCGGTGAAGACGGTCGAGAGCTCCTCGTGGAGCCTGCCGTTAACGGCGTTCAACTTGGCCCCGGAATCGAGCGTCACCGTGAGAATCCGGTCGGTGTACTCGAACTGTAGGCACTCGTAGCTGCTGTATCGATCCATGTACCTGGCCCTTCCGAATGGTGATGCCCGACCTCTTGCAGAGACACAGTATCTCAGCGTAAGGTTAGAGACAATGCGTCTCGACTGACGCGGTCCGCTCGAGAGGGGTAGAGGACGATGTCGGATGTCTTGACCACCACGCCGCTGATCGACAGTGACAGTCATGTGACGGAGCCCGCGGATCTGTGGAGTACGCACCTGCCGGCGAAGTGGCGTGATCAGGCGCCTAAGCCGGTGTGGAGCGACCGGTTCAACGAGCCTCGGTGGCGGGTCGGTGACGATGAGCTGAACGGGATCGGGGAGTTCGCGCAGGCGGGCTGGCCGGAGTTCCCGCCGTCGCATCCGCGTTCGTATGAGGAGGCTGACCCGGCGTCGTTCGATCCGAAGGCCCGGTTGGAGCGCCTCGACGAGTACGGGGTGTACGCGCAGGTGCTATATCCGAACGTCCTGGGGTTCTCGGCGCGGTCGTTCATGAAGCTGGAGCCGGAGTTCAGCTTCGCGTGTGTGTCGGCCTACAACGACTTTCTCTCGGAGTTCGCGGACACCGACCCGAACCGGTTGATCCCGATCATGACGCTGCCGTTCTGGGATGTCGAGGCCTCGATCGCGGAGATGAACCGGGCCGCGGACAATGGCCACCGCGGGGTGCTGCTGGCGGCGCATTACGACAAGGTGGGGCTACCGAATCTCTGGGATGCCCGGTGGGAGCCGCTGCTCAAGGCGATCGAGGAGCGCGGGTTGTCGGTGAACTTCCACATCGGGTTCAACGAGCTGACCCCGGACATCATCTCGCATCTGCTGGAGTCACCGGGGGATGAGCACACCCGGACGGCGGTGCCGGTGATCATGGGCAATGTCCGGGTCATCGTGGATCTGGTGTGCACCGGGTTGTGTCACCGGTTCCCGAAGCTGAATTTCGTCTCGGTGGAGTCCGGGGCGTCCTGGCTGCCGTATGTGATGGAGTCGCTGGACTGGAACTGGAAGGGCCACGGGGCGCACCTGGTCCGCCCGGAGATGGAGGTTCCCTCCTTCTACATCAAACGGCAGATCTACGGGTCGTTCTGGTTCGAGCGGGAGTCGTTGAGCCGCACGATCGGGATGATGGCCGACAACATCATGTTCGAGACCGACTTCCCGCACGGGGTCAGCCTCTCGCCCGGGCCCGTCTCGCCCGCAGACCGCAATCCCCGCGCGATGGCCGAAGAGGCGCTGCGGGGCCAGCCCGACGACATCATCGAGAAGGTGTTCTGGAACAACGCCGCTCGCCTCTACAACATCGAGAAGCCGGCATGACGGAGTCACCGACGGAGCCGTCGCCCGTCCCATGTCGACGGCCCTGCCCTCCGTGGTTCGTGCTGAGAGGACATCATGCGCGCAGCCGTATTCACTGAGCCGGGCAAGCCCCTGCTGATCGAGGAGGTCACCCCGCTCCCGCCCGGACCGGGTGACGCCGTCGTCGAGATCTCCGCCAGCGGGGTCTGCCATACCGACCTCTCGGTGCTCGAAGGCGCGCTGCCCTACCCGCCGCCGCTGGTGCTCGGTCACGAGGCGTGCGGCACGGTGACCTGGGTGGGGGATCAGGTCACCACGGTCAAGGTCGGTGACCAGGTGATCTCGTCACCCGATCCGATGTGCCGCGAATGCTGGTTCTGCATCCACGGCCAGCCCAACCTGTGCTCGGCGCTGTACCTGCCACCCGCGCACCGGGTGAAGCGCCCCGACGGCTCGGGAGCGTTCGCGTTCTCCGGCCTGGGCACGTTCGCCGAGCAGATGGTCGTCGACCAGGCCTACCTGGTGCCGGTACACACCGACCTGCCCGCAGCGGAGCTGGCGCTGATCGGCTGCGGCGTGACGACCGGCGTCGGCGCGGTGGTCAACACCGCGCAGGTCCGCCCCGGCGCGACCGTTGCGGTGATCGGCTGTGGGGGAGTGGGGTTGGCCGCGATCCAGGGCGCCCGGCTGTCCGGGGCGGGGCGGATCATCGCGGTCGACCTGCTGGAATCCAAGCTGTCGATGGCAGCCAAGTTCGGCGCCACCGATCTGATCGTGCCCGGGGAAGCGAGCGCCGAGGACCAGGTTCTCGAGCTGACCGGCGGGCTCGGTGTCGATGTGGGCGTCGAGGTGGTCGGCCGGGTCGAGACGATCAGTTCGGCGATAGCCATGACCCGCCGCGGCGGAGATGTGGTGGTCGTCGGGGCGGTGCCGATGGACGCGCAGCTGCAGATCCCGGCGTTCGAGTTCCTGACATCGGAGAAGCGGCTCACCGGGTCGGCCTTCGGGTCGTCGGACATCCGCCGGGACTTCCCTCGCTTCGTGCGCCTGGTCGAGACCGGTCAGCTCGACCTGGCCGGCCTCATCTCCGCGACCATCGATCTCTCCGAAGTCAACATGGCGCTCGAGGCGCTCAAGAACGGCCAGGCCATCCGCAGCGTCATCGTGCGCTGAGAAGGAGCGAGGACTCATGGAGCTCTACCACTTGGGCTTGACGGTGCGGGACATCAAGGCCTCGTACCGCTTCTACAGCGAGGTCGTGGGCCTTCGCCCGCAGAACACCGGGGCCGCGGAGAACGCGGACGCGGAGAACCCCGATGAGCCCGCCCTCGAACTCGTCAAGGGTGCCGACAGCGGTGGGGTCGACTTCTTCGCCGTCCGCAGTGACGCCTTCGACAAGTTGACCAACAATCCAGGGTGCGAGATCAAGTTCCTCTACCTGCAGAGCGAGGACGGGAAGTTCCTGCTGCAGCTGGTCGAGTACGTCGACGGCGGCGGCGAACCGGCACCCCTCGGGCACAACCGCAGCGGCAGCCCGCACCTGAGCTTCTTCGTGCCCGACGTCGCGGCGAAGCGGGCCGAGGTCGAGGCCCGCCGCGACGTCAAGATCACTTCAGACACGATCGAGGTTGCTCCCGGGATGTTCACGTTCTACGTCGAAGACCCTGACGGGGTGCCGGTCGAGTTCCTGGAGGTCCGCAAGTGAACAGGTTCGCCGGAAAGACCGCGCTGATCACCGGCGGAGCTTCGGGGATCGGGTTGGCAGTGGCCACCCGCTTCGCGGATGAAGGCGCGGCGGTGGCGATAGTCGACATCGACACCGATGCACTCGAGCAGGCGGCCAAGCAGCTTGTGGGGAACGGCGCGTCGGTGCACACCGCCGCCGGGGATGTCAGCGATGTCGCCGACGTCGAGGCCGCGATCGCCTCGACGACCGAGACCCTCGGGCCCATCGACATCCTGGTCAACAACGCGGGCGTCTTCGTGCTGAAGCCCTACGTCGATCACACTGACGGCGACTGGCGACGGATCCTGGACATCAACCTCGACGGAACCCATAACTTCCTGAGTCGGGTCCTGCCGGGGATGATCGAACGCGGGAACGGCGCGGTCATCAACATCTCCTCCGTCGCGGCCCTGCACTACACAGTCCCACACGCCGCCTACGCGGCGTCGAAGGCGGCCGTGATCGCGTTGACCCGGGACATCGGATTCGAGGTCGCCCACCACGGGGTCCGGGTCAACTGCGTGGCGCCCGGGCTCATCGCGGTGGAGAAGACCGTCGCACGCCTCGAGCACGGGACTCTCGAGGCCTCGACCGACTTCCGGCCGATGGGCTGGGGCCGCCCGGAGGACATCGCCGGGGTGGTGTCGTTCCTGGCTTCCGACGACGCGCGGTTCGTCGTCGGCGTGACCATCCCGGTCTCCGGTGGCACCGACCTGCTGGTGAGCATGGCCGCCGACGACTACCGCGCCCTGATGAAGGCCTAGCCAGCCGGACGGACTACACGACATGAGGCCTGGCGACCACCTGAGCCGGCGTCGGATCCGCAAGCACCACGAGCGTAGGAGTTCACATGATTGAGATGCCAAGGATCATCTCGGTAGACGACCACATCGTGGAGCCGCCGAGTCTTTGGCAGGACCGCCTGCCAAGGAAGTACGCCGACCGGGGTCCCCGGGTGGAACGCCACTTCGGGCGGCTCGACTGGAACACCGGCGGCAAGCTGGAGTTCGTCGACACCGACCGCGATGTCGAGGGGTCCCGCTGGGCGGACCACTGGGTCTACGACGATCTGCGCTGGCCGCTGCTGGCGGGATGGGCGGCGGTGGGCCCCGTTCGCGAGCTCGAGGCCATGACCGCGATCTGCTACGACGACATTCTCACGGGCTGCCACGACCAGACCGCGCGCCTGGCCGACATGGATCTCAACCACGTCGAGGCGAGCCTGTGCTTCCCGACGTTTCCCCGGTTCTGCGGGCAGACGTTCCTGGAGCGCGAGGACAAGGATCTCGCGCACCTGTGCGTCCAGGCCTACAACGACTGGATGATCGATGACTGGTGCGCCGGTCCGGGCTACGGCCGGCTGATCCCGCTCACCATCGTGCCGCTGTGGGACGCCGAACTCGCCGCCGCCGAGGTCCGTCGGTGCGCGGACAAGGGTTCGCACGCGATCACGTTCTCGGAGATCCCGCCGTTCCTGGGGTTGCCCAGCATCCACTCCGGCTACTGGGACCCGATGTTCGCCGCCTGCGCGGAGACCGAGACCGTCGTCAACATGCACGTCGGCTCCGCCTCCAAGCTGACCACCACATCCGCTGACGCGCCGGTCGCCGTCTGGGCCGCGCTCACCGTCCAGAACGCGCAGGCAGGCCTGGTCGACTGGCTGTGCTCGGGAGTGCTCGCTCGGTACCCCACGTTGAAGATCGCCTTCAGCGAGGGCCAGGTGGGCTGGATGCCGTTCATGCTCGAGCGCCTGGACAGCATCTGGGAGCGCTCCGAGGTCTATGAGAAGGGCATGCGCGACCGGATCCCGGAACGCCCCAGCTCCTACATCGACCGAGTCTACGGCTGCATCTTCGACGACGTGCACGGCCTGATCAACCGGGAGCTGGCCGGCGGGCTCTCCCAGATCATGTTCGAGACCGACTACCCGCACGCGGACTCGGCGTTCCCGCACTCCCGGCAGACCGCCGAGAAGCTCGTCGCCGCGGCCGGCCTGAACGAGCACGAGGCGTGGCAGTTCGTACGGGGTTCCGCGATCGAGTGTTACCAGCTCGGCCGCTACGGAATCACGGCCTGACCCTGGGTCGATCACTTCTAGCAGCGTCACTGTGTATCCCGCACGAACGGCGAAGGAGAGGAAATAGGCCATGGTCCTGGAGCGGTATTCGGGAATCCTGAAGAAATGGGACGACCTGGAGTGGGAGGACTTCATCGGTAGCAAGGCCGCGGTCCTGGAGATCGAAGGTGGCGGCGGCGCCACCGGGGACGCGTGCGTGCTCGCCATCGAATACGCGCCCGACTTCGAGATCGCCACCCATCATCACTACTGCGGCCACATCGAGGTCATCCTCGAGGGCGAGCTGAAAGTCGGTGACCACTGGGAGCGCGCCGGCGACATCCGGGTGATCCCGGCAAACGGCTCCTACGGCCCGGTCAAGTCAGGGCCCAACGGGGCGAAGGGGCTCGAGTTCTTCCCCGACAAGAAGGCCATCCCACCCACCGTCGACGACCCGGACGCGCCCGTCACCGGTGACCCCAAGGTGCTCCGTGACCGGTTGCGGAAGCTGCTTGGGCTCGACGACTGACGTCGCCCCGATCAGACCCGGGAGCTCCCCAGAAGCCTCGGGTCTGATCGGCGTGCCGGCGCAGGCCGAACGGAGCATCGACCGTCCGGCGGGCGTCGCGGTGCACGCCTGCTGCCGCGTCGCGCTGTGAGCGGCGCAGCGACCATCGCGGGTCCGACCGCCTTCTCAGCGCCCGGAGCCATCGAAGGCACTGGTGGCGCGAGACCACTGGATACGCATGATCAGATCGCGTCCGTCGCTGCGGAACGGCGGGGTGTCCAGCCATAAGAAGTCACCGTCGATGAGTGCCTGCCGGCGGACGGTCGTATCAACCCATGTGGGCAACGACGAGATGTCGACGTGGTGCAGAACCCAGGCGCCATCGGCGACCTCGTAACGGCCGGAGTAGGACAGGAAGCGCGGCATCAGCGTGCTCCCGGACTCGGTGACCGCCGGTTGCGGCATCGAGACGATTGCGATCAGGTGCCCGCAGGTCGTGTACACCAGGCGCCCGGATGCGTCGGGTAGCGACAAGCGATAGCCGTCGTCTCCGAGAAGGCGCAGCACAGGTCTGTCCCACATCCCTACGAGATGAACCGCCAGCTGATCCGACGGGTCCATGTGAGGCCTCCTGGTCGCGTGACTCCAACCATGCGATAGTAGGAGAGATAGAGCGTCTCAGCAAATGTGATCGAGAGCGAGGCTCGGGTCTCGGGCGCCGCGACGGGGCATGGGCAGCGCGCCGCCCAGATAGTGCAGACATCGGAGTCGGCCGGCTGAAGTTGTCAGGCTTTCCTGGGCCGGCCCCGAGTCGGCTGGGACGCCCCATTCGCGTCGAGAAATGTCCTCACAAGCCAGGTGGTGAATTCTCGGTCGAGCGGCTCGTCCGACACCAGTGCTCGGTACACCACTGGTCCGACCAGTAGGGAGATGCTGGCGTCGACGTCGCTCCCGGATTTGAGCTCTCCACGGGCCACGGCATCTTGAAGTAGTGTCCGCACGACGGCTGTACCGGAATTGTGGATCTCAAGTTTCAACTTGCGCTGATCCTCTTGGAATTCTGCGCGGTCGATGATTGCCGCGAGTACGGTGTTGAGGCTGCGGTCCCGCATCTCGCTGGCCATGTTGTGAAGTTCGTCGAGCAGGTCGGACTCAAATTCCCCGGATGGTTCGATGTGGGTCCTGATCGCCATGTGGCTGACGACCGCAACGCGCACGAGATCCTCACGCTTGGGCCAGTACCGGTAGAGAGTTGCGCGACCGAGCCCGGAACGTTCCGCGACCTTGGCCTGGGTGACCGCGTCCCAGCCGTCGTTGGTGAGCAGCTCGATCGCGGCCTTGATCGCAACCGAGCGCACCGCGTCTCGCACCAGCGCGTTGCGGTCGGCCCAGATCGAGTCGATCTCTGAGCGCTCGATGTGAGCCCGCGCGGCGACGTTCCCCGGCGTTACCGCTTCCCAGCCCTCGTTGGTCAGGATCTCGACCGCGGCGCGCAGACCCGCTGCGGCCCGGCCATCGAGGTTGTCGAGGCTGTCGAGGGCGTCGGGTGACGCCACGTCCTCGGACCGCGCCCAATGGGCCAACCTGGCCACTGCCTTCTGGTTGCGAGCCATGTACGGAGCCTCACTCTCACCCGCTGGGGACAATATCGGTCGACGAGCCCGCTCACCTTCGGCGTGCCGTGATACTTATCGTCTCACCAACTCTAGCTCGATCGCCGATGTTTGAGGGTGACATTGGCTTCATCGTCAGTGGCCCGCATCAGGCGCCGCTGGTGGCGCTTCCTGGCGCCCAGTTGCGAGAGTCCGGTTTCGGGCAATGCAATGCGACAGGTTGCATAGAGACGGTTCGTCTCAGTACCATGAGACCATAGATTTTCGATAGTGGATGGCGTGAGTGTGCACCTTCGCGTGCTTGCAGTATCGATCGGGTGAGGCGGAGCGAGATCTTCGCACGCGGACACCAGGTAGGACCGGGTGCTACTAGCAACCTGAAGCGCGTCGAACGGCGCGGTTCGACGGGAAGCGCAACCCCAGAGGAGTACTGGTGAGACGCACACTATTCACTTCGGATCACGAGGACTTCCGCTCGATGGTGCGGGACTTCCTGGCCCGCGAGGTGGTACCGGTGTTCCCGCGTTGGCTCGAGCAGGAGCTGATCCCGCGCGACTTCTTCCGGTCCCTCGCCAAGACCGGGATCCTGGGAATGAACATCGACGAGGAGTATGGCGGCTCCGGGGAGGCCGGCTACACCTACAGCGTGGTGCTCGGCGAGGAAACCGCCCGCGCGCTCGTGCAACTGGGTCCGCTGCGTTGCCACATGGACGTCGTGATGCCGTACTTCCGGGCCTACGCGAACTCCGAGCAGCGACAGCGCTGGTTCCCGGGTATCGCCTCGGGTGACCTGTTCACCGCCATTGCCATGACCGAGCCCGGCACCGGCTCCGACCTCGCCGGCATCCGGACAACCGCGGTCCGCGATGGGGACGACTACGTCCTCAACGGCGCGAAGACGTTCATCAGCGGCGGCATCACCGCCGAACTGGTGATCGTCGTGGCGCGCACCTCCACCGACCCGGACAACCGGCGCAACGGGTTGACCCTGCTGGTCGTCGAGGACGGGATGCCCGGCTTCGAGAAGGGGCGCAAGCTCGACAAGATAGGGCTTCCGCTCCAGGACACCGCCGAGCTGTCGTTCACCGACGTCCGCGTGCCGGCGGCCAACCTCCTCGGCGAGGAGGGCAAGGCGTTCTCCTACCTGGGTCAGAACCTCGCCGGTGAGCGTCTCGGCATCTCGATGGGTGCCATCACCGCAGCCCGGGCTGCGCTCGACGTCACGATCGCCTATACCCGGGAACGGCAGGTGTTCGGGAAGCCCGTGGCCTCGTTCCAGAACACCAAGTTCGAGCTGGCCGCCGTCGCCACCGAGCTGGAGGCCGGGCAGGCCCTGTTCGACAAGGCCGTCGCCGAGCACGAGCGGGGCGAGCTCAGTCCGGTGGACGCCGCGAAGACCAAGCTGTTCTGCACCGAGCTGCTGGGTCGGGCGGTCGACCGCTGCCTGCAGCTGTTCGGCGGCTATGGCTACATCACTGAATACCCCATCGCGCGGCTCTACGCGGACGCGCGGGTGCTGCGCATCTACGGCGGGACCAGTGAAGTGCTCAAGACCATCATCAGCAAGTCGCTGTGAGTGCGGGCCCTGCTCGCGCGGAGCTCGGCGTAACTGCGGGCACCGCAGAGTCCCAACCGCCCGGGGCGCGTCGGTGTCCGAACTGCCCTCGGGGTTACCGGCGAACACCGCCGTGGCCTCCCCGGAGCAGCGGGAGTGTGGGTGAGGGCGCGAGGGGGTTGTCAAGACGGAGGGTCTCAGCGTATGTTGCTGAGACGAAAAGTCTCAGCATCTGCGGGATTTGATGTGAGCGGAGGACGACGGATGGTGGAGAACGGGCCGGCCATGCAACAGGACGAGATCGTCGACGCAGCCGATTTCCTCGCGCCGTTCGAGCAGTTTCAAGCCGACGGCTACCCGGACCCGTACCCGATATTCGCCGAGCTGAGGCGCCAGCGCCCGATCCACACCCGTGACCTGCTCGGCGACGAGTTCGGTTTCTCCTCGCCGATGTTGCACGCCGGTGATCGGAAGGTCTTCACGGTTCTGGGTTACGACGCCGCGACGAAGGTCATGCGCGACGGTGTGAGCTTCTCCAATTCCATCTACGGGGACTCTGTAGGTCAGGTGATGGGCCGGAACATTCTCATGCTGGATGGACCGGAACACCGCGACAAGCGCAAGCTCTTGCAGAGCGCGTTCACCCGGCGATCCATGGAATCGTGGAAGGCGGGGGTGGTTCGGCCGATCATCGAGAACGGCTACATCGACCGCTTGGTAGGCCGCCACAAGGCCGACCTGATGCGGGAGTTCGCGGTGTCGTTCCCGGTGAGCGTGATCCACAAGATTCTCGGCCTCCCGGCGGACCGGCAGGCCGACTTCCACCGGTGGGCAGCGGAACTCCTGTTCATCGAGTTCGACCCGATGACCGGAATGGCAGCGTCTCAAGCATTGGGGGACCACCTGCTCGCGGTCATGAACGACCGGCGCGGCAGCCTCAGCGACGACGTCATCAGCATCCTGCTCCGAGCGGAGGAGGATGGGGTCGAGCTCACCGATGAGGACATCGTCGGGTTCCTCCGGGTGATGCTCCCCGCGGGCGCCGAGACCACCATGCGGACCACCGGAACGGTGCTCGCCGCGCTGTTGCGCGACCGTGATCAACTTGAGATGGTGCGCGACGACCGGTCACTGGTGCCGAAGGCCATCGAGGAGGCGCTGCGGTGGCAGACACCCGTCGTGGTCGTCTTCAGGCTGTGCACCAGGCCGACCGAGGTCGACGGAGTGCACATCCCGGCTGGAACGGTGGTCAACGTGGTCCTCGGGTCCGCCAACCGGGACGAGACCAAATTCGCCGACCCCGATCTCTTCGATGTGAAGCGAGACGCCTCCGCGCATCTCGGATTCGCCTTCGGCCCGCATCTCTGCCTCGGCATGCACCTCGGCAGGATGGAAGCCGAAGTGGCGGTCAATGCCTTGCTGGACCGGCTGCCGGGTCTGCGACTTGACCCCGACCTGCCGGCTCCGGAATTTCGTGGGCTGACGTTCAGAGGCCCGACGTCCGTCCCCGTCGTGTGGGATTGAGGAGGCGGCGACGATGCGTGAGGCCCATATCAGGACCGGACCCTGGATGCAGCGATCCCGACGCTGTGCGAAGGGTTCGTAGTTCCCCGATCGGCTACTCGAGCGCGGCCGCCGCGCCCAGCGAGATCAGGCCGCGGTGGTCGTGACCTCCGGGATTCGTCTGGCCACTTCCGCCGTCCGTCGCAGTCTGATTGTCACTGTGTCTTGTCACTGTGTCGGCTACGCCTGTGCGAAGGTGAACGTGTCCGGCAGCCCGGCGAATGCGTCGGTGTTCGTGGCCGTTGCGGACATGTCCCTCCCTCCGTCTGGCCGCTTGGAGATGGTCACACTGGTGGTCACGGAGGCGGGCCCGACGCACCGTGTCGAGGGCGTTAGAGGGGGACGAGCTGAAACGGCCACACCCCGAACCTGCAGGTGGGAGGGGACGCGGTCGAATCCGCTACGACCACCGGGAGCCGCCCCGACCGCCTCATAACCCAGAGGTCGTAGGTTCGAATCCTACCCCCGCTACCAGGCAAAACGGCTCCTCGGACATCGTCCGGGGGGCCGTTTTCATGCCAGGTGTAGCAGATGGCGCTTTCCAATGAATCTGAGAGCAACGCGTCAAGTCACCTCCCTGGCGGGATTCCGTCGGGCGTCTGCGCAACCCTTGGCTGTGTCGTACCCCGAAGCTACAGTCCAGGCTCATGGACAACCTCGGCACCGAGGTGGTCCCGGCACAACAAGATCACCCTCGCGCTCGGGGCGCGGTCTACTTCTGCGACGCCCACTGGCCGTGGCAACGCGGTTCGAACGACAACGCTAACCTGCTTCACCGTCTCCTGAGCGCCATGGATGTCTCGGTCGCACCCGACCACCCGAGCGCCTTCCGCCGCGGACCGGATGGCCGCGGCCCGGCCCATGCCGCGAGCGGTACCGGTGATCAAGGTGGATCTGCCTTCGAGTCGTCCAGGCACGGCCGTTCCTCCTCCATGTCTCGCGCCAAGACGTTCCGGGGTGTCCCGGGGCCGGGACATCGGAGGGACGGAGCCAGTCAGGTGTCCAGGCAGAGTGCCTCGAGTTTGCGGTAGAGAGTGGAACGGGAAATGCCCAGCTCCGCGGCGGCCAACGACTTGTTCCCACCGGCGGCGCTCAGGGCGGAGAAGAGCGCCTCGCGTTCGGCCCGCTCGAGGCGGGAGAGCCGCATCCGGGGCCTGCGGGGCTGAGCCGCCCGCGGAAGGTCGGACAGCGAGATCGACCGGCCCCCGCAGCTCTGCAGCGCCCGCGCCAGGACCCGCTCCAGCTGGCGGATGTTCCCTGGCCAGTCCCGGCGCATGAGCTCGTGCAACGCATCCGGGGCACACTGAGCGGTCAGTCCCTCGCCCGACTCCCGCCGCAGGATGGCGGCCACGATGTCCGGCACGTCCTCCCGCCGGTCGTCGATTCCGGGTACCTCCAGCACGAAGTCGAACCGCGCCACCAGCGCCGGCGGTGGTGTGGTGCCGGGCTCCTGGCGGTATGTGGCGATGACCAAGTCTGCGGGTTCGCTGTCGAGGAAGGTCAGCACCGGTGCGAGGCCCGCCGGGTCGAGGTGGTCGAGGTGCCGAAGCACGACGGCCGGCGCGGAGCCGCCGCTCGGGTCACGTTGCAGCGACCGGAGGTCGTGGGTCACTGCGTCCCAGACGGGGCCTGAGGCGGCGCCGCCGGCCGCCGCCCGCGCGAGCGAGTACTTGCCCGCTCCCTCCGGACCGACCAGCAGCAGCCGACCACCGTTGCCGGCGATCGTCTCTACGTCCCCGAGTACCCGTCGCCATACCGCGCTGCGTCCGGGGAGTGACGCGCTGAGCGACCCGGCGGGGTCGGAGGCCGGCGCTGGCACAGATCGTGCCGCGCGCGGCGACTCAGCCACACCATCTCGGTAGAGGTGCAGGATCACCCCGGCCGAGCCCCCGGCGTCGACCAGCTTGCGGATCCGCCCGTGCAACGGTCCGTTCGGGGTGTCGGCGTCGACGACGATCAAGTTCCGGCCGTCGCCCAGCGCCCGCTCGACCTGAGCCCACAGGGAGCTGTGCCGGCCGCTGCCCCCGGGCAGCAGGTCACCGGCGAGACTGTTGGCGATGAAGATCCGTTCGTTGAGCGCCACGGTGGGGCGGCGGGGACCACGCCGGTCGGTACGCAGCAGTCCGTCCAGTAGTGCCCGATCGGCCGCGCTGTGCCCGCGCACGAGGCGTTCCTCGATGTCGCGCGCGGCCCGGGTGATCAGCGGCAGCATGAAGGTCACTGGCGAGCCCGCCGGGCAGACGATGTCGATGACCCCTTCGAGCCGACCGGTGGCCGGGTGGCGGATCGGTGCCCCCACCGCGCACATGCTGTCCAGACAGCTCATGAAATGCTCAGTGCCAAGCACGGTAGCCGAAGCCGCGTCCTCGACCGCCGTGCCGAGGGCGCTGGTTCCGACGGTCGCTTCGTCGAAGAGATAACCCGGCCGGGCCAGGATGTCGTCCAGGGCGGCGACCAACCGGTCACCGGCCCAACGCCCGAGAATGCGCCCCTCACGATCGGCCAGCAGCATTGCCACGTCGGCGTCAGCGAACTCGGCGGTCAGCTGTGCCGCGACCGGGGCGGTGGCCCGTAGCAGCTGGCCGGCGTCGTCGACGTCGCCGCCGTAGCGTGGTCGGATCGGTTGATCGGGAATCAGCCCGGCCATGGCACAGCGCCGCCATGATCGGGCGGTGGCCGGACGCACCCGGGCCGGGACGACTCCGTTGATCACAAACTCGTCCCGAGCCCGGGCAATGTCCCGCTGTTGGGCGGTCAGCCGTCGCACGACGCGACCTCCTCTGCCGGATAGTTCGGGCGATCGCGAGCAGCATCATGATTGAGGGGAC
>Ga0310811_10000920_pt1 | contig 37818 bp, 29 predicted proteins | sample YCmetagenome_FD_207642 | JGI IMG/M metagenome (GOLD analysis project Ga0310811, IMG submission 207642) | Soil microbial communities from experimental microcosm in Duke University, North Carolina, United States - YC | ecosystem: Engineered > Artificial ecosystem > Soil microcosm > Unclassified ... | reverse complement strand
GGGAGCTGGCGAGCCGCTTCGGGCAATTCTGGAGCACCACGCCTTCGATGTTCCAGCTCGAGGTCCGCGCCCGTTGCCCGGTGGAAACGATATCCTGAGTGCGCGCGTTGCGGTAGTCGGCCGTGAGCACGAGGCGGCAGCACTGGGGGAGCGTCAGCATCATCGTCCAGTCGAATCGGATCGCTGACGAGACGATGAGGATGAAATTCCAATGCTCGCTGAGAGCCGGCAGTTCCATGGAGATCGGGCGGCGTCCCAGCAGGTTGTCAAGGTCCCGGGCAGCTTTTCCAAACGCGAGCACGCCGAGATTCTCGAGGGCGGATGGTTCGATGAAATCCTCGAGGGGGGCAGTCGAGGCCAGCCAGCGACTGAGGCCGTCTCCATTTTTGGCCCCCAGGGCGGATGCAACCTTCGGCCGTTTGCGCTCGAGGTCGATGATCAGCGTCCGATGTCCGGCCTGGGCGAGCATGATCCCCAGCGTGGCGACGGTGATCGAGGAGCTGGCCACGCGACGAGTTGGCGTGAAGCCAACGATCTGCCGCTCCTGCGAGTCCAGGAAGGCGCGGATCAGATGACTCCGCAGATAGCCGAGCCCGATGGGTGACCGAGGGCGGTCGAATCCGTCCGCGGTTCTCTTGATGGGATCGAGCGGCGGCAAAAGGGCCAGGCAGGGCTGGCCGGTGCGATGCTCGACATCACGAGCCGAGCGCAGCCGCGTATCGAGCAGCACGCGCAGGGTGACCAGGCCTCCGCCCAACCCGAGGCCGAAAGCCACGCCAAAAAGCATATTGAGCCACATCTTTGGCTGGACGGGTTTCATCCTCGGGGTGGCGCGGTCCACGGTGATGATGACGTTCGCGATCGCCGCCGGGGACGAGTCGCTTGCCTGGGACGCGATCGCCTGCATGGCCGCGGGATCGTTCAGCGCCCCGGACAAGCGGGCGGCATCCTCGGCCATCTGATCCAGCTTGTCCTTTTCCGTTTTGACTTCAGTTTCCAGGTTTTCCTGCTGCGTCCTGGCGATCGAGTAGGAGGAACGAAGCGCTTCCGCGAGGGCGGCCACATGGGAGTCGAGCTGTCCTTTCAGCTTCTCGAACTCCGCGCGTTTCGATTCCAGTCGCGAGCCGCGAGTGGCGCTGGCAGCGATACCGGCGTACTCGGATTCCACCAGGATGAGCTGGGTCTTGAGGTTGTTGAGGGTGCCGTCCTCGGAGAAGACAGGGAAATCCCGCAGGGCCAGCCCTCTCTTGATGTGGGCGTCGAGCTCCGCATTCTCCTGCTCGAGCTTCCCCCGCTGGGAGGATACAGTGACGAGCTGCTTGACCGTGTCGTCGAGCTTCGACTTTGCGATGCTCTGGGCCAGGAGAAGGTTGTTCAACCGGCCGCCGACGACGTTGAAGAGCTGCAAGTTGTCCAGGATTGCATTCGCGACGTCGGCGGCAAAGTCCGGCGATTGCGAGGTGGTGATGATCTCGCCGATGCGGCTCTTGTCGGTACTGTCCACCCGCACGTTGGCCTCCGGAGCGGCGCTGGTGAGCTTCAGCGGGAGATCGAGATTGGCGAACGAGATTTGTTTCGGTGAAACCTTGAGCTTGGCGGAGATGGAGGCCTTCAAGTCCCGGCTGAGGACACTTCCGATGAGCGTCTGGACGAGCGGTTGCTCGGCGTCGGGCGTCATCTTTGCATCCAGTCCCGCGTAGGGGATTTCATTCACGATGAAGCGCGCGCTGGATTCGTATTTCTTCGAGATGGTCTTCTGGGCGAAGAGGCCGCAGCCGATCCCGAGCAGCAGGCACGCCACGAGCAGAAGGGCATGACCGCGAATGACCCGGACAATATCCTGGAGCCCCAATGGCGGAGCGGGTGGAGTCGGTTCCTCGGTCGTGGGCGGTTTCACGCGGCTAGAGGAAGTTTCTTGGGACGGTGATCACATCCCCGGGTTGAAGGAGGAAGTTCTGCGTGAGCTGGCGGCCCATGAGCATTTCGCGGAGGTCGAACTCGTAGACCTCGGTACGGCCGGCATTCTCGCGGAGAAGTTTCACGCGGCGCTGGTTTGCGAGCGGGGTGAATCCATTGGCAGAGGCGATGGCGTCCATGACTCGCATCGGCCCGTCACCGAGATCCGTGTGGATCTGGTGAAAGACTTCGCCGAGCACGGTCACGGAGTTGGTCCGGAACTCGATCGTCTTCACGCCGACCGCTCCAGGAATGGCGGCGCGAACCTGCTTTTCTACTACCTCACGGTGCAGCCCGGCGGCAGGGATCGTACCTCCCGGCAACGCGAGCACGCCATCCTGCCCGACCGAGAACGTCTCCTTGTGGCCATCGGGAAACCTGACTTCGAATTGATCGAGAATCGCCACAGTGTAGGGCGCGATGGATACGGAGATCGGTTTGGACGGATCGCGAGGGGGAACCTTTGTCGTGGAGCAGGCCGCCAGCACGGCCGGGATGAGGAAGACCAAAAGCCGGTGGAACACAGTAAATTTACCTAAAGATTTACGGTGGTAGTTGCAATGCGGCATTGGGTGTAGCGATCGACAGTTAATACTTCCAAGTGATCCCGAGAGAGGTACGGAGACCGTCGACGGGATCTCCGACGCCGACAAGATTCTCGGAACGACTGTAGGCGAGTTTCACGTAAATGCGCGTCTTGTTGGCTTCGGTGTCGGATGGCAGGGCGTAGGAGACCTCGAGTTCCGGGCGGATCTGCATGGTGAATGCGTCGGAGACCTGAAACTCGTTCACTCCGAAGCCAAGGTACGGTGTGATGTACCAGTTGTCGCCGAGATAGAACTCGCCTTTGAGCTGTAGGAGTGTGGCGACATAGTTGTCGTTGATGCCCTGCTCGTTGAAGATGTAGTCCCGGTCGTAGATGAGCGTGAAGGCGAAACGCGGCCCCCACCGGAAGGTGGTGTAGCCGTTGAAGCGGAGGCCGGAGAGATTGCGAAGTCCGGAAGGAGGGGCGTCGAGATCGAGGAGACCATAGCCGATATGCAGCTCGGTGTAGAGTCTCGGGTCGGGCTTACCACTCCATCCCAACCCGAGAAAATATTCGCTGCCCGCGGAGCCGCGGTCCGGGGAGGTATAGCGGTAGCCGGCCCACAGTAACGCACGGGTCTGGTTGAGCGCCAGGTAGCCGAGATCCTGCCGGGTCTGGAAGGTGTTGAAATTCACGTAGGAGGGATCGGGGTGGTCGAAATAAAAATAGCTGAACGATTGCGACCAGCTGATGCGGGAGGTGAGCTGATATTCACCGAGCACGCCGGGGGAGGCGCGAATGCGGCGCGTGCGATTCGTCAGCTCGGTGGTGAGCAGGTCCGTGCCCGTGATATCGGAGAAATAGAAATACGGCCGCCAGATCGCGCTGGCGCGGCCGATGCGGGCGTTGAAGCCCAGCTTCTGGTTGAAAGCGCTCAGATCAGGGTGCTCGTAAAAGAGGTCTTCGTAGACCTCGTAGGTCATGTGAAGGGCGAGAATCGTATCGTATCTCTCGATCCATTCCGAATCGGGCGTGCCGACCTGGACCTCCAGGGCGGCGCGGGGCGTCACATAGAAGTCGGAAATCCGGTTGGTCGGCGTGAGGTTCACATTGGAATCCCACGATTGTGCGAGCGCCGCGGAAGGGTAGATCTGGAAGAGGCCGTCTCGATATTTTCGGGACTGCAAGCCGATCGGCTGCTCGTACCCGAGCACGGAGCGGAACGAGGAAGGGTCGGCAGGGGGGAGGTACTGCGGCGGAACGGCGGCGAAGAGGGAGTCGTAGAAAGGGCGGGTGAGACGGTACAGCGGCACGTAGGACGAGTCCGAGTCCGAGTCCGGATCCCGGGAGCCGGAGAGTGTCGGGATAGCCCTTCGGTTGGAGAGACCCTGTTCGACGAGGGACGGCGATTGTTCCGTGGGAGAGTTCCTCTCGGAGGGGGCGTCCGTCTCTGGGATCACATCCTCCGCCCGTAGAGAGACGGTCGACAACATCGCTCCGGCGAGTAAAAGAAAAAGCCCGCGACCCGGCGCGGCCTGGAATGCCGACAGATCAATAAGCATTCTTTGGCGGAGCCAGCGTCATCAGCATGATCCGGAAATCGAGCCAGAGGCTCCAGTTCGCGATGTAGTAGAGGTCGTACTCGAGCCGATCCTCCAATGACGTGTCGCCGCGCAGGCCGTTTATCGCCGCCCATCCGGTCAGGCCCGGCTTGCAGGTATGGCGCAGATTGTAGAAAGGCACGGTCTCCCGAAAATCCTGCACGAACTGAGGCCGCTCCGGCCGGGGGCCCACCATGCTCATCTCGCCTTTCAGCACGTTCCAGAACTGTGGCAGCTCATCGAGATTCAGCTTTCGCATGAAGGCGCCGATTTTCAACCGCCGGTCGTCGTCCTGCACGGCCCAGACGGCACCGGTCTGTTTCTCGGCATCGAGACGCATCGAGCGCAGCTTGATGATCTCGAAGGGCTTTTCATCGAAGCCCAGTCTGACCTGACGATAGAAAACCGGCCCTGGCGACTCGCGTTTGATCAAGATCGCGAGGATGGCGATGATCGGCGCCGAGACGATCAGCCCGAAAGTCGCGCACGCGATATCCACCATCCGCTTGAGGGCGCGATTGCCGAAGCGGTCGTGGTGGAGGTCGTTGATGCCCATGAGGGGCACGCCTGCCACGACGCGAATCGAGATCCGGTTCGCCCAGATCTCGAAGGTCGAAGGGATCGACTTCATGCTCACCCTCTGGTCAGAGCAGCGATCGGAAATCAGTTTCATATCGGCGAGCGAGACCTTGGCCTCGTCCACGAGCAGGATCGTGATCTTGCGCTCCTCGAGGATTCGCCCGAGCTGGTCGAGAGAGCCCAGCAATTGGTAGCCGCGTTTCAAGGCCGCGGCGTCGTTCGATCCCTCGCACGAGAAAAATCCCTCCGTGATCTGGAACCGGCCCATGCCCTGCTGCATGGCCTTCAGGACACGATCGAGGCGATGGCTCCAGCCGACGATCGCGATGTGCTCGCAGGACACGCCGCCAATCGAGATATCGATCATGCGGACGAGGACTCTTTCCAGGGAGATCAGCGCGAAGGCAATTCCCAGATGCACGAGCATGAAGGGCAGGTAAGCCGGATCCGATGGCACGCCGACCATGAAGCGGATGAGGAGAAACGCCCCCAGGCTCGAGAGCAGGGCCAGGGGCAACTGCCTGGCCAGCGCGGCATATCGGATGAACGGCCGCCAAGCGTAGAGATGGTATTTGCTGAGAAAATAGAGAATCAGGCAGCCGTAGAGGATGTAGTTCACGACCGTGACCCGGTTCTCCGCGGGGACGGCGAGACCTGGTGCGATCAGGGGCCAGATCAGGAATGCCGCTGGAAAAGAAAGGAGGACGGCGATCACGTCCCCGATCTTCAGGGAGAACGTCCAGTCGAATTGTTGCTTGCGTCCGTGGTACATGGTCCGCCTGGGATTCCGGTCATTAAAGAGAATCCGGGCGAACAAGGAAAGCGCTTCCGGCGATCCAAAGGGCTTTCTCTCAGGGACTTTCCATGGCAGCCTCTATTCTCGCGTGGATGCTCATCAAGGATCTTCAGGAGGGAGTGCTCTACGGTTTGCGCCAGTCGCGTTCCTGTTGTTGAGTTTTTTCTGCGTTTACGTGCCGGTTTGCTACTGGATGGGGTGGAACAATCCGCTGCTCTTCGATTTGCGCGGCCATGAGTATCCCGCGGACTGGGCGGAGCTGCTCACAATCTGCTGCGCGGGAATGCTCTTTCTCGTCCCTTTGACGTGGATTGCCATGGGACGGGCGATCGATTTTTTCGCTCTTCAACTCATCCTCAACGGGCTGATCCTGATTGGATATTTCCTGCTCAAACTCACCGCCCCGGCGATTTTCGGGGCGGAAAAGAAAATCCTGACGGCTGGCGAGCAGGTCGTCGCCATCAATGCGGTGGGCTTCTTCACGCTCATCGTCACCCTGGCCGGTTGTTACGTCTTTCTCACTCTGCGTGGCGCTCATCTCGAGGCGGAGCGCTCTTCCGTGCCGGAGTTCGACCGGCGCCTGCGCATGTTCCTGCTGCCGGTGCTCATGGCGGTCATTGGCATGACGGCCCTGCCGATGGTGCTCACAGGAACGATTCCCGGCCTCCTGCCGGATCCCATGGTCGGCCGCGGGATTCTGGAGCATTCCTCACTGGGGCGTCCGTTTTACAATCTGGCCTCCTCACTGCTGCCGGCGGTGGTCTCGGCGAGCCTGGTGCTGGCGCTCCGGCGTCCAACGTTTGTCGGCAAATTCCTCTCACTCGAAATGGCATTCTCCGGGGTCGCGCTCGGGATCCAGTACCTGACCTCGAATCGCCTGCCGATCGCGCTGACCCTCCTGATGTTCTGCTCCCTCTGGAGCACCGAGAAGAAGCGGGCGCGATCGTTTCTCGTCGTTGGGGCCGTCGTGTTCATCGTGGCTTATCTCGGACTGAGCGGCCTCTCGTCCATCCTTCGCCAGAGTCGGGAAATGCTCGATGACGGCTCCGTGGCGGCCGCGGCTTTTCGCGAAGCGTTCCTCGGTGACAACCTCAGCGATCTGCGGGATGGCGCCTGGGTTCTCGGCTCGTGGGACTACGTGCCTCTCAATGGAACAACCTACCTCGGTGCGATCACCTCGCTGATGCCCAGCGCCATATTTCCCGAGAAAAAGAACTGGTACCTAGGTCTGGTCGCCCTGCGGATCGTGCAATGGCCTACGGAGGAGCACTTCGGCCTGCGTATTTCCTTTTTCGCGGAGTCCTTCCTGAACTTTGGCCTCGCGGGGGTCGTGGGGCTGGGCGTGCTGATCGGCTCCCTTGGCGGTTATTTGCTGAAGAAACTGCATCTGTCCGTCTCGGAGCCCGTGCCCAGTCTCGCACGGAATCTCACCATCCTGCTGTCCATGCAATTGGTCCTGGCCTTTTCGGAATCGAGCCAGGGCTTTGTCTTTTATTCGCTTACGGCGTTCCTTGTGTTCATGGGAATTTATGTACGCCGCCCCGTCCGTCTGCGCCGACAGCCGTCCATGGCGGCCATTCATCAAGCGACATGAGCCGGATCGCCCTCAACTGCCGCTTCACCGGCACTCCGCAACCCACCGGCACCCAGACGGCGGCAGGGAATCTGTTCGCCCAGATCGTGCGGGCTCCGAGCGAGTTCGAGTTCATCGCCTTTGCGGACACCCGCTTCCCCGGCCTTGCCGCCTGGAGGGAATTGCCGCAAGTCACGGTGGTCGAGACACCATTCCAGGACTGGTCGCGAGGCCGGGCCCAGCTTTGGGAGCAGTTGCACCTGCCGATGCTCATCCGCCGGTGGAAGTGCCAGGTGGCTCATCATCCGATCAACACAAGTCCTCCATGGTCGCCCGGGGCGAAAGCGGTCGTCACCCTGCACGATTTGAATTTCCTGCGCGCCGACTGGTACCCGTTGCGGTTCCGGGCCGCTTACTCGCTTTGCACGCTGCCCGGCCTGCGCCAGGCCGCGCGGGTGGTCACGATTTCGAACTACGTGCGTGATCGTGCGCGCGAGCAGTTGTCCGTGTCTGATGAGCGCCTTCGGATGATTTACAATGGCGTGAAGCCCATGGCGGCACCCTCCACGGCGCCGGGAGGGCCGGGGCGCTACATCGTGTGTGTCGGCTCGATTCCTCCACACAAGAATCTTGCGCGGCTGATCAAGGCCTTCCTTCTCCTGCGGAGCGAATTTCCCGATCTCGAGCTGCGAGTGGTGGGGCGTCCCATGGCTCTCCATGCCCGCGATCCCGAGTTGCCAGCCCTGTTGGAGGCGGAGGGGGTGCGGGTGCTGGGCTATCTTTCCGAGGAGGAACTCGCGGGGGCCTACGCCCATGCGCAGGTCTTCTGCTATCCCTCGCTGGAGGAGGGGTTTGGGCTCCCGCTGCTCGAGGCCATGTCGCTCGGCTGCCCCGTGGTCACGTCGAATGTCTCGTGCCTTCCGGAGGTCGCCGGCCCGGCGGCCGTGCTTGTCGATCCGTATTCGCCGGGGGCCATCGCGGAGGGATTGCGGAAGGTCCTCACCCTTTCTCCCCAGGAGAGATCGCTTTGCGTGGAGCAGGGCCACCAGTGGGCGGGCCGCTTCTCCTGGGATGCCGCCGCGCAGCACTATCTCAACCTCTACCGTGAATTGATATGAGCCACATCCTCATGGTCTCCGAGCCGGGCTGCTATGGCGTCTTCGTCTATGTGCGCAATCTCGTCCGCCATTTGTGGCATCATCATCCGGATCTCGTCATCGATCTTGCCTACTCCAGCCGGCGGGGCTGCGAGGATCTTGCTCCCTTTGTCGCGGAGATAGAGGCCCGCGGTGGCGAGACTCTCGATCTGCAGGTCGCGAATGGGCCGGAGCCGGCGGATCTTGGGGCCTTGCTTGGTCTCCATCGATTGATCCGCCGCCGTCGCCCGGCCGTGGTCCACGCGCATAGCTCGAAGGCGGGGGTGCTCGCTCGGCTGCTGCGTTTGCTTCCGGGCATGCCGCCGGTGATCTATACGCCGCACGGCTACTACGGCATGTCCATGCACGAGGGCCGGAAGGATATTTTCTTCAATGCGATCGAGTCCGTCTTCGGGCACGTCGGCATCACCCACAATGTGTCGATCCACGAGAGGCAGTTTGCGCATCGCACCCTTCATCTTCCGTGGCGGCGGCTCCTGCTCGTCTTCTCCGGCATCGATCTCGAGACGTTCCGTCCCGCGACCGCGGAGGAAAAGCGCGACGCACGGGAAGCGCTCGGTCTTCCCTTGGAGGGGCGTCTGCTTGTCACCGTCGGTCGTGACGCCTACGAGAAAAACTATGCGGATCTTTATGCCGCTCTCGATCAGCTCCTCCCCGAGGCGGACTGGCATTTCGCCCACGCCGGAGGCGGCTCGGTCGAACTGCGGGAAGGTCTGCGTCCCGCAGCACGTGAGCGGGCCTATGCGTTCAAATTTCTGGATGCTCCCGAGATCCTCTATCGCGCCGCCGATGGCTTCGTGCTGGTCAGTCGTAGTGAGGCCTTCGGGCTCTCCGCTTACGAGGCGGTGGCCTGTGGATTGACGATCATCCTCTCGGCGACGACCGGGCTTCTGTCTTTGGCGAGACTCGGGCTTCCCAACGTCCATTGGGTGCCCAATCCCGCCGAGGCCGGCAATATCTCGCAAGCCGTCGTGGAGGCGATCATTCAATGGGCGGAGGGCCCTCTCGGCGACCCGCAGGCCGCGCAACCCGAGATGCGGCAGTGGTTCGAATTCAGGATGCAGTTCGATAAGCTCGTGCACGTGTACCGACACCTCGCGAAATCGCAGAGTCTGGATATCGGCGCCTTCGAAGACATTTCCTCGCCCTCGTAGATTCGCGGGCGGCGGTTGATTCCGATCGAAGGGGGATAACCAACTTCTTTTGTTTTGCGCTTCCGTCGAGAGGCATTTGAACAACGGACGATGGAATTCGGAGCGAGGGCTCGCCTATACTTGAGACGAAGTGAATATCGACGAGATCAGACGACTCTATCGAACCGGGCATCTCCAAGAGGCGGTCGATGCGGCGCGCCAGTTACACCCGCTAAATGGGGAGCAAGTACGGGGTGTGATCCTTGGCGTTCAGGCTTTGATGGAAATGTGCCGCTTTGGCGAGGCGGCCGATTTTGCCAAGTCGGTGGCGGCAAAATTCGACGGCGCAGAATCCATAGTTCTTTGTATCCAATGCGTTTTTGCCGAGATGTTGCTCTTTCAGAGAACCGGCGCGCGAGAAGCTGTGCGATTTGAATTGGAGTCGCTCAAGATTCATAGGGATCCATATTCACAGGCGATGGCAAAACGCTGGGAGACGCGATTGCTTGCTTTGGAGGTTTCTCAGTTTGTGGTGCCCGTCACCCGGATCAGCGATGTTGTTGATGGATTCGAGGAAGCCGGCCACTTGTTTCACGCTGCCGGTTATCCGGAAGAGGCGCGATATGAACTCTTGCGGGCAGCGGAATACGCCGGGAAACAACCAATTCGAAACGCCATCCGGGCCGAGGCTATTCTGCAGAAGGCCCGAGCGGACGCTGCTGCTGACAAAGATCTTCCGCTTGTTGCCCGAGCTTCACTCGCGCTGGCTGAGTTGAGCTTTGATGAGACAATGAGCGGCACAGGTGAACCGGATGAGGCGGCAATCCGTTTGTCGCTGACGGCGTTCGACCGGGCGATGGAAGACTATGATCTCGCTGGAATGGCATTGGGGTCGGCAGAAGTGAAAGCTGCGGTTGGCCGCAAACTCATGGCCTACGGTTTTCCTATTGGAGCCGACAATTTGAGGGAGGCGGCTCAGTTATGGGACGATGCGGAGCATCATGGGGCCGCGGACGGAGCATGGCGTGATCTTTATATGTGGCATTGCCATAGGGCTGATCGTGAGCAGGTCGATGCGTTGGAAGAAAAGCTTTGCGCCAGGCCGGCAATCGAAAGCCGGCTTACCGACACGACTTTAAGTGTTCAACTAGCCCAGGCTGCGTTGGCCAAAGGTAACTTCGCCGAGGCCGTGGAGATCTCCGTTGCAGTGCAAAAAGAGGGCTTGGAACCAGGACCGGCAGCTGCGTTGCTTCTGATGGAAAGCTCAGCTTTGAACGGTCAGGGGCACCGGGCGGAGGCTGAGAGAACGGCGGGGAAAGCCGTGGCTTTGTTACGCCCGGCGCGCCCTTGCGCCCTGCTTGGAGATGCCTTGTTCCTGCTCGGCTCGGTGCAAAGGGCACGAGATGAGATGTTTCGCTTGTGGGAAGAAGCTGCGCAGATGGATTTGTCCTGTGGAGCAAATCTTTCCGCAGCCCAGCGCTATGCGAATATGGCGGAGTTTTTGTCGCAATCTGGTGAAGCATCAACTCTGCCCGATGGAAGGACGGTAGAAGGGTTGTTCCAGAGGGCGATGGACCTCGCGGGGGGAGGGAGGGACATCGAATCCGCGGTTTTGCGTGGAAATATCTCACAGCGGCGCGGAGTCGTCGCGTTTCGCGTTCGCGACTGGACTGCATGTGACGAGCACCTATCGGAAGCAGAGGTGTGCTTTCGATCTGTCGGGCGCAACGCCGACTTGGCTTTCACGCTCAGTCACCGAGGCTTGGTGTTGCTCCAAGCGGCCAGAGACAGTCGTTCTCGAGAAGTTTACGAAATCGCGCACCAAAAGTTTGATGAGGCATCCAGGCTTTTTCAGCGACAGGATTTGATTGGGGAGCGATTTCGGGTGGAGCGTTATGCGAGTACCGTGTCGTGGGAGGCAGGGAATCTTGCTTCGAGTCCAGCGCGGGAGGCTTTCTACGAAGAAGCGAAGCGCCAGATGGTCGAGGCCGGAAGTTTGATGGAGCTTCTTCGACGAGGACGACAAGAGCAAAATCCGTTTCTGCGCCAAAGCAGCCTCGATGACATCGGAGCGTTGATGGAACCGTTTTTGGAGGAGGCGTTTCGGTTTCATCTAAATGCGCTGCAATGTCCCGCCGATGCGCTAACCTGGCTGGAGAAGGGAAAGGCACGCGGACTGCTGGACGCGTTGGCCGATAATCCTCCTCCACCGCCTCAGGGGCTGGATTCTCTGATCCTGGAAGAGGAGAGAAAACTTGAGTCAGACCGGAGCGCGATTTTGAGAAACAGTTATTCCGCCCGCAGACGCTGGAAGGAATTGAGCGTGCAGTTGGAGCAGCTTTGGGTAAAAATGTCGGAACAACCGATTTCGGCCGCCTATGGGGCACTACGTTTGGGATTGCCAGTGGACTGGCCGCGTTGGCAGCACGCGTTGCGAGAGCAAAGCAAACTGCCTCTGGCTGCCGGGCGGGCGGTGCTCTCCGTTCATTTTGCCTGGCCTTACAAAAAAACGGATCCCATCCAACTGATCGCGTGTCGAAGTGATTGGGATGCACCGAAGACGGCGGTCACCACCACTCCATGTGGGAATGTGGAATCGTTTTTACAGCAATGCTTCGACGGTATTGGCCGCTCATCGCTTACTTCGTGGCTGAAAATGGTTGGAGGGGACGACGCATGGTGCCGACGGTTTTCACCGCTTATCGCTCCCCTTCGCGATTGGGCCGCTCCCGGGGATATCGTGCTGCTCATTCCTCAAGGGCCGCTTCATTCAGCACCACTTCACGCCTTGTTTTTGGATGACAAGCCTTTGTCAGAGCGCAATGCGGTTTGTTCTGCTCCAAGTGCAGCCGCGCTCATGGTGTGTTGGCAGCGACAGCAGAGCGTCGTGTCCAAGGCCAAGAGCGCGGTGATCGGCTGCCCCAATCCCGGTTTCGGCTTCCCGGCACTACCGCGTGCGAAAGAGGAGGCGGAATATGTGGCGAAACTCCTCGGGGTAGAGCCGCTCATGGGGGACAATATCGACCCGGAGAGTTTTCGCCATGCGATCCGTGATGCCGGGACCGTGCACTTCGCGGGCCATGCGACTGAGGCAAAATCAGGATGGGAAAGCGGTCTGCAATTAGGCGGAGGACACTCATTCACCGCTCGAGATTTTTTTCAGACACCTCTGAATGTCAACATCTTCACCCTTTCTGGTTGCCGTACGGCCCGGAGTCGCCGTCGTGAAGGGGACGAAATGCTCGGGCTTATCCCCGCTCTCCTTTATGCGGGCGTGTCTTCCGTGCTTGCGAGCCAATGGGAGGCATCGGACCACGCGACGGCGACAATAATGCGGCACTTTTACAGCTTTCTCCACGGCGAGCGCCCTGGCAGCAAGGCTGACACGCTACGTGCAGCCATTACCCTCACACGCGCGGAGTTCCCGACTCTGCCGCTTTGGGCGGCCTTTACTTTGCACGACGACTGGAAATAATTCCGCCATGACCGTGCCTCTACAAAGCGATCTCGAGGAAATTGTGGACGGAGAGCTCGCAATCGACGAGGAGGAATTGCTCCAGACCAGTCAGGAGCGCGGCAAGATTCTGGACATCAGCGACAAGTTGCGCCTGCTTGCGAAGCAGAACCGTCTCAGTCTCTTCAAAAAGAAAGCCGGGCGACGAAAGTCACCTTCGGGCAACTGGGTGGCCGAAGCCGAATTGCAGTTTCAATCGCACCCTCATCCCGATTGCCGCTTCGAACAGGTGATGCTGGCCGTGAGTTTCAAACTCTCTCCTGGCGCCAGGGTGCTCACCGTGCGTCCCGAGCAGGCAATTGTTCATCAAGTCAAAGTTACCGAGTCGCTAAAGCCGGCATTCGAGGCTGAGATTCCGGGAATTGGAATCAAATCCACTCTCGGTGCAGAAAAAACGACCGAGCAAACTTTCGACCAGCAGGTCCTTATATCTTATAACGGAGAAAATTGTGCGTTGTGGACCTTCAAAATACCAGCGAGTGGCTATGAGCTGAGTCTTGATGTACCACTTCGACTGACAGTCGAGTTTCCTGCCAGCATGGACGTATTGCGCGCACACGTGCAGATATCCGCGCGGGTGGGCGTGCGAGGGTGGCCAGACTATGTGCCGCTGGTCAGAAAGAAATCGGGTGAAGGAAATACACCTGTCTACCTTGATCGATGACACGGCGCGTCCAAGGGGACTGATTTAATGGCCTCCTGTTACCTTGCGCTTGCGGACGGCGATATGGGCATGGTGTGCGATTGATGCACGGCGATTACTCTCCGGCGGCTGAGATCGAGACTTTGAGACGGAGGTATCGGCTGGTTTGCCCATTCACCGTGATGGAGTCCGTCACGGTCACGCTGCCAGCGACGTTCTGCGCTGCGGAGCTGCTCCAGATGGAGGTCCAGGGGCCGTTCACGTTGTTCGCGGCCATGACCTCGTAGGTCAGCGTGGGGTCCGCCACCCGGTTGAAGGAGAGCGTGAGCCGCGTGGGGGCGGGCGTCAGGCCAAGCACGGCTGGAGAGGCTGCGTTGGCGTTGAGAGGCAGGGAGCCGGTGGCGTACTCGATGAGATTCGGGATGCCGTCCATGTCCGGGTCGGCATCCTGTGCGGCGCGGGTGTCGTCGACGGATCCGAAATTGGAGATCTGCCACGCCTGGAGAGCGGTACGCGGCGTGGTGGCGTTGGATGGCGGCGAAGTGGCGCTCTGGCCCCCGCCGTTCGAGGCGATGACGATGTAATAGTAGGCGGTGCCATTCGTGGCGGACGTGTCGACGTAGCTCGAAGATGCCGAGGTCCCGACCACGGTGTAGGGCCCTCCGCTGACGGTGGCACGCTTCACGGTGTAGCCGGTGGCTCCGGTCGAGTCGGGCCAATCCAAGGTCACCTGTCCGTCGCCCGGGGTGGCAGTCACCGAGGAGGGGGCCAAGGGCGGAGCGGGTTGCGGGGTGGCGCGGATCTGGGAGGAGTTTGCGCTGGAGCCGGCACTCGTGATTGTTGCGATAACGTAATAGTAGGTCGTGCCGTTGGTCAGACCGGTATCGAGGTAGCTGGCCGAAGGGGCGACCGCGACATCAGTATAAGGCCCGCTGCTGACCGTGGCGCGACGCACCTGATAGCCGGTCGCTCCACTCACCGCGCCCCAGGTGAGGGCGACCTGGCCGTTTCCAGAGGTGGCGGTCAACCCGGTCGGAGCAAAGGCCGCGTCGCTATAGGTAAAGGCCAGCTCGGAGAGCTGCAGGCTTGTGTCGCCGTTGCTCGCCGTGATGTTCAGGCGGTAATATTCGTAGGCGGTGGTGTTCGTGATCGCGAACTGCCGGGTCTGTTTGCGCGCGGAGAAGGTCTGGCTGGTGCGCGTGTCGAGGACGGTCCAGCTCCCGCCGTCGTGAGAGCCGAGAAACTGCCAGTTCTTCGGATCGCGGCCCGGGGAGTCGTTCCCGCTGCTGATGTCGTAGCGAACGACGGTGCGGGCCGCGCCGCCGAAATAATATTGCAGCCAGCCCGTGGAGCCGGCGCCGGCGTTGTACCACTTCGTGTTCGTCGTGCCGTCGAAGGCCTGGGCGGCGCCTTCGGTGGGGGCATTCTCCGCGCTGGCGGCGGCGGCCGGGGCATTCAGGAGAACCGAGAGACCGGCGGAGTCGGCGCTCTCGCCGAAGTCGTTCGTCGCGGTGAGCACGTAGAAATACTGCGTGCCGGCGGAGAGTCCCGCATCCACGTAGGTATTGCCGACGAGCCCCGTGGCGAGGGTGGCATAGGGCCCGGCGGCGGCGGTCGCGCGCTTCACGGTGTAGGTTTCCGCGCGGGTCACGGGAGGCCAGCTCAAGGTGACCTGCGAGGCGGCGATGCCTGCCTGCACGCCCGTGGGGGCGTCGGGCGGAGTGGTCAGGGGCGGGGGAGTGGTGCCTCCCTGCCAGCTGTTTCCGGAGAGGGGGCTTACCACATAGCCGCCGTTCTGGGAGAGGTTGATGTAGGCCGCCTGGCCGTTCTTGAGCCCGGTGACGGTGTTGCCGGTGATCGACGCGGAGCCGGTCGGGGCGGGATAGAAATTCGGCGAGATCACGATGCCTCGGAGGCCGGGTGAGTTGATCGTGTTGTTCTTGAAGGTGATGTTGTTGCTCGTGGAAAAGCCGACGCCGTTGTAGAGCGAGTTCAGCACGGTATTCCACATCACGACCGCACCGCCGACGTTGCCGGAGCTCTGGCCGTCGCCGCCGTTCCCGATGTGCAGGGCGGGCTGCTGCTGGTTGTAGGCGTTGCCGCCGCAGCGGACGACGACGTTGCCGATGACGGTCGCGGAAACGAGGTCGGAGCCGTTCGTGCCGAATTTGCCCACGCCCAGGCCGATGTAGCGGGCGGTGTCGCTCATGTAGTTGTCCTGGACGAGGTGGCCGCTGCCGCCGTAGATGGCGACGCCTTTGCCGCCCCATGGGGCGATGGAGGTGTTGTTCAGGATGGCGACGTCGGACATGGGCACGTAGTTCGTCGTGCCATTGAAGTCCACGGAGTTGATGGCGATGGCGTCGTCACCGGTGCCGCGGACGAAGTTGTTCCGAACGGTGAGATTCTTTCCCACGGTGTTGTTGAGGCTGACGTTGTTCACGTTGCACCCGTCGGCCCAGATGCTGGTGAGGCGGCAGTTCTGCACGATGCCGCCGGTGCCCGAGGCCCAGAAGCCGGACATCGTGTGCTGGGTCCAGATGCCGTCAGCGCGCCAGTTCGTGCCGCTGGTGTCCATGCCGCCGCCGCAGCCGTCGGCGGAGGCCCGGCTCTTCGCGTTGGAGTCGAGCGCGAAGTTCTGCACGGTGCAGGAGGTCACGTTGAAGATGGCTCCGAGCGGCGTGGAATTCGGCAGCGGAACGCTGCGATAGATGGTGCTGTACCACATGCCGGCCCCCTGGATGGTGATGCCGTTCGCGTTCAGTCCGCCGAGGGACTGGATGTAAAATTTGCCCGGGGGAATCCAGACGATCTTCTTCTGGGATTGCGCGGCGTTGATGCAGCTCTGAATGACGCTCGTATTGTCGGTGTTTGGGTCGTCGGCCACGGCATTGTAGGGCGCGCTGGTGATCGAGAGGGAGTTCGCCGGCTGGGTGAGCGGCGCGGGAGGTTGCTCCACGTCCACCACGTCGATGTAGTAGAAGGTCGCGCTGTTGGCCGCGTCCTTTTGCAGTCGGATGGTGTCGCCAGGTGCGACAGCCGCCCCGGTGATGAAGGTGTGCACGTCATCGAAGAACGTGCGTGGGTTTCCGTCCGCGGGATCCTGGCTCTCGTTGTTGTAGTGATCGTTGCCCTCGTAGCCCCATGTTTGTGCGGAAGTGAGGGGAAGCGCCTGGCGGAGACTGCCGTTCACATAGAGATTGAGCGTGGAGGATGCTCCGCCCCCGGTCGGCGCGTCGGGAGTGCATGCGCGCACGTTGATCGCGGTGACCGGGTGGCCGGTGTTGTTCACCCACTGCACGTACTCGCCATTGGCGTCGAGCCGGACGTAGGCATGGCCGGATGACTCCATCTCCGGGCTCGAGTATTGCGTGGTGGGCGCGGTGGTCACCGCGACGACGGTGGCGCCCCCTCCGAGAGTTCCAGATTCGGCCTCGTAGCTCGTGAACGGGACGGTCGCTCCCACCGCATGGGCATGGTGGCTGGCGGTCAGAATCGCGCACGCGGCCACGAACACGCCGGTGGCGCGGGGGAGGGATTTCATCGCTTTGGGGGAGGGAGTCGCGAGAACTATCAGCTGTTGACAGTAATGCGCAAATACCGAAAGCGGGGATGCGGTTTTGAGAAGCACGCATGGATTTGCTTTGTTGAATCTGCTGCGCATATTGCAGGAATGGTTAATCGCCGCCGCGCTTTGCTCGTTGTGGCCGCTCTCGTTGGAGCGGCCTGGATCAATGCGGCGCAGGAGCGTCGTTCTTGTGGGGCTTGTTCTCCGACCGTTGCCGCGCTCGATGCCATGACGAGCGAGTGGAAAATCCCGGCGCATTGAAGCCAGGGTTAGCGCCGGATTCCAGCGTGTCACGGAAGCGTGACTTTCCCAAAATTGCGGCTCGAAAATTGCTACGGAATCCTCCCGACATGCGCTGCTTTGCATTGCTGGCGATCTGGCTCGGCCTGAGTGTCACGGCCCTCGCGGAATCCGAGAAAGCCTACGTGCAGGCATGGGCGACAGCCCATCAAGGCCGGGCCAATGTCCGGCTGCCCGATGGCACGCGTTGCGCGGTGGTGACCTCCACGCATGCGGTGGAGTTTGCCTTCGGGAGGAAGTGGCAGGAGGCCGTGGGGCGGGCGCTCTATGAGGCCTCCCAACTGAACAAGCATCCCGGCATCGTGCTGATCATGGAAGACTCGGGCGACGCGGTTTACCGGCAGCGGCTCGATACGACGATCACGGTCTTCAATCTGCCGATCGACGTCTGGGAAGTCGGTGCCGGGGCCGAGAAGGACGCCGGAGCGGAAAAGTAACGACATGCGCCCGGGGCGTCCCAAGCGCGAACCTTTGCCTGTCTATTCGTTGATCGCTTTCAATCGCTCCTGCGCTTTCAGATGCGCGGCGCCTTCTTCGAGAATCTCATTCAGCCGCTCGAAGTTGATGGGCTTCGTGAGATGGTGGCGGAAGCCGGCGAGCCTGCTCCGGGCCTGATCCTCCGGGGAGCCGACGCCGCTCATGGCGATGGCATAGACGGGCTTGGTGAAGTGGAGGCTCTGCAGGAAGTCCCAGCCCAAACCATCAGTAAGTCCGATGTCCGATAATAAAATATCGAAATCGTTTTTCCTCATCTCCTGCGTGGCTTCGCTCAAACTCCCGGCCGTGAACGCGGTATGTCCGAGTTTTTCCACATGCATGCGGAGGACGGTCCGCGTGTCTGCCTGGTCTTCGAGAATAAAAATGCGGAGGGCACGCCGGGACTTCATTAATCCATGATCGTAACCCTGCGGGAACGCGGCTGTCAGGGATGAGAAGGTTGTTCGAAAAATGTGCGGCAGTTATTTGTGGTCCTGATGTTGGGGGGTGCGATGATCCGGCCCGATGAATCCTCTGACGGGAAGAGCTCCCGCGGGACCAGCCGGAGGACGACCGTTCGCATGATCTAGGTCTCGGCCAGCGAGAGCTGATCCTCCATGAAACAACTTGCCATGGGGCGGAACGGGATGCCCAAAACGGTATCTCCGATCAACCGGGCAGCGGCGGGAAAGCCGACCAGGCCGGTGTTGATGGTTAGGTGATAGTGATGGGGATCACGGGCGTCCGATTTGAAGTGGCGCCGGACGTAGCGGTTTCGGGCGCGGTCCTCCTTGCGCACGAACTCGGCCGCCTCCTCGGGCCACATGTGATAGTAGCGCTTCACATGCTCGACCCGGAATCGGAATGGGGCGACGAGCCTCACATGGATGACGTGCTTGAGCTCGGAGGTGACGAGGTGGGCACCCCGGCCGACGAGGATCACATTGCCTGCCCGTGCGAGGCGGAGGATGGTGTGATTCGTGTGCTGAACGAGGGCCCAGGTGGACGGCCGGAGGCCGAGCAATTCCTCGACGATCTCATCCGCCCGGCGTTTTGAGTCCTCCGGCATGCTGTTCTCCAGCGCGCCCGGAAGCCGATGATCCTTGAGCACTCGTTTGACAAGATCCCGGTCGAAGACCGCCCAAGGGTAGCGTTCATCGCCACCTTGTTTGGACTCGAGGTATTCCATCAACAATCGGCCGACGGTGATTGCGCCTGCGCCGGTCTCTCTCGAGATGGTGACCGCTCGCAAGGGCGGAGCGTCGTGTTCCTGCTGCGGACTGAGCGCATGAGCCAGGAGATATGTCCGGCACTGCTCGAAAAGTAAGGGTTTCATGGGGAACCTCCTATCTTGAGTGAATATAAACCAGGAGCCACAGAAGTTCCACCCATGGGGCGATGAGGATAAGCGTGAGGACGATGGATCGTGACTCGTCCCCGGGGCCGATCGCTCCCGCCCGCTGCGCGGCCGGGTTCACGAAGGCCATGGTATTTGAGGTATTCATTTTTTGTTTCTCCTTGGGGATACTATGCGGCAGGCCTCCTCGAGTGGCTCTCCGCGGATTGCCCAGGTCTACTCATCTCTTGGTTCCTGCCGCCGCAGCCAGATGAGGGGGCAATCATCGTGTGGGGGAGTTTCCAAGGTTCCAGGAGAGAGAGCTCGGGGGCGTGTCGGGACGGAAGGTATCGGCACCGCGCCGCCGGATTTTCAAGCGGCCAGTCCCAGCCGGGCGCGCGAGGTGGCCTTCCGACTTCTGAGGTGGAGGTGATGTTCCTCGTGGGTCATTTCGCTTTCCCGGCAGAGCTCGCGGATCTTCTGTTTGAGCTCCGTCACGTCGATCGGCTTGATGAGGTAGTCCACCGCGATGGCCGAGATCGACTCGTCGCGATAGAGGACGCCGATTTCGTTGGTGACGACGAGAATGGGGAATGCCAGCTCGCATTCGCCGAGGATCTTGAGGAGTCCGGCTCCCTGGCCGTTGAAGTCGAGGTCGATGATCGCGAGGGCAATGTCACCCGTCCCCTCGCTCAACCTCTCGCAGGCTTCCCAGAGCGTCTGTGCGCGGCGCAGGCCATGGGCGGTGCCGAGTACGGCGTCCATGGACACTTGCTCGAATTGAGGATCGGTCGTGGCGACGAAGATGATGGGAGGTTGCATGGCGGTGGTTTGATCTGGAGGCAGGATAGCCCTCCGCCCGGCACGCCCGCTCACCGCCCGTTGCCGGAGAATGCCCGTATATTGACGGGGGGCAGGCACCGCCGGCTGAATACGGTCAGGATTGGCCAAGATGTGTGTAGAGGCATCGGGTAGGCGGAGCGACGATGCCGCCATGAAGACGTTCCCCGTGCTGGCTGCCGACGAAGCGGCTGCGTTGATCAATAACCAGAGCCTCGTGGGTTTCAGCGGATTCACGCCCGCGGGCGCCGCCAAGGCCATTCCGGCCGCCTTCGCGAAGAGAGCCAGGCGGCTGCACGACGCGGGGCTGCAGATGCAGATCGGCGTGATGACGGGCGCCTCCACCGGCCCGTCTCTCGATGGTGCGCTGGCCGAGGCGGATGCGGTGTCGTTCCGCACCCCGTATCAATCGGATCCCGGGCTGAGGAGGCAGATCAACAATGGGCACACCAGGTTCTTCGACATGCATCTGTCGACGGTGGCTCCGGCGCTCCGGCACGGATTCTTCGGGCGGATGCAGTGGGCGGTAATCGAGGCGAGTGACGTCACGGCTGATGGGGAAATCGTCCCGACGTCCTCGGTCGGCAACTCGGCTACGTTCTGCCGCGAGGCCGATCGGATATTGATCGAGCTCAATGAACGCCATCCGCAGGCGCTGCGTGGATTTCACGATATTTACGAGCCGGCCGATCAGCCGAACCGGCGGGAAATCCCGCTCTACTCCGCCAGGGATCGGATCGGAGTGCCCGCGATCAAGGTGGATCCGCGAAAGATATTTGGAATCGTCAAAACGAATCTCGACGACGAGACCCGGAAATTCAAAGCGCCCACGGACGTCACCTGGGCCATCGGAGAAAACGTAGCCGATTTCCTCGCGGCGGAATTTGCGGCCGGGCGCATCCCGAAACCCTTCCTGCCCATCCAATCCGGGGTCGGGAATATCGCGAATGCCGTGCTGCTATCCATGCGCATGCGCATGGACATCCCGACCTTCGAGATGTTCACCGAAGTCATCCAGGATGCCGCGATCGACCTCCTGCGGGCGGGAAAGATCTCATTCGCGAGCGGCACCAGCCTCTCGGTGAGTCCGGAGGTGCTCAAGCTGGTCTACGAGAATCTTGGCTTTTTCCGGGATCGGCTCGTTTTGCGGCCGCAGGAGATCAGCAACCATCCGGAGTTGATTCGCCGGCTCGGAGTGATCGCCATCAACACGGCGCTGGAGGTCGATCTCTTCGGCAATGTGAACAGCACCCATGTGATGGGACGGGACATGATGAACGGCATCGGCGGCTCGGCGGACTTCGCGCGGAATGCCTACCTGTCGATCTTCACCTGCCCATCGATCGCGAAGGACGAGCGCATCAGCACCATTGTCCCCATGGCGAGCCACGTGGACCATAGCGAGCATACGGTCCAGGTTCTCATCACCGAGCAGGGAATCGCGGATTTGCGAGGGAAGGATCCGCAGGAGCGGGCGCGGCTGGTCATCGAAAACTGCGCCCACCCGTCCTACCGCGACGAATTGCGCGGTTATCTCGAGACCGCGCGCCGCGGGCATACCCCGCAGTCGCTGACGAATGCCTTTGCGATGCATGCCCAGTACCTGCGCTCCGGAGATATGCGTGGAGTGAGCTGGTACGTGGATCGCTGGGCTTGAAGGATGTGCGTCTGGCCCTGATCGAGGAGCGATTGGCCCCTCGGGAGCCGGCCGGCCGGATTTTTCATCTCGCAAGGATCGATGCGTGGCGGCTGGCCTTAGTGTCGAGCGAGCTGCTCGCGATAGTCGGAAGGCGACTCGCCCGCAAGGCGCTTGAAGACGCGGTTGAAGTGGGTGAGGGAGCCGAAGCCCACCTCATAGGCCACCTCGCTGATGCGCTTGTGGGGATCCAGAAGCAAAGCTTTCGCGCGCTCGATCCGCACCCGCCCGAGGTAGTCGGTGAAGGTCAATCCGGTCGCCTTCTTGAACATCTTGCAGAAATAAAAAGTGCTCACATGGAGCGCCTTTGAAATTTCCTCGAGGCTGATTTCGTCCCCCTGATGCTCGGCGACGTAGGCTTTTGCGCGCCGGGTGAAGGGCGATTCCTCGGTGGACTGCTGGATGACGAGCTGGTTGCCCAGCACGCTCAGATGGGTGGCAAAGATCTCGAGGAGCCGGATGACGCCCGCATATTGCTTCGGCGTCAAAACTTTGCTGTGAAAGTAGGCGTCCTCGAGCCGGCGCAAATCCACCGTGGCGCCCATTTCCAGGAGCTGGCTCGCGATCTTTTCGAATTTTGCGGCCGTTGGTTTGCGGAGCGCAACCTGTCCGGTTTGCAGGAACCCGATGAGATCGTGTCCGACCCGGATCGGGACGGCGGTATCGCAGAGTCCGGCAAAGCACGTGGCCGAGACCGCGCTGGTCGCCTTCGGATCTCCGATTTTTTCCTGCGTCGCCAGGCATGCGGCGCAGCCTTTGTTCGATTCCGCGAGCATCGCGCAGAATGGATTCTCGTGATGACGCCCGACCTGGACCAGCGACCAGGTCTTGGGTGGCCGGAGGGTCAAGGGCAGCTCAGTGGCGAGGCCGAATGCACGCTCGTAATCGCGGTAAATCTGCGAGCGATTCAGCTGAACGACAATATCCTGGTCGGAGGCGACCATGGGAGTAATCTTACTACTTTGGATCGCATATCTCAATGTGGAATATCGGGGTTTTCCCCGATATGGCATCACCCGTCCGGCTCGCGGGGAATCGCGGCGGCGATCGGCTTACGCCGGGTCATCGATGAGCAGGACCGGACACCGGGCGTGGCGGAGCACGTATTCCGCGGTCGGCCCCATCAGAAGGCTCCGGCTGTCGGAGTGTCCGTGCCGGGCCATCACGATGACATCCGCGCCGCGAGCGTCCGCCTCGTGAACGATACCTCGATGAGGATAGCCCTCATGGATGACGGTCTGGATGAGCCGCCCGCCCACGGTCAGGCCGATCGTGTTGCTCAGTTGTTTGTGGAGGCGTTCCTCAGCCGTGAGGTGAAGCTCCTCCCTCCGCTTTTGCAGTTCGTGCCGCGTCCGGTTTCTTTCGTCGCCATGCAACGGGAGTTCGACATACAGCACCAGGAGTTCGCCGTGGAGCTGTTCCGCCAGCCGATGGGCGTAGCTCATGGCGCGGGAGGACGGGGCGGAGAAGTCGGTCGGTACCAGGATGCGCCGGAGATTGGTCCCTGCGGCCGGAAGGTCGACCGGCCGGTCCACGAACAGATCGTGGGTGCGGTGCCCCGCCGGAGCAACGGCCTCTCGCGACCGGTCGCGACGCTCGAGTTTTTCCTGGTTGAAGAAGAGGCGAAGCGGCCGCTCCACCGTTGTTTCGAAGGTATCTCTCATGAGGTTATATTCCGGGAATTTTGCGAGGCTGGCTGGCCCGCTTTTGTCGAAGCCAGACCACGGGTTGACCGCAGGTTTTCTTCGCGCCCCTGGGCGCACCGGTCCGGGAGAGCGAGCACCGGGCAAATGGCACGACGGAGGATATTCTCCGCCTTGCTGCCCTGAAGCAGGCGCCGGATGCCGTGGTTGGCATGGGTGGAGACGAGGATGAGATCCACGGGGCGTTCATTGCAGATCGCGTTGATTTCATCGCCGAGCAGCCCGGCCACCACGATGGATTCCGCCGTCTGGATTTTCGAATTTCCGAAGAATTCCGCTTTCAGGCAGGCGAGTCTCGATTCCGCGACCTGCCGGAGTGCCTCGTTCCATTCCGCATATTGCCCTGGGGTCGTATGTGCCGGGGCGTAGTCCTGGTGTTCGCACACGTGAAGGAGGATGAGGTGGCCATCGACCTGGTGTGCGAACGCCGCCGCCGTCAGCAGCAGATTTCGCGAACGCTCTTCGAGATCGAGCGGCACGAGGATCGTACGGATTTTTCGAGCTTCCGAGAGGCTGCTGATCCAGGAAACCCACCGCGAAATATCGGCTCCCGAGGGTTGCGCGGAGCCGGGAGAGGATGTTCTGGCGAGGGGAGGCGTCGACCGTCTCTTCGAGGAACGCCTTCCGATGTGCTTCCGTTTGGGATCGAGTTTGGTGGTCATGGCTTTCAGGTGGGGGTGAGCTCGCGGCAGTGAACGAAGGGCGGAGTGCGCTCCATGGTTACGGGCTCGGCTTTGGCAGGCCTGTCGGCAGGGGCGGGGTGAATCACCTTGGAAAATTTGAATCCCGACTCCGGGATCGTGCAGTCGAGGCGTTCGACCATGGTCTCGATCACCACCATGCCGGGCTTTCCGGAGAAGTTGGTGAGGAAGAACGCGTGCGATTTGTCCTTCGCCGCCCGCCATGCGCGCTTGATGGAGCGCGTGTCTTCCAGGATGCGGGCATGGCCCACGAGATTCAGGACCAGCGTCAGATTCCGGTTCGAGAACATCCAGTTCACGCTGGGATTCCGGCGGATATGCCGGACTTTTTGGCTGTTCGGCGCTGTGAGAGTGACGATCCGGGGGAAATCGTCGCACGAGAGCGTCGACATCCACCGGACATGTGGAAATCCGGACTCGTCGATGGTGGCCAGCGCGCCGATATGATGGCCGTCGACGATCTGTCGAGCCATGCCGACAATATCGTCGCTGTCTTCGAGGCTGAAGGTTTCGCCATCGGGCGAAGCGGGGGAGATATTCGGAAAAATGGTCGCGTCCATGGGGTGTGTCGTTACCCCAAAAGTAGAGCTGCCCCCTCCGAGGAGATACACGTCCCTTGTTCGAAGCTACACGTGAATTGTCCGAGTCGGCGGGGGGCGGATCAGATTTCAAGCGAGCCGGTGTTCGATGTGAACACCTTCCCCCGAGGAGCGGAATGCGATCGTTTCAACGGCCCTGTGCGGCGAATGAAAATTCGAACCGCAGGGCCGATATCATCGGTGACGGGAACGTCTGAAGCCGCCGGAAGTCTCTGACTTCCGAAGTGGCTGCCTCGCATAGATTCGAACTATGACAAACAGATCCAGAATCTGCAGTGCTACCATTACACCACGAGGCAATGAAGGTCTTCGCGTGGAGCGAAGGGACAGGGAATATCGGGAAGTGGCGGAGGAAACTCAACCTCTTTTCGCATTTTTTACGCGAGGAGGCTGAGATTTTTCCGGACGAGCGCGGCGCCGACGGTGCTAGAGCGTGCGTTTGTAGTTCTCCACCACGTTTCCGGCGTACGGTTTCGTCGCCGCGAGCAGGCGGTCCTTGTCGCTGTCGGGGAGGCCGTGGAAGTCGACGAGCACCTTTACGTTGCTATCGAGCTGGTCCACGGTCTCGCAGCCGCTGATCAGGACGGAGATGGGGAGCGAGTAGACGTAGCGGTGCATGTCGGCGGGTGTGATGCCGGTCTGATGCTCCACGTCGGGGATGCCCATCTCGGCGATGCGGCGGGGCGTGGTGTCGATCAGTTTGCCCATCATGCTTCCGCCGGCCATGGTCTTCATCGCGAGCGCGCCGTAGCCGCGGCTTTTCAACTCGGGGAGGACGTCCAATTGGAAGGACGCGAAATGCGGATCGCACAGGTTCTGCGGCATCTGGACGGTGTCGAGCTCGACGCCGCGATCTTTCAAGACCTGAAGGAAGTGCAGGTGTGTGGCGGGGTTCACATGGCCGGTGAAGCCGATGTAGCGGGTCTTGCCCTCCTCCTTGGCCTTGATGAATTCATCCAGGACGCCGTTGGCGATGCGGCTGTCCACATCGCCCGGGGTGTTCAGGGCGTGCATCTGCCAGAGGTCGAGGTGATCGGTCTTCATGGCCGCGAGCGAGGCTTCCAGCGCGCTACGCGCGCCAGCGGCGTCCTTCGCGTCGGACTTGGTCATCAGGAAAATGTGGTCGCGATACTTCGGCGTCAGGAACCGGCCGTAGTATTCCTCTGCACGCCCGGCCTGATAGGTGCGGGCGTTGTCGAAGAAGCGCACCCCATGCTCGATCGCCCGATCCACGAGCGCCTGGGCGACCGCGGGGTCGTCCGTCTTCCCGACATGGAAGCCGCCGAGGCCGAAGGCGGTGGTCTTCGTACCGTCGCGGAGCAGGGTTCGTTGCGGAAGGACCGGGCCAAGCTTGTCGCTTTCGGCCGCGGAGAGGGACCAGTTGGGGAGAAGCCCGAGAGCAACGGCTCCCGACGCCTTGCGAAAAAAATCACGGCGCGTGTGCATGGTCGCCTTTAACCCAGGAACGGCGGTTAAGATAGGATTTTCTGGCCCGAATGGATGGCAGATAAAGACTCGGAAAGCGTTTTTGCACTCCTCCGCCCGTATGATAGAGGAGGGGGATGTGCCGTCTGGTTCGCTTTGGTTTCCCCATCCTGGCCCTCTCCGGGCTGCTGTCTTTCACCGGTTGCTCCAGCATGGGCGGCGGAACGCCTAACGGTCAGGCGCAGGTGACGATCAAGGGCGTGCTCGAGCCGCAGATCGAGTCGAAGGTGGAGGATGTCTTCTTCCGGCATGGCTTCGATTTCAAGGGGGCGGCGGATGACCATATGGTCTTCGAGCGCCCGGGTGGCACGATGAACGACGTGCTCTACGGCAACTGGCAGGACAAGGGCGACACGACCACCCGAGTGACGGTCTATATCATTCCGAAAGGCGACATGACCTATGCACTGCGGGCGCGCTCGATCGCGGTGCGCCATACCTTTGGGGCGGATTCCGATACCGAGCTCTTCGACGTCCAGGGAGCTCGGTACAAGGCGATCCTGGACAAGGTCGCGAAGGAACTGAAACAGGAATATCCGACCACGCCGGCGCGATGATCGGCCCGTCGCCTACTCGTAGGTGAGTCCGAAGCCGTAGGGAAAGAGCGGATCGTAGGCGGCGTCGCCGACATTGATCGGGATCTGCGCCATCGAGCGCGGCCAGCTGCACGGCAGCTTTCCGGTCGGCTTGCAGTCGCCGAAAAGCACATCCGACACGCCGCCTCCCTCCGAGCCCGGGAGCCAGGCGGCAAGCACGCCGTCGCACTGGGCCAGCAATGGATCGATGAGAATCGGCCGGCCGGAGAAAAGCACGGCCGCGACCGGGGCTCCGGACTTCCGGGCATTCGCGATGGATGCCAGGTCGGCAGCGTCGAGGCTGAGGTCCTGCCGGTCGCCCTTGAACTCCGCGTAGGGTTCCTCGCCCACGGCGGCGATGACCACGTCGCAGCCTTCGAGGCCGGTGCCGTCCGCGGAGTAGACGACCTGGGTCTGGGGCGATACGGCGGCCTTCACCGCCGCGAGGATCGTCGTGCCGCCCTGGAGCTTCATGCCGTTGAAGTTCTGCCAATCGATCGTCCATCCGCCACACTGCACGTTCAGGTTGTCCGCGCCCTTTCCGGTGAGGCCGATGCGCTTTGCGGTCTTGGAGAGGGGAAGGAGATGATTGCGGTTTTGGAGGAGCACGAGGGATTTGCGGGCGCACTCGCGGGCGACGGCACGGTGTTCCGGGCTGCCGATCGCGGCAAAAAGCTCCGGAGAGCCTTTGCGAGCGTCGAAGAGGCCGAGCTCGAACTTCACGCGCAGGATGCGGCGCACCGCGTCGTCGATGCGCGAGAGGGGGACGCGGCCTTCATCGACGAGTTGCTTCAGGTCCACCAGGAAGTCGAAATAGGTGTTGTGACGCGTGCCGGGTGGATCGCCGGGCCTCGCATCCGGTTTGTCGTTGGGGATCATCACCATGTCGACGCCGGCATTGATCGACTGCTCGATGCAGCTTTTGTAATCGGGCGAGATCTGATCGATCGCCGCCCAGTCGGAGACGACGAAGCCCTGGAAGCCAAGCTCACCCTTGAGCACGCCGGTGATGAGGTCGTGCTGGGCATGCATCTTCATCCCGTTCCAACTGCTGTAGGAGACCATCACCGATTTCGTTCCGGCCTTGATCGCCGCGATATAGCCGGGGAGATGAATCTTGCGCAGGGTCGCGAGATCGACCTCGGTGTTGCCCTGGTCCTTCCCGCCGGTCGTGCCGCCGTCGCCGAGGAAATGTTTCGTGCAGGAAAGAATGGAGGCCGGCGCCGCGAGATTCGCGCCCTGCAGGCCGCGGACGACGGCCGCGCCCATGGTGGCGACCAACTCGGGATTCTCGCCGAAGCTCTCGTAGCTGCGGCCCCAGCGTTCGTCGCGCGAGACGGCGACGCAGGGGGCGAAGGTCCAGTCGATGCCCGTACCCGCGACCTCCTCGGCGGTGATGCGGGCGGCCCTCTCCACGAGCGCGGGATCGCGGGTCGCGCCGAGCCCGACATTGTGCGGGAAGATCGTCGCGGAATCGACGTTGTTGTGCCCGTGCACGGCGTCGATGCCGTAGATGAGCGGGATCTGCAGGCGGGTCGTGAGGGCCGTCGTGTCAAATCGCGCGACCATTTCCTTCCACGCCTGCGCCGAACTGCCGTCGGGAGGGTTCGAGCCACCGCCGCTCAGAACGGATCCGAGAAAATAGGTGGCGATGTCGCTCTCATGGCCGAGCAGGGCGCCGCTGTCGACTTGCGTCATCTGGCCGATTTTCTCGTCCAGCGTCATTTTCTCGAGGAGCGCTCCGGCATTCTCGTCCGGCGTGGGCGGTTTCTTCGCGCAGGCGGCCATCGCCACAGTAAGGACCACCGAGACGAGGGCTGGCGAGAATTTCATAGATGGGAGACGCTAGCGCAGTTCTTCGGGCAGGTGCGGCTGGAGATTCTTGATCCGTTGGGCGGAATTGCGGTGGCAGATCAGCACGGCGTCGGCCGTCTCGACGACCACCAGGTCGCTTACGCCGCAGAGCGCGATCGTCCGGGAGTTCGCGACGACGATATTGTTGTGGGAGTCGAGCATGGCACTCGAACCTTTGAGCGTGTTCCCGGATTCATCCTGGCCAAGGTGCGCGGGCAGGGCGGTCCAGGCACCCACGTCGTCCCAATCGAATTCGGCCTCGACCGCCACGACAGCTCCAGCCTGTTCCATGATCGCGTAGTCGACGGAGATCTTCGGGAGGTGCTCGAACTTTTCCGCCAGATAGAGAGCGGGATCTCCGCCCGGGAAGCCGGTGATGAACGCGGCCAGGGGCGGCAGGAGGCGCTCGCACTCGGCCAGGAAGGTCTCAGCGCGCCAGACGAACATGCCGGCGTTCCAGCCGTATTCACCGCTGGCGACATATTCCTCGGCCGTATCGGCGTCCGGTTTCTCCACGAATCTCTCGATCTCGTAGACCTTGCTGCCTTCCGGGGCCGCGGGCAGCGGGGCGCCATGCTTGAGGTAGCCGTAGCCGGTGGCGGCGAATTTCGGCGGAATCGAAAAGGTCAGCAGAGCCGGGGAATCGGAGACAACCGTCGCCGCGTCGCGGAGCTGGCGCTCGAAGGTGTCGGCGTCGTGGATCATGGAATCCGCGGGCAGCAGTGCGACCACGGCGGATGGGTCCTTCGCCCGGGCAAAGCCGGTGGCGAGGGCCGCGGCGGGGGCGGTATCCCGTTTGGCGGGCTCGGCAAGGAACTGGGCGGCATCGAGGCAGGGCACCGCTTCGCGGCAGGCGTCGAGCTGGTCGCGGTTGGTGAGGACGAAGACTCTCTCCGCAGGGACGACCTTCAGGGCGCGCAGCACGGCCTCCTCCAGGAGGGTGCGTTCGCCGAGAAGGCGCAGGAGGTGCTTCGGCGTGCGGATGCGGCTCATCGGCCAGAAGCGCTCGCCCGTGCCTCCGGCCATGATGAAGATGAAGAGATGTTCCATGGATTTTCCTCAGCCGAGGGCGTCGTGGGCGGCCTGGACGGCGACGAGGCGCTCCTCCCAATCCCGCTGGCGCTGGCGATGCTCCTCGACCACGGCGGCGGGGGCATTCTGGACGAAGGTCTCGCTGGAGAGCTTGGCCTTCACCTTCTCGATCTCCTTGCGCACCTTGTCGGCCTCGCCGCTCAGCCGTGACTTCTCGGCGGCGACATCGACGATGCCCTCAAGGGGGAGGTAGATCTCGCCGATCGGCGTGACACACACGGCCGCTCCCATGGGCGCGGTCTCACAGACCTCGAGCGGATCGGCATTGAGCAGTATTTTCAGAACAGGCAGCTCATTCTTCACCCAATCCGCCGAAGGCCGGATGGCCCAGGCGAACTTGCGGTTCGACGGGAGATTGTAAGTGGAGCGCAGGTTGCGGGCGGTCGAGATGGCGGCGTGGAAGGTGTCGGCGGCAGGCTCGATGGCGGCGCCGGACGTCTGCGGCCAGGCGGCGAACTGGATCGTCGTCGCGCCAAAGCCGAGGCCGTTCCACAGCTCCTCCGTCATGAACGGCGCGTAGGGATGCAGCAGGCGCAGGACCCGGTTCAGCGTGAAGTCGATCGCGGCGAGAGTGCCCGCCTTGCGCGCGGAGTCTTCGCCGTAGAAATCCGCCTTCGCGGTCTCGATGAACTTGTCGCAGAACTCGCCCCAGACGAAGTCGTAGAGCGCCTGGGCCACGTCGTTGAAGCGGTAGGCGGCGTAGCCTTCCTCGATGCGTACGATCGTGGCGTCGAGCTTCGTGAGGAGGTCCTTCGCGAAGATGGAGAGCTCGTGCTGTGCCGGGTCGGCGGCGGGGTCGATCGGACCCTGCATGGTGCGGAAACGGCAGGCGTTCCACAGCTTGTTGCAGAAGTTGCGGCCCTCGACGATCTGCTGCTCGTCGAACTTGATGTCCTGCCCCTGCGGCGCAATGCGCATGAGGCCGAAGCGGAGGCCGTCCGCGCCATATTTCGCGATGATCTCGAGCGGGTCGGGGGAGTTGCCCAGCGACTTCGACATCTTGCGGCCGCCTTTATCGCGGATGATGCCCGTGAAGAATACGTCGCGGAACGGGATCTCACCCATGTACTCCAGCCCGGCCATGATCATGCGCGCGACCCAGAAGAAGATGATGTCCGGCCCGGTGACGAGCACGCTGGTCGGGTAGAATTTCGCCCGTGCGGCATCGTCCATCGTCTCGTGCGCCCAGAGCCACGAGGAGAACCAGGTGTCGAGGACGTCGGGATCCTGCTTCCAGTCGGCGCCAGGGGATTCCACCTGGCAGAGGACTTCCTCGCCACGGTACCAGACTGGCACGCGATGTCCCCACCAGAGCTGGCGCGAGATGCACCAGTCCTGAATGTTCTCGAGCCAGTGGTCGTAGACCTTTTCCCAGCGGTCGGGGAAGAAACGGATGAGATGGTCGCGTACCGCGGCGCGGGACTCGGCGACCTTTGGATACTTGAGGAACCACTGCTCGCTCAGGCGCGGCTCGATCGGCACGTCGGCCCGCTCGCTGAAGCCAACGTTGTTTTCATACGGCTCTTCCTTCACGAGGAGGCCGAGTTCACGGAGCTTTTCCACGGCCTCCACCCTGGCCTCGAAGCGATCGAGACCGACGAAGTCCGCGCCGGCCTGCTCGTTGAGGGTGCCGTTCGGGTTGAGCACGTCGATGATCGGCAGGTTGTGCCGCAGGCCGATCTCGTAGTCGACCTTGTCGTGCGCGGGCGTCACCTTCAGAACGCCGGTGCCGAACTCGAAATCCACCGAGTCGTCGCCGACGATCGGGATCTCCGCCTGGATGTCGATGGGGAGGGGACGCCGCACTTTTTTCCCGATGAGGTGGGTGTAGCGCGGGTCCTTCGGATTCACGGCCACGGCGGTGTCGCCCATGATCGTCTCCGGGCGGGTGGTCGCGATCTCGAGGAACGTCCCCGGCTCGTCGACCACCTCGACCTTGAAGTGATACATGTATCCCTTCTGTTTCTTCGGGATCACTTCCTCGTCGCTCAGGGCAGTAAGGGAGACCGGGCACCAGTTCACCATGCGCTTGCCGCGATAGATCAGCCCCTTGTCATAGAGGTCGACGAAGACCTCCTGCACCTTGCGGGCGTAGGCCTCGTCCATGGTGAAGCGTTCGCGATCCCAGTCGCACGAGCAGCCGAGCTTCTTGAGCTGGTTGATGATGATGCCGCCGTATTTCTCCTTCCACTCCCAGATGCGCGCGACGAGCGCCTCGCGGCCGAGGTCGTCGCGATGTTTCATCACGCCTTCCTTGCGGAGCATCTTTTCCACGACGTTCTGCGTCGCGATGCCGGCATGGTCCGTGCCGGGCAGCCAGAGCACCTCGTGCCCGGTCATACGGGCGCGGCGGGCGAGGATGTCCTGGATCGTGTTGTTGAGGACGTGCCCGAGGGTCAGCACGCCGGTGACGTTCGGCGGCGGGATGACGATGGAAAAAGCGGGCTTCTCGGAAGCGGGATCGGCGGCGAAGCAGCCGTCCGCCAGCCAGCGGGCATACCATTTCTCTTCGACCGCCTGCGGCTCGTAACTCTTGGAAATCTCGACCATTGGAAAAACGGACACTCTGGCCAAGCACTCCGCGCCGTGCAAGTCCGGCGGCGAATCAGTGAGATTCGCGGGGCTGGATCGGGATTACGCTCCCTCAGGCTTTACGCGTGTCCCCGCTTCCTGCAGAGCGCAGACAAGGGCGAGCGCATCGTCGTTTCGCTGCATCCGTTCCGCCGGAGTCAGGCGCAAATTCTCGTCGAGGAGCGACAGGTCGATGCCGTAGGCCTCGGCGCGCTGGCAGGCCGTCATGCCGTCGTCCGTGCGCCAGAATCGCATCAATTCCTCGGGCATCGTTTCGCTGGCATCCACGGTGTGCAGGATAGCTCTGGCCGGCTCCTTCTGTCGAGACGGCAGGAAAATCCCTTGCACCGCCCGCCCGGCGTTTCCACCTTGTCCGCCTTCCATGCGCGCAATTGTCATTCTTCTTCTCGCTCTGCTTCCCGGTGCCTCCGGGGCGGCGACGTGGAATATCGTGATGATGGGCGATCGGAGGTATGTGCCGGTTTCCGATGTAGCGGGGTTTTACAAGATGGCCCAGGACGCCGTGAACGGATCGAGCTTCCGGCTGAGCTCTCCCAACCGGGTGATCGAGGGGAAGGCGGAATCCGGGGATGTGCGCATCAATGGCGTCAAATACGTGACCTGCTTCCCGCTCCGATCCCGCAGCGGGACCGTCTATATCTCGGCGATGGACGTGAGCAAGATCATCGAGCCGGTGATGCGACCCGGAAAAATCAAGGCCGCGATGCCGATCCATACGGTCGTCCTCGATGCCGGGCACGGGGGGCAGGATAGCGGGGCGGTCGGGGCCTACGGCCGGGAAAAGCAGTACACGCTCGATGTCGTGCTGCGGGCCCGCGCTCTCCTGCTGAAGGCCGGCTTTCAGGTCAAGATGACGCGGGCGTCGGATGTCTTTATCCCGCTCGAGGAACGATCCGCCTTCGCAAATAAATTTCCCGACGCACTCTTCATCAGCGTGCATTTCAACAAGAGCAACACCTACGGCGGCAGCGGCATCGAGACCTACGCGCTCGCTCCGCGCGGGGTGCCCTCCATGGACGAGGCGAGCCTGCGCTACAGCGATTTCAAGCTGAATCCCGGCAACGCCCGCGACGCGGAGAACATCGCGCTGGCGACCGCCATTCATTCCTCTCTCTGCCGCCATCTGCCCGTGCCCGATCGCGGGATCAAGCGAGCCCGTTTTGCGGTGATCCGCACGATTCGCATCCCCGGGGTGTTGATCGAGGGCGGTTTCGTGGACAGTGCCTACGATGCACGACTCGTCGCGACGGCGGAGTACCGCCAGCGCATCGCCCAGTCCATCCTCGACGCGGTCAGCGCCTACACGCGCTCCGTCAGCGGAGCCGATGGCCACCCCTCGACGGTGGTGACGGTTCAGCCCACGCCGACGCCGGTGACCTTCGATCTTTCGGATCCTTCCGGGAACGCGACCAAGCTTGACGAGGCCGCTTCCAAGGTCGACCTCGGCGGCGCCCAGCCCTGAGCCTGGTTTGCGGTTTTTCGCTCATCGGAGCGACATCGACGTGAAGATCGCGAAGCTTTCGCGACGTCTTTCGGTTCTCTTGATTTACAGAGTAAAACACGCCCGCGCCCGCTCCCCTCTTTAAGGGATAGCGAAGCGGTGTCCGTGAGCTATCAGTCTTTGCAAGTTTGAATCGGTATCACCCCCCGGGTCCTGTTCCAAACGCTTATCCCCGAAACCTTACCCACTATCCCCGTTACTCATGGTCACTCGAACTGTCCCTATAAATAAACCCTTGTTCAAAATCGGCGCGATTTCCGCAGTCGCCACCTTGCTCGCTTCCTCAGCCGCCTTTTCGGCGACAGGGGTGACCTGGAACGGCTCGACCAGCACGGACTTCGAAGCCGGTACGAACTGGGTCGGAAACACCGCGCCCGTCAGTGATACGACGACAAACTACGCGGTCTTCACCGGCGCTCCCACCGTCAACCAGCCCACGCTCACGGTCGATCGCAGCCTGGGTGGCATCCAGTTCGGCTCCACTGCAGGCTGGGATTTCGGCGGCGCGCAGCAGCTCAACCTCGGCAACGCCCTCACGGGTACGGTGAGCGTCGATGCCAGCGCGTTGACCAGCGGTACGGACACCATTTCCGTCGGTCATGTGAATGTCGGCGGCACCAATGACGGCAATCCCTCGACCTGGCTCGTTGGCACCGGCGGCACTCTGCAGGCGTCCCACCGCGTCACCGATGGCACGATCTTCGTTGGCAACGGCACCTCGAACGGCACGGTCGTCCTCGGCGATGGCGTCACGGCGGGTGAGGACAACGGTTCGTTGAACGTTCGCCTCGTCAGCGGCACCCTCCTTCTTAACAAAGTGAGCTCCGCGGGAGATCACGCGGCCAGCGAGCTGAAGATCTACGGCGGCACGGCGAAAGTCACGGGCACCGGCGGACAGCAGCTTTACCAGGGCGGTATCCTCGAAGTGCGTGCCGGCGGCGTGTTCGATCTCAATGGGCACAGCGAAATCGGAGGCTCGTTGGCGAATTTCGGGGATGGCGATGCGGGAGGAATCGTGGACAACACTTCGGCATCGGCAGCCTCGCTCACTCTTACAGGTGGAAACGGCTGGACCTACAACGGCGTCATTCAAAACTCGGGTGGTGGCGCGCTTGCCCTCATCATCGATAACGCAGCCAATAACAACGCGGTGCGCCTTACTGGCAATAGCACCTACAGCGGTGGTACCACCATTCTGTCCGGTGAACTCCGCGTCAGCGGCGGCGACAACCACAACAATGCACTCGGAACTGGCGCGATCACGATCGGCAACGCCGCGAACACCGGTGCATCGGCCACGCTGAAGTACAATGGTGGCGGTGAGACCACCTTCAACAACGCGATCAACATCGTCGGCAATGGCACGAATACGATCACCGCTGATGACTGGAACCCCACCTTCACGGGCAACGTGACCTTGAGCAACAGTAACCTGACGCTCAGCAGCACGAACCCCAGCGGCAGCACCATTCACATGCAGGGTGCGGTCACGGGCACGGGCAATATCACGATTTCTGCCAATGCGGCGAATTCCTCCTCTCGCATCGAGTTCACCGGAGGAACGGTGAACAATGCCGGCACGATCACGAACAACGGCACGGGCATCGGCGACACGAATATCTCGGCGACCATCGGCTCGAATGTGACCGGAGTCATTCAGAATAGCACCACTTCGAAGCTCGTCCTGAGCGGCTCTGGAAACGCCTTCGGCACCACCACCGTTACGGCCGGCACTCTGGAAGTCAGCAATGGCAGTTCCCTCGGCACTGGTGCGGTGACCGTTGCCAATACTGGTATCCTCACCCTCGGCAGCTTCACCTCGATCAACGACACGGGTGCTCTCCTTGTTGACGCAGGGGCGGTTATCAACCTGAACTTTGGCACGGACACCGAGGTCGTCGGTTCGCTCTTCAGCATCACGGGCAATCAGTTCGTCCCGATTGGCACCTATACCGCCGCCCAGCTCGACAACCTCTACGGTTTCGGCGCCGGCACCTTCGCGGGTACGGGTTCGATTCAGGTCACGGCCGTTCCCGAGCCGACCACCTGGGCGCTCCTCGTCTCGTCGCTCCTCGTGGTCGTCATCGCCACGCGCCGCCGCCGTATGGTGTAAGAGACCAGGCAAATCTGAAAAAGATTGGCAAGGAGCCGGGCGAAAGCCCGGCTCTTTTTCTTTGGTGGCTCCGGCATTTCGCGTTGATTTGCCTGATGATAGTTTTTTTGCGCGAAAGGCTTGTCGCGGAACTCGGATATTCCAATCTGGAGCGGCCTCCAAAAGGCAATCGGAGAAGTGCTCGCTGGAAAATCCGGATCATACCCGCGTTCGCGGTTGAAGATCGATCGAGTGAATTCCTCGAGCAATGGAGGGATATCCATCGATGTCGAGCGTTTCTCGGAAACCGCCAACTCGATGAGCCGTTTCGTGGAAATCGGAGTTGCCGATTTCGTCGGGTGAGAGTCCGGAAAAGGTTTTGGAATTGGCCTCCCGGAGAGCGACGATTTCGGTCGAACGGGCTTGGGAGCGGCTTTTGGCGTGAGCAGGTTTTTGTGGAAGGCGAACTCCTCTTTTGACTCCCGGGGCGGGAGCGCGTAGGCATTGTCGGCTCGCATGAAGATCATAGATCGCTACGTCGGCAAGAACGTGTTTGTTACGATGCTTATAGGCGTCATCGTTCTGAGCGTGGTGCTGGTGCTGGGCAACCTTCTCAAGGAACTCCTCGACCAGATCATCAACAAGAACCTGCCGCTCGACATCGTGCTGGCGTTCATGGCCTTCGTGCTGCCGTTCTCGCTTACGTTCTCGATTCCCTGGGGATTGCTTACCTCGCTGCTGCTCGTCTTTGGCCGCATGTCGGCGGACAACGAGCTGATCGCGCTGCGCTCGAATGGCGTGAGCATCCCGCGCATCTGCGTGCCCATCCTGGTGATCACGATTGGACTGACGGCGGTGTGTTTCTGGATCAATGCGGACATCGCACCCCGCGCCGCGCACCGCATGGCGGACTCGCTCTTCGAGGTGGCGACGAGCAATCCGATCTCGCTCTTCGCGGCGGACGACGTGGTCGATCAATTTCCCGATCGCCGCGTGTATGTTGGGGCGAAGAATGGAGACGAGCTGCTGAATCTCACGATCTTCGAAATCGATCCGGACAAGGGCATTCCGCTCAAGGTTATCTATGCGAAGAGCGGCCGGCTCGTACCTGACCCGGCCAACAAGCGGCTGATGCTGAAATTCTTCGATGCGCGTTTCGAGCAGCGCGACTCCGACGATCCGCGTGACATCTACAAGATCCAGCATGGCATCGTGATGCAGGAGGGGACGTTTCCCATCCCGCTCGACGCCATGTACGAGCAGAACCTGAAGGGCCGCCGTCTCGAGACCTACACGCTTCCAGAGCTCCAGGATTTCATGAAGCAGGGCGCCGGGGGGCAACTGCTGCAGGCGCAGGTGGAGTACAATCGCCGCTTTTCCGCCTCGCTGGCCTGTCTCGCCTTCGCGCTGGTCGCGGTGCCGCTGGGCATTACGACCCATCGCAAAGAAACCTCCGCCGGCTTCGCGCTGAGTCTCGCGATCGCCTTCTTCTATTACTTCTTCATCATCATCGCGAATACCATGCGCGACAACCCGGCCGCGCATCCGATCGTGCTGATCTGGCTGCCGAACGTGATCTTCATCGCGCTGGGCTCCGTGCTGTTCTACAGGTTGACGCGGCGATAGGGCTCGCGCCGGATATGGGAATCGACGCCCGTCTTTGAGCCGGTTGAGAGTTGAGAGATTTTAGTTGAGAGTTGGCGAGGGCCTGCCGAGGCAGGCCCAAACCATTGAAGGCCGCCGCGGCGCAAGTGAGTGGCTATCCCGGACGCCTCGAGTCTGGTTTTTGCGGTCGCGAGATGGTTTGGGAAAAGTCGGCTCGGCGGGAGCCTCGCCCTTGTATCTCGAAAATGAGGTAGATTTGGGGCGTTGAGAGCAAAAACGCCCTCAGCCAACCAAAAAGCAAAGGGACTGTTGCAACAGTCCCTT
>Ga0310811_10000919_pt1 | contig 37820 bp, 30 predicted proteins | sample YCmetagenome_FD_207642 | JGI IMG/M metagenome (GOLD analysis project Ga0310811, IMG submission 207642) | Soil microbial communities from experimental microcosm in Duke University, North Carolina, United States - YC | ecosystem: Engineered > Artificial ecosystem > Soil microcosm > Unclassified ... | reverse complement strand
AAAACGGTGCGTGAGACTGATCTTTACCAGAATATTTACGCACCCGAGATGCAAATCAGTCAAGATAGAATAAAGGCATAAGAGGCACCCACCACACCGCCGATGGCGCCGTGCCCATCGTCGATGTTTGAGCCGTGCGCGAACCGCCCCGCGCAGGGTTTGAGTCAATCTCGGCAGGCACTTGAACGGGTCGATATCGACTGCTTATCGCCTGCGTGAAATCGTGAAATCGAGCGTCGCACCACCGATCACTCACATGTGGCGCTCATCACGAAGAACGAAACGACACCTGGCAAGTCGCCTGGCCCCGTCCTCCGCTCGTGCTCGACCAGAGGACGGGGTCTCGACTTCAGGGCGGCGCTGGTTAAAGGCCGCGGGCGCTGTCATGGCGGCAGCCGCGATCCAGAAGGGCGCGGTGATGCCAAGTGCTTGGGCGAACAGGCCGCCCAGGAGGGAGCCGAGGGCCGCGCCACCGGTTTCCAGGAGGGCGTAGACGCTGCCCACCCGGCCGCGCAGGTGGTCTGGGACGGCCTGTTGTCTGATGGTGGCGACGACTACTCCCCAGACCATGGTGTGAATGCCGAACACGGTCAAGATGGCCGCGGCTGTCCAAGGGGCGGTGGTGAGGGCGAGGGTCAGGTGGGTGGCGACCTCGACGAGGAGTCCGGTGCGGAGCAAGGCGGGGGCGCCGAAGCGGGCCTGGAGGCGGGGGCGAGGAGGGTGCCGAGCAGGCCACCGACCGCGAAGGTGGTAAGCAGCAGGCCGGTGCGACTAACCCATGTCTAAAGCGCTTACTTACTGTAGTCCGCCGGGCGGCGGTAGACGCCGTACCACCAGGTCAGTGCCAGCTCGCGGGCGAACGCGGCGTCGCTACCAGGATCCCCGGCAGTGACGTGGTCGACGAGGGCCCGTTCGCCGCCCATGACGATCATCCGGGTAGCGCTCACCGGGTCGAGGTCGGCGCGGGTGCGGCCCGCGTCCTGCTCGGCGCGGAGCACCGCAATCGTCCAGTCCGTGAACTGGTTGAGTTCCGCACTCAAGAAGTCACGTACGGTCGCGTCGTAGGTCGCGACCTCGGCGAGCGCCCGCCGTACGGCGGCGTGTTTCCGATAGACCTTCACCACTTGCAGGAAGGCGTCCGCAAGACGTTCGACGCCGTCCGATGGGTCCCATGCCGAGGTGACGTCGAAGGACGAGGTCATGAGTTCGGTGGCCAGGCGCATGAGCAGGTCGATCTTGTCGCGGAAGTGGCTGTAGAAGGTCGAGCGGGCGACGCCGGCCTCGGTGGAGATTTGTTGCACGCCGAGCTCGGTGAAGTTCGCGCCGTTGATCAGGAGACGCTGCGTCGCGGCCAGGATTTCTGCCTCGGCCGAGGTGGGTCGGCCGACATTCGCGGTGCGTCGTCGGGTGATCGAAGGCATGTCCGGATCCTAGGGTCGTCGCTTTGCGGCGAACGTCACACTACACCTCGACCGGACATCGTGTAGCGTAATTTCCGGACGCGATGTCCGGTCATGGCGACTGGAAAGGCGTGTAGGCCCGGTCGCCTGCCGGTAGACCGGACGCATATGAAGGAGTAGCTGGTGAAATATCGTCTGCTGGGACGTACCGGGGTCTGGGCCTCCGAGATCTCCCTGGGCGCCATGACGTTCGGCGGCAAGGAGCACCCGGTGTACCGCACCCATGGGGCACTTGGGCAGGAGGAAGTGGATCGGCTCGTCGGCACGGCACTCGACGCCGGGATCAACTTCATCGACACCGCCGACGTCTACGCCGACGGCGAGAGCGAGGAGCTGCTCGGCCGGGCGATCGGGCAGCACCGGCGGGACGTGCTGCTCGCCACCAAGCTGATCGCTCCGGTCGGGCCAGGGCCCAACGACCAGGGGCTTTCCCGTCTGCACGTGATGCGGGCCCTGGAGGACAGCCTGCGCCGGCTGAAGACCGATTACATCGACCTCTATCAGATCCACAACTACGACCACGTGACACCGCTCGAGGAGACGCTGAGCGCGCTCGACGACGCGGTACGACAGGGCAAGGTCCGCTACATCGGGTGTTCCAACCTTGCCGCCTGGCAGATCAGCAAGGCGTTGGGCATCTCCGCGCTGCACAATCACGCGAAGTTCGTCGCCAACCAGACGCACTACTCGCTGGTGTCGCGCGACGCCGAGCGTGACCTGGTGCCCTTGGCCGAGGACGCGGGGCTGAGCCTGACGGTGTGGCAACCGCTTGCCGGCGGATTCCTCACGGGCAAGTTCGACCGCGGCGGTGTGACCACCGAACCAGACTCCCGCCGAGCCCGAAACGGCTTCGACTTCGTACCTTTCGACGAGGAGAAGGGCTTCAGGGTGCTCGACGTGCTGCGGGCCGTCGCCGCGCGGCACGAGGTGAGCCCGGCCCAGGTGTCGATCGCCTGGCTGCTGGCCCAGCGTGCCGTCACCAGCGTCATCGTCGGCGTTCGCAAGCTGGAACAGCTCACGGACAACATCGCCGCCAGCGACCTGACCCTCACCGAGCAGGATCTCGCCGAACTCGACGAGGTCAGCCGGTCGCCGATCGCCTACCCGAACTGGATTCAGGAGTGGTTCGCTCCGACACGGATCCCGGCCAGCAACCTGGCCTGATGCTGCGCTTCGGTCATCGCAGTCGGTTACCGCCGGTTTGTTGCTGTATCCCGCGTCAGGGATCGAGAGTCGACGGCAGGATGCGGCAGTCAATCAAGCCATCTACCTGCACTTAAGCGGGAACGGCGCGATCAAAGCAGTGTCTGATTGAACGAGTGAACGCGACCGGGGGTCATGGGGTCGCAGGTTCAAATCCTGTCGTCCCGACGCAGCTCAGAGGGCTGATCCGATTGATCGGGTCGGCCCTTTCGGCGTCTTCGGGACCACGATCATCTTGTGTCCGGCCTGATGGCGCTGCTTGACCTGCGTCAAGGGGAGTCCGGCTGGTCAGGTCCCAAGCGTTCTCGATACACCAACTACTGCACCAAGGACCGAGCCTCCATCGAAGCCGGGGCGACTCACGATGGCGTGTTCCGCTCCTTGTGGGATGTCAGCCTGGCCTTGAGCGCTCTACGAGGTTGTGCGCAAGGTCGAGCAGGTGGGGCAGGCGTAGGGTCCGGCCGCCACTTCCGGGTAGCGGAACGTGTAAAGGTTCGGTCCAGTGGGTCGGGATCGCCTCTGGTCCGTGAACGGCTCCGGCCAAGCCGCCGGTGACCGCGGCGACGGTGTCGGTGTCGCCGCCCAGGTCGATTGCAGCACGGACCGCGTCCTCGTAGCTGCGGGTGGTGCGCAGGGCCCATACGGCTGAGCCGAGGCAGGGCCATACGGCGCCGTTGAACTCGGTGGCCTGGTCGGGATGCCAGTCCCGGGTGAGGATGGCGGCATAGCGTTCGCGGTGGTCGGGATGGACGGCGGCGAGGGTCTGAGGGAGGTTGTCCAGCGGGTCGGCGCCGTGCAGGGCGATCCGGACCAGGTCGTGGAAGATGGCGGTGCCTTCCCAGGCTGCCGGGTCGCCGTGGGTGAGGGCGGCGATGCGCCGGGCGGCGTCCATGGTGGCCTGCGGTCCCTCGCGGGCGAAGTACACCGCCGAGGGAGTGGCTCGCATCAGGGAGCCGTTGCCGGCGGCTCGGTGGCTGCTGCGGTAGTGGGCGGTGGCCGCCTGGTTCCAGGGCAGGCCGCGGGTCAGGACGTCTTCCGTCTGCAGCCCGATGTCCTTGGGGTCGTCGGCCGCCCACCGCTGGAAGCGGGCGAAGATGTCCGGCAGGTCCAGGCCGCCGCCGCGCTCCAGCAGCGACTCGGCGACATGGACGGCCATCTGCGTGTCGTCGGTGGCCTCCCCGGCATCCCAGCCGCCTCCTCCACTCATTTCGCCGCCAGCGCCCGGTACGGGAAAGCGGGCGGAGAACGCGCCGGGCGGGCCGAACTCGAAAGGAGCACCCAACGCGTCTCCCACAGCCGAACCGACGACTGCGCCGACGGCACGCTCCACAAGATTCACGTCGACAGCCTTTCAGAGCGCCTCGCTTCTGCTTCACAGTGGACGATGACGCGAGAGCGGGTGAGACCCCGCGCCTCGGCCCGAGGCCCGCTTCCCCCGTTCTCCGGGCTCTGAGCGTCAAGTCCCGCCCCGTCCTCCGTGCTTAAGGCTCCGATATCTCGTGGCTGATGCCTTGGCAGGCCATTACGGTGACTACGTGGGCGAGCGCGTGACAGATGACGATTGCATACTGATCGTCCAGCGGGTCGTGGTCCGGTGGAGCAAGCAAGGTCGTGGTGCCGAAGCGGCCACTCGTCGCCGCAACATCCCCCGGGTCTTCCCATTACCGCCGATGCCGGACACCCCTCTGCTCTTTCATGACGTCGTTACTCAAGAGCGGACCGGATACACGCCCAACGAGACCATCAGTACCCACGCCCTTCCGATAGATCTCAAAGGGTTGCTGTTCAAACCGGACGGGACCGGCGTTGAGGTGATACGGACGCCCGCGTGGCCTGCGTTTCCTCACGATCGACGCCCAGCGCGGATGTTCCGACTCCTCCCGGGAGAACTGGCCCGATACCTGGCCAACTATCGCTTCTCCGGGTACAGCACCGACTGGTACTACGAGGAGTGGACGGTCCATATCGCCTTCGCGCCATGGCGACCCAACCTCTTCCTGGGCGACAAGTTCGACCACGTTAAGGACGAACGGGTCACCCTGTACGGAGGGCGTGAATAACGGTATGCCCGCACCCTGCCTACAAGCGAAGACGCACGGGGGGCTGGGGACCATCCGGGGACCACACTCGCCGACCGTTTGCGCAACTCGGCGCCATTCTTATCGCTCCTCCCACCAGATTTACCGAACCTCGGTATTCGCGAAGCGGGAGAAAGCGGCCAACCCCTGGGGGCCACTAAAAGTGCTGGTAGAGCCCTCAGCAGGGGATGGGACACAGCGACGCCCGGCGGCCTTGGCGGCCGTGCGGGGCGTCGGGACTGCTGCTGTGTCAGGCGTCCCGCGAGCGGAACACCGCGAAGGCCACCATCAGCAGGACGGCGGTGAAGGCGGTCATCAGGCCAAGCCCCGTCCAGGGAGCCAGCCGTTCCGCGTGGTGGACGGTGGTGGTGACCTGGAGGCCGGCCGAGATCGGCCAGTACGTGGTCACCCAGTCTCCGACGGCCGCGGGCATGAGCCTGGGCCCGATGATGGGGATGATGAAGTTGACGGCCACCACCACGGTCGTGGCGGCCATCGTGTCGCGCAGCAGGCAGCCGAGTGCCACGCCGATGAGACCCACCAGGGCCCAGATCAGCCCCATGCCGACGACGGCGCGCAGGACGCCGGGCTGGCCGAGCTCTGCGGCCGGAGCGCCGGCCGCGCCGATCATGGTCTGGCCGAGGAAGAAGGAGCCGAAGGCGGCGACCTCCCCCATCACCAGGGCGATGACGCCGAACGTCCAGACCTTGGCGGCCAGCAGCCGTCCTCGCCGAGGGACTACGGTCAGGCTCGTGCGGATCATCCCGGTGGCGTACTCGGAGGTCACCACCAGTACGCCGAGCGCGCCCACGCTGATCTGGGCGAACAGGAACCCGCCGTACATGCTGACGTAGGTGGCGTCGAACGCCGCTCCCGCCGCCTGGTAGTTCTTGCTCGCGCCGTTGGCGGTGAGCGCGCCCGCGCCCACCATGACGGCGACGGTCGCCAGCAGGATGGGCACGTTGGACGGGATCGAGCGGAACTTGGTCCACTCCGACCGCACCGTGTCCGCGATGTTGGCCGTCATGCCGCGCTCGCATGGAACTCGACGCTGTCGCGGGTCAGATCCATGTAGGCCTGCTCCAATGAGCGTTGTGGTGTCAGCTCCGTCAGCACGACCCCGGCGGCCAGGGCGGTCTCGCCGATCTGCCTGGGCTCCAGCCCGGTGACGATGAAAGAGCCGTCGATCCCCTGCTGGATGGAGCCCCCCGCCTCGATCAGGCGGGGGGCGAGCTGGTCTTGACTGTCCGCCCGCACCAGCACGTTGGAACCCTGCCGGACGAACTCGCTGATCCCGATGTCCGCGATCAGCTTCCCCTTGCCGATGACGATGAGGTGGTCGGCGGTCTGCGCCATCTCGCTCATCAGATGGCTGGAGACCAGGACGGTGCGGTCCTCGCCGGCCAGCCCGCGCATCAGCTCGCGGATCCACTTGATGCCCTCGGGATCCAGGCCGTTGACCGGCTCGTCGAACAACAGCACCTTCGGATCGCCGAGGAGCGCCACCGCGATCCCGAGCCGTTGGCCCATGCCTAAGGAGAAGGATCCGGCCCGTTTGCGCGCCACCGATTCCAGCCCGACCAGATCCAGGACCTCGTCCACCCGTTTACCCCGAATGCCGTTGGTCTGGGCAAGGCAGAGCAGGTGGTTGCGTGCCGTACGTCCACTGTGCAGCGCGCGGGCATCCAGCAGGGCGCCCACTTCACGCATAGGCCTGGCCGTGCCGACGTAGCCGTGGCCATTGATCGTCACGCTCCCGGCGTTCGGCTTGTCGAGGCCGAGGATCATTCTCATGGTCGTCGACTTGCCCGCTCCGTTCGGGCCGAGAAAGCCGGTGACCCGGCCGGGCTCGACGGTGAACGTCAGGTCGTCCACGGCTGTCCTGTCGCCGAAGCGCTTCGTCAGTCCGTCTATTCGGATCACGTTCAGGTGCCTCTCGTGCGTGATTCCCGATCAAGAGGTTTCCTGCCTCGGTCGGCCCATACGCGGGCGCAGTGAGGGCGTGGAGCAGGGGGCGGAACTTGAGCCTGGTCTTCTGGAGTTCCGCCTCCGGGTCGGAGCCTGCCATGATCCGCACCCCGCGTATAGGGGTGGCGGTCCCCTCGTGCAGGTGGGCGGAGCGGAGAGCGACGGCGAAGCCGCTCCGCGAGTGGGCGATCAGTACAGGCCGAGACCCATAGGGGACTGGGGACCATCTGGGGACCACACGTCGTGCACGAGGCCGTCGACCCGCACGTCACCACACGTCGTCCGCAGCTATCTGAAGGCTGTTGAGCTGCAAAAACGCCTACCCCCACTTCCTGGTGCTCGGACGAGACGTCAGTTGCTGACAGTCTGCTGCCTGATGTTGTCGCAGGTTGCCGGGCGTTCCGGGCCTCCAGCGAACATGCCCGCGCGAAATGTTCAAACGAAATGAGCTTGGCGGCGACCGATAGGAATCTACAACGTAAAGGCGGCGGGCTGATCGCCCCTGGCGTCAAGCCGGGTGGTTGAGAACCTTCCGAAGGATGCCGAGGTTGTAGGTGTGCAGGGTCCGTCCGGCGCCTTGGGTGCGTAGTCGAGTACGCCACCGAGGCCGCCGGTCGCGAAGGCTCTCGCGCGGGTGAGAGAGCCGTCAGGTCTGCGGTCGTACGCGACAACCGTGTTGCCCTGCGGGTTGTCGGTCTACACGAAGACCGGGTGAGCGGACTCGTTGCCGGACCGGGCGGACGCGAAGGCGGGCGAGGTGAGCGCGGCGGCCGCGGTGACGGCGACGCCGGCCAGGCTGCGGACACGGACGGTGGTCTTCATGGTCTCCTCGTTCAAGGAAGGGTAAAGACGAACGGTCCGTTAACGGCCCCGCGGCCCGAGATGCTTACCGGGGAGGCGCCGAATCAACGACGTGTTCTCCGGTTCGTAAGATCTGCCCTCCGACGCGCGCGCCGCGACGTCCGGCGCACCCGTACGGCATAGGCCACCGCCGAACCGCTGAACAGCACGCCGGTCACCAGCAGCCAGTGGCCCAGGTAGGGGGAGGTGTCGAGCCCCACCGCCTTCCGGTATTCGCGCTGGGATCCCCGCAGGATCAGCGGGAACCAGACGAGCAACAGCAGCCCCGACAGCCCCAGCGGCACACGCAGGTGGTTGGTCCACGGCGGCCATCCTGCACCGCCCGCCCGCCGGCGGCGGGAGACCGACCGCGTGGCCACGTCGGCGACGGCGTAGAGCGGGAGCAGCACGAGGTCATGGAAGATCGCGGCACCGACGAACCAGATGAGGAAGCCGACCCAGACGCCTGCGATCACGACCCGGCTCGCCGCGTATCCGGCGAGGGCGAAGCAGGCGATCAGCGCGAGCAGGTGCAACGGGTCGGCGCCGTAGCGCGCAGTCACCCGCCGGTGGAGGTAACGCCACATCCGTCCTCCCCTCAAGCCGTTTCCGGGCTGAACTCGAGCATGCGAACCCACTTGGTGTTGTGGACGCCGGGCGCGTTCGGGACGATGATCCGCGCCGGGTATCCGTGGTCGAGGGACAGGTCGGCCCCGCCCACGCGGAGGGCCAGCAGCGAGCGGGGATCGGCCACCTGTGTCGCGCTGAGCGTGACCCGGCTGAACACCCCGCCCCTCTGCAACGATCGGACGACGACTTGTGTGTGACCGGGAGCCGCCCCGGCCAGCCGGGCGAGATCGGCCAGGCGCACACCGGTCCAGTCCCGCTGGGTGGACCAGCCCTCGACGCAGGCGATCGGCAGGGCGTAGGTGTACAGGGGCATCGCCAGCAGGTCGGCTCGCGACAGCCGTACCGGGCGCGGGCCCATGACCTCCAAACGCCAGGCGGCGCCGGTCTGCTCCGCGACGACGCCGACGGAGGCCGCGGTCTTGTTGACCTGGAAGTCGTTCGGGCCTGTGCCGTAGACCCGGCCGTGGGGAGCCAGCAGGGCGGTGCGGCGCAGCCACCCGTCGATGCTCTGCCCGACCGACAGCGCGAAGACCGCGAGCGCTCCGCCGCCGGCGAAGGCGAGCAGGCCGCGCCGGGAGATGGTGGGCGGCGCGGGGGCGGGGCTGACCAGCCCGCTCGTGTCGGGCGGCTCCGGCCGCGTGTCCGCAAGGTTGGTGCGCAGGTCACGCAGGCCGCGCGTGCGCAGCGTGCTCACGACGCGAGGCATCTTGAGGGCGACGTGCACGGCCAGTGCCCCGAGGAAGATCCATGCGCCGTAGAGATGGGCCGGATAGAACGAGAACGGAAAGACGTAGAACAACTGGATGTTGAGGATGCCGGTGACGAACTCGAACACCGCGCCCCCGACGAGCAGGAGCAGGCTGGCACGTTCCAGCGCCTGGGCCGCGGACCGCACCGGCGGCCAGGCGAAGAGCTTGGGGATGACCGACCACAACTTGGCCAGCAGCACCGGAAGGAGCGTCAGCCCGAGGATGACGTGGGTGCCCTGGGTCAGCCGGTAGAGCCACGGCGGGTTAGTGGGCCAGTCGAACAGGTAGAAGCCCAGTAGCCCCTTGCCTGGAGTCAGGTCGTTGAGTGGCAACCATGGGTTGTAGGCGGCGTACGACAGCAGTCCGGTGATCGCCACGATGGGCACGCCGGCCAGCAAGATCAGCCCGAGCACCGACGTGAGCCAGGGACCGCGGATCGGGCTGCGCCAGAACTCCGGCCGGAAAGGACCAGGCGGCGGGTCTTCCGGCAGGGTCGGAACGCGCGGACGCCAGGACCGGGAAGGCCGGGGTGTCCGTCCCCCGGCGGGTGCGTTCTCACTCGTCATCGTTTCACTCCTGACCAATATGTCATTGGAAACGTAATTAATGCCTATAAATGCTTTTAAGGTAATTAATGTGCATTTCTGTGAAGCCTAGGGCGGCCCCGTGAATCTGGGAACGCATGTCACCGGCTCGTAAGGAAGTCATTCCCTGCACCGCTCTACGGTCGGGGCTATGGACATCGATGTGGTGCTGCCTTGCCTCGACGAAGAGGCCGCCCTGCCGTGGGTGCTGGAACGCATGCCGGACGGGTTCCACCCGATCGTCGTCGACAATGGCTCCACGGACCGGACCACCGAGGTCGCGGCCTCGTTCGGGGCCCGTGTCGTGCATGAGCCGCGGCGCGGCTTCGGCGCCGCCTGCCACGCAGGACTGACGGCCGCGAGCACCGATCTCGTGTGCTTCATGGACGGCGACGCCTCGCTGGATCCCCGGCAACTGCCCCGGGTCGCCGACCCCGTCGTGGCCGGTGCGGCCGACCTTGTGCTGGGCCGCCGCGTGGCCCGGCCCCGCTCGGCCTGGCCCATGCACGCCCGGCTCGGCAACGCGGTGCTGGCCGGCCGCCTGCGCCGCCGTACCGGAGCGCCGTTGCGGGACCTCGGACCCATGCGTGCGGCCCGCCGCCTCGACTTGCTCGCGCTGCACCTCGCCGACCGCCGGTTCGGCTACCCGCTGGAGATGGTCCTGCGCGCCTCCGCCTCGGGATGGCGCATCGCCGAGACCGACGTGGACTACCTTCCACGCACGGGGCGGTCGAAGGTGACCGGGACGGTGCGCGGCACCGTACGGGCCGTCGGGGACATGCGCCGGGTCATGGCGGAACAGAACCGGGTGGCGGCCGGCCGCTCGTGACCCCCGCCGCCGCGGGGCCGCGTTGCCCGGGGCGGCGGAGAGGAGACCGGCGGCGTCAGTGATCGCGTACGTAACGGATGAGGCCGATGACGTCTTCGGGCACGAGTCGGCCGATGGCGCCGCTCGAATACACGGTGACGATCACTTTGCCGTCGGGGTCGAGCACGAACCCCGTGGACTGGAGGTATTCCGGATCGGGGTTGACGAAGGCCCCCACGGCCTGCGCCACCTTCCGGGCGTCGGCGCCGTATCCGACGGGGAAGGTGAGGTGGTGCTTGTCGATGGTCACCTGCGTGGTGGCCTCGTCGTCGACGGAGAAGGCCACCACACGTGCCCCGACCTCGGATAGGGCGTCCAGGTTGCGCTGAAACGCCCGCAGCTGGGCGTTGCAGTAGGGGCACCACGAACCCCGGTAGACCAGGACTACGCCGAAGTCGCCGGACAGGGCATCGGGCACGGTGATCTCGCCGCCGCCGGGCAGGAAGACGGTCAGCGCCGGAAACGGTCGCCGGGACTCAGGACGGTCATCAGGACTCCTCAGGGTCATGCCATACGCGATCGAGACAACCCGCATGGCAAGGAGACGGACTGCAAGGGGCTCCAGCTCTGGTTGCAGCTCCTAAATGCTTGGCGACCGCTCAGCCCGGGTTCTTACCTTGATCTCGTCAAGGGACGGCTGCGAAGGTCTTACGGGGCGCGAACACCGCGCCCGGACGTGCCGTCACAGGTGGGTGGCGGTTCTACGGTGGGCGAGTGAAGGTCCTGCTCACCGGCTCGGCCGGTTTCATCGGAAGCCACGTGTCCGAGACGCTCGCCGCAGCTGGTCACGAGGTCATCGGGTTCGACGCGCGGGCGGGTGACGACGTACGCGATCAGTCCGCGCTGGACCGGGTGCTGCCCGGAACGGAAGCCGTGATCCACCAGGCGGCCAAGGTGGGGCTGGGCGTCAACGTGGCCGACCTGCCGGACTACAGCTCGATCAACGTGTACGGCACGGCCGTGCTCCTCGCCGCGATGGCCAGGCACGGAGTCGGCCGCCTCGTGCTGGCCTCCTCGATGGTGGTGTACGGCGAAGGCGCCTACACCTGCCCCGAACATGGGGCCGTCCGTCCCCGGCCCCGCCTCGAGGCCGACCTGGACCGAGGGCTCTTCGAGCCGCGCTGCCCGGTGTGCGGCTCACCGCTAGCGCCCGGGACCATCGGCGAGGACGCGCCCACGGATCCGCGCAACGCCTATGCCACGACCAAGCTGGCCCAGGAGCACCTGTCCGCCAACTGGACGAGGGAGACCGGCGGGACCGCCGTCGCCCTGCGCTACCACAACGTCTACGGCCCGCGGATGCCCAAGGACACGCCGTACTCCGGGGTGGCCGCCATCTTCCGATCGGCGCTGGAGGCGGGGCGGGCTCCTCGCGTCTTCGAAGACGGCGGGCAGCGGCGCGACTTCGTGCACGTCCGCGACATCGCCGTGGCCAACCTCGCCGCTCTCGATGTGACCGGCGGGCAGGCGGGAACACTCGCCGCCTACAACATCGCCAGCGGCCGCCCCCACACCGTGGGAGAGATGGCCGCCGAACTGGCGGGACAGCGAGGCGGCCCCGCTCCGGTCGTCACCGGTGAGTACCGCCTCGGCGACGTGCGGCACATCGTCGCCTCACCGGCCAGAGCGGCCGCGGAACTCGGGTTCCGGGCGGCGATCACGTTCGCGGACGGGATGAAGGAGTTCGCCACCGCTCCGTTGGGGTGACCTCGGCCGGCAGGCGTGATCACCAGGGGGAGGCGACAAGGCCCTGCAGGAGCAGGCCGGTGACCACCTGCGCCACCAGCCACCGCCGACTCCCCGCCTGACCGCCTGCCCGGCTGCCCGCGAAGCCGCCCGCGACGGACGCCCACACCGCGAACGGCACCCAGATGCGCTCGACCTCGCCCCTGGTGACGCCGCTGACATCCAATGCGGCCACCGCCACCAGGGTCGCGGCCACTATGGCCCGGACCCGCGCAGGAATCGGCCCCATCAGGCCCGCCGTCGCGGCGGGACCTGTCATCAGCGCGAGCACGGCGATGTTCGCGAACAGGAAATACAGGTACGGCCGGGCCGCACCGGGGTCCGCGGCCCACTGGGCGTGCGTGGCGAGCGCGCCGGCAGGCCAGAAGAACCCGCCCGCGGCGAACGCGGCGGTCACGGACCCTGCCCCCGCAAGGACCGCCGCGACGGTGAGCCGTGGGGGCCGGACCATCACGCCCACCACGACCGGGATGAGCAGATAGGGCACCAGCCCGTAACTCAGGTACGGCAACGAACCGAGCAGAACGCCGGCCCCCGCCCCGCTCAGTAGCCGGCTCCAGCGCTTTCGCCCGAGCACGAGCAGGGCCACGCCCCAGGCCCCGACTCCGGCGAAGAAGGCGTCCATGCTGGTGGCGATCCAGACGGACGCGGGTGTGAGAGCCAGATAGGGGAGTGCTCGGCGGGCCGCGTCCTCCCCGCCCAGCCGACGAACTGTCAGCGTTATCGCCACCGCCGCCGAACAGCCGACCAGCACGACCAGCACGGCGGCCCACAGCGGCCCGGGCAGCCCGATCGCCTGCAACACCCACACCACCAGGACCGGCAGCGGGGGATGCCCGCGCACGTGCGTCGGATATCCCGGTAGATGCTCGATGAAACCGGCGAGCCATCCTGAAGGGTCGTGTCCGACGGCCGGCAGTACGGCCAGGTATTCCTCCTTGTGGGTGAACGGCGTGGCCAGTCCGTCCCCCGAGACGGCCAGCAGCACCGTCCAGGCGAGAGCCGTGCCGTACCCAAGGGCGACGGCCCGGCTGAACCGCAGCCTCCCGAGCGCACCGGGCAGCATCCAGGCAACCGCCAGGCCGAACGCGGCAGCGGGCAGCAGACGGAAAGTCGGCACCCGGAAGTGCGCGTGCAGCGGGGGAAGGTGATCGATCCGGAGGACGCCCACGTGGTGGAGCAAACCGCCGGCTGCGAAGGACAAGGCGATGAGCGCCGCCCATCCGATGAGCGCCCGCCGCACACGTTCGCGTCGCGCGGAGCCTCCGGGCCCGTGGCCGCCAGGCCTGCCCGGACCGTCCCCAACTGCGCAGTCTCGGGTGATCACCTTCCCTACAGTAGGCTTGAACTGCGGGTTTGCCGGGTTCACATCAGCACTTCGTAAGGTTTTCCCGGCGGGTGCACCCCTAATGTCGGAGCCATGAAGATCGTGGCTGCGACAGATCCCCGGGCCACCGGGCAGACCGGAGCAGGCGGGACCGGCATGATCGACGCACAGATCGTGGTCGTCGCGAAGGAACCGGTGGCAGGCCGGGTCAAGACCCGCTTGACGCCGCCGTTCACTCCCGCACAGGCAGCGCATCTGGCCGCCTCGGCGCTGGAGGACACGCTTCGCGCCGTGGCCCAGGTCCCGGTGCGGCATCGGGTCCTCGCCCTCGACGGGCTGCCCGGCTCATGGCTGCCGCCAGGCTTCGTAGTGATCTCCCAGCGCGACGGCGGGCTGGACGAGCGGATCGCCGGGGCGATGGCCGACGCTCACCGGCTTCACCCGGTCCCGGTGATGCTCATCGGCATGGACACGCCGCAGGTGACTCCCGAGCTGCTGGCGTCGTCCATACAGACCCTCGCCGAGCACGATGCGGTCTACGGCCCGGCAGCCGATGGTGGCTTCTGGCTGTACGGCAGGCGCGTCCCCAATCCGGGGACCATACTCGGCGTGCCCATGTCCCGGCCCGATACCGGAACCGTGCTCCTGCGCCGGCTCAGGCGAGAGTGCCGGACCGTGGCCCTCACGCCGGAACTCGCGGATGTGGACACCGCCGCGGACGCCGCGCACGTGGCCGCCGAAGCGCCGTGGTCCAGATTCGCCGCCATGCTCGAGGCCATGGTCGAGGCCATGGCCCTACCGGCTACAGCGGACGTCGGGCGATGATCGGAGAGCTCTACACCGAATCACTCGCCGGTGCCGCCGTCGAGATCGAGCACGTCAACGGGATCCGCGTGCCGCTGGAGGCCACCCGGTGGCGGGAACCTATCGCCGGTGACGAGGAACTCCTCGCCCGATGCGCCGGGCCGACTCTGGACGTCGGCTCGGGCCCGGGACGGCTCACCGTTGCGCTCACCCGCAGGGGCGTGCCCGCGCTGGGCATCGACATCACCCCCCACGCCGTGCACCTGACCCGCAAAGCAGGTGCACAGGCGCTGGTCCGCGACGTTTTCGGACACGTGCCGGGAAGCGGAAGATGGGCGACCATCCTCCTGGCAGACGGAAACATCGGCATCGGCGGCGACCCCCTGACCCTGCTCAAACGGGTACGGGAACTGCTGCGCCCGGGAGGCTGGGTCCTGGCCGACGTCGCTCCGCCTCGAGCGGCCAGCAAGGTCGACCGAGTACGGCTGCGCCGCGGCGACGAACTTGGCGAATGGTTCGGCTGGGCCACAGTGTCGGCCGCCGACATCGCCAGGCTGGGGGTGTCGGCCGGCTTTACGTTTGTGGACCCCTGGACGCGGTCGGGACGATGGTTCGCGCGACTGCGATGACCGAGGGCCGGTGCGCTCCGGGGACGAGCACGACGAGCGGATGGCTGTCCCGAACATGCACGGGACAGCCAAGCGAGGCCCCTGCCGTAGGAGAGTGTCTCAGCCGTGGTCCTCGTGGGGGTTCTCCTGCTCGTAGAGGCGCCGGTAAACGGCGTTTCTGCGGCGTAGAAGCAGCGCGGCCAGTGCGGCTGAGGTCAGTGAGGCGATGAGGACGGCGGCCTCGACGTGGCCGCCGGTTTCCGCGGACGGGAAGGCCGACTCGCCGATGAGGAGCGCGACGGTGAAGCCGATGCCGGCCATGGTGGCGAGGCCCAAGACGTCGCCCCAGGCGAGATCGGGATTCAGCTTCGCGCGGGTGAAGCGGGCGGTCAGATAGGTGCCCAGGAAGATCCCAACAGTCTTCCCGATCACCAGGACGAGGACCACGCCGAGCGGTTCCGGCTGGGTGAGCACCTTGCTCAGGGCGTCGCCGGAGATGCCGACCCCGGCGGCGAACAGGGCGAACATCGGTACGGCGATGCCGGCGGACACCGGGCGCAGCAGATCCTCGGTGCGCTGCCCGGCTAGTGGGTTTCGTCATCGTCGCGAACGGTACGCAGCAGCAGACCCATGGCGACGCCGGCGACGGCGGCTTCGCGCATCAGAGGAGATAGCGAAGCCATAGGTATGGGGTCACCAGTGCGATCGTGACGGGGGTGACGATCAGCCCGTACTTGGTGAACTCCCAGAAGCTGATCGGCTGGCGGTTGCGCGCGGCGATGCCCAGAATGACGACGTTCGCGGCGGCGCCGATGGCGGTGGCGTTGCCGCCCAGATCGGCGCCGTAGATCAGCGCCCACCACAGGACTTGGGCGTGCTCGTTGCCGCCGTTGGCCTGAACCAGGTCGGCGGTGATCGAGCTCATCGTCGCCACGTACGGAATGTTGTCCACGATTGCCGACAGCCCGGCCGAGGCCCACAGCAGCACCATGGTGGTCAGGCCGAGCTCTCCTCTGGTGGCGTTGACGGCCATTTGGGAGACCTGGCCGATGACGCCGGTCTCGACCAGGGCGCCGACCATGATGAACAGGCCGGCGAAGAACACCAGAGTCGGCCATTCGACCTCGGCGATCGCCTGCTCGGTGGTCACCTTCGTGAGCGCGACGAGAATGCCTGCTCCCAGGATCGCCACGACGGACGGCTCGTAGTGCAGCACCGGATGCAGAACGAAGGCTGCCAGCACCAGTCCCAGTACGGCCAGGCTCTGCCAGAGCAACCGCCGGTCGGCGATGGCTTCCCTTTCGTTGAGCTGTGATCGTTTGACGTGTGGTCGTGGTCTTTTGCTTGAGGCGTTCGTAGGGAGTCTGGCCGCCGAGGCCAGTTGAGGCCAGAGAATTCTCAATCGCTTCCCGGGCGAAGCCTCCGCAGTACGACCGCGCGCCCTGGCTCTGAGTGGGCCCGAACTCCGCCTTCTCGGTGTTTATCAGCGGTTCGCGGCCAGGGGCATCCGGAGGACGAAGCACGCGCCGCCGGAGGCGGAGTCTTCGACGTGGAGGCTGCCGTTGTGGGCGGAGGCGATGTCACGGGCGATGGCTAGGCCGAGGCCGGTGCCGCCGCAGTCGCGACTGCGGGCCGAGTCCAGGCGGACGAAGCGGTGGAAGATCCGCTCGCGGTCGGTCGAAGCGATGCCTGCCCCGTCGTCGGCGATGGTCAGTTCGGCGCTGTCGCCCCTGGGGTACAGGTTGATCCATATCGTCCGTACGGCGTGACGGTGGGCGTTATCGAGCAGATTGGCGAGCATGCGAGTGATGTGCGATGGCACGCCATAGACCTTCACCGGGGAATCGAGGTGAAATCGCACCTCCTGTAATCCGTGGCGGTGGGCTACCGCCTCCCGGACCAAGGCTGTGAGGTCGATCTCTTCCATCGTGATCTGGGCGTCCGTCTCCATCCTGGCCAGCAGGAGCAGGTCGGTGATGATGCTCTGCACCCGGCCCAGGTCTTGGAGAGCGTGATCGAGGAGATTCCGCAGGTCGGTGTCGTCCGGATACATCTGGGCGTCTTCCAGTTGCAGGCGCAGCCCGGCGAGAGGCGTGCGCAGTTCGTGTGCGGCATCCACGACGAACTGCCGTTGCCGGTCGAGCGCTCGTTCGGCTCGCTGCTCTGCTTGGTCGAGCCGTTGAAGGACGGTGTTGATCGTGGCGGCCAGCCGCACGACCTCGCCGTTTCCCTCCGGCTCGGCCAGGCGGTCTTGCGGATCGCCGCCCTCGAGGACGGCCAGTTCGGTGCGGATGGCCGAGATCGAGCGCAGGGTCCGGGCCCGCGCATGCCACCTGGCCCATGCCAGCGGAACCACGATGCACAAGGCCCCGAGGACGAACGGCGGCCGAAAGACCGCCAGGCGGGAGATGCCGCATGACAGGGCGCCGCGTAGAGGTCCGCGGATACATCGGCCATCGGAATCGAATCCCGCGGTTCCGTCGGAATGTCCGCGACGCGTCCCCAGGGCTCTCCGCGCCGACACGTCTGCTCCGGTGGGACGGCCCGCTCGGTCGGAGCCGACATCGAGACATGCGGCCTCGGGCCCGCGACCGAAGGCATTTTTCATATCCGCGCTCCCATCCGCCATGCAGCGCGCTGTCCAGATGCCGATGACGCGGCTGGCGGATAATCGACCGGCACTCAGCCGTCGCACGCCACAGTGATGGCGCATTCTCCGGCCGATCGGGTCACCGTCGGTTGCCACCTGAAGTGCTCGCGCCAGACCATCGTCTCGAATGGACGGTTTCGTCCAGTTTGTGCTTATGTATGAAGGCTGTCAAACCATCCCGTCTGCGACGACCCCGAATGGCGTGGCTCAGGCGTGACCCCCGCAACTGCAATCGCCCTGATCGGCTGCTCGGAACCGGCCATGGCAAGCGGGTTCACATGCCTCTGACGTAGGGTTACTAGATGTGTCCAGAGGGACGGGGAAAGGTCCTTCACGACTTACCGTGCGCGGCCACTTGCGATCGCATCGTCGCGACCGCTGCCGATTTGATGCACAGGCAAGGGGTTGCGGCGACGACCCTCGACCAGATCGTGCGACGTCAGCAAGTCACAGCTGTATCACTACTTCCCCAACAAGGACGCGCTGATCGCCGATGTGATCGCAGCACAGGCGAACCGCGTCATCCTCCATCAGAACTCGCTCCTCGAGCAGCTGCACTCGATGGACGACCTGGAGAAGTGGCGCGACATGCCGGTGGCGGGTCTGCACGATGATGCGGGGTACCGATGCCCGCTCGGCTCGCTGGCCAATGAGCTTGTCGGCCGTTCCGGCCACGCTCACCGTCTGCTGGCGGCGGCCTTCGATTCCTTGCGGGACACTTTGGCCGGCGGTTTGGCCAGACTGCAAGAAGAAGGCGAGTTGGGTTCCGAGGTCACCGCGGAGGAACTCGCCCTCGGAGTCATTGCCGCGTTGCAGGGCGGATATCTGCTCGCAGAGACGATGCAGGACGACCAACCCTTCAGGCTTGCCATTGACATGGCGCTGAGCTGGATCAGAGCTCTCGGGGCGGATCGCTAGGAGCCCGTCGGCGAACAGCTCGTCGTCCATGTCGTCCGCACCTGGTGCCGCGACACGGCACTTCATGGGCTACCTCATATCTCAGCTTGACAAGCGTGGATAACTTCAAGTTAAGTGGACGATATCGTCCAATTTGAGTCAGGCCTGTTCGGCCAGGTGCCGGCGGCCGGCCGTCATCCCGAGCTCGACCACGGGACGGCCGCACTGGATATGGATCGCCGGGGGCTGTACGGGCGGCAGGCGGTGTTCCAGGAAAGGATGCGGCGGCTACGCGAGGAGGAACTCGCGGACCGGCCGCTTCTGAGCCGCCCATTGTCCGTGTGGATCAGCGATCAGCGTGAAAGACACAGCCGTGATGAGACACCCAGCCGAGATCGCCCATGGCGTGCGGCCATTGGCAGCTCGGAAGAGCCGGTCGGGCGCGCAGGGAGATGGTGACGCGGTGCCGTCGCTGTGTCTCATTCAAGTGCGCTATACGACGGTGGTGACACTGCTCGTCCTCATGATCGTTGTGGTGCTCGGCGCGGGCATGGACCTGGCGGTCCGCTACAGGGTGAGAGACGAGGCGTTTTTCAACGCCGAGAAGACCGTGCTCCGGTGGAGCGCGCAGGTGCGGAGCGACCATGTGCCGCGCCCCATACCCGTTTCCGCCAACGTCGACCTTGTTCAAGTGGTGGACGCCCGGGGCAGGATTACGAGTTCGAGCCCTCAGACGGGCCGGGCGCGCCTCAGCATGTTCAGGCCGGAGCCCGGCGACCGTTTACGGCGGTGGACCGAGTGTCCTCCAGGCAAGCGGTGTGTCCTGTTGGCGGCCGACAGGGTCTCACCGAGTGCCGATTCCCCTGTCGTGTACGCGGGCGCGGCGGAGTCGTCGATTCTGGCGACGCCCGACCTCGAGTACGTCGTCGGGGCGGCCGCGCTCATCATGACCGTCATGTCGGGGTGGCTGACGTGGCGGATAACGGGCCGGTCACTGCGCCCGGTGCAACGGCAGTACCAACTGGCCTCCACCACGTCGCACGAGCTCCGCAACCCGATCGCCGGCCTGCGGGTTCAGCTGGAGGAGGCTCTGCTCTACCCCGATCACGTCAATCCACGCGACACGATTCAGCGAGCCCTGTCGACCACCGACCGGCTCGAGGGGATCGTCGACGAACTGCTGCTGCTGGCCCGGCTGCGCAGCGGCGAGTCGGCCACCCATGAGGCGATCGACCTGGGCGCGCTGGTGGCGGAGGAGACGAGGACGACCTCCCACCCTGTGCCGGTGGATGTTCGGGTGACCGGGGATGTCTGGGTACACGGCTCGCGGACCCAGCTGATCCGGCTGCTGAGCAATCTGATGAGCAACGCGCGACGCCACGCGGAGTCCGGCGTCATCGTATGCGTCACGTCTGGCGACGGCCTGGCGGTCGTGGCGGTGATTGATGACGGAGCCGGCATCGAAGCGGCCGACCGTGAACGGGTCTTCGAGCGGTTCGTCCGTCTGGAAGACGGACGCCGCCGTGATACAGCCGGCAGCGGGCTCGGCCTGGCGATCTCCCGCGACATCGCCCATGCCCACCAGGGGACCCTGCGTATCGAGGACTCCGCCCGCGGTGCTCGGTTCGTTCTTCGGCTACCGCTGATAGAGGGCAGGCACCTGTCGGCATGAGGCACGACCCGCAGTCCTCACTGAGGCTTCCGACCCCCGCAGGTCGGGCGAGGACTCAGCTAGTACCGCCCTAAGGATCAGAAGGTTGAGGCACCTCCTCGCCGCACTCAGCTCCGGGCCACGACAGGCTGACCGTGTTTTGATCCGACACGAGTCCGGCGGCCGAGTTCCACGGGATGCTTCGCGTTGAAGATGGACGCTGACGCGCAGGAACTGAACGAGGTTTCCAGGCGTCGGAAGGTCGGCCAGGCGGATGACGTTCATCGAGCGCCGGCCGAGGTGATGGCACACCACGGGATCGAGCCTGACGTTGAGAGTCTGTGGGAGCCGGTTCGGATGGTTTCGTGGGGGGCTCTGTGGGCGTCATGCCGTCGCTGGGGGATCGGACCGATTTCGAGGCTGCGGATCGGGGGTTCGTCGGGACGACGTCGCAGGAGACGATCAGGGATGGCCGGGGCCGGGTGGTGTGGGATTTCGGCGCCTACGCCTTCTTGAGCGGGCCGTGCCCCGACACGGCGCACCCGAGTCTGTGGCGGCAGTCTCAGCTCACCGCCAAGCACGGCCTCTACCAGGTGGCCGACGGGATCTATCAGGTCCGCGGGTTCGACCTGTCCAACGTCTCCTTCGTCGAGGGCGAGCGGGGCGTCATCGTCATCGATCCGCTCCTGTCCACCGAGTGTGCGGCGGCCGCGGCCGAGCTCTACCGGCGGCATCGGGGGAACCGGCCGGTGACCGCGGTCATCTTCAGTCACTCCCACGCCGACCACTTCGGCGGCGTCCGGGGAGTGGTGCCCGACGGAGGGAACATCCCGATCATCGCTCCCGCCGGGTTCTTGGAGCACGCCGTCTCCGAGAACGTGTACGCCGGGACGGCGATGAACCGGCGGGCGATCTTCATGTACGGAGCCGAACTGCCCAAGAGCGCCGTCGGCCAGATCGGCGCGGGGCTCGGTCAGACCACCTCCACAGGAACGATCTCGCTGATCGAGCCGACGCTCCACGTCACCCGCACCGGCCAGGAGGAGGTGATCGACGGCGTACGCATCGTCTTCCAGCTCACTCCGGGCACCGAGGCGCCGGCAGAGATGAACTTCTTCCTTCCCGGCCGCCGGGTCGTGTGCATGGCCGAGAACGCCACTCACAACCTGCACAACGTGCTGACTCTGCGCGGTGCGCTCGTCCGGGATCCGCGGATCTGGTCCCGGTACCTCACCGAGGCGATCGAGATGTTCGCCTCCGACTCCGATGTGCTGTTCGCCTCGCACCACTGGCCGACCTGGGGTACGCGGGAGCTCACCGTGTTCCTGTCCCAACAGCGTGACCTGTACGCCTACCTGCACGACCAGACGCTGCGGCTGCTCAACCAGGGCCATACCGGCGTGGAGATCGCTGAGATGATCGAGCTTCCGCCGGCGCTCGGTCGGGCATGGCACGCTCGTGGCTACTACGGCTCGGTGTCCCACAACGTCAAGGCCATCTACCAGCGCTACATGGGCTGGTTCGACGGCAACCCGGCCCATCTGTGGGAGCTTCCGCCGCAAGAGTCGGCCCGTAGACACGTGGAGCTCATGGGCGGAGCGCGGAACATCCTGTCCAAGGCCGAGGATGCCTATCAGGCAGGGGAGTGGCGGTGGGCCGCCCAGATCCTCAACTACGTCGTGTTCGCCGACCCGGCCGACGCCGTCGCCGGGGAACTTCTGGCGAAGGTCTACGACGAACTCGGCCACGGCAGCGAGAACGGCACGTGGCGGAACTTCTACCTGCAAGGCGCCGCGGAACTGCGCGGCAACAAGCCGCAGAACCCTATCGATACCGCCGGTACCGACCTCGCCCGCGCTCTGAGCGCCGAGCAGATCTTCGACTCCCTGGCGATCCGTGTCAACGGTCCTCGTGCCTGGGACACCCGGCTGACCATCGACTGGAACTTCACCGACCTCGAAGAGGAGATCAGGACCAGCTTGGCCAACGGGGTCCTCACTCAGACCCGGTCACGAGAGGCGACACCGGCCGACCTCACGGTGACCCTGACCAAGCCGCAACTGCTCGCCGTGGTCACCTCCCGCGACCTCAGCGGCGTCCAGGCCACCGGAGACCGCCCGGCCCTCACCACCTTGATGGACCTCCTGGACGACCCCGACCGGGACTTCAACATCGTCACCCCCTGACCGCCTGTCCGAACCAAGACACCGATTCCACGTGAGGTCACCAAAAACCGACGGGAGTGTCAGAAAGTTCGTGTGCGTGAGGCGGTGATCCGGAGGGCTCGAGGGGGTGTCACTGGTCGGCCCGGGCGGGCTGCTCGCGGGCATCACCAAGACCGTCCTGGAGGCGGCGCTGGACGTCGAGATGAGTGAGCATCTGGGCTATGACAAGGGCGATCCAGCTGGCCGCGGATCGGGTAATCACCGCAACGGCAGCTCGCCGAAGACGGTGCTGACCGAGATCGGGCCGGGGGCCATCGATGTGCCGCGGGATCGAAACGGCGTCTTCGAACCGCAGATCGTGCCCAAGCACTCCCCTCTGCGGTGCACTGCAAGCGCAAATGTTCAAATGGGCTTCCGGTCAGGGGTCCCGAAATTGCGAATCTACAACGTAAAGGGTGGCGCCGATCGGGCTGGGAGGGAGAGCCGCCCGCCTCCGATCAGGCTGGATGGTTAAGGATCTTGCGGAGGATGCTGAGGTTGCAGGCCCGGAGGGTCTGTGCCGGTGTCTTGGGCGTGTAGTTGGTGTAGTCGAGGGCGAGCACGACAGGCGTTGGAACCAGTGCAGCAGGACGAGATGGCCTGTCCACGACCCAGCGGCGGGAGGGTACAGCGCTTGCGCTCTGGGCCCCTCGTCAGCTCGCCGGCGCTCAGCAACGGACCCGGGCCTGGGAAAGGGGTGGAAGAACTCCTCACCCGAACCGGTCGACCTCACCGGATGGCGTCTCGCCGATCAGGGCAAGCGCACTCTTCCTCCTTTCCAGGCCACTCGGTCCCGGAGACTCCGTACGCCTCCCGGTCGACGGCGGGGCCCAACTGGGCAACAGCGGTGGTGCCATCACCCTGCTCGACCCCGCCGGTCTCAAGGTCCACGGCGTCTCCTACACCAAGCAGCAGGCCCGGCGTGAAGGATGGACCATCACGTTCTGACTGGTCGGTAGACGTGCCAGCGCACGACCTGGGCTGGTCCTCGAGCGTGCAGCGACCGTCTCCGCACCCAGCCCGAGGTCGGCCGCGGCGGGCGAAGCACCTCGATATCCCGTGAAACACGTAGCCATCCCCATGCGGCTATTCACAGGCGTTTGCATGTGCAAATTGCCCAGATCGGATGTCTTTTCGCGAGCATAGGCGCCGTCCGGTGCGTGGGGTCGCAGCCGGACTATGAGGTTCACGTGATTCCCGACATCAGTGCTCGGGTTTAGCGTCTGCCGCGGACGAATCCGAAACCGCGCGAGATGGAGAACCACCATGCCCTACGTGAACGTAGGCACGGAGAACTCAATACCGATCGACATCTATTACGAGGACCACGGCACGGGGACACCTGTGGTGCTGAGCCACGGTTACCCGTTGAGCGGGAAGGCGTGGGAGAAGCAGGTTTCCGCGCTGATCAGCGCCGGGCACCGTGTGATCACCTATGACCGCCGAGGCTGGGGGAACTCGAGCCAGCCGGCCACCGGCTACGACTACGACACGTTCGCCGCCGACCTGAACGCCCTGATGGAGCAGCTGGACCTGCACGACGCCGTGCTCGTCGGCCACTCGATGGGCACGGGCGACGTGACCCACTATTTGGGCGTCTACGGCAGTGCCCGCGTGCGCAAGGCCGTACTGATCTCGCCGATCCCGCCCTTCCTACTGCAGACCGACGACAACCCCGAGGGAGCACCCCAGGGTCTGTTCGACGGCTTCGTCGAGACGGCCAAGGCCGACCGGTCACTGTGGCTCAAGCAGTTCCTCGAGAACTTCTACAACTACGACGTCTACGGCGGCACCCTCGTCAGCGAGCAGGAGTTCCAGTCGAGCTGGGACATCGCGGTCGCGGGCTCGCCGATCGCCGCGGTGGCGTGCATCCCGACCTGGCTGACCGACTTCAGGCCCGACGTGGCCAAGCTCGACGTGCCGATCCTGGTGATCACAGGTGACCAGGACCGGATCCTGCCCAAGGAGGTCGCCGGCGAGCGGCTGCCCGGGCTCGTCGACGGCCTCGAATACATCGTCATCGAAGGCGGGCCCCACGCGATCGCGTGGACGCACGCCGACCAGGTGAACACGGCCCTGCTCGGCTTCCTCGCCTGATCACGACTCATCCCCACACCGCATTGAAGAAAGGCAAGTCCATGCTCGTGCACCGGATCCGCTACGCCGCGGCCGTCACGGCCGCGGCGGCGGCCACAGCAGTCCTGCTTCCCCTCGGACTGACTTCGGCGACCGCTGCGACCGCCACGACCAAGGTCACCCACCAGGCGGCGAAGCCCACGATCGTCCTCGTCCACGGCGCCTGGGCCGACGGATCGAGCTGGTCCGGCGAGGTCAGCCGCCTCCAGCGCGACGGCTACACCGTCGCCGTCGCACCCAACCCGCTGCGGGGCCTGTCCAGCGACGCCGATTATCTGCGCGACTACCTGGCGAGCATCACCGGGCCGATCGTGCTCGTCGGCCACTCGTACGGCGGCGCCGTCATCACCAACGCCGCGACGGGCAACGCCAACGTCAAGGCCCTGGTCTACATCGACGCCTACCTCCCGGACGAGGACCAGACCGTCTCCGACCTCAGCGGCGCGGACTCCGCGCTCGCACCGGCGGTCGCCAACCCGACATCGGTCTTCAAGCTCGTGAACTACCCGGGCGCACCGAACGGCGTGTACGACAGCTACGTGCTGCCGGACGTATTCGTCCGGGGCTTCGCCGGCGACCTGTCGCCCGCGACCGGCGCCCAGCTCGCGGCCTCCCAGACCCCCACGTCCCTGATCGCACTCGGCGAGCACTCCGGGCCTCCGGCCTGGAAGACGATCCCCTCATGGGACCTGATCGGCACCAAGGACAGGATCATCCCGGAGGCCCAGCAGGTCGCCATGGCCACGCACGCCGGCGCACGCATCCAGAAGTTCGACGCCTCCCACCTGGGCATCATCTCCCAGCCTGGCATCGTCACGAGCTTCATCGAGAAGGCGGCCTGCGCCAACGGCTGAGCGCCGGGCGGTGCGGGCACTCGACCGCACCGCCCTCCTCACGACTTCCGCGGCTTGAGCTGGCGGCGCGAGGTGACTCCGAGCTTCCTGAACACCTTCTTGAGGTGGTAGTCGACGGTGCTCGGGCTGATGAACAGCTGCGCGGCGATCTCCTGGTTCGTCGCGCGGCCGGCCGCCAGCGTGGCGATCTGCCTCTCCTGCGGCGTGAGGTCATCGGACGCGTTCGCGGACGCGCCGCGGCGCGTGCCGGCCGCGACCAGCTCGATCCGGCATCGATCCGCGAACGCCGCCGCGCCCATTTCCACGAACATGTCGTAGGCCCTGCTCAGCTGTGCGCGGGCGTCGTTTCTGCGCCTGTGCCGGCGCAGCCACTCGCCGTAGAGCAGGTACGCGCGGGCCAGATCGGCCGTCATGCGCGTGCGCTCCAGGTGCTCTACCGCCAGCAGGTAGAGACGCTCCGCGTCGGCCGGCTCCGCCAAGAGCGCCTCCGACCTCGCGAGCAGCCCGAGCGCCCACGGAGTGCCGGCCACCTGGGCCTTCGCCCTGAGCCGCGACAACGCCGACTGAGCCTGGTCGCGCTCACCACACCGGACACCGGCTTCGATGAGGTCGGGCAGGCGCTGATGGTCCAGGTTCACCATGTCCAGCTCGCACAGGTGCCGGGCCGCCTCGAACGCGTCGCGGTAGCGGCCACGCCCGAGCGCCTCGGAAGGGCCCGCGACAGCCGGGGCCCGCTCGTCGGCGGGCTCGTCGGCGAAACGGTCATCCCACACGGCATGCGCGGCCGCGACCCCGAGCGTGCCGGGCGCCCGCTGGTCCGCGAGATCGGCCAAGGCGGCCAGGGCGGCATGGAGCACGGGCACGGCCTCGGCGTAGCCGATCGCGATGAGCGTGGCACAGCCTTCCAGCAACAGGTCGCCGGGCGTCGCCTCGCCCTCCGGCGGTGGCGCGAGCGTGAGCGCCTCCTTCGCGATCTCGAGCGGAGTGACCTCCAGAGCGGCTTGCCGGATCGTGAAGACCATGTTCATAGCCTCGAGGAGCTTTTCCCGGCGACGCCGTACGTCGACGTGCTCGTAGGCGCGCGCGGTCGTCAGCAACAGCGCGGGAAGCCGGGCGGCCGAGCCGCCGGCCCGCATCTGGATCTTGCCGCGTATCTCCGCCGCCAGCGCGCGTGTGAGCGGATCCACCAGGGCCGGCTCGGCCGATTCGACCAGTGACCCCGCCTGGGAGAAGGCGCCGGCGGTCAGAGCCGCCTGCGCGGTGGCGACCAGTCGCCCTGCCCGGCGAGCGGGCTCGGGGGTCATCTCAGCCGCGCGCATCCGAATGATGACCTCGGCGTCGGACCCGCCGCGTGACCTGGCCGTGCCGGCGGCGTCCTCAAGCGCCGCGGCCAGCACCTCATCCGGCCCCGGGGCCGCCTCGGCGAGATGCCAGGCGCGCCGGTCGGGGTCCCGATCGGGATCGGTGACGGCCGCGAGTACCTGGTGGACCCTCTGACGCTCACCGCTGGACGCGTCGTAATAGACCGCCGAGCGGATCAGCGGGTGACGAAACCTGACCCGCGTGCCCGGCTCCAGGAGCTGTCGCGCCTCCGAGACCGCGCCCGCGTCCCACCCGAAGCCGAGCTCGGCCCCGGCGCGCCACAACACCGCGGGGTCGCCCGTCTGCTCGGCGGCGGCCGTCAGCAACATCATCTGTGAGCTCGCCGGCAGGTCGCGGATCTCGCGGACGAACCGCGCCCCGAGCCTCTGGCTGATCGGCAGCGGGTCCGGCAACCGGGCCGCACCGGTCAGGTGCCCGAGATCCAGCTCATGGGCGAGCTCGATGAGGGCCAGCGGGTTGCCGCCTGTCTCGGCGACGATTCGCTCGCTGATCCGGTCGTCCGGCCTGCCAGGCGTCGCTGAGGCCAGCAGTTCGGCCGCCGCGCGCGGCGCGAGCCCCCGGATCTCGCGGTCAGGAAGCCCCGCCAGCGGCAGGAGCCGGGTGATGGGCTCGCGGACCGCGAACATCATGACGAGACGCTCGGCCTGGAGACGGCGTGCCACGAACGCCAGCACCTGGGCCGACTCCTGATCGAGCCACTGCGCGTCGTCGACGACGCACAGCAGGGGCTCACCGGCGGCGTCGGCCAGCAAGCTCAGTGCGGCCAGCCCGACGAGGAAGCGCTCGGGCTCCTTGCTCTGACGCAGGCCGAAGACAGCGGCCAGGGCCGATCGTTGCGGGGGCGGCAGGATCGGCAGGCGGCCGAGGAAGGGCAGCAGGAGCTGGTGCAGGGCCGCGAAGCCGATCTCCGTCTCCGATTCGATGCCCGCGACCCGCACCACCCGGGCGCCGCGCGCCTCCCGCACGGCGTGGTCAAGGAGCGCCGTCTTCCCGATCCCCGCCTGCCCCCTGAGTACGAGAACGCCGCCGGCACCTTCACGGGCGGCCGTGAGCAGACCCTCCAACTGCGCGCGTTCCTCCTCACGACCCAGGAGCAAGGCTGCCTCGATCAGGTCGGGTGCTCATGGACGGACGTCCGCTCCTTTCGAAGGATCAGGCTGCGTGGCCGGACCAGTCTCCCGAGCGGGGTCCGCAAGCGGTATCCGAAGGATGACTGCACCCCCGGCCACGCACCCTTCCCCTGCCGCGCTAGAGTCCAATTTGTCCTGTCCTCGGACCCGAAACGGAAACCCCAGGCAGCATGGTCGAACGCACGTCGTCGCTGCTCATCGGCCGGGATGCCGAGCTGGAACGGCTCATCGGCCTGCTCGACTCGCCATCGAGCCAGGCACTGGCGCTCCTCGGCGAAGCAGGCATCGGCAAGACCAGCCTCCTGTCGCGGTTCATCGAACAGGCCCGCGAGAAGAAGGTGAACGTCCTGTCGGTCGTGGGCGACCAGTCCGAGACCCATCTCGCGTTCGCCGGACTCCACCAACTGCTGGGCCCGATCCTCAGTTCGGCCGGCTCTCCCGTGGCCGACCTGACGCCACCTCATCGGAACGCTCTGCTGGCCGCCTTCGGCCTGGCACAGGAGTTCGCGGCTCCCGACCGCCTGCTGATCGGCATAGCGACCGTGACGTTGCTCATCAAGGTCGCGGAGCGGTCCCCCCTGCTCCTCGTCGTCGACGACACCCAGTGGCTCGACTACAACTCGCGTGACGTTCTCGCCTTCGTCGGAAGACGCCTGAGGAACGAGCGGATCGTGATGGTGGTGAGCACCCGGGAACAGACGCCGCCATCGCCGTTCGGCCACGACGTCGCCCATTTGCGGCTGGAGCCGCTCACCGAGACAGACGCCAACCGGTTGCTCGACGCGCAGCCGCACCCCCCTCGCGGCCTGGCTCGGTCGACCGTCCTGGCCCAGGCGCAGGGCAACCCGATGGCCTTGGTAGAGCTGACCAGGGCGATCGCGACGGACAGGACATGGGGCGGTTACCGGCTCGAAGACCCGCTTCCGCTGAGTGAGCGCCTGGAGCGTCTGTTCTCGGAGCGGGTGAGCGCCCTGCCGCAGGCCTGCCGTACCGCCTTGTTGTTCGCCGCGGCGGCGGGCCCGTCCGAGCTGTCGGAGGCGGGCAGCGCCGGCCTTCCCGGCCTGGAGGCGCAGATCTGGCAACCCGCCGAGAACGCCGGCCTGATCACGGTGAGCGGTGCCGGAGTGGCCTTCTCACACCCTCTGGTGCGCTCGGCCGTCTACCACGCGGCGTCGTTCGCCGAGCGCGCGGACGCCCATCGCCGGCTGGCCGGCGTCCTCACACGGCAGCCGGATCGCCGGGCCTGGCATCTGGCGAGGGCGACACTCCATCCCGACGAGAGCGTGGCGTTGCTCCTGGAGGAGACCGCGGCGGAGGCTCTGCGACGCGGCGGCTGTGTGGCCGCCGCCCTCGCCATGGAACGGGCGGCGGAGCTCAGCCCCGACCCGGAGGACCGGGCACGACGGCTCGTCATCGCCGCCGACTACGCCACCACCACGGGGCAGGCCACATGGGTTCGGGATCTCGCGACCCAGGCATCGGCCGCCACGTCGGACCCGACGTTGCGAGCGCAGGCGAACCGGGCGATCGGGTGGGCGCTCGCCTGGACCAAACATCAGGCCGAGGCGCTCAGAGCGCTCGTCACGCTCGGCGAGGAGACGGCGGTGTGGGCCCCGCTCATCGCCTGGGGCACCCTGGGGCCGGCGGCGACCGTCGCCTACCACCTGGGAGCGCCTGCCGGACGGACCGCGGTGCGTCAGGTGGTGGACCGGCTTTCCCCACGGGAGGCCGCGATCAACCCCGGCGCCCCGGACTGGGCGAACGCCGTCCGGCTGTTCACGTACACGGCGACCAACCCCTACCAGGGGCGGGCGGCGGCGTTGGCCGACATTCGCCGGATCACCGAACGCGGGCTCGACATTCCCGGCCTGTCGACGGTGGGCCCGGCGGCCTGGGTGCTCGACGAGTCGGATCTGGCGGTGCGCATTCTCCGGGAGGCGCGCGAGAGGCTCCGCAAACCCGGCATCCGGAGTGGCCGCGGCGCCATGGTGATAGGGCTCTCGGAGGCGCGCGAGAGGCTCCGCAAACCCGGCATCCAGGGTGTCAGCGGAGCCATGATGATGGGGCTCGCCTGGGCTTGCCTCGACACCGCCCGATGGGACGAGGCGCTGGACGCGTGCGCGGAGGCGTCCGAACTGGCCGCGGCCTACGAGATGGAGATCGTCACCGCGGGGGTCAGCCTCACCGCCGCCACACTGGCGGCCCTTCGCGGCGACACGCTCCGCGCGCGCGACCTCGCCGCCACGGCGGTCGCCGCCGTGGATCCGGCCGACGTCCCGTTCATCGCGGCGCGAGAACGCCGGGTGACGGGGCTGATCGCGCTGGTCGAGGGACGCTTCGAGGCGGCCTGCACCATCCTCCGCCAGGTGCTCGGCGACGACGGCGTCCCGCTCCATTACCACGCCTCGTATTTCGCGCTGGTGGACTTCGCCTCCGCCGCGGTCCGCACGGACCAAGTCGACGAGTGCAGAGCGATCGTGGAACACGCGGTGAGCCAGGTGGACGGGGACATGTCGCCACGTCTCGAGCAGTTGGTCGCGCACGCGCGCGCGTTGTTGTCCGGGCGCGACCAGGCCGAGGAGCACTACATCCGCGCGCTCGCCGACCCAGCGGGTGAGCAGTGGCCCTTCGAACGAGCTTCCCTGCGGCTGGACTACGCCGAATGGCTGCGGCGACGGCGGCGGATCAACGAGGCCAAACCTCTGCTGATCTCAGCCGTGGAGGTGTTCCGGCGCATCGGAGCGAAGCCGTACGCACAACGGGCGGAAACCGAGCTCCGCGCCTCCGGAGTCACCGTCCCCGGAGCCGCCGCGTCAGACGGCCTGGCGCAGCTCACCCCGCAACAACGCGAGATCGTCCGCCTCGCCGCCCAGGGACTGACCAACCGCGAGATCGCCGAACGGCTCAGCCTCTCGCCCCGAACCGTCGGCTCCCACCTCTACCGGTCCTTCCCCCTCCTCGGAGTCACCGCCCGCCACCAAATCCGCGACGTCCTCGGCTCCGGCGCCGGGTAACCGCCTCAGAGGAGCTGGATCACGCCGAGGGTGGGACGACGGCGACGGGAAGATCCGGTCGGAAGGGTGTGCGGGGCGCCCTAATGGACCGCGAGCTGCAACAACTGCAGGTCTGATGCCGTTCCCTTCGTTGGGCGGGGGAGCCGAAGAGCGTCCGTTGCCGGGGCGGCGGGCGCTCTTTGCCACCTTTAGCCGCGCGGTCCGCCAGTACTGGTGCCTCAGGATTCCGTGAGGGGGATTCGAAGGAGGAACAGCGCGCCGCCCAAGTGGGACTCCTTGGCTTTCAGGGTGCCATCATGGGCGCGGGCGATTGCGCGGGCGATGGCCAGGCCTAGGCCGGTGCCGCCGTGGTCGCGACCGCGAGCGGTGTCCAGTCTGGAGAACCGCTCGAAGACGCGCTCCCTGTCACATTCGGGGATGCCGGCTCCGTCGTCCTCGACGGCCAGTTCGGCGAAGCGCCCAACGGGCCGCACGCTGACCTCCACGACTCTCCTGCTGTGTCGCTGAGCGTTGTCGAGGAGGTTCTTGAGTAGGCGGGCGATCTGGGATCGCACGACGGTGACCAGCACGCCCGTGTCGATCCGCATCCGGGTCGGCACCCGGTCGGTGCGTTGGGAGACCTCGCAGCGGGCCAGCTCGGACAGCGACAGAGGCATCTTCTCCGTGACTCCAGACGCTCCTACCCGGGCCAGCAGGAGCAGATCGGTGATGATCGACTCCAGCCGGTCGACGTCCAGCAAGGCACCTTCCAGGAGGGAGCGCATGTCGGTGTCTTCGGGGTGCAGCCTGCCGTCCTCCAGTTGCACGCGGAGGCCGGCGAGCGGGGTGCGCAGCTCGTGGGATGCGTCGGCGACAAACTGCTGCTGCCGGTCCAAGATGGCCGCTCGAGACAGAGTACTCATGATGCGCTCCTGGTATACCGAGTACCGTATTTCGTATACCAGTTTCTCTTCTTGAGTGATCGTTGTCGGTACCGCTAGCGGCCATCCACCGTCTGCCGCGGCAAAGCTCCGTCGAAGCGCACCACGCTGAACGCCATGCACGCTTCAAGATCAGGCAATGATGAGATCAACGCCGCTCGGACCGAATTGGGGGACAGGTGACTCGCAGGTAGGCATGCAGGCCGCGCGGATCGCCGAGCACGCCGCCTTCCCACCGGAGAGCCACCCGGGACTTCACCGCGCCACTATGACCGCGGACACGGTCGACAGCTTCTCCCTGCTCGACGACATGAGCAGCCCCGGGTTGCGTTCACGGGATTGGTGTATAAGTTCCGCTGGTAGAGGCGCGGCGTCGTGAAACGCAGGCAGCGGACCTCCCCTGGCAGCGCATTCTGTGCATGTCCTTTTAGGACGTCCGGTCGGCGTACTGAGAGGCCAATAAGGGTCTTGTGTTCGTAAAAGATGTCGCTTACGTTAAGCGCTGAAAACGTGATCGATAACGATTGCAATATGGAGAGAGCGGCATGGCCGACGGCGGTGCGCCGGTGACGATGAGTGATGTGGCGCGCCTGGCGGGCGTCTCCACCGCGACTGTGTCGCGGGTGGTCAACAGGCGTTACGGGGTCAGCGCCCGCACCATCGCGCAGGTGCGTTCGGCCATCGAGCGGCTCGGCTACGAGTCGAGTCTGGGGGCGACGAGCCTGCGACGCAGCCGCACCAATGTCCTGGGTCTGGTGACCCACAGCTTCCATTCCTATACCGCCGAGGTGCTCAAAGGCGTGATGGAGGCGTTGAGTCAATCGGGCTTAGACCTGATCGTCTACGCCAACAGCGATCTCTACGGGACGTACGCGGAGGGCTGGGAGCAGCGTCATCTGGCCCGCTTGTCCGGCACCCTCACGGACGGGTGCATTGTGGTGACGCCTTGGGGCGAGGTGCGGAGTAACACTCCGGTCGTGGTCATCGATCCGGTGCGGGACTCGACGGTGCCGTCGGTGACGGCGGACAACTTAGTGGGTGCCACCACAATGGTTGAGCACCTACTGGGCCTGGGGCATCGGCGCATCGGATTCATCGCGGGCCGTTCCAGCCTCGCGGCCGCATGGTCGCGCGAGGAGGGGTACCGGAGGGCGCTGGCCGCGGCCGGTGTTCCAGTCGATCCGACGTTGATCGGCAGAGGCGACTTCAATCCCGACTCCGCGGTCCCGCTGGCGCGGGCGTTGCTGGATAGGGCGGACCGCCCGACGGCGATCTTCGCGGCGAGCGACGGGATGGCCCTGAAGGCTCTGGAGGTCGCGAAGGAGTTGGGACTCAGCGTTCCTGGCGACCTGTCGGTGGCCGGTTTCGACAACATTCCGGAGGCCGTGTCGGCCGAGCCGGGGCTGACCACGGTGGACCAGTCGATGTACCGACTCGGGTACGAGGCCGCGCGCATGCTGAAAGGGCTGGTGACCGGTGAGTGGGAGGGGCCCGATCAAATACTGCTCCCAACCCGCTTGATGGTCCGTGGCTCCACCGCACCACCGAGGACCGATACGAGCTTGTGACACACAAGCACCCGCAGGTGTATGCACCACCCAGATCCACCTGACAGCAGGTAACAAGACGAACCCGTGATGGACGGAGGTGCGGGAAACAGAAACCGACGGTACATCGACCGATAAGTCAGGCCGACCAGTCGGGCCCAATCCGCTGCCGGCCATTGAGGAGTTCGGTATGACGTTGTCACCGTACCACGGAGCTTTACGCCCTAAGGGCGTGCGCCGGCTCTTGGCGGTAGTCGCCGCCGGAGTCATGGCGATCTCGGCCGTGTTGCTCGCGCCGCGGCCGGCCGCGGCGGACACGCCGTGGCTGAATGTTGCCGAGGACGGCTACGTGTCGTTCACTGTCCCGGCGGCCTACGTCCAAGCCAACGCAGGCCAGGTGTCGCAGGTCGTCATCGAGGGGAACTTCGGCCCATCCTTCAGTTGGGCGGAGTTCGGTCTGACCCGCCGGGGCGACGCCTGGTCGGGGGTCCTCGGCCCGCTCAAGCCGGGCCTGTACTCCTACCAGGTCACCGGCGATGACACCAAGAGTCTCAAGGATCCGACGAACAGCACCAGCGTGGCGTCCAAGCCGCTCTGGAGCACCTTCTTCGTTCCGGGCGGCTCGGCGCGCCTGCTGGCGGATGCGCCTCAGGGGCAGGGCGGCAAGGTCGAGACCCTGACCTACCGGGCGAAGGGCAATGAGCGGTCGGCTCTGGTATGGACGCCGCCGGCGTACTCGGCCAAGGGCGCCAAGGCCTACCCGGTGCTGTTCCTACAGCCCGGCGACGGAGGAAGCGCCACCGACTGGCTCGACCTCGGTCGCGCCAAGCAGATCTTCGACAACTTGTCGGCCCAGGGCGCGATGGAGCCGATGGTGGTTGTGCTCAGCGGCGGTAGCGGGTCGGAAGACAAGGAGTTGAAGGATCTCCGTAAGGCGGTCGCCGACAAGTTCCACGTTCTCCGCGACCCGGCGCACCAGGCGATCGCCGGTGTGTCCGAGGGAGGGACGCAGGCGCTGCGTGCCGCTCTCGCCAACCCGGGTCAGTTCGCGTACATCGGCTCGTTCTCGGGACTTCTGACGGAGAGTGTCAGCCGGGCGAACGCGGAATCGATCAACCGCCACGTCAAGCTGGTGCGCCTGTACACGGGGAACGTGACCGATCCCGCGTACAACGCGACCAACCGTCTGACAAAGGCGCTGGACCGCGCCCGTGTCAGGTATGAGTTCGACGGGGTCAACCCCGACGCCGGGGCGAACTGGAACGCCTGGCAGGAGAACCTGATCGATTTCGTGCCGCGGCTGTTCCGCACGGTGTCGGATCGCGGTCCGAGCACCGGTCACGGGCAGCTGAAGGGCGAGTTCACCCCGCCGGCGGCCGGCACCACGCCGACGCCGTTCGTGTCCGAGGGCGGCTTCGTCACCTTCGAAACCACGACGGAATTCAAAGACGCTCAGCACGTCACAGTGTGGGCGAACGACGCTCCCGGCGGAAGCTGGCTCCGCGTTCCGATGACCCGTGACGGCGACCGGTGGCGGGCGACCGTCGGTCCGCTGCAGCCGTGGTTCTACTACTACAAGTTCATCGTCGATCGGGTCTCGGTCAAGGACCCGTCGAACCCGACGAAGGTGACCTCCGAGCCCACTTGGAGCAGCTTCTTCGTCCCCGGAGACAGGGCGCGCCTGCTCTCGGACGTTCCGGCCGGCCAGGGCGGAAAGGTCGAGAGCCTGACGTACCGAAGCACCGTGGCGAATCAGGACCGGACCGCGTTGGTGTGGACCCCGCCCGGCTACGACCCGAACCGCGCAGAGCGCTACCCCGTCTTCTACCTCCAGCACGGTAGCGGTCAGAGCTACACGGACTGGGTCGAGATGGGACGCGCCAAGCAGATCCTCGACCATGAGTTCCTCGACGGGGACCTGGTGCCGATGGTGGTCGTGATGGGCAACGGCAACGTGTCCAACTTCAACAAGGAGCTGCTGGAGAACATCGTTCCGGCGGCGCGTGCCCGCTACAACATCTCCAGCGACCCGTCGCAGCAGGCCCTCGCCGGCCTCTCGATGGGCGGTGGACAGGCGTTCGGGGTCCTCAAGGCGTACCCGGGCCAGTTCGCCTACGTCGCGGCGTTCTCGGCCGGGTTCGGCAGCGGCACCGGCGTCGATGTGGCGGCCATCAACAACGGGACCAAGCTGCTGCGCCTGTACGTCGGCGACCAGACCGACTTCGTGTATCCGTCGGTCATGTCGTCCCTGCCCACATTGGACAACCTGGGCATCCACTACGAGTTCGCAGGGGCGACCCAGGGGCCGCACGGCTGGGACGTGTGGCAGAAGAACCTCATCGACCTGGCGCCGCGTCTGTTCAAGCGCTAGGCAAGCCCGTCCGAGGCGGCACCATCGGGGCATCGGGGGGCCCCGGTGATGCTCGCCAAGCACGTGGGCGTGTGAACGCTCACAACAGAGATCGGCACGAGGGACAGGGCGCGGATCGTGGCATCCGTGCCCGGTCCCGAGCCGATCGCTCGGCCTCAGCGGTAGCGCACGGGCCTTTGTGCGCTGCGACCCCCCAAGGGAGATCATGTCTATGAAGAGAAAGAGCCTGATAACCGCGGCGGCCCTGCTCGCCGCCGCCGGGGCGATCGCCGCCTGCTCCCCAGACCAGGGGAAGAGCACGGCGAACGCGGGTGGGAACGACGCGAGCAGCTGCACCAACACGATCCCCAAGAAGCAACTGCCGGTCGTGACGATGTGGGGCTGGTACCCCAACACGCAGCTCGTCGTCGACAACTTCAACAAGCAGAGCAACGAGGTGCAGGTCTGCTGGACCAATGTCGGCCAGGGCGGCGACGAGTACGACAAGTTCCAGACGGCCATATCGGCGGGCACCGGCGCGCCTGACGTGATCATGATCGAGGCGGACCGGATCCCGACCTTCCAGATCCAGAAGGCGCTCGTCGACATCAAGAACTACGGCTTCGACGCTGTCAAGGCGAACTACAGCGACGGCGCGTGGAAGGACGTCTCGATCGGCGGCGCGGTCTACGGCGTGCCGGTCGACGGCGGCCCGATGGCGATGATCTACCGGAAGGACATCTTCGACAAGTACAAGATCACGCCGCCGAAGACGTGGGCCGAATACGAGCAGGCGGCACAGAAGGTGAAGGACGCCGGGGGCCCGCTGTTCGGCGACCTGGGCGCGAACGTGCCGGCCGTCATGATGGCGCTGCAGATCCAGAAGGGCGCCACTCCGTACACCTACGACCCGGCGCAGCCCGAGTCGATCGGTATCGCGCTGAACGACCAGGCGTCCAAGGACGTGCTGGACTACTGGGGGAACCTCGCGCGGAAGGGCCTGGTCGGGACGCAGGACCAGTTCACGCCGGAATACATCTCCGGTGTGATCAACGGCAAGTACGCGACGTACATCTCGGCGGCCTGGGCGCCCGGATACCTCACCGGCGCCGGCGTCGGCAAGGGCGAGGACACCGGCAAGTTCGCGGTGGCGCCGCTCCCGCAGTGGGATTCCGCCAACCCGATGCAGGTGAACTGGGGCGGGTCGGCCTTCTCGGTGACGAGTCAGGCGAAGAACCCCGAACTCGCGGCGAAGGTGGCGTACGGCCTCTACGCCGACGACGAGTCGCTCACCGACGGCTGGACCAACCAGATCATCTTCCCGCTGAACCTGAAGGCGCTCAACGATCCCAAGTTCGTCGACCTGAAGGTGTCGTTCTTCGACGGCCAGCAGGCGAACAAGGAGGTCTACGTCCCCGCGGCGAATGCCTACACGGGCATGACCTACAGCCCGTTCGGCCAGTACTACTTCGATTCCATGACGAAGCAGATCGGTGCGGTCATCGACGGCTCCATCACCGGTGCGCAGGCGGCCGACCGCATCCAGGAGGACGTGGCGAACTACGCCAAGGAGCAAGGCTTCACCGTTCAGTAGACAACACGGGTGGGCCACGCCGGCCTCGGCCGGCCGGCCCACCCGCCACTCCCCAGCATCGACCCCTCGGAGCCCACAATGACCCTCCTGATCGAGGAGAGTGCAGCGAGCACTCAAAAAAAAGCGCACAAGGTCCGCGGCAAGGTGCGCCTCCGTGAGCACCTGATGGGGTGGCTCTTCGTCGGGCCATTCGGGATCGTCTTCCTGGCGTTGCTCATCGCGCCGCTCGCGTACGCGCTGTATCTCAGCCTCTGGCAGAAGAAGCTGATCGGCGGCACCAACTTCGTCTTCCTCGGCAACTACGTGAAGGCGTTCAGCGACCCGACCTTCCTCTCCGGGGTGTGGTTCGTCGTCCGCTTCTCGCTGGTCGCCATCCCGCTGCAGATCGTCATCGCGCTCGCGATGGCTCTCATCGTGGACGCCGTGACCTCGCTGTTCACCCGGTTCTCCCGCCTCATGATCTTTCTCCCCTATGCCATTCCCACGGTCATCGGGGCGGTCATGTGGGGATTCCTGTACAGCAAGAGCTTCGGGCCGCTCACCGACATCTTCGGATTGTTCGGCGCCACCGCGCCCGACTTCTTCAGCAAGAATCTGATCTTCTACGGCCTGATCAACGTGGTCA
>Ga0310811_10000918_pt1 | contig 37850 bp, 44 predicted proteins | sample YCmetagenome_FD_207642 | JGI IMG/M metagenome (GOLD analysis project Ga0310811, IMG submission 207642) | Soil microbial communities from experimental microcosm in Duke University, North Carolina, United States - YC | ecosystem: Engineered > Artificial ecosystem > Soil microcosm > Unclassified ... | reverse complement strand
GATTGCTTTCTCTTGTGAGACACTGATATCTGGCGCTGTGCCAGATACTTTCTGGGTTTGAGAACCATGCAACAAAGTGCCAACAGGGGCCAATAATGCAAACCTTTTCAGCCAAGAGAGTCAAGGGAATTGAGCAGGTGATATCATAAACATGCTTGCCTGACAATTGGTCCAGTGGTAACCGGGGAATGAGGACAGCCATCCGCCAGAGGGTCTCATCTGATTCATGAGCCAGATCAGTGTTGCCTTCAGTGACTTCTAAGGACCTGAAACCATGCGTGTGGTGAAGTGTTCCATATGTAAAAAAGTGACCCCCACGTGCCAAAGCAGGATTGGGATTGTATTCTGCATGTAATTGGCCTGGCGGCTGGATTCTACAAAGAAGGTCATTGTGAGGTAACTATTCCGAACACCATCCATGGGCTTACAGCAGATCCCCAGGATATATCGTTAAGGTCTCAGCATGGTAATCATCCAAGTCATGAGGGCCACCAAAGGAACAGGGTGGCTTGCCATCTTGGGTTATCTTGTGGAAAAACAGCGTCCGGAATTGGATGCCAATGACAGGAAAGAAATAAGTGTTCCTGCCCTCAGAGTCACGATGTGGAGGAATCAGTACCCCACCCTGTGACACCATGGCACATGGGCTGCTAAGGTGTGTACCTGGTCCTGGCCATGGACAATCTTTGGTAGTCCGGTACCAGGCCATCTGGCCCTCATCTAAGGGACTAGGTGTGGATGAACAGCAACCGTAGAGGAGACCAAATGGCACTTACACCAGTTCAAGGGGCAAACCTACCGCTATTGGACAATCCAGAACATATCTTTGTTCATTTGGATTGTTTATGCCTGAAATCAAATCACTCATTGTGCCAGGAACATAAGGCTGAGCAAAATTTTTTGCCCGAAGTTCCATGTCTGAGCAAACAAGATGAGCTTTGATTATATGTGAATGTTGAAGGTACAAAACCTTACCATGCATATCTACAGGCATGGTGGCATGAATGCCATACCACTTTTCCAAATACTCCATGGTTAGGTTTGGAGGGCCAGGCCTCACTGCCTCACGCACAACAACACACTTTCCTGCTGCAAGACTAGACCGGATCTTGATTAATAATAACTCGTTTTCAGTAAGGGGCCCATGGAGATGGGTCACAAATCTGGACCCTGGTTTGGAGGCAGAAATGGCGGCAAATTTTTTTGTGAGGCGCAGGTCCTCGATCAACACATTTTGTTGATCTCGCATCACAGTGGGTAGTATGGTGATATGTCCATCATCCCATGTTACAACCTGTGTCTCTGGGGAAACCTGTGTACCCAGCATACATGAGGCCAGATCCAGCCCCCTCTGTCCTGGATCATTTAAAGATGCCACAGAATGCTGGAATAAATTGTCGGTATGTATGAGGCTAAGGTCCTGAGCTGAAGAGGGTATCCACGAAAATGCAGGTAAGAGCACTCCAGCTGTGGCCGAAGTGTTTGGTTCCGCCAGCTCCCGGGCAGTGCTCCTGTGCTGACGCAATTTTCTTTTGCAAGCAGCTTGGGCATCTCGACGTTTCTGTTTGGCTTCGGGTGGCAGTTTGCGCTCGTATCTACGGTTATACTCTCTCTTGCGCTCTGGAGACACAGCACGTGCCATGGGAATGTTGTTTCTTTTGAGCTGGAGGTACTGGGTTCGAGTAGTTTAGATTTAGTGGAAGGGGATAAAGCGAAACCAGAAATCCCGCTGGTTAGGGTTAACTTCTGATGCGGACTTTGAAGCGATGGGCTCGTCCATCCTAATCAATCACTTGTACTCATTTTCAATATGGATTCCATTATTAGTTTAGCGATTGGATCTATTATATGCAACACCCCAAATGGAACAGATCCCTTGAAGTTGCTTTTTGCTTCAGAAGATCACTGATATGTGGATCAGCACCAGCGCTATTGCTGCTGTGTAGTACCGACCAAGGAAAGGCCAAGGAAACGGCCAACATAGAGGTGAGTCAAATATGCACTTCGCATTGCATCAATTTGGTACTAACTTCAACTACGCTCGCTAGATAAAAAATCCACTGTCAGTTTTAGATGTCTCGATACCGATCTCTGCATTGATATCTTATGTAATATAGGAACAACCTTGTCTTAAAACCTTGACCTCGACCTATCCCAAAAATGACCCCAGCGTCCACATCTGATGCCAACACCAACTCACCGGCAGTTACAGTCCCTTCCGACAATTTGACACCAATGCCATCCTTAGTGACCCCAACCCCGACTCTGATGCAGCATCGCTCTCAGTCAAGAAAGAGCTGCTTGTACCTGCGCCCGCTAAGAAGGCCTGTCAACCAACCAAGTCAATGTATATCGACATGTATCTACCTATTTCTTGTTGATTTTCACTGGAGATGAACAGCTCAGAGTGACTTGATATCCACCTGCCATTTTTGAGCCAAGGCTTCAAATGCGGCACGTGCCAGATTTTGGGTTCGGGCAGCCTGCAGTGAAGTTCTAGGTAAAGTTACTCCTATACCTTGAGATAAATTTCTGTTGGATAACATGGATGATAACCGGGGAACCACGGTGCCATGTGTGTGGCGACCCTGGAACCACCTGAGGTTCTTGAGTAGCTATCCAACTCCAACTGTCAGAACTTACCACAAAGCATTTTCAACGGTCTCCACATAGCACCCAAGGTCCATCATGACAAAGTTGAACTCATCAGCTGGTGCTTCTTTGCAGGTCTGCAGAGCTATGGTCCAAGTGGCATCGAGGTCAATATGCTGAGGCGCCACAAAGTTCCAACAATAATACGCGGTTGCACCTATGCCCCCCAAAGAATTGACTTCAGAAGACAACTGTCTAAGCTCCCTGGCTGCCTGAGGATGAACCGTTGCGATTGCAGCCACCATCCTTTCTACATCCTGGGATTTTATGTGTTAGTTGCAGATAAGGATGGAAAGAAGTTGTAAACATACAGCGGCATGAGCGAAGAGCAACCTGATGTGGGATGTATCTGTCACCTCCATACCGGCATATCCAGTATAGGTATCTCCAGGCTTCCCCCCAGCGGGTCTCCTGGAGCCCACTGGATGCATCTTACCCCATTCAAATCGGCGGAACTGGCTGCCACGTTTGATAGCTTTGGTCTCCTTTCCAGTTGAGGCGTCACCACAGATCTTCTGAAAGTCCTCATCAGAAAATGCATCAAAGGAAACTCCTGCCAACACAGTTTTCGGTGAGTTGGAATCGACCAACAGGGTCACGTCCTGTCCACAACGTGCCAGCACATCTGCACGACGGGAAATCTTTCTCAACCCCAGGTCCGCCAGAGGAACATAGTCAGTATGAACCGCCCCGCCCTGCAGATGAAAGAATTTAAAGACGGGCAGAAATATCCACATCAAGATCCTCACCTTCCCTGTGGGTGGAAGTCGGTCAGAATAATTGGCAGGATAAGGCGTGACAACCTTCCCGTGAACTTCTGAGTGAAAACTGGGTTCAACAGTCCAATACCTGACACACTTGGATTCCTCAGGCTGGTGATAGCATGCACGACAACCCCGGGTACCTGGGTCCACATTTTTGTGAGACTTGGCATGAAAACCTCTGGACAATTCTTGGCGTAGGCTCCTTAACTCAATAGATAACTTTAGGACCAAAAGGAGTTCTTCATCCAGGTGCAGGGCATCCAGATCAACAGCAGAGAAACCACAGATTAAACGGAATAGATGGTTCAACGAGGCCTTGTGTATCTATTATATATGCTAGATCAATGTACTTATCAGTATAAATGAAGGAGTAGACCCACCCATGTCATAGACGGCGCCTTGGCAGCCAGGGTTGGTAGCATCCACCTAACAGATTCAGCCAGGAAGCATCTCTCGGATGAAAACGCAAATACTGATGAGTAATTGGACCGAAATGGACACACATGGTGCCGGGACAGGAGTTGCAGAAATTCTTGAGCATTAGCTTTTGTTGACCGGCCGGTCTCAATCCTGGGAGCCAAGACTCGATCGACCCATCCAAGCAAACAACTAAGCAGGCTTTCTTTCCAACGATATCGCTGGAAGCTCAGGGACAGATAAGGGGACCTATTCTCCAAACCCACTTGTGGGTTAGCAATCCGGAGAATTTCATGACCCAGGCCAGAACGCTGAGATGAGTGTCAAAGACCACTACAGGCCAATGGACATGAATTTACCAAGATAACTGATTCCATCCCTGATCTATTAGTAGCACTCAAGCTGCAGGTCCATTTCCTCATCTCCCGCAGTGCTGTTATGGCTGGAGCCTCTGACTCCTGACACACATTTAGAATGGTTTGCCTTGGGAGTTTGTCTGAATCATGCTGACCTGAGTTCCTTGGGCGAAGAAATTGGTAAATGCATATTTCCATCTAAGACAGCACAGCTCAGCACTACTGGATCCATCGGAGATAATATCCTGAGCATCGATTGGTTCCAGGGACGTGTCTTCTTCGAATAGCTGGTCGCGTGTGGTCAACTGCAGATTGTTCAACATCGTTTTGGCAGTGAACAAGGGAGCAAGGCTTCTGGGCCACTCACCAACCAGCCTTGCAATACCAGGCCCTCGGCTACTCCTCGTAGCAAGACATTCATGGCCTCCTTTTGATGGCACATCTTCATTAAACTGAACTGAATATAAGCTCGGCATAACGATTCGTCTGGCAGCTTGTACCAATGCAACTGGTAATGATCTTGATACCAGGCCTTTGGTCCAAGCATCTATGACATGAAATGAGAGTATTATGTATGTCAGATCAAGGCATGAAGGGTGCTCACCCTTGGGTCCTCGTGTAGAAGTAGAGACATTGTTTCATCCTCCCACCTAGAGGCTTCTAGTTCGGTGAAATGTGGTTGTAGCACAGCTCTTGATACCAAGTGGTTTGTCCAGGCTGCTGTACAAGACATGGCACTGGACCAAGATAAGATCTGGGCTTGTCTTGGCAATATTATTTGTATTACTAAAGACCCGAGTGACTTCTTACAGCATGACCTAATCAGAGCGCTTGTTAGCCGAGTTTGGCTGTTGTCTCAAGCGCTTCACTTCTGTTCTGCCTCTGTACATTAATTACAAGCCCGAAGAAGACCAGATGTGTCAGCTCAAGGAACTGTAGTCCGGCGCAAGTTAATGAAGATCGTTCACAACTACAGCGTGTTGCATGTGAGATTGCAGTACTTGCTTTTCAAAACTCGGCCTTGCTACCTTTACCGGCACTTGTATACCCTAACTAGGTCAAGGAATGTGACATGTCACTCTAGCCAGATGAAGACAAGTAGATTTAATGCAGCGGACAGGTCGAAAAGTGAATGAGCAGAATGAGTGTTGAAAACTTGGGTTGAAAATAGAGTCTAGTACATCTTGCCTTGCCCAACAGTCTTGTCCCATTTGTCGGTAGCAACCTGTGAATATTTTGTTGGACTCGTCAGTATAGTAGATAGTATCAGATAGCAACTTACCAGCAAGTTTAGCAGCTTCTTTGTCGTAAGCCTATAATGTGAAGATGAATATAGGAGCAAGAAAGCCAAAGAATAACATACAGTGCGGATTGTAGGCGTCAGACTGACTCATATGAACTTTGGACTGACCTCGAAGTCGGACTGACTTTGGACTGACTTGCTGAATATAAGTACTTGTTTAGTGCTTCCATTTAAATAGCCGAGGCGGAAGCCGTCGGGCCTGGACTTGGTGCGCAGATCTCAAAGAGCTCTTCTGCAGTAGACCAGTTCTGGAGCACAGCGGGTGTAATAACGGCTCCATGGTGGTATATTAAGTTATCATGGTCGGGATAGTATACCGTAAGCTGCTTGTTGCAGTAAGTGCAAGTTCTAGATTGAAGTTACTCCGCACATGGAATAGGAAACATCTTAATAGAACGAGTATGATACTTAGTTGACCTGAATTCAATTGATGCTACCACGTCTTGCAAGTTGCATAATAATGCAACGATGTATTAGACTATCGCACGTAATTCTAAGGCGGGATGTACAGTCCATGCCAGGAGTGTAGGAGTGCGCGCCTGCCAAATCTCCTGGTGAGTGGTGCGCAAATGTACACCTATAATCAGGTTGGCTGCCTGGAAGTGATCTCCGTGCGCGTGGAGGTCTAATTAATAGTGTGCCCCTGCAAAGCCTCCCTTGCAGAATGCCACAGGCCCACGGTCTTACCTTATCTGATGAGTCTGTGACAATGTGAGTGCCGTCCAGCGAATAATTTCTCACAAGACCGTGCTTATTTGACTTGGTGCGACAATAAAGATTGGGCCTTTGAGCCAAGATAGTACAATAGTACCTGAACTTGAAGGTCTGTGGAATGGAGGCCACGATAAATCCTTGACATTAGAGTGACCACAGTTCAATCCAAACAATTAATTGATAAGGCGTCCACTACTACCTTCAAACGAAGCCTTGCACCTTCATAGTCTGCTGAACGTACACACTGCACCTCCCTCCCCTCACCTGCTACTATATACATTGAAGGAGAAACATGCCAAGAACCCCACAGACGCGTCAGACAAGGATCGCTGCATCAGCACATGATCAAGCACTAAAAAAGGTACATGACTGTATTTAGTACACCAAGTACAAGTTCTCACCCGTATTAGCCAAGGAGACCGAGACAAAAAATCACTCCAGAGGTACCAGCATATGCGGTCTGCCGTGGAACGCGTGCACGAACTCTTGAAGGAAATCATGCGTGGCTTCTGGAGATTCAAAAGCTCCTAGAAATGGAGATTGCCCAGGGGCACACCCAGACTGAAGAGATGACGCATGTCAAGACTGAAGAGATTTCCCAGGGGCACATCCAGACTGAAGAGACGATGCACGTCAAGACTGAAGAAATTGCCCAGGTGTGCCTCCAAACTGAAGAGATGATGCACGTCAAGACTGAAGAGATTGCCCAGGGGCACATCCAGACTGAAGAGATGATGCACGTCAAGACTGAAGAAATTGCCCAGGTGCGCCTCCAAACTGAAGAGATGATGCACGTCAAGACTGAAGATATTGGCCAGGGGCGCATCCAGACTGAAGACATGGAGCGCGTCGAGACTGAAGAAGTACCGGTCGGGAACTGGCTCTTCGATGACAACGATGACGACGACGATGAAGACCTTTCAGAGGACTCAGAGGAGGATGAGAGCCTCTATATTCCCCAGCATTCACGGGAGAGTCCATGTCAGTCCAGGCTTGAGCTGGATAACAAGATCTGGGACCATCAGCTTGATTTGGCTGACACATGGATCGAAATTGGCCACTCAGATGCCGTAATCACCGACAGGCGGCGTGACATATTCCGTCTGAAAGCTATGCTAAAGGACACAAGAGATAGCCTGATCCAGGAGGAACGCATACTGGCTATGCAGGAGGAAGAACTGGGACAGAAAGAGGCCAAACTTAAGAAGTTGATGGATCATAGAGATTGGTTGAATGCGCACAACATGCTGTAGAGCATACTAGCATAGATTAGGAATTAGAACATTGTGGTGTTTAAACACAAACCAAAGGTACTGGAATACCAAAATAATGTATTCAATATTTACTGTAAGAAATATAGGCGGAGTACTGGTCAAAAAAATCAACACAGCTCAAGTATAGACCGTGCACATAGCATTGCAGGACATCTATGCTTTCGGCGCTAAAGGCTTAGAGTGTGATATGAGGGAGAGGGTGCGTCAGATTGCTGAACGCGAATCTGATTCTTATATGGCTAACTATGAGACTGACAAAGGCTTGGGCAAAAGCGCTAAGAGCTTTTCGGCCTGTCACATGCGCACGGACCTGGAGGTTTCAAGGTGAGCTGTGATGGGCGGGCGGGCGCCGATCAGACTGCTAAGAGTGAAGCTTGAAACCTTTAGGAAGCGAACGCTTTGCAACAGACAAATGGTAATGGTTGATGAGTGTTAAAGTGAATCGACTATTTGTCGATCTGTGAGAGGGAGAGGCGGGTGGGTGCAAAGAACGGCGAATGGTAGCTTAAGGATATGAGAACGCTGGTATTGTATGATGCGCAATTGTCTATCGACGTGGGTCGAGAACAAGAAGGAATGCGCCACATCGCTTACTCAATCGTAGACTCAATTCTGCGCTAGCCTCGTACCTCGGCTAGCTCAGAAAACCAACTATGCGAGACTGACCTGTGTGAACTTCAGACTGACCATCGGACTGACCTGCCAATTATAGGTGTCAGACTGACTTGTGTGAATTTTGGACTGACTCGTGTGAATCTCGGACTGACCTGCCAATTGTAGGTATTAGACTGACTTTGGATTGACTTTGGACTGACTTGCTGAATATATGTACTTCTTTAGTGCTTCCATGTGAATAACCGCAGCGGAAACCGTCAGGCCTGGACTTGGTGCGTAGATCTCAAAGGGATCTGCAGCAGTCCTGCATAGGGGTATATTACAAAAGGTATCATGGTAGGTTAAGTCGGGATAGTACTAGTATACCGTAAATTTAACTGTTTATTGCAATAAGTGCAAGTTCCAGATCGAAGTCCGTCCAACGATCGTTTGTAGACCTCGTCACGCGCACTCCGCAGGGCGACGTGTTCACCCTCAAGGTGGTCAGACTGGATAGGGTCGGCAGTCAATATTCCGTCTTCCTCACAGCATGCCTCCAAAACAACTCTTTGCCTTCCTTACCATAGTCCCTGAAGAGTTCGAAACAGCCGACCTTCCATGGTCCAGTAAGTGAGTGCGACGATCTAAATCACTCTGTATCATCAACAATTTCGTTCCAGGATGCAGATGCATCAGTCTCTTCTGAATGCTTCTGCGATGGTCTTCCAAGCTGTAACAACATCTATCACTCAATCGACTCTCATGTTGCCTGAACTACAATCCGCACTCAAGTTTTTTCAAGCATGGATATACACATTGCGGGCCAAGTAACATTCTTTTATACACTATACTCAATTTTCAACTTTAGTGCACGTTATACAAGTGAATAGCACAATATTCCACTGTTGATCACAATGATGATGCCCTACCAGACTCTAGATTTGATGAGTCAACCTTCTCAGCAGCTTCTGATGTTTTACAGGAGAACGTTGGTTGGAGGTGCAGTTACAGGCGCATTGACATAGCCACTTTTTATTTGGCTTGATGGCTATGGAGATCGTGGTGAGCCTTAGTGGTTGCACATGTTCACTCGATATGATTGCTCACTACTATCCGATACCTGGCTGGCTCAGTCAATGTGCTTCACCTGAGCTCTGAGATATGCACTCTGAATTGCAAAAGCATTCATTACCCATGTGTCCCTGGCAGTCTCCTATTTCAGTTGCGTGTTGTTCATGTCTCTACTGCTCTTTTTGTAATTGCACTCCACCTTTTCTAGTGCCTGTCTTCAGAGCTCCACGTGTAATCATTCATTTTTCTCCTAGCTACACTGTTGTTATTTCATCACCATGGCTTCAGCATGTCCCTTTCACGCCAGACACACCTGAGCAAACTCCAGACTACATCGCAATATTGAACCATCTAAACATGCCTCCCCATTAATTGGGTCTCCAAATCAGTGCTGTATGTGCAATACAAGGAAACATGTCGGTCGAAAACGGATTGTGGTGTGAATTGCGTAAGTTAGCAGTTTGATTCCCCCATACCGGAGAGACACTTTGCTTGCCCTCCATCACCTTCTCTTTCAATCCAGCGCGTTCAAGCTGGACCGCAAACTGCTCTACTGCGACCCGCTTGTGCGACGACATTCGACAGATGTCAAGGGCTGACATTGGAAAAAGCCATGCCGGACCTTCGCAGATTCACTGAGAGTGTGATGTTGGTGTGTCATTCGAACAAACACTGTTTTCAAGAAAGGAAGAGAAAAAGATAGTGGTAAATATGGTGTATAAACATCTCTTGTTGTAATCCACAGCAGGAAACATCTGAAGGTGAACACAGCGCTTGTTAGACATATAATGAGGGCAACATCAGGCACATAAGAGTATCCAAAACTGGGACGTACGAATGGCACTCAAGGTGAATGGGGACTGGATACGGATGGACGCCAGGGGCACAGACGGATGTAATCCTCCTGCTCTGCAGTGAGCGGAAAGTCATGATAAAACAAAGAGTTTTTGTCGGAGAACGAGATAATCCAGCTAGGTCTCTCGATGTAACCGCTTGAAGTCCAGGTGCAGCGCTTGCACAGGAACCTAAAGAACTTGGTACCTTGGCGAGGGGATCGAACAGCTTTGATGTCTCCAGGCCCAGGATTGCAGGTTGGATTGCCACACCGGGGGGGAAGGCCCCAGACACAACCAGAGGGCGTAGAAGCTATGTATCTCTGGCTAATCAAATCCCCTTTGAGATTCCAACAAACCAATACCACAGGTGTATGGGCCAACAGAGTCCAGTGAGCGATCTCCTGTTTCACGGCCAGCTCAACAGGCATTTTATGGATGTAGACTTGTGTGATCAATTGCATCATGAAGGGCATGACCACCGAGGGTTGAACCGAATGGGCAGTGAATCCGATGACAAACAACAGGCGCTTGCTGAAACCACCGATGTCATTAAAAAAAACTCCAGGGCTGGGGGGTATCGCACCTAGAGACCAGCGACTTGATTATTTTAAAATGCGATTGAATCGTAAATGTCGGACCGCAAGCCAGCAGGATCATTCCTTTGGTGCCCGTCATGTCGAGGGAACGCTTCCACAATTCTGGGCCCAAGTGATGGCGGAGCACCTAAGATCCAGGTCAATGAAAGAAATCGATTAGAGTCAGCCTAGGCTCACGTCTGAGGCACCCTGAGTCCAGATATCTCCGTTTTTGTCAACACTGTGGACCAGCTCACCATTCTCATAATCACTGTGTGTGTCCATCAGAACCAGAAAATCGGTCTCTGGTTTGGCCTTCACAAAGGCCAGGGCATCGCGGACGCGGGTACGGACATGGGGCAGGCAGGCGGCTCCAGTGACCAACTCAATGTTGGTGCATTGCAACTGCAACATACTTGAGCTTAATCCTGTGTCATTTTAAGCTCAATTGAAGCGACACGCACCATGTTTCGGCAATGCGAAAACTCTTCCTCCAACTGACAGCGCAACAAACGCTCAGGGTATGAGTCAAGTTTTAAGGCGATGGCGTGAAACACCAGTGGACGGCGGCTGTGATTTCGGCCAGTAAGGTAGGCGCCTTGTGCGACCACTGAGTACTATCAATATGTCAAGGTCACGGACAGATCCAGGATTCATTTAGGAAACTGGCTCACAGGCAACGGACCAGAGCCCCTGCGATTCCAACAAGGTGGACACCAAAAATCACCTGGGCTTAGATCTCTGATGCAGGGTTGCATATTTGACTTTTGGAAGCACAGGACATAAGGACAACCTGGTCGCACACATTTCTTCAACAGGCCAACATCGAAGCAACTGCTGCATTTATTCACGACGCCATCATCTTGCATGAGTGACGACGCCTCCAGGGCCAATTCCTCAGACCTGGGATCGGCTGGCCATGGGCTGGTGGTCAGAATGTGGCTGGTTAGACCACGCCAGGTAAATTGAACACCCACCATGTAACCCCTCTGTCCGTCGCTGAGTTAGCATACAGAGGAACTGCCAGAATAATACCAATATTATGACCTACCTCCGGTGTCAATGGCCCGACTTTGACCATGAACGACATGCCGATCCCCAGAAGCTACCACATCATGGCTGTCGACATCTGATCAGGAAAGCATCAGTCCCAGGTGCGCTCCAGTGAAATCATTCTATACAGCCTACCTATCATGTCAACATCATCTAGGAGAAAAGAGTTGAGGAGTTTTGCCAGAATTCACTGTACGCTGGACTGACCGCATAATATTGGGCGTGACTTGCCTTTCAAAGCCCGGCTCTGGGCCATAGGTAGCCGTTCTGGGGTGCCCCCTCCAGCAACCCCTCCCCTGCCTCCCCCGCCTCTTCCGCCTCCCCTGCCTCCCCTCCCTCTTCCACCTCTTCCGCCTCTTCCGCCTCCTCCGCCTCCTCTGCCTCCTCTGCCTCCTCTGCCTCCTCCACCTTGTGCAACAGCAGATGTTGTAGCTGCGGCCCTGCCCCTTCCTGCTCTTTCGCCATCGGATTCATCGTCGTCGTCGTCGTCGTCATCGTCATCGTCAGCTTCATCGTCATCGTCGTCATTTTGTTCTCTATTATCTTCGCCATCGCCATCATCGTTACTGTCTTCCTCCTCCTCCTCTTCCTCCTCCTGGGCTGAGTTGATGCGTGTGGCAAGGGAGTTATTGGCACCGCGATCCCTGAATCGTGTGCTCATGTTGATCACATGACCGTCGCCAGCATTGGTGCCAGGCGCAGCCCGCCATTCCATCAGATCTGACATGGTTCTGAGTTTCTGCGTAACAGCAGATTGGTACTCACAACTAAACTGACTTCGACGTCTAGCTGTTATGAACGTCACGTGATATTACACGTGACAAGTCGGTCCGTCAATATTTCAATTTTTGCTGTCCTTCACTTACACATCAGGGTTTTCGATATTTAGGATAGGTCAAAATGATGTATTTTTTGCTCTTTACTTAAATTTTAAGCCATACAAGGCATTTAGATGCGATTTGAATGTAGTCCTAAATGTTGAAAACCCCGATGTGTTAGGGCAACTCGCTAATGGAAAACTTACGTAAGCGTCACGAACGCCCTGCAGCCTGCAACATTGCACACCCACATTCACTCATATTGTTTCAAAATCTCTAGACTTGTGTCTTAGGAGTTTTGATCGGGGACTGAATATTACCGGTAAAGCGTATTTTGATACAAGCCTGTGACAGACACTAGTCGTGATCACACAACATCCCGGACCTGGCTCGTACGTGATGGACCGTTTTCTTATTATGAACCGACCAACTCAAATTTCAGGCGGAGTCTCCAAGGTCTCCATGTTCTGGGCGTTAGTCAACGATGCCAGTGGGGGCACTTTGAGCGATGTATTTGTACCTTTCTTTCATGTCTTCTGTATATCTTTTTGACATGTTTGCTTTATACTCGTTCAGGAATTTGGCACAGATGTCATCGCATCACTGCCCCAGCTCTTTTTGTCTGGATTAGAAACTTGGAACGACAGGAAAAGACCATGTGTGCCAAGCACAAGCCTTGAGTGATAGAAGCTATGGTTGGTGTCTGCTGTAAAAAAGGAACATCCTAATCCTCACATGCACAATATAGTGTACTTGTGGCGATTTTCTTACCATCAGTTTACTATACGCCATATACCATTCAACATATGCATCAACCACCTGGAAACACCGACTGATTACCGGGCATACTTGTAAGATTCATAAAATAATCACCCGGATTCCACAACCCATGCACCGACCCATGGTCCACTCCTCCCACTGCTGTTATGTAACATGTGGATGTACCCACATAAATTCATCGGCTTAGCTTCAAGTCTTCACCTCAACACTCTATCACCATTTGAACAACAAAGTCGCCCCGCATCCCGTACTTGATGCCGGATAAAAGCTCCCAACTCTCCCAAACCAAGGCTGCAGAGGCCAAAAGAACCTGGCGCCGCGTCAAGAAACAAGACCCTGCTGAAGCTGAAAGACTTAGAGCACAGCAAAATGAGCACAAACGGAGATCACGTGCAAGGCGGAAACTTGCGCAGCAAGACCTCCAACAGCCCGACGCTGAACCTTCCGCCAAGCGTTGCCGGGCTGTAACACCAGACACAGCTCCTGGACATTCTGCGCCGGGGTCTCTATCCGGCAACATTGCTAGTAGTGAAGAACCTCCTGCCAAGCGATGTCGGGCTGCAATACCTGATGCAGACCCTTTACACTTACCAGAGTCTTCCTCTGACGGCACCCCAGATGCCAACGGTCCCTCTAGCAATTCTGAGGGCCAAGTCGTTACAGGACCGTCTGACCTTGGCCTTCATTTTGCAACCCTACTCGTTAATGATCCAGCGCCATCCCGTCTGTTCAGTCATACCTCTGTGGCCACCGAACCCGCCCCTACAACTCGCGACGTGGAGGTCATGACAGAACTTACCCACATCGATTCATCCTGCTCCCGCGACGATCCCGCGTTCCCCTCAACCCATTTGACACCACTCATCGACACCAAAGACCTCGCAACCAACATCATCGGTGTCAAGGTGTCTTCACATTCGGAAACAGTCAAATGGTCTAGTGGATTCACCACCGTATTGCCGTGCATCTGGAGGGACGGGTTAAATATATGTCAAGCAGACGCAGACACGGTCAGGTATTTTTCTGAGCTTCCAGAATCCGATCCAGAATCGTCATCACACGTCATTCACATACACCACTCTGATTGGATATCGAAACCGATGGAGATGCGCGATCTCATCTCACAGACACTGCGCGAAGGCAAATGTATTGTCATTCGGGCGGCAGAAAAACCTCAGGCAGCAAGACTCGATTTAGACTACTTGGAAGATCAAGGTTTCTCGCAGTTTATGCGTGTATCTATACACGGTCTATATTTTTCACCATGTTTCACTTCGTATTCAATCTTACACCTCGCGACAGATGTAGAAGAACGTACCAAAGATTATACTCACCCCTATGTGGATGGCACGATCGAAGACTTCATGCGCAACTTACATGACCCGAACTACATACAGTTCATTCTAGACCTTCCGTACACAGGGCGAGGCATTCCGGATCATTTACGGTGAATATTTTCTCTCTTCCACAAACTCTCTAATAAATTTTTTACTCAGGCAACTTGATCACGGCATGGTGCATGGGTGGAATCAGACCACGACCGACTACCCTATCCAGGACAAGGTTCACCCGGACAATTTCCTCCTTAACGGGTGGTCTTTGCTTCATCAACCTGCTGTCGTGACAAATTTCCATCACGACTCAGACGGAGGGGTCACTTTCGTACAGTCAGTACTGGGGAAAAAACAGTGGATTCCAGCCTTCCTGCGAAATCCAAACATCTCGCGCACTAAATTCATTGAACTTTCCCTACTGTTGACAAACCTTCTTGCAAACCGCACAGAAATTGAGGAGAACTGGTACATGGAGGTAGTCACTCTGGAGGAAGGAGATTTGTTGTGAGTGGATAAGCCTATATATCTTATCATCATTTGCTTACCTTCACAAGTATACAACCACCCGGACAATACCATGCAGTCTATACACCCACGGACTCATTTGCCAAGGGAGCCCACTGTTTGAACCTGGAATTTTTGCATCACAGCGAGCTATCCCGTTTTGTTGACGCAAAGAAGGGACATTTTCTCACCAACCAAGTTCACCAACACTCCCTGGAGACACTCGAGCGAATGGTCATTTATCTACCGCGTGCATCTCGACGCACCAGTAAGTGTTGCGCCATGACCTTTCATGTGTTGACCGTCTTACCATTATCCTCAGGATTATTCACCAGACCTCTCATCGCACTATGCACCATGGTCATAGATTCTCATAAATATGTGGCTGTCGGTGCTGACAAGAAAAAATCGCTCCGAAACACGACCAAACCCGCACTTGCTATTTCTAAAGCGATCATAAAGTATTTCTGGAAGGACATTGACACGGCAAATTCAGTATATCGATTAGGCCCTAATAAACGCCCAGGTTCTCAGAGTCTTACCCACCCAGGAGATCTTATTGATAGAGAACAACTTGCGATTTGCTTGAAACCATTTACAAAATTCGAATACTAGTGAATACATAGTTTTTTCTAGCTCTTGCTTACAGGACCTTTATACGAATTGAATCACTTGAATTGTCTGATTTTAGACAACAGCATTGAAATTTTGGACTGAGTATGAGACTCGCACCACGGTGTGGTCAGACTGACAGGTGACAACGTAGACTAACTTGTGGGAACTTTGGACTGACCTCAGACTGACGGGCAACAAGGCGGACTGACCATTGGACTGACTTGTGTGATCAGACCGACAGGCGACAAAGTAGACTGACTTGTGGGAACTTTGGACTGACCTCAGACTGACGAGCAACAAGGTGGACTGACCATTGGACTGACTTGTGTGGTCTGACTGACAGGTGACAACGTGGACTGACTTGTGGGAACTTTGGACTGACCTCAGACTGATGGGCAACAAGGCGGACTGACCATTGGACTGACTTGTGGGAACTTTGGACTGACCTCAGACTGACGGGCAACAAGGTAGACTGACCATTGGACTGACTGGTGTGGTCAGACTTGAAGCTTGACAGGCGACAGGGTGGACTGACCTGTGCGAACTTTGGACTGACCATTGGACTGACTCGTGTGGTCAGACTGACAGACGACAAAGTGGACTGGTCACTGAACTTTAGGTTGACTTAACGCTTATCATAGAGTATATTCTAGATTTGGATTCTCCACACTAGCAGCATCCAAATATGCCCTGTTGACCAAACTTACCGGGTGTCCTTACAGATCAGTGCTAATTGAACAATTGAATAGTTTCTGAACTTCTGAACAAGAGCACAATTGACACCCAATATTAATGTCGCTTTTGTATGAAGCATGGCTCATACAGAAAAATGAAGTTCACCATGACAGTCGGTGTTGCTGTGGAATAGTCAGATGTGACTAAAATGACTTCCGGTGTGATCTAGTACTTGACCAAATTTAACATGAGCCGTTAACTTCTGATCGAAGATATTACCCCGGTCGACAATTACGTAACATCACATTAGTCGAGCCACATTGGCGGCATTGCAACTGGTCTTATAGACCCAGATCAACACCTGAAGCTTTTGACAATACCCAAATCTGTCAAGTATATCTTGGTCTCAGGCTCTGGTAATGTCTCGCCGGGTGTTAGTGGTGTTAGATCCTCAATTTTCCCGTGCTTCGGTGCGGGATTCTTATGGATGTATTGACTGGGTGACCTATGACTATCCTGCCCTCTTGGCTCATGACCTCCTGAAGAGTTCGACACTGCGCGGCTTCATCTTTCCTGGGCAATCTCGCCACCTGGTTAGACAACGACCGGGCTTTATGCCAGTCCGGCTTCATGAAAAGGTTTGGATGTTGAAAACTACTGCTGGTTCCGGACTGATCCCTCTAACCAATAAGTTATTATTTTGGCTTAGAATCCGACACAAAGGAATGACTGTGGAATTCATGAAGTTTGAAAAATTTCGGGATATACTAATCTCACCAAACTCTGACTTCAGGCAGACATTTCAACAATATAACACCATCTGGGGCGGCCTAGACCTTATGGTGGATCCAAGGCAAGTGATCAGCGTTTGGTTACCTTATTTAAACAGTTGACGATTAGAATAAGTGAGCGCGCTGGTGGTTGGGGTAACCAGGCCCAGTTGCAACAATACCTATGCGGCCTAAAGACATTGGAGTCTATTGTGCCGGTATGGCCTCCGTCTAGGGAGATCTTACGCGCCTCCATAAAATTCAATGTAATCGTTGACCTCGACCAAATTGCATCCAAGATGGTCAACTCCCCCAGACCCTGGACCACGCTCCTTTCTCGCACCGACCCCTCTCAATCCTTTGAAGGCTGGATTCTGAAGCGCGAAGGCAGTGATTGCAACCGTCATGTTTTATTACCAGGAAAAGTGGATCCTTCGAATCTACCTCAGGACTGTGGCCACTTCAGGTGGTTAAAGCAGTCATATGTGCCCACCCTTCGGAACATTGGAGAGTGGAGAATTATCTTGGTAGATTGTCTGCCATTGTGGGTTGTGCACACGGCTCCTGGGAATAGGGAAGAAGAGTGGGTCTTTTTGCATCGGGATGCGGGTCTATCTCTGGCAGAAATGAGGTGAGTTCTTCAACTGACCAGCCGTCACAATCTGATTGGTCTTAACCGGGGTCAATCTAGCCTGCGCATTAGGGAATCTTATGTCTTTGATGATGTCATGGATCCCATAGGAGGCACTCTCTCTGAACGTCGCCAAGCCGATCAAGAACTGGAGTCCTTCGCGACAATCGCATTGAGTCAACTCATTGGTGTCGAGGAAGAGTTGCTGGATGCACCCAGTTCCTTGAGGTTGATAGTCCGACTAGATATCGGTGTCATGCATGGTCCTGATGGTCAATTAGGGTATTTCATCAACGAGGTAGAACGTGGTGTGGGTATTGGACTATTCAGCACTGGGAATCCAAGGTGGACCCTGCGGCTGGCTGATGAATTTGGGTGGGTGTTCTCCAAGTGGATGACCAAAACCTGCCTGGCCATGAGACGCCTAATAGAGCCAACGACTTAGTTCCTGAGGTATCTTTAGTCTATGCCATGCATTCCCATAACTCATAGCTGTGCACCGACTTTATCGCCCTATTCATCCGTCCGTCACCATCATATTTCCTTCAGCTTGACTCACCGATTGCGTGGCCCTCGTGACTCATCAAAACATGTCATTGTGTAATGTAATGCGGATCCTGCAACTGGCACAGGAGATTATGGATCACACCGCAGGAATACCCTCACATACAAGCACCTTAGGAGGAGTTTGAGATTGTAGAATCACGCCCTACATGTATAGACACAGCAGAATTGTGCTGAGCAAAAGCCTGCAAATTAACAAAACACCTGGACTCATTGTCGTACACGACAAGCAGGGGTGTGGTCATGTTTGTGTGGTGCGCTTATAACGGAGTGTCTAGGCCCATCAGTTCATGAATCAGATCTGATCGCAGATCCAGGCCGGATCACAGGAAAAGAATTTGACTAGTAGGGACCATGATTATAAGGTACAGTAAAATGATACATAATACCGCCCTGTAGAGATTATGTAGACTGACTCATCGGACTGATTTGCCGTATGAAAATCTTAGTGCGGACCAGGCTTCAACCTTCTAACCATTTGCAAAGGCTCGGGTCATCGCTTATGGCTGTTGCTGTGTGGAGTTTAAAATTTCTACATTGACTCCGATATATTTCTCCGTTGACTCAGCCTCATCCTGCACATACATAATAATATATGTAAGATCCAGCTCTACATTTTATATCAACAGACCCTGATTTTAATGCCGCTTCTGTTGCCGCTTCTGTTGCCGTTTCCATGACTTAATATGACACACAATTATCTTCGGACCATAGAATTTGTTTCCAAGATCTTGGACGGTTAGCTTTGAGACGGACTTGTCTGGTCCAAGTTGGTGATATCCCGGCCTAGTTATCGTACTGCCAACACCTATTTCATTTTGTAGTCATAGGTTGAAAGTGATGTGGACACCTCTCTGACGCTCTGCTACATGTTTTACGGTCTGTGACATTGAATTCACGTTGCATTTATGGTGCTCCCTCACAATGTCCATGCCGGTAATGAAGTCCGCATCCAGTAGGTAAAATCCGGGAACATCGCCACGACGGATGCCTTGATGTAACTTAAAACAGCCGGAGTGATGGCCTACATACATTAGTTTGCGTCCCCGGGGCCTGGACCCACTTCTATTATTTTTTTTTTTCAAACAGCCGATCAGTGGTAGGAACTAAAATTTATTTGTTCATCACGTCACTGGGATCAGGCGCGATGATCCCCGAACTTAAGCACAATCTTGGAACCCTAGCTGGCCTCACCATTTAGGGAATTATAGGATGCGTCGGTATTTATTTCCCTTGTGTCGCGTCGCGCTGAAACCAGCCAACCAAACCAAACCAACCAACCACCTCCAAGGTCCAATGGAAACACCTTCTCTCAAGATACTAGATCTTAACCACTACTGGAATGAGGCCAACGAGATAAGGACAGTGTGGGAACCAGGATTTTATCACTGCGGACCATATGATGAAAAGCACGACTGGTTTCCGGTGCTTCGATCGCATAGCCATATTATCTATATTCCCACTTTATCAAAACCTATCTTGCGGTTTTTGCAACATGCGATGTATGCCCTGTTCCGCATGTCGCACTCCGAACGTTTCAGTGAATACACTAGGTCAAATTTCTTGCGAGGATCCAAGTATTTGCACCTTCTGCGCGAAGCCTTTTTCAAGGAGGTCCGGGAAAAGTTCTATCGCTCTACAGATCGTAGCGAGATACAGGAGACACCCGCATGCAACAAAATGACACGTCAATGGTTCTCCAGCGTTCTATTCTCATGGGCACAAGTGACGTACTACAACTGTCGGATATCTCCCCCGGCTCCAACCTGGTTGCCACCAAAACCAACGGATGGGCAAACCTTGTCCACGAAATTTGGTAAGCATTTGATTTGTTCAGCCTGCTCGTGTTATGGACAGAAGCACAGGTTGGGACGATTGGTCGAAGTCGCAGGCAATAGATCCGATTATTCGATCTCTATACGGTGTTTTGCCGGATGAGACCCGCCACCATATAGATTGGGAAAGCATGAATCGAGAGGCCTCACTCAGTGGGAACGATGTCGCTCCAATGGTAGAGACGGACGTGCACAGCTGGGATCAGTGCTTGTCAATCGCCCTGGAAATGCTAGAGGATAATATCAAAGCTGCAGCTGCCACGAATGCCAAGTCAGAGGCTGAAGCTGCATCCACTGCAAAAGCTGCATCTACCGCAAAAGTTGCATCTACCGCAAAAGTTGCATCTACCGCAAAAGTTGCATCTGCCGCGAAAGCTGCATCTACCGCAAAAGTTGCATCTACCGCGAAAACTGCATCTACCACGAAAGCTGCATCTACCGCAAAAGTTGCATCTACCGCGAAAACTGCATCTACCACGAAAGCTGCATCTACCGCAAAAGTTGCATCTACCGCGAAAACTGCATCCACCGCAAAAGCTGTGTCACAGGCTGTGGCTGAAACAGAGTTTCCAACGCCTATGGTGCTAGATACTCAGCCTCCTGTTCTTGGGTCCTCCAAGCGTCCAGCCGTAGGTTTCTCCTAAAGATTCTCAGTCTGTAAAGTAACCAAGTGACCAGTCTTCCGCGCCTGCTGATGTGCCGAAAGCCAAGAAAGCCAAAACTAAGGTGTGTTTACTGCTTTCATCCTTCCACATTCTCATTGCTTCGCCTGATGCAGCCAATTCTTCAAGGTGCCAGCTCCAGGAGACCATCCGGTCCAATTTCCAGCCATGATAAGGGAAAAGGAAAAGAATCCGGAAAAGAGAAAGGCAAGGATGCTGAGCCTGCAAGGCCATCGGGGTCTGAGCCACAGGTGAGCAAGAATATTCCGGTATTTCATTTCTTCCAACCCACCTGATGTTATCAGTTTTCATTTCCAGACCCCTCACAATCCGAGCCCGGACCATCACTCAGTGGCTTGATTGGCGCCACATCCGCACTCAATATTGAGGTGACTAAGTCATCCCAAATGCAATGGAATGATGTATTAACCCCCTATATAACTCGTGATTGGTCCGTAGCAGAACGGTTCTCTGAGGTAGACCATTCGGAGATTCAAGGGGAGAAGAGTTGGGATGGATTCTTGGCCAGGACACCAGCCAGGCCCTCATGATGGCCTGCCATTAGAATACTGAATCTTCCCAATGTCTGTGTCTGTGCGCACAATGTGATGAGTACTTCATTATACACACATTATATCAGCCTGGACACCACAGAATTGACGCCTGCAGAATATGGGCTGCGAAGACTAAACCAGAGTGTCCCTAATCACGGTATAAATATCCAACATGCCAGATGACATTGCACAACTTTAAGGAGTTAATTGATGTACACATACTCTGGCTCCCTCATTTCTGCTCTTCCGACAACTGAGGTTAGAACCCTTGAACTCCAAGAAATATCCATAGTTATGCACAGTGCTCAACCAGTTGGTTTATCTGCGGCAGGGCATCATTTAATGAATTGCAGCATACTTGCCAAATTTGAATATGACCAGCCTGGTTCTACTTGCAGACACAAACCTGCACGCACTAAATGATGGCAGAACAGCCGCCATAACTTAAGCATAGTATCAAAGTAGATCTGATTTATTTAATGCAGATTCAGTGCTGTTGATTTGATTCCATTGCAGATGTGATGACAGACTGCCAGGAATATTAATTTCACTGAAGTGTGCATCACAAAGCCGCCTGGCTGAAGAAACAACCAGGAACATCATTTGCAGAAGCCATTTCAAGGGTATTTGAGATATTCATCATACCAATCTACATACATGGTTGCTTTGTGCAACGTGCCATGCCGCAGATACTTGACACAATGATAGACCAGGACCAGATTTCATTTTGTTCCCTCCAACACCTTTATTTACTTATGGACGCTCGGTTGGCGCTTCATGTCATATTTGTCACCTGGTTGTATCTGTCATCTCTAGCGTAGCACAACTCTAGATTAACATCATTATGCCGCCATGTGTGCTACTAGACCGTTATGACCACTTGCATCTGGATTATCTCTACACTTGGGGCTCTCACCAGAGCACCACAACAGCACTTTTTCTCAAACGTCATCCATATGTTATTTGCTAGTAGCACAAATAAAATTCACATGGATTTCTGCCGGCAAATTTCATTCACTGCAGAAATGACTTTTTAGCCGTACCCTAAATAGAGCAAGATTGCGTCGAAATCCCGATGTAAGACGCACCTTATTCCCTAACTAGACACAAACACGACTTGAAGCTGTTTGAGGTATAACAACAGCCCTAAATAGCTCCGTGTACGCGTCAATCCCCACCAGCCCATTCCGATTACATAATATTTGTCTTTGTTTTTCCTTATTGCTATTTGACTTGTAAACATACAGTGTTCTGTTGTATCGCAACCTTCGTGCTGATTAGACTAGAGTGGTTTTGTTTCGAGTCTACCTTCTTGATTCCCGTTTATCTCCATACAACATCGCGTGCTGTGAGCTTCCCACTCCACCCTTGCCCACGTACAACGTCGTGGTGCCAGCATCAGGCGAACGCACTGTCCTCGATAAAGTACGCGTTACACGTTGAAACCCGGGCTGACACAAAGCTGACATAACGTTTCAGAAATTTGGGTAGAGACAATGATATTTACTGCAATCAGAACCCTCCCCCACTATCATGGGAGTCGGGAACAGACTCTTTCCGCCTCCCACCAACACAACTAACCTAACCCTAATAACTAACTTCTACACACAACCAATCAACCAACCAAACCAACCACTATCCTGCCACTCAACAGGTCCGTTTATTCGAAATTATAACATCTGTTTAGGGTGTACGTGAAATATGGTAATTTTTTTTAAAAAATTCTCGAAGTCCTCGCTGTCTACTAATCTCGCGCTATGGCAGCCTGCGACACAGTCTAGCTCCAGCTGCCCGTGGGGGTGAAAACATTTAAATTCACTTTTGAGTGCAGAACACCAGGACCCGTAGTAAGTCTCTTGTGCAACTAAACTGGTATCAACTGATTTTCTTTGCAGACCGTTGAAATATCTATCCGAAAGCCTCTCCAGCCGCTAAGCTCACAAGCCCGTACTGTAGAGGTTCCTGACACCAGCGACATGCACACCAAGACACCGGGAGTGCTTGATGATTGGTTGGAGGCCCAGAAAACCGTAAGTTTTTGCCTAGTAGTTCTATTGATTTATGTTACTAGATAGATATCAAGCAATATCAATCATTTTTATCGGACATTGTCAAGGCAGGTCAGTGGCGATAGCGTGACCGAACCTGAGTTGGATCTGACTGCTGAAGATGTTTTTCTCGGTTGTATTCGTTAGTGTTGCTGAATAGCGCATATTTAAGAAACGCGTCGCTCCAGTGCTCGTTAGTGTTAGGGCAACTGATCGACGTCATTGACGATAGCGTGACTGAATCTGAGTCGGATCCCCAGATGGATCAGGAGCAGGAGGCCCAGACTCCCGTGGTTCTCACCCGCTTCTAATTAGCCCAACTTGTCAAGCACTACTACTTACTAATAAATTTGTAGTAGGCTATAACGCGTTCACGCCACTCTAACATTTTCGAAATCCAGTTTTTATGGTTCATTTGGAGAACCATCAAGCACGTTACTTGTGTTCTGAACTCTAGACTAGGAGAGTTTTGCTCACGTGACCACATCTGGCGGTCCAGATATTGTTATCTCTTAGATCATACCACATATCCAGGTGTCCATCATGCCTACTCATCGTTTCTGCAAGACCTCCCAATGCAATGGCCAGCTCATTTCATACGTGATGAAGCGGAGTCACGAACGAGCAGACTTCCGCAAAGAAATAACTATGGCACAAGCTCAACGCAGGAGAATCGTCAGACCACCAGTGCAAACAGGACCTGTTCCACGCGGATTCTTGGTCTCCCTTCCTGAGCCTTCTGCACCAGTCTCTTCAGATGTGGAGTTTCATGATCCTGTTTTGGAACTCTGACCACGCTGTCGAGTAAGAGATGCTTGACTACGGTATCTTAACAGGGGAAGACTTGGATCTTATGATCCACGGCAGCGAATTGCCAAACCTGGGACCGAATTTACACAGTCCCGAGGCGCTTCTTGCGGCGGTGGATCGTTTTTCTGAATATAATGCTGGTACAGAGGCCGGTGCACGTCTCTTGACACCATATACTGTCCATCACCTACCCTCTGATCCGGAAGAGCACACTGACGTGTCAACTCGAAAAGATGCCAGAGGAAATCTGCGATCAGCAGGAACAGACTGACGACGAGATCTTTGAGGAGGAGCTGCTTGATGCGGATGGAGAATTCAAGGACCTACAAGGGCTGCTCAATTCTAAAAGTTCGTGTTCACTTGGGATCCGAGCCAGTTGTGACACTGATTGGCGACGCTTACAACTTCTTGTTTGGAACCGCACACCGGCCATTAGCTGGCGATTTTGTTATCTGTTTCCATTGGTCAATGCTAAGTCAACGTGTTGTTCGACGTTTAATAGTGATCAATATGCCCTGTGCGCAGCTACAAAAACAAGTATACAAGGATATCTTAACTTTACATTCTGTTCCAGCCAGTACGTGGGCTATATCCAGGTGTAAGTAAGGCCACCTCGAGGAACTTTTTCACTTTAGAACATCAAGATTTTGTCAATGAGGAAGTCAATGAACGGCTCGCCCGCTTTTTCCATGGGACAACAGGCCTTCATGTTCTCTCTATGACACTGTCCATGCACGACTCTCGTGGTCCCTATACCCGGTGCAACCAATTCTTTGATATATCACTATGTAAGTTGACATAACAGGATTGTGGTCCCCGACTCTACGTAGTAGAGAGGGTTTTGTCAGTCGTTTTTCTGTAAAAAGGGTGTTGCTTACATGTTCTGCATTACCTACCATGTGGTTTCTGACACATCGATTTCAAGTAAGTTGGTGTGCAATTTAAATCCCAGCCCCTCCTTCACTACCGTTGTCGCTTGTTGCTGGTTTTAAGTTGAAACCCTGCCCTCCCTATACAATATACAGTTTCGTTTGTGAGGCTGAACGACTGATTTTAATGAACAAATGGTGGTGAAGTTCAGATAAAGTCATTCGGTACTCACGCTGGTGACAACCAGCCGAACGTTGCGGTGGCGGAGTTCTAAAGGAATACGACGACTTGTTAATGAGGCAACAACTCGGAGATGGGTCGACAAGATAGGTTAGAGCTTCAAATCTGACTGTAGTAGGACAGAAAAAATGTACAAAGATATAGGATTTTGTGTTTGAGATCAGAGAGTAGTAGGAATACAGGATTTTGTCGGCCGAGTCGGGGATTGGCGCTCGCGTCGCTACGATCCGGTATTTAAACATGCGTCAGAAAAGGATAGAGTATCCTGCCTGGACCGAGGGAACAAAATCCTGACCAAATTCAACGTTTCTTATGTCCTTCAAACGGTTCTCCGTTCGGTAATGGTCTGATACCTATCAACGTTCTCTAGGACCAGGGCATATAATGACTCCTTACGTAAGGTTAAGAGGCCCATGTCCGGAGTTTCAAAAATGAAAATAATTGAATCTGAGCTTGAATGAATGTTCAAATCATCCCCATCTCGACTTCAACAACCACAATATTATATTATGCACCACTTGTACCTTGCATCACCTTAAGTTGCCTTATCAGCCTTGAGTGGCCCTGGGTGTCTTTGAATGCTTTCATTTTTATTTCTCTGTCCAAATCATTGCGCCCCTACGGGGCCAGTGGGACCCGGCCTTGGGGAGCGCCTCTACGAAGCCTTCCCTGGGCCATTTTGAACTTACTTTATTTTATTTCTATGTCCAAATCATTGCGCCCCTACGGGGCCAGTGGGACCCGGCCTTGGGGAGCGCCTCTACGAAGCCTTCCTTGGGTCATTTTGAACTTACTTTATTTTATTTCTATGTCCAAATCATTGCGCCCCTACGGGGCCAATGGGACCCGGCCTTGGGGAGCGCCTCTACGAAGCCTTCCCTGGGCCATTTTGAATTTCCTTATTTTTATTTCTCTGTCTAAGTCATGGCGCCCCTACAGGGCCAGTGGGACCTGACCTTTCCAAATCATGGCGTCCTTATGGTCCTTGGAGCCAGGCACTTGTCTGATTGGTCAATAAAAATCATATTTCACATTGACCATGCCAGGGGTATGATCCAGACATGTTCCACCAGGCTTTGATGCAAAATAGTTATCAGCAAGAATAATTGAGAATTTGAAAATATGATGTTCAGTTAGCAAAAACACATAACTCTAATCTCTTGATCATCTGCAGTCTAATACTTGTTCAAGACTTAGAGAGAGAGAGAGAGATTTTTGGCATGCCACCCTTGTGTGCTGTGCGGCCATAATTAACATCTTGGACCTCATGGCAACATCAACAGCCCCGGCATGGTGGCATGTCAATGATTGATCAACCTGCTGCTTACACATCCTCCTGCTGGGTCTCCAGATGTCCAGGCTGTCATATCTGTGGCTTGCAAGATCTCCAAGGTGCTTGAAGTCCCAGATGTTTTTGAGGAAGGTGTTGTTGATTGGAACCAGCCAGAGAAGGTTGATAAAGGAATCACACCTGCAGGATTTGACACAGAGATTGATGTGATTGGCCATGGGTCACAAGGCATGGAGGTAATCTGGAACATCAATACACCACCATCATCGACAGATGTGGCTTGCATGCGATGGACCCCTGCCGTCATCTGGAACCTCTCCAGAAACAGCCAACACGCGAAACATTTCTGCAGATTTATGCCTACCTGCCAACTGATGTTCCGCCATATTTTTAGGCAGAAAGTGGCCCGAGATATTTCTGCCTTAGACACTACCGCCCCATCATTAGATCTGCTTGTTGATGGCTCTGTTATTTTCACCATGGAACCCATACAACACCGTCCTATACTTGTCTGCACTCTAAGGGATTGACACTTGATCATACATCGTCGTGCCATGATGACTTGCTGACCCTTGAGTAGTACCAGTACCATGAGCAGATTGGTGTCAATTAGTAGGGTGCTGAATTGTGTCTGTACTGAACTCTGACTCACAGATGTGACACCAATTGACAAGTGGAATGAACTGTCGTGAGTTCACCAAGGCAGTACCATATCAATCATGGAGTTGTCAGCAATCAGGACACTGGCATACAGGCAGTAGAAAAACATGCCAAGTGCGGGAAGGTTCCTCGTAGGTATACAACAAAGATGTATGATGGATATCTGTGAGATCTGTCGTCACAAAGCATGCAATATTTAGTATATATCTTCCACTCCAGATCAACTAAGTACTTCTTGCGCCTTGCACGGAGCTGTAGAGTGGTGAAGCCTGAATGACTCATCACCTCGAGCCAGGGGGCGCAATTTGTATTCAAAAACGTGAGGACCTTGCCACATGTGACATGGTAATATAGGTGCGGAAATCCTAGTGTCCGGAACTCTGTCCAAACTGGCATGATTGATCGGGATGGTGACGGCACCAATGTTCAAAGACTGCTGGACGACGGTGGCTTGACCTGGGCTGGTAGTTTTGTGACTGGCTGGGTAGAGGGCCATCTGTAAGAGGTTGCCTGCAGACGTCAATCGACTAGTCAAGTATGCTAAGTCTTGTGAATGAGTTCGGCATCTGATAAAATTAGTATACCACCTTACATGGGAAGCTGAGCTGAGGCTCCAACCACAGATGAAAGCGGAGCTGAGGCTCCAACCACAGATGGAAGCTGAGCCGGGGCTGCCAGTTGGGTGCGGGCCCATCCAACAACACGGCCCACGTCTATGAAGTCTACTTGCCCCTGAACTTTCCGAATCTCGTGCAAAATGGTAGAACCAATCCTGTGTCAACGGTCAGAAGAATCCTAGCGTGGAATGACACCTGGTGGAACTCGGGATCACCTGGATCGAACTTTCCAGTGATCCCATACGGGTCCACGGGCATAGGACCTCAGCTCCTCATCCTCGGACTCTCTGTCTCCTTCAGGAATATCGCAAAACTCTCGAGCAATTCCTTCCATCAAGAACGATGCAGCATCCTGGGTCCCCCTCAAATATATGAATGGGCAATTTCCTGGAACCGAACTATTTGACCGACAAATAGGACATTTATCAAAGCCTTGGCGCAAGGCTGTTTGCAACAAGCAATACACACAGGATGCATGCCCCTCTGGGCAGTAAGTCACTGGAAACACACTAAGTAAGTATTAGTCAGCTGGACCGATTATACCAAGACATCATGCTGACAGGACATCCAAACATCTGGGCGTAACATGAATATGGTAATCCCAGAAGACCAGTGAAATCGCTCACATGGGGCAAATGAAGTTTTCACGGATGGACTGAAGAAATGTTTCAGCCAGCGCATTACGTCTAGGCGTGTCTGGTTTTATCGCTGGGGTAGGCGGGTGAGGTTCGGTCTGTACTTCTTGTTCAATATGAAATGCCGGCTGAGAGTCCAGTACAGGCAACTGAAACTCATCCAGGACCCGGGCTCCTGCAGTTCAGATGTGCTAAGCAGGATTGTCAGATGTCCTCACACATACCTACCGTGATACCATACGGGTGTGGAAACCATGGATGTCAATCTAGATGACATTGGGTGGGGACGTGTCGGACAAAAAAGTCAAAATGAACAAATAAGTCCAAGTTTGACTTAATCCATGACACCCACTTCAGTGGGTAAAAATGTCCTGCCGCCACTCCACACGTGGAAATTTCTTTCCGGTGGCCGATAGGTGTAAGACTCTTTCAGATGCTGGAGGTTGCTGGGATCGGCAGACATCAGGAAAGCCGCCCTTTTTGAACTCTCAAGCTCTTGATGTCCTATTTACAAGTCGACCATGGTCGTCTATGATGGTTCAGCCTTGTGTGTCTGAGTGTACCATACTTCCATGACGCTCGCTCACCCTCATTTCAAGTCTACATTGTATTCCTATTGCTGTATGTTTCGTTGCCATGTGTCTTTTCACATCACAGCAACTAGCACAACCGGTGACGTTCATGCATCCGCAGCTTTCCGTATGCCCTCTCGTATTGACCCCGGTTGGTTTACTTACCCGGATGTGCGCGCTCCCCTATGTCGTCAGCAGCAAGAGCCAAGATCCGGCCGAGGTGTCGTAGACTACCATCTCCCTTTCGAAAACCGGTTGATCTCCGTTCGCATCGCAAGACTTGTGATGCACTTGTCAATCGCATCCACGAGCATGTACTGTCGATGTACCAAGCCGACAACAGTACATTGGCAGAAGTATTTCCCATGCATCTTTCGTTCGCTCGATCCCACGATCAATCTTATGCAAATATTTTGCCTAAATCCTCGACCATGAATTGCACACAAGGTGTCTGGAAGTACGAATGCAAGTTGACATATACCTGAAGCTGTGATTCCTGAATCCACTACCAAATAACACTCGAACCAACATGTCTAACACCAGCCAACAGGCTAAGCTAAGAAAGATTTAGACCATGACCTGACACACTGACTTATCACACCAACAACCTTTGGGATAAATATATATACAAAAGAAAAGGTATGTGAGCTTTAGGACGACCACAAACCACCATCGTGTGGTACATGGAGTTGGTCTGGCAGTCTCAAAACAAAATTCTGTGACCGTGCATCTGGGTCTCCAACACTCCCAAAGTCCACCTGAACGACAATGTATTTCGTACATCGCTCAGAATCTGCAGCTGCCAAATCATCCGCTTTAGACTGTGTTGAACATCGACACCCAGTGTCTTTGTGGGATAATGGAGGGATCATCAAGCCCCATGAGGAGTGCACCGATGATGGGACTGGTACAGAGGTGGTGGGTTCTACAATCTTCAGCCGGCCGGTGGTCGGGTCGTAAAATTGACCGGCAGGGGGGGCGTAATCAAACTTCCATTTCTCCCGGACACAAACATCTATGGCCAAATTTTCTGGCTTCAGTGAGACATTGAGTCTAAATCTGTGATAGATGCGATGATATGATCGTGTAAGACCTGAGTCTGATAGTTGATCCTCAAAGTAAAATAACTGGAAACATCGTTGGCGTGCCTTGCCTGAGATGGGTCTGGGTATCCAACCCTGGAAGTCCAACACCTGATGGGTCAAGGGAGGCAATTTTGGGGCCGTCACAGCCAAGCCCCTATGACCAGGTAATTGTGGTTGGAAAAAGAAATCGACATTTGGGGACAGGATTGACGATGTTTCATCATCCGGGGAGAGCAGGTAGGAAGGGGACAGACGGTACAAAGCACTGTCAGCAGCTGCAGATAAGGTCCATGGGTAATAGACCGGAATGTTGTGACGCAAGTATAGTCCTATGTTCATTTCTCTTCGGTCCCGTGTCAGATCCAGAATAACACCCACCCCTCCCGGCTGATCCAGTTCCCAGGTCAGCATGCGCTCCACATCCTGAGACGTCAGATGTTCCTTCAGACATTTATTCATGTCGTCTGGACGGTGAGCTTTCAGCCATCGGATATAACCGCTGGCAGAAAGCATGAATCTACGGGCGTGGGCCTGTGGGTGAGGGAGACCGAGATCAAGATGGTTGATGAGGTATGCATTATCCGGTCTGGGGCCCTTAGGTCGGATATGCCGATATATAAGATCCAGAATTTTGACCATGGTCAAAAGTTCTTGTTTGGCTCCGACTTCATCATCCAGTGGTCGAAATGTGTTGTCACGGGTGAGTTGGTGCCACCATAATTCATCCCGGTTGTGTGGTACCCATGGATGCCAATGTTTTTCCTGGGCATACCAGTCAGGATACTGCAGGCTGTCAAAGGGCACGATTGGCTTTTCAGCCCTGGGACCGGTCCAGCGTTCCAGTGCTTTCAGGTCCAATCGGTCAAGTGAGGCATTGGGTGATACCCACGTCAACCCAGCCAACTCACGAGAACCTGCATGGCGGTGTGTAATATTCAACTGAGAATGCATTGGAGCCTGCTCTGGGTAGCCGGTAGGGTAAGGACTCTGATTGAGTGTGAGGCCAGGGAAATGAGTCTAGGTCACGTTACTTCGATTCTGGTACAAACTGGTGTTTATGTAACAAGCATGATCATCTCCGCGAAATGTTCTAAGGATGTCGAAGGAGACGGGGATCCCATTACGATACGCAAATGGACGAGCTAATGCCAGTGATGGGAAAACGAAGAGAAGAGCAGTGCACAGCTGAAGCCAGACCAACCACTTAACTTTACATATGCAATAGTAGCGATACAATACGCAAGCAACAGGTTTTTTGTGAGGAAAACGACGCGTTTGCATCTGACAAAAACCTCTCTACTCTGTAGAGTCGGGGATAGTCAACCAGAGACAGGTTGGCTGGTAGAATACATTTAGTACTACTTGAAAGTGCAGGCAGGCATTTGATACTTTCAATAGCTTCTTTGCTATGGATGAAATGAAATATAGTCCTTAAATACATGTGCCTGGAAGTCACAGGTGTGCACAAAGGTAAAACAAAAATAAACTAGACAATGCATCCTATCCGTACTCATGTTGACGGCGTGGTCTGGAGACGTGGATCGCGTGGACCAATCCAGGATTCAAAGGGACGCGCAAACTCTAGTGCATATCTCCGAATGGTGTTGGCGTCGACTGAGCCATACAGCACCATGGCTGGGCCTCGCGAGATCCCAGTTACGAAGTAACAGAGCTCCTGGCTTTCAGGATCAGTAATGACGGAAAGATCTACCCGTGCCGATACTCTCAATGACGATGGCTGCAACCTTTTCTCGATGTTCTCACGGCCCAACAGCGTCTCTTCTCCCTGGATCAAGATCGCCAGCGTGGCTACCAAGAAACGCCGCATTTCTGTCTCAGCTGCAGCAATTTCTGCTCGTGTTCCGCCCTCACGAATCATGAAATTGTATTGATCTGGATTTGATTTCCTGAGCCTAGACGGTGGAGTCAATGCGAGATACAAAAATAGGAACACAAACTCCTACACGCCTAGTTCCTTCAAACTCCATCCATCCTCTTGCAGGCTGTGGGCCAAGACTTCGGAATCGGGGTCGAGCAGTGTGGAAGATCCGGGGTGAAGGAAGATACAGAAAACGGCCTGATCAACCATGAGACAACGCCACTGGCCTATCTGGTCCCATTCTTCAACATACGGTTGCATAAACAGTCGATAATCTCCATGTTTCTCCAGGTTAGTGGGCATCTTCATCTTTTTATTCCGGGAATATTTGAGGTGCTGTCTTGTGGCGCTGGCTTCACGCTTCACAACCACAGATCGGTGTTCATGTAGACCGGAAAAAGTCTCTGGAGTGAGTAGCTGCGTTATGGGGCGATGAGATTTGGTGACATCCCGGGCAATGGAATCCAACAAGCCAATGGTGTTGCAATCGTGGGATGCAGCCCGGCACTCTAAAATACCCGGCCATACCGGAAGTACGCCTTCCAACCTGCGCAATGCACGGATGTATTTTTCAAATGTGCAACACAAAGTTGAATCTCCCTGATCCCTTGAAGAATCAGAATGGCGGAACAAAACCGGGGCCTCTCTATCTTCCACCAAGGTCCAGGATCAGCCTGTCCCACTGCATTATAAGTGATGGATTCACCTGTGATTTTTTGTCAAATCCAAACCTCCCCATACAGCGGCATATTTTTTCATGGCCGCCTGAAGCTTATCCAGGCGCATGTGAATGATTTCAGTAAATGTTTTGAAGTTCATGTAGCATGCCTGCAGGTTGGTCTTAGGCGACATGTCAATCGTGTGCCACATCAACAACTAATAGGAGTCAGGGTCACGATGCATGTTGTAAATACCATGGCGGCTTACTTACCACTTCATTGATATGCACCATCTTGTGCCCTTCAGGAATCTCCTTACCATGCGACTGCCGGGTTGTAGCTGCAAAGATCATACCGTCAAGGTCCACAATACGCAACAGGTAGTCAACCTCCTTCTGAGGTAGAGAGGTCAAGACCCAATCGGCATAGGTCTGTTGTTGCAGTTGCGCCTGAGTCTTCTTCCGCCCTGGGTCTGGTACAACCAGAATCACTTTGGTCATTATGGTAAGATCTGCATGATGCCAGTCTATATTTCAGCCTGACCGACACTCAACAAGAAACCAAATGCTTACGATTGGCCAAGGTGCAAGTTGGTGTAGCAGAAAATATGAGAAGTCTGCAACCTGTCCGAAGATCGAAGACGCCTGTCACAGGGTGACAGTCACAGCGGTATCGACTGAAAAAAAAAGTTATGTGGCACATAGGTACTGTGGATTTATGAGGTAATACCCTTAACCAGGGACCTTGAGGGAGGGGAACCTCGTCAATAGGCAACTTGTGACGCTCTATCCAGAAGTATCAGCCATTGGAGCTTTACATCACAACAGACTAAGAGTGGCTAAACCAAAAAAAAGCTCTAATGGTCTCACTTTATTTTGTAAAAGCGCGGGCTGCTAGGATTATCCAGCAAAAGAATTCTCCTGGAGGTGTGCTCTGAGAAAATCCCATGAATATCTGACCAGCTAAGACCAAAAACAACAGACCACTGTAGATAAACATCGAATGGACGCAGGATATGCCCGGAAATTAAATACTAGTACGACGACAGACAAGTGAGAAGTGGCGAAGAACTCCTGAATGCCCGCCGCACCAGGTAAAAATCTCTGCTACGTAGGGCTCAGCCTGTGCGTCATGCCAAGAGCACCCAGAGCGCGTGCCACAAAGGCCAGGGATGGACCCTGGGTAAGCGTAAGCTTACATGTATCGACCAAATGGGCTTGTATATACATAAGGAAGAATTCAACTCGAGCTGAAGAAGTTCTCAATAGGCTGCTCAATTCTAAATGCTCGCGCTCGCTTGGGACCCGAGCAAGTTATGACACTTTGGTTACTGACGCCTACAATTCCTTATTTGGAAACGGACACCGGCTGATTTGTCATCGGTCAACGCCAATTCAAAGTCGTCGCTCAACGTCCAATAACGGTCGTGGTATATTAGCAGGCTAATAACTCGCTAATTAGCACCCGGCTAATAAACAACGAGTTTTCCCCCGAACCCTGCATCACAGTAAGTAGCCCCAAAAACCGTGGGAGCAGCAGAGCTTGGTTGTGTTTGGTCGGATGTCAGGGGCTCTCTTCCACACCTGATGGGAGTTATTCCAAAGTTCACACAAGTCAGTCTCTATATTCAGTAGGTCAGTCCAAAGGGTCAACCCATACGCCTATCGAAGTGAATGCTTCCTTGGGCGATAACACTGTCAGGTTGCATAGTCCCCACAGGTTGGCGATTATGTGGATCTCAAGTGGAGTAGCCCGGAGTATCCGATGTTTTTGATGTGAGGTGGTGTGTTGAACCGCATGTGTATTCCCTTGGGCGATAACACCGTCAGGTTGCATAGTCCCCACAGGTTGGCGATTATGTGGATCTCAAGTGGAGTAGCCCGGAGTATCCGATGTTTTTGATGTGGGGTGGTGTGTTGAACCACATGTGTATTCCCTTGGGCGATAACACTGCCAGGTTGCATGGTCCCCATAGGTCGGTGACTGTGTGGATATTCAGTGGGGTAGCCCAGAGTATCTGATATTTCTGATGTGGGATACAAACAGTGATTGTGACTACCCTTGCCCAAGTGAGTGTTATCCAGCGAGAGTATGTGGTGGACTAATGTTCCTACCAGGCCCTTGACTGTATGACCTCTGCAATGGCCCTACTGCTGCCCTACCCGGCAGACGAAGTCGACAGTACTCTCCATGAAGGTCATGAAGCCATGTCCCAACCATCTGTCTTTACTGAAAGACCGTGCTCCCACACCATCTAGACTTTTTCTTCAAGCCTGCTCTCCTCCCACCACGACTTCTAGGGACCTTGGTGCCTTACAGGGTGCTTAGGCTGTACCTGATAATGACCCCGCACCAAAAACATTGTCGCCTGCACATCCCACTGTAGACTTGTGGCCCTAACTTTCATCCAGGTGGTCTACCGAAGGTAAAGGTAAGCCTCTATCTTTTTCAGCAAACTCCTTGAACTAAACCTTCTATTATCCTACTCTACAGTGCTCTAAAATTGCTCCGCATCAAAAACCTTGCTGCTCGCACCTCCCGTTCTCGACATGTGGCCCCAATTTTGATCTGAGTGGCCTACAGGCACGAGAAGGGAAAAGTAAGCTTCTATCTTTTTTTCAACAGACTCCTCGAACTGAACTTTTTTTGGGTTGTTGTTTATTGTCTGATGGGAAACATTTTATTATCTTCTACAGTGTTCTACAATCCTCCTGCACCAAAAACTAAGTCACTTGCATCTCATGTTACTTACTGACTTGTGGCCCAGGGGTGCAATGGCCGGGTTTACAAGAACCAGGCTCACGGTGACTATTGACTTGCTCGTGGAGCTGCTATATTAACAACCTCTTTCTAGGTGTTACAGCCGGTCTTAGACTCGGACTCCTCCGGGACGCGGACGTTGGTCTCGGCCGTGTCAATCAATATACATATCCCCGCAGAGTGGATCGTGTCATTAATTACCGCGCGTCGATGTATGTCTATTAATTATGTAGGCTGTTGCATTTTTCACTAATGCAGGTGTGCACATGGAAACAGATACCGTCCTTGCACCGCTGGTGGAACACGTAGAGAATCGACCTGTCCCACTCAAAACAGTTGCAATCATGGGGCTCGGCGTACCATACGTAGGCTCGCACTGCGAGGACCTGCTCACTCTTCTCCTTTCTGCAGTTGCAGATGACCGCATGCTCACACCAGGATTTGTGGCAGTGGAAACAGGGAGATTACAGGCATGACCTTGCCTAAGTTGATGGAGAGAGACAATTAGGTTCTGGATGAGAGGTGGGGACGATTCTTGGCGTTGGGCTTGCGCTGGTTTACATTGGTATGTTTTCAGAGGTTTTTTGAGTTGGGACATGTGTTGAATCAGAGTCGCTGGCTTGCAGGATGCTTCGGATGCCTCGGATGCCACACTCAAGACATTGAAGGCTATTTAGCATCCGATTTTAAGACATGCAAAAATTCTTGTGAAGGTGTGCACGCACCTTCATTGCCACCAGGAATATCGTGCAGGTGCTGAGACTGATGCACTTGTGTGGCGAGCACCTCGACGCCTGCAAGGAGAAGGAGCAAGGACGAAAACAAGGATGAGAAGAAAGAGGACAAGAAACCTGATGATACATTCCAACCGTTCGCCGTTCTTGGTATTGCGATCAGCAACCCTTATTGTCCTGTCCGGCTCTTCCAGAATCTGCATGTGGTTGGTGCTTCGTAAGTCCTCTGTTCAGCCCACACACGCGGAGGGGGTGGGAGGCTTTCATACAGGTACTGGTTACTGTCTCCAGCCTTCTTATTAATTAATTAATGCTTACTTCATTCCATCATGTCTTCCCTAATCAAATACAGCCCATGTTAGAATATCCACAGAAGCTTTTTTGGTCCTGGTACGAATTTGACGGAAGGCTCCAAGAGCTTGTGCCTGAGGTTGGAGGTGCACCGGGGAAGGTGACCTCAACTGCAAATAATTCATTTTGTCAATCTGATGCCTGCTTCCATTCTGAAGTCCAACAACACCATGAAATGAAGTAGATGTCGCCATGATGGCAATAAGCAAATACTGGGAGCAGTAAGGTGGACACAATATCATCCGTTCCCGGCGGCATCTCGAGTCAGGAATGTACAGCCTCGGCAAATTCTTGTTACAGTAGCAAGCTCGGAACTACAATATTAGCACAGTCTAGTCCATTGTTTGCTTCTGAAAATAGACCCAATGTGTCTTTGCAAGTCGAGCACAGTTCGTGCGAGCGCCAGTCCTTGACAACCGTTAAAACCACTGGGGTACAAACCAACGCCATGAAATGAAGCAGATGTTGCCATGATAGTAATGAGCAAAGAGCAGTTAAAAAGGATATCATGAGCACAGAACAACACATCATGACGTGTGGACGCATTATTATCACAGCTAGAGAACCCAAGGCAGGGGAGAAGTTCGCGTTCCGTGCAGCATATGGCAAGCTCGCGGAGGTACTGGTGCAACTCCCAGGGACAGCGAGAATTTTTCCTTCCTTGTCGAGGCTGGAAGGATTGATCATCCAAGCCAAAGGTTCAGGCTGCTGATACATCATCACGGGTGGGTATAATGCATGAAATGGAATCATTTTGATTAGTGTTCGGGGGGGATGTACTGTTGTATTTGAGAGGATAAGGATAAGTACTGTACTTTTCACGGTACAAACGAAAGAGTTTGCGCTGTTGACAAGTAATGTTACCCAAATCGGCATACCGGCATCTGCCAAATTTCAAACTCCTCGCTTCGCCTGCCAAATCACTCCGAGTTTGACCAGTCTGACTACGTCAATAAATTCTCACCATCTCGAATTGACGCATAGTCAGACTGGTTACGAGTCTAGCGTGCTCCAATGTCAATACCCATTAACTACTCTTATTCCCAATGGAGTCTAACTTTGAACTTAATTGCTTCGTCTTAGGCAGCAACCACAGAAACATATTCTCAGTCAACATTGCACAGACAGACAATGTTATTCGCCTGAGAAAGGCTATCAAAAAAGAGAAGAATGCCTTTCGCGACGTAGATGCAGACGCTCTCCAGCTATGGAAGGCGAGTCAATTGATACTTATGATTGAATTCTGACGATGTGATACTTCAAAAGGTTGACCTGCCTGTTGATGATA
>Ga0310811_10000916_pt1 | contig 37888 bp, 37 predicted proteins | sample YCmetagenome_FD_207642 | JGI IMG/M metagenome (GOLD analysis project Ga0310811, IMG submission 207642) | Soil microbial communities from experimental microcosm in Duke University, North Carolina, United States - YC | ecosystem: Engineered > Artificial ecosystem > Soil microcosm > Unclassified ... | reverse complement strand
GCGTAGAAGTACTTCCGCCGCATTCGGTCTCTTGCACTTTAGAGCCTTTCTCTTCGTTTGTTCTTCCCCAACATTCAGCGCTCAGCGCTTACCTCAAGTATCAGGTATGTTTTTAGTTCTCTTTTTCTTTAATAATACACTTGATAAGTTTCAAAGACTGTCATCTACAACAGATTTTCTTGCTACGGAGGCGTACCCTAACCTTCCGGGTCGGATACGGCCAACAAACTACGTGAGTCACTTCTAAATTTGCATGACCATAAAATTTATCAGCATCGATGGTTTGTTCTGCTCTAGCATTCTCCTCGGGTATGGAGAATGATCCAGGGTCAGTCGCTGAGCAACGCGCCAATGCAGTCGCGAAGCTCAAACGCGCTGCATCTTTACCACGACTGAAAAATGGGAGGCGGCCCCAGATGCACAATGAAGTTGTTAGCGAAGGCGAGAAAACCCTGCATGATGACATCCAGGATCCATCGCAGGACACGCCCCCCGAGTGCCTTTCTAATATTGACTACAAGCCGAGTGTACAGCCCGAAGAGAACCCAGGCACACCTGAGCAGTCGAACGTAACCCGCAAACGCCGCTCGCGTTCGCGCTCACGCTCTAGGGGCTCTAAGGATCTCAGAAAATTCAAACCTCCCCAGTCTCCTTTGCCGATGTCTGTTACGCCAAGCAACGATTCTTCTCCTGACGATTCACCACCCTCGCGAGCTGAATACCTTCCACACTCAATTCTTGCACCAATACCCTCCCATCTCAATCCGTTACCCACTTCTCCATTCATCTTACCTGGTTTCCTAACGACAGAGAGCCCCTTTCTACCTTCTGGTGCTTCTTCTCCTGTCCCAAGATTTCCCACATTAGAGGCTCTGGTGTCACAACAAGGGCTTCAGCGATCGAACAGTGCAGGTGCAGCCCGCATGCTAACTCTACAGAGCACATTACAAAAGCTCACGGGTGGCACGGAATCAATGGATTCGACATTTTCATCGCCAGCGGTATCTCCTCCGCCTTCTGGCACTAAACTCGGCCGGAACAATACTGTTTCTGGTGGGGAAAGTAGCGAACGTAGCACTGCTCGAAGGCTTATGATGGCCCAACTGCACAAGAGGATGATAAAGGAGACGGACATAGAGGAAGAAGATCCTCGACCGTTTAGCCCCTCGAAGCGACGCCAGAGACGACGTTCAAAACGCCAGTCCGCTAATCCTCCCGTGGCGTCAACCACAGATGAATCCGATCTTGTTTCGACAACCAATGCCACCCCGAACCGTTCCAACACTCCTCAAGTTCAATCCGAGGAACTAGCCCCCAACATCCAGCGCACGTCTTCCACTACTCCCATACCACCGATACCAATATATCCTCCTGCAACCCCAAGCATCAACCTCAACGAAACCATTAACTCCAGCCGTCAATCTACCCCCGTGCGAGCCGTGCCACCCACTCACTTTGATCACGCGGCCAAAAAAAGGCGAGAGAGTGTCCTGATAGAGGATCCAGATGACGAAGATCGGATTCCTCCGCAATCAACGTATTATGGATTACCAGGTGCTCCGAGTCGGCCATCTCCTAACCTTTCCCCTCACCTTCCTCATTCATCAGACGTCTCCACTGACTCAGCACCTCCTGATGCAACGAACGTGCCAATATTCCTTGTATCCCATCTCGAGAGGACACCATCTCGGCAAGCCAGATTCCCATCTAGTCCCTTTGCGAGACCTCATAAGGAGATATCGTTATCATCTGACCAAGAGGAGGAACGCGATCAGGAGGAGGAGGAATTTTTCCCAACAGAAGCTTTTCGAAGGTCTCCATATCATGATGGTCTTAACAGAGAAATCAGTTGGGTGGCAGAGCCAGGTGAGTGCTGGCTGTTTTGGTTGATCAGGATGCCTCATTTGTTTTGCCGCTAGTGCCGGAAACCCCCATGCCTGTGCACGAAGAGACAGAAGAGGAAGATGATGACGAACCGCTGCAGGATGAGCCGTCCCAGCAAATCACTGAAGATGAAGATGACCATCCGCCTCCGGATTCGCCAAGAGATGGGTTTAATACCCAGCTTGAGGAACCATCATCTCGCGCATCTTCTGACTCAAAGGAACTTGTTGTGGAATTAGAGACATCTCCTCTGCCTACACCCGCACTTACTTCACCGACACCCTCCTCATTTGCCAACCTGCCTAACAACGCTTCCATGCTCCGCAATAGTGATGAATCAGATTCACAACAGTACCCTCAGCGGCTTTCGGTAGCTATTCGCATGCACAGCGATAAATCTCCGGTGGCAACTGAGCCTGAGTCGACTGATCCTCAAACAGTTCGGGCAGAGACTCCCTCCAGGCGCGAAGGTAGCACATGGAGCAAGATCGTCCATACTCTGACGAGAAGTGCTTCAAGTAGCGGACGCCGGTCTCGGACGAACTCGATTGCGACAAGAGAGAGAAGACAGTACACCGACTCTAGTATCAGCCGGGAGAGTGGAGTGAGTCTTCCAAGCCCGAAAATTGATAAGAACGACAGCATCAGTTCGGCCACATACCCACACGGCCAGCCATCCTCAGCGTCGACTTCGGTACACTCATTGATCCAAACCGCTCCTCCCAGCAGTGGGGTATCTCCTGTCCCTATGACTCCCTCCACTGATCCTCTGGCGAAGTACACACACGAAAAACTTATGCCTTTCCCCGGGATCAAGAAGCTGCAAGAGCAATGGAACCACCGTCAACCTCTCTTTTCGTCTACTCCTGATATCATTCTGTCGCATCATGTTGAAGCTGATATACCGCTGCCATCGAGTTCTTCCAGTAATACCCCTTCCAATTCTCCTGAGATAAATGGGGATAGGAAGCTACCACACCAGGCATCAGACACCCATCTGTTGCATATCTACAAGGCTCAAGCACCACAGCTTTCTGCGTCTGCATCCACATCCTCTCATGACCATTACCAGCATGGCAGTCCCCACTCACCATCCTCCATTATGCTGAAATCCCTTCCAACCAACCGAGATGGGGTCCGGAGATGGCTTAGTGCCAGGAAGTTGTTCCCTCAGCCTTCGCAGTCGCCGGTAGGCAACTCGCCTCCGACGCCTAGTCCCGAGCAGAAACCCGCAGTGGCGTCGAAGAAGCCATCACTCTCTGACCTGTTCCGAATGCGGAAGGAGAATGATTTGTCCACCGAGCTTCACGATGAATGGGTAGATGTTGATCGTGACAAAACACGCGGTTCTGTTGGTAATGGGCAACTGAAGAAGGCGAATAGTGAATTCTCTCCAACGAGTACAAACGGCAGCTTTATACGTGACGAGCTTCAGAAAACGCCGCGGGCCAGTAAGATCGCTAGGCCTAACAGCCAGCCATACTCGGCTACGGATATCTCTCTAATACCCCTCACCCCGGCAACCCCTTCTCCCCCTGAATTTCCATCGTCCACGCCTGAGCCCTGGTCTTCACTATCCGAGTACCCTCATCCCACAACGTCGGAGTCTTCTTCGTCCAACACTTCCTCGCATTATTCAAATTACCCTGCAAAAGGCGGCATACTATTGGAGCGCTTGAATGACATGCTGGGCCGAGGTTCGAGAAGCCCAGTATGGCTATCTGCCATTGATGAGCCTCCACGAAGGTTTCTACGATGCTCTCCGGTCTTCCAGGTCGTGAATTCTAATATTTGCAAGGATCGCTTCCTCTTCCTGTTCAATGACATTCTCGTCATTGCTAAACCTCGCCCTGAGGATTCCGATACGTTCCTCGAGGTGACGAAGCCCAATCCTGCTGATCGGAAGTTCACCGTCAAGAATGTGGTATTGCTACGACAACTCTGCTTCACCAGCGAGCGCGAGGAGCCGTGTTCAAGAGCCATCCCAAGAACTCCTGCAGTACAAGCCTTCATCGAGCAGTTCTCCACAGACCCGGATAATGCGGTTGCGTTGCTCTTCAGCAGCTCGGATCAGCGTGACGATCCTGCTGCACTTGCGCAACTCCTGTTCAGAACTCCACAAATTGACAGGGTGCAGCTCGGTGATTTTTTGTCGCGGCGTACAAGCCGTGTCGTGCTCAAGCATTACCTTGACGCCTTCGGGTTTATTGGAATAAGGGTAGACAAAGCCCTCCGGCTGTTCCTTCAGTCTATTCACATCCCAGAACGGGGCAGCCACGGTGTCATTCCTTTGGACGTTCTTCTCGAGTCGTTCGCCAATCGGTGGTATGAGGCTAACGCAGTTCACATTTCTTACGACAAAGATTTGGCCTACCGCTTCACAAGAGCCATCGTGCAGTTGAATGACGTCCTGCATGGTGCCATCTCTCATGAGCCGGGTCAAATGGGACATCCCAAAAGAAACATTACTGCAAGGGACTTCCTTGAAGCCTTCCGACGTCATGACAATCGCTTATCGGATGAATTATTGGGAGATGTCTATGATTCCATTCGTCGTGAGCGCCTGTGCCAAGCGCGTAACCCAACATCTGGCGGCCCACCGGAGATCACCGTCACTTTCAAACGCCCACTTCCTCCGCGACTCACCTACCGGGTCCAATCAGAGCCAGTCGTCGTCCGTATCCCACAACCAGATCCACAGTTCAGTATTGAGTTGTTTGGGCACGATCTGGTGTTTGACCCACCTGTGCTGTCATTTGCGAAGTCGTCGGAAGCTTCCTTCCGGGTGACGGGGCGCTCTTTTGGATTGAAAACGATGTCAATGCTACGGTCAGGTCCGAATGCCCTACTATATACCGGCCTAGCCCAGAGTTATACAATAGCAGTGGAGCGTGCTTTCATGCGCAACACCTTTCAGGTGGCATTTTTGGATCACAATGGGGCCAAGCGCAAATATATGTTCAGTGTCACTGACCCTGTTGTTCGTCACGAGTGGGCAGTTTCGCTTAAACGGGAAATCGATGCCTCTGTCGCAGCCAGTGATCATCCCTACAGCATAAACTGGGCGTCCCCGCAGACAGCTCGCTTTTATAAAGCGTCGTACAACATGTCATTCAAGGTGTTGCAAGATACCCTACTCAAGCCATCAGCTTTCCTGGGCAATAATACCAACGCCTTTCCTTCTAAAGTTGACCATGCACTCGCGCGCCTCACCTCATCCGGCCTTCATACCCGTGACCAATCCAAAACCTCTGTTCGACTTGGTGTGAACCGTCCTTCGGAGCCAGTGCGCTCGAAATCTCGGAGCAAGATGTACCATCGCCATGGACCTGGAAAAATGGAGTCGGAAGGCAACACCCTTAACTTCCCTCTCGAGAGCAGCGATGATGGCGGAGATGATCCTGACACGCAACCCAGATCGGATGATCAATACTGGTCAGGAAAAGATTTAGCGATGTACTGCAAGCAAAATAGCTCTATCGCCCTTTTACTGGCATATCTACAAGTTAGCACACCAGATGCCAACGGCTCACAGTGACAACCCTGTTTCGGTGAGACTTTTGCTTTATATTATAAGCCAACGACTGAAACTTTGTCCCAGTGTCTCGTGTTTGTTCTGGGTCTTCCTTCTGAAATCTGCTCTCTATATCTCACGCATCCCATTCATGTATATTCAATCGTTCTGCTGTTCCACTCTACACATCACTATTACTATATCGTCTACTATCATTACCGCATCTTCCCATCCTTAGGTCACATTTGAATTCATGATACATCCTGGAAGGAAAGCACCAGACTAAGCTCGAGCATTGCATGCAAAGATCAAATTTCCGATGCTATTATTGTACACCAGTACCATTAATATTTTACAGCCACTCGACCGGAACAACCTTATCCGGTTCCAAAAACTTCCGCCTCAGGCTAAGGCGGCTGTACATCCAACTGTTCACCACTCTGAATCTTTTAAGCAGTCAATTAGATGCCCCAGTAGGGCACGACGTATCCACTGCCTCGTGTCAAGTCCCAGTTCTTGTCATCCCCTCGAGGGACAGGTCATGGCTCGTATCTATGCCGGTGCGAATGCACAACTGGGACGCTCATGGTATGACTATGGTGAGTAAACTCTGTTTTCTCAGTTCTGCCAACCTAGATGGATTATACAGACAATTTCCGAATCGAGTGGAGTTCTCCTGAACGCTATGAAATCGTCGATCGTGTAGGAGGCGGGAAGTATAGCGAGGTGAGAATTTTTTGTAGACGTGTTGCACGGATTTTTCAGTCAACCACTGGTGCTTTAATAGGTGTTCGAAGGATTGGATACCGCAAACTCCGAAACTTGTATCATCAAAGTACTCAAGCCTGTAGCCGCCAAGAAAATCAACCGTGAAATCAAGATTTTGCGCAACCTCACTGGAGGACCGAATGTTGTTGCCCTTCTTGACGTTGTTGAAGACCCTTCATCGAGATACCACAGCTTAATCATGGAATATGTGGATAATGTAGATTGGAAATCACTATACCCAATCCTTGCCGAGGTAGACATCAAGTTCTATACTTTCCAGCTCCTCAAGGTACGTTCCATGACTTGATAAACCAGCTCGTGAGCTTCTTTTGATGCTAATTCACGAGGCTTTGGATTTTGTGCATTCGCGAGGAATCATGCATCGTGATGTGAAACCAGGAAATGTCATGATTGATCACCGACACCGGAAGGTACGCTCCAGATGCGCCCCATCACGGTGAGATCGCTGATTAGTTGGACTACAGCTGCGGGTTATTGATTGGGGACTAGCTGAATTCTATCATCCTGGGACAGCATATCATATTCGCGTTGGTTCACGGTACTACAAAGCGCCCGAATTGCTCGTGGGGTATAAGCTGTACGATTACAGCCTTGATCTGTGGAGTGTGGGATGCATGCTTGCTTCGATGGTGCGTGGCATTTTCGCGTTTCGCTCATATCCTTCTAATGATTCAGCAGCTGTTTCACAAAGAGCATTTCTTCCGTGGTTCGGATAATAATGACCAACTCTTGAAAATTATGAAAGTTCTGGGATCTGACAGTTTTGATGCATACTTGAAGACATACGACATACCATTTGAAACAGACATGGAGGCCCTTCTGCACTCGTTAGTGCCATGTGCTATCACACGCGTTTAAATGTTGATATCCCGTTTTAGCTATCCAAGACAGCCTTGGGCACGTTTTGTTAATGCAGAAAACCAGCAGTTTGTGACGTCAGAGGCGCTGGACCTTCTTGAGAAATTACTACGTTACGATCATCAGAAACGACTAACAGCACGGGAGGCTCAAGCCCATCCATATTTCAGTAAGCACGTTTATTTCCGCTATGCTTCTTTTCTCAAAATATCTGCAGATCTGGTCAGACTCGAGGCAACATCAATTAAAGGGGACTCAGCGGAGTACATTAACGACTCTGGATTCTGTTCTATGTAATAGAATTAGGAGGCTCATGCGTTGTAGGTGTACTTTTGGATCTCACACTTGTAGGGAATCTGTTGTATCGGGCGATGCTGTCACTATTAGGGTCAAGACATCTATGCTGGAGAATGTGATCAGAATTGAAGCATGCGGTGATTGCATCAAAAGAGGAAAGACCAACGAAGTGGCAACGTGTTTAGTCTCAGCAAAAGCAACGAGGCAAACACACGTACTTGGACATGTTCAATTACTCCAGGCTTTCTACACGCCCTCATTCGTGTCTATCGCCAGGTCAAGGTAGTGAACTGGGAAGATATAACGCATCACATTCATCTTTACGTCCTTCCAATCTAGCCTGCGTCAGATACTGAATGATGAACCCAGACTACACATATCACATCCGTTCCAGAGCAATTAGTAGTCCTCACCATCCTAATTCGCTTTCCCAACTCAGGTGTGCTAAAGTAGCTGAGCTACCGGTCTCCCCATCACCAGCATCCCGACCACGCTTTCCGCGACATGAAGATCGGACTTGCTCATCTGATTTTACCAGCGCTCGTCCTGTCCAATGGAAACGCATAAATCCTCACGCGCTGGCATGCGTCAAGGAGCAGGAGCACTACATGCATGACAGACATGAAAACCCAACAGAGCAATGGGTGAACGATCAGATCCATTTGGCGAGCCGGCCAAACTATGGGCGCCGCTGGATGAAACCCTCGGAGACAGAGGAGCTTCATCATAGAATGCGGGACGAATTCCTATACGAACATGAGGTGGAAGCACATGGGTGGATGGCATACGAAGAAGAGATGAGACGAAGAACGCGGGAGCGCGAAGAGGAGAAGAACCGCCTGATACAAAACGAAGTCAGACGAATCCAAGCCCGCGTTCGCCAGCGGAGAGACAGCGAAAGACATATTATTGCTGAAGAACGAAGGCGGGAAGCCGAAAAGGCGAAGGAAAAAGTGATGAGGGAACGAGCGAGGCTGGAACGAGCAATAATAGACGCCTGGAACGTATACGAGTTGCGATGGGTAGCGCTATCCGCTGCGTATGACGGAATCGTTCTAAAATTCCGTGATATCCCATGGCCACTACTTACTCCTCCGTTAACTCCAAGTGAAATCACTCCGGAGGGAATTGGAGCATTCATTTTGTCGACAGCCCATTCCCCAGAGCAGTCCCCGAAGGAGAGGATACGTGCTGCTCTCCTCCGTTGGCACCCAGACCGATTCAGTCGAGTGCTGGGGAGAGTACGAGAATCGGAGAGGAATGCTGTCGAGGAAGGCGTAGGGATCGTGGTTCGATGCCTCAACGATCTTCTAACAAAGGACAACAAGGCCTCCCAAGTGGTAAGCACCGTTTCTCATCAAAACGTAGCTCTGCGGTCTACTCACAGCCAGTCCATTACAGACTAAACGAGGATCAATGCTATGAGTGAACCTATTGCGCGACGCTGGCGGAGTTGCAAAGGTCTGCTCCGCATGTCGCAATATTTCCGTGATTTTGATTCCAACTAGACTGTGTACAAGAGCATTAAGGACAATCGAGTTCCTGTTAATAAGGTGTTTATGTCATAGCACTTCACCACTAATTTGGGGACCGAGCTGAAGCCAGATCAGAAGCCAGGAGTGATTGAAACACGTTGTATCAAATTACGCGCTTAACCTGCCCGCGGAGCACGTGAGCTTTTCGAGTACAATAACATTGCATGGTCAATAAAAACAGTGCTCGAACATCCGCGGAAAGCGTTGCTGCCGAAGAGGGGCAGAGCACTGAATAATAATAAACAATGAGTCGATGCGAAGCCAGTTAATTATAGTCTATTGTATGTGGTGGATGCCAAAGTATACGTCGAGACTCATCATGGATGCTATCTATATATAAACAAGAAAAAAAAACTGGCAGTTAAACCACCTAACATACTTGGTCTGCGACATGAGTATGGTCGGTCGACATCTTGCTTGACGAAGACGTGGTTGATGAAGACGTGGTTGACGAAAATGTGTTTGAGCGTGCGATACGACCAACATTGAAGAACGGAATTGACAAGCCATCTACGTACATTCAAAATCAACGACAAATAAATTACTACTCGTCACGACTTACGAATGACGAGAGAACCAAGGACGACAAAGGACACAATAGGCTGAATAGTTGCGGCGAGGTACTGTGCTTGATCTGCAGGCGGGTTCTCCGGAGTAGGCAAACGCGTGAGCGCTAGGGTAGACACGAAGACTGCGCTGACTCCCATCTAGGACGCATTGATGAGCAATAAAAAACATGATATTCGACAAACTTACTGGACCTGTATACAGGATTCAGATACTTGAGGTGAAAGCAAATGCCATATAGAAATAAGCCACTCACCAAAGTGGCCAGAGAATAGAGCTTGCTGCCAGCTCTTAATCTCGGGAACAAGTTTGTATACAGCCAATAAGAATGGAATTCGCCTCAAGAGAAGAATAGCGATCACAAGGAGAACAAGCTTCCACGGGGTGATGCCATACTCAGGGGAGTCATAGGCATGAAAAGGTAGCCAAGCGCCGATGTAAATGAAACAGCAACAGTTCAGGACATAATCTATGACAAAAGAGAAGCTGTCATCTTTTGTCTGTTGATAGAAGTGCCCATCCCAGGACATTGCACAGCCTGGTGGGAATGTCAGACCCTACTGATAGACGAAGCACACAGAATGGATGCAAACCTGCTGCAAATGCTGCAAGAAGATCATCAACGCCAACGGTGCTCGCAACTCCCATAGTAAAGATGGGGAGAGCCAGGTACTGGGCGATGTATGATCCATGATTTATAAAGCCCTGTTTGCGGGATATATTCATAAGCTTGGAGAACATAAGTCCTGAATCACAGATGTAATGCAATCAGATATATGTATTCAGACGATCAAGCGATATCACTGACCTAGAACGGCTCCTAAAGTGGTGCCAAGGATGACCTGGTCTGTGGGGAAAACGTTGAGAACTTTACGAAGCATCAAAACCCCAATAGCACAAACATAGCCATCCCACCAAAAACCACTTGCCAATAGCAGTTTGAACGGACGTCTCTACAGTGAGGTATATGGATATTGAAAGAAAAGGGTAGGCAAGGCCGTCATTGGCTGCGGCCTCAGCCAGTAAGATGTGGCGGAGATCCTCAGGAACATGTTTCTTGGCAAATTCGCCATCTGTGAAGCAGCTGTAGATACGAGATACAACGGATATTTTATGATTGGTAGAACTGACGCGTGATGGCAGCACATGTCACCGGGTCTGTAGGGGTCAAACAAGCAGCGATACAAAGAGCCGAGAGGTAATCGAGTTTCGGAAACAACACGTGAATGAACGCTGACAACGGTGATCAGTGGGTGGGCAATTGCATGTGAGATGAATTACCAGCCACCACAACCCAACCAAACGCCATGGTGGGCACGACCATTACGAGTAAGCTCTTGGCATGCGTTTTCATATATGCGCGTGGTAATTCGACTCCAGCTGCGAACAAGCCGATTACAAGGACGATGCGCGTGACTTCTAGTGTTATGGTATTATTCAAGGAACCCCATGAACGGGGTGCAAAGATATTGCTAACGAAAGGACCAATGATAATACCGAAGACGGTTCCTAGGACGACTTCATTGACATAAAGCTGGTAGGGAAATACGTCATTTATCAAGAGATTAATAGTGATTGCACACCCTCTCTTTAATTAGGAGGGATACCAGCGAGAACTGTGGTCAACAGGTCAGCATTGTGCACTATATAACAATTGTCATGGAGTCACGTAGACGCCACCCGATAACGGCCGCTCCCAGTCAGCAAGGGCAGCGACGAGTACATGCATTCAAAAGGAATCAGGACGAACCAATACTATAAAGCCACCAAGACAGATGCACGAGGGCCCTGGCGGCGATACCTGGAAGAAAAATGAGTTGTTGATGACAAAAGACCAGTCACTGATTGCACGGACTTGCAGTAAATCTAAAGCCATGTTAATGGTGCTGTCGCCAAATCTTTCAAGAAAAAAACCTGATTCCAGTAGTATTTATCCCAGAAAGCGTAAGATTGCTATAGTCCAACAGGGCCGGAAATTAATCGTAGGGAGGTACGGCAATCAGTCCACCTTGGTAAAAAGAGATACATTGACGGTAATGAGTTATTCCTGAAATGCTCATCGCGCCAATTACACCACGTACATCGATGAGAGGATCTACTTGTGACACTGAACGTCATCTGCCAGCGGCGGTGGAAATAAATCTGCTAATTTGTGACATGAAGCTTCCATGAATCGGTCTATCTCAATTGTGAAAAATGTTGCTTTTCTCAGAATAGGTTAAGCTTTCTGTGGCACTAATCCAGAGCCACCTTACAGGGCTGACGAACGCTGTAATATGATCTGGTGGGGCTACAATGTTAAAGCGACACGAACACGGCACGGTGGAGTTACTCACCAGGTTTGTGGATCTTGACATATGAGTTGCAGTTGGAAGCCTCAGATCGCGGTAAACATTAAAGTGGATGGAATGGGTTCCATTGATCGACGACCAACCAGAAGGATACCTTCTATCGCGTGGATCCCGACCAGTATCGGATCTAGCAGAAGCTCCACGGTGTCCGTTACAGTGACATGAGGACCAGGGTTACAGCTGGCGCTCAACGATCTAAAGTTCTGCAACCAAGATCATTCTTAATAACGTTGCCTTGACATGCCAATATTGGGGCAGTAGATTGTAGCAACTTGAGGAGAATTCGCTGTATAGATGCAACGTGTAAGGTGAACTGCCAGTGGCATATTCCACTAACAAGGCTGTTTCTCGTAATCAAAAAGCAAATGTCAGCCCCGTGCATGCGAGGACACGTGGAAGATGGTCGGAGTCTGTTGGCAGGCGGGTAGGAAATATGTAAACACGAGGAAGTGGTGGACAGATAGGCAAGTGTGAGAGACTCGCAGGGACCAGAGGAAATGAAGATAAAGATCCTGATGACAGGAGGCTGTGACGGTTGGGCAGTTCTGTAAGCTCTAAACGCCCAGGCACCCGTATGTTGATGGGCGCCTGAACACGATTTCCTCTCAAATATCCAGGCGCCTGCATACTGATGGGCGCTTGAATAATTTCCTCCAAACATCCAGGCAACTGAGCATCAACAAAAGTAGCGTGCATGGTCGGTTACTACCTTGTACGACTTACAAACCCCGAACAAGATGTACCGTGGAAGATACATTGCATGAGATTGCAGCATGCAAGTACTTATAACAGATGACTGTGAAGTAAAAGCTTGTCACGAAGTGCAAGCGACGTTCGTCTCTTGGGATTTACCGGACTACGAACTCGGCCGACTACGGGTATATACCGTAACGGTAACGTACATCGATTTTATAGCAATTTTCGCTATGCCGCAAGGTTGGAGCTTTGAAGCAAGTCGAGCTTACAAGCTGTAAGCTTGAAGTTCCGGAGATTCGTTCGGCTCTCTTTCAAGTTCATCATGTAGCCTTGACATATGTAGCACACCTCTTCCTCTTGTTGTGACCTATCTAACGATGTTCCTTCAGCTTTGCCTGCCGCCGCCCTTGTATGTCCTTTTCTTTATTTTCTTCTTGATATTGATAGTATTACTCAGAAACTTTTACTTGCATCCTAAATGTTACCTCGTCATTTTGCCAGAAGGCTGCACCGAAAGCACTTATCATCGTGCCTTTCAAGTGCACCAATATTGTGCTGCGGCCTGCCTACCGTGATCGCCTACACACTGCAGCTGCCTCCTCTTGCATTCTGCCACCCCTACTCACCTCACTGCACCCTCTCGCACCCGCTTGCGTCATTTTACGAGTCTTCCTCTTATAAAAGTCAGTTTTTCCTGCCTTCTTCTGCCCACGATACATAGTACCCGTTAGTGTTTTCTGCACTCAACTTCATTTCACGTCAATCTATGGTAAGTTTTCCTTCTTTCTTCTGTCTCTTCCTTTCTATATTTCATCAATCATCCCTCGTCCGCCCGCTGCTACATTGTAGATGTAAATTTTCTTGTTTCTCCTTGTTTTCTAAACTTGAGTAGCCTTCTGCGTCCTTTCCGCATCATCTGAAACTGTACCCCGCCCTCTTACACAATCTTGCACTTTTCTTACATTCTCTCATACCGTCTAGCGTTGTCTCGCATTACTATTATTTTACTTTTTATCTCCACTCTGTCGTTTCACTCATCATGAATCATGACCCCCTTCGCCTCGCCACCTCTTTCACGCTCAGTACTTTCTCCTCATATATCTGTATCTCAACTTACCTTACTTTATTCCTGTATCCACTGGCTATAGTCTATAGTCGAGTGTACTCAAGTAGTTACTGCAGTACACTTTGATGCACCCATCATTGTGATTAAATGAGAATGCTTGAGAGTTCATCGAACGTTCATCGCCCGCTCAAGGAACCACCGGGAAGCACAAATGTCACAAGAGTTCTTCCGTGTGTAATTCACAGTTACGCAGGTAACATAACAGTGATAGATTTCCACTGCCTTCATGCATTCGATTCTGTTTAGAACATAGAAAACGCATCAGTCAAATACTGCAGTGGTCGAGCTCGCTGTTGCCCACAGCGAGCACGAAGGCGAAGGGGAGTGTGGCAATGTGCCAGTGACAGATGGTTAGGTATGCCCTAGAGGTAATACGACGATCAATCAGCTGCAACAGACCGTGAAAAACATATGAGTTTGAACTTTGGTTGGATGGCGGCCTGCAGTATGCTGACTCGGACGCGGCGCCTAAAATGATGCATATGACAAGCTTCAGGCCTTCAGCTTCAGGCCTAGCCCTTGATCGTCATCACCGTGACAAATCTCTCGCAATCATGTCGCTGTGCTTGCGCAGTAGTCCAAATTTGCAACCGCAGCGCTGACTGTCCACCACATGATGTTGCACACGAAATAGTTCCATACCCAGTTTTTTATGATCCCCTGTATTACCTGATGGATCACTGATCATGGCAACCACTTTCTATGTGTGGTTAGCCTACAGCGGATTCCTGGCATTAATGCCTTGAGCTGCTGAATCTGCCTCCCGCTGATGGCCTATCTTTATCGAGAGTACCGCATCTGACGTTCTATGTAATTCGTCTTGGACATTCAAGATGTTACCATGTCCCAGGCGTACTAGAACGTCAGATTTGATCCGGTTTTCACGCCCTCACTTTGAGATGGGCACTGCGGTGTTCCTGAGCGCTTTGCCCATCCCCCTATGGCGGTCCTTTTGGACATGCGTTCCTCTCTTGTAACCACATTAAATTGCTGATTGTTGATCCTGCAGGGTTTGTTCATACGCCTTCGTGTTATGCAGATAACCTAAGTGCGCTGTCGGCTCCTACTCTCCGCACTGCTACCCTGTGCCCTGGCTGCCGCCGATCCTCCGCACGCGTCAAGGGAGACATGGAGATGACTGACAGCCAATACAGTGCAGGTAAATAGGAAATATTAATGTGGAATAGGCCGGTCAAATGTAAGATGCTACCAATACCTGTAACTTAGGGCGATCTCGATAGCTTGCCAATACAAAAGGTGTTGGGCGGCCCAGGTCTAAATCCAACGAGATTCTATATGAACAGGATGTCTCCCATCTGAAGGATCTCGGGAGAAGCTGTTCTAGGTTGCAGTAAAGGATATTTTAGGAAATGCCAGCTGGACACCAGAAACTAGTACAGACCTAAGTATTATATTGCACAGATCGTGGAACATTGATGTATACAAGCCTTCTGGGAAAGAATCAAATAAAGGAATCGACTGGTCAAGGGGGTGGAGTCGGGGACTGGCGGCGAGCCGCCGTTACGATTTGTGACTGCTGCGCAACCTATCAACGTTCCAATACATAAGCACTGTTTCACAACTGAGAAGGGCAAGGTTCCCGAGAACATTGAAATACCTCACCCTAGTAACTTGCAAGTGCTACCTCATTTGATGGATCGAGTACCATCTACTTGCTCCGGAGTCAGAAGAATGCCAACAACCCTGTAACATATCCTCAAAGTGTTGGGCAACGTGCATATATATTATGCTATGGCACTTCATGATGATATCAAGGCATGCGGCTGGCTCTGGACTATGGCGGCCCGGGCCATGGAGGGGACTCCAGATGCACAGCACACGAATCCGAGTCAGTGACTGCGTCGTGGATGTTCCAGAGTTCCAATTCGCTACGTTAGTTAGTATTCAAGGCCGAGCGTTGAGCGCTGAGCACCGAGAGCTAAATAAGGAGTCGGAGGCTTGACTGTTTGACTGTTTGACTGAAAGAGTTTGTGACACTGAAAATGTTATGTGACGAATATTTGGTTCGGGATTACTAAACTTAAGCGAGCAAAACGGGCGCGTCATCATGGGAAGTGACAAATCCGAATTTTTGTTGCATTGTAGCATTCTACTTGGACTCTGCTTTTTATCTACTCACTATGCTCCGGACTGTAACACGACTGCCACTGCGCAGATATGTCCATACGAATGCTGGCTCGAGCACGCGGGTGTTCAAAAGTTATTCAACTAGGTCTGGACTTGCACTGGGAGCTACCGTCACGTTTGCTGCATACATGGCTTGGTCGCTGAGCTCGGATAGCCAGCGGATATCACTTGATGCTCATCCTGTGCCCTGTATGTGTTCATTTGGATCAACAGTAAGCGCTGTTCTGACACGTTTGTAGCATCCAAAAAGCTTCCGGTCTCCACAACTCCCTCACTTCCTGCTGCAGACTCCCCTCCACCTTCAATACAGACAGAAGAGACATCCTCTGAGACATCAGTGCCTGTGATAGAGGAGGACACGGATAAAACACCACAGGCCGCGCCAGTAGAAAACCCGAGTGAAGAACAGCCATCTGGAGGTGCTTATAACCCGGTGACAGGTGAAATCAACTGGGACTGCCCCTGCCTCGGTGGAATGGCCCATGGCCCATGTGGTCCGGAGTTCAGAGAGGCCTTTTCATGTTTCGTCTACTCTGAAAAGGAACCAAAAGGTATCGATTGCGTGGAAAAATTCAAGGCTATGCAAACTTGCTTCCGGGAGCATCCTGACGTGTATGGGGATGGTAAGCTTGTTTTCCTATTAGGGAGTCTCTTGTGCTCATTCCGTTGCAGAAATTATGGACGATGATGATGAAGAAGAATCCCAGGGTGAAGCTACGCCCTCGGATGTCAAGATTTCCGAAGCGGAGTACACAACTCTAGATAAAGTTCAGGAACCTGCCCAGCCCCGGCATCCCTCATCACCCGTCTCCGCATCATAAAATCTAGAGCATCGTTATCTTACTTGAAGTATCATGGTTTAATTATCCCTCATATATTCACCACTCAATTCGGCAACCTACATGATCATACATAGCGCACGGAATTCAGTACAAAAAATTATGCCAAGGGTATATGGAATCTCGTGTCAGTTTGAGAATCGCTTCTCTATGACCTGATCCTTCAATTTATATCCGTTGGCGACAAAGAGCTTGGAGCGTAGGAAGGTTGATGTGTCATAGATATCATGCTCCTTCGCCTAGAAAACCAGTGAGATCACGGCAACCCCTACTATGGTACTACTTACCCGTTCATCAAGCTCAGACATCTTGACCGTGATAAGTTCAGGTTGCTCGTGTCTCTGTAGTTGATGGAAACGGGCCTTTTCCTTCACAATCTGACCAAGAAGGAAAGCCAAGAGCTCTTCATAATCACGGGCTTGTGTCAAGTATTTTCGGAACCCCTGCCCAAACCATCAGCACTTTTTCTGATCTCAAGTCATGGAGTACTCTACCCTTTCAAGGGTCTTCTTGATTGACATCTTCTGAGTGCTGACGAAGCTCCCTACCGCAACGGAGATAGCCATGTCAATATCATCAGCGCGAACGTATTCCCGCAGTGACATTTTTGCACTGGCTTCAGCCATCCGAATCATGCTCTCTAGGTGCCGAACAGTGATGGGGTATGAACCTGTTGCCAGTGACTCGCGACGGAGATCAGAAAATAAGCGCGCCAATTTATCCTGGTCCATGTCATAGAGCTTCGGGCGTATCTTCTCTCGGGCATACATGATGTATTTGCGGAGGATATCTTGGGGTATAATCTGTCCAGTTTAGGGAGGACCACAGCTTCAGATACTGAATAGAGACTTACATCGGCATCAAGGGTGGTGCCAACATCCATTTCATCTCTCTCCGCCTCGAATTTGGGATGACTGCGGAGATGACTCCCAACGACGAATCGGGCTAATAGTTCGTCTTGCACTGGATCTACGTTGTCTTTGACAACACACAGCACGTCAAACCGAGATAGGATAGGTTCTGTCAGCTCGACGTTTTGCTGGAAGGGAATTGTTGGGTTATATCTTCCGCGAATAGGGTTAGCAGCGGCAATTATGGCACATCGAGCTTGCAACGTCGTAACGATACCAGCTTTTGAAATTGAGATGGATTGTTGTTCCATCGCTTCATGAATAGACGTCCGATCCGCATCATTCATTTTGTCAAACTCATCAATGAGACATGTTCCTTTGTCGGCAAGGACAAGAGCGCCACCCTCCAGCGTCCATTCCCGAGTTACGGGATCCTTGCGGACGCTGGCAGTCAGACCAACAGCCGATGCGCCCTGACCAGTCGCGAAAACAGACCGGTGAGCTGTTTTCTCCGCGTACTTCAGGAATTGCGACTTCGCCGTTCCAGGGTCACCCAAGAGCAGTACGTTGATATCACCACGGATGCGGTGTTTACGGTTGATGTCCTTCGTAACGCCACCGAACAGGGAAAGTGCGAGGGCCGTTTTGATGTCTTCGTGTCCGTAAATCGAAGGCGCAATAGACTTGACGATACGCTTCCGAATACGTTCGTCTTGTGCGAGGGCGCGCATCTCCTTCTCGTCTTCCTCAGTAAGACGGAACGCTGCAAAAAGATCTTCCTTCTTGTTGATGTGGTTGGCCTCGATGATTGTGGAGAAGACTGGGAATCCGTTCTTCGAATTAAGAGAGGCGTCGAAGTTGTTCCTATATATCCCAGTCACTTCCTACGTTAAAGTGCTTAGCGCGGGTCATTGAAAGTGTCTACGTCACTTACAATTTCCTCTCCAGGCTTTGCTAGGTCAATGAGGTCCCACAGGAGAATAACTTCACGATGCCTTGGTAGACGTCCCGGAGGGACTGACCCAGGGGATTCCTGTAGTGTCATTTTCTGGTAATTGCGATACACCGTCTATCATGCAGCATTTAGCATATATCATCATGATTTTGAAATATGACCAACCTGCTCGGAGTTAACAGGGAACGGGCCCTTGCTCTCGCAGTTGACGCAAAAGCTGACTTTGACCTCCTTTGTTGCATCCTGGTAGAATGGACCGAGAACAGCACCACATTTTCGGCAGTCAAATTTGACGTATTTAAGTTGCGGGAATACACCACTCCGTCGAGTTACAACACCAGTGACTCGGACAAGATTGTTTAGATTGGAGCGTCGGAGATCACGGAGTGAGGAACTCAACGGAAGGTCTGCAATGCGAACATGGACTTCCGAGTGGATCCGTTCGTAGGACGGGTAATACACGAGAATAGCATTCAGTGCAACCTCGTCGAAGATTGTCAGCATAGCTGCTGGAGAGTTTGTCAAGAAGTAAGCCAAGATAGGCTTAGATATCGCTAGGTGAAGATAAGATACTTCCAGTGACTCGGCATTTGCTGCGACAGACCATCAGTAAGTCTGTAAAAAGTATAGACTAACGATACGAACTTTCTCCAAGATTACGAATGCGTTGACCATAGACCGATGCGCCGTTTTCGTCAACGTAGGTCATCAAGAACTGGCGGAAATGTTTGACAATTGATCGGCGAACACGGTCATTGGCAATCCATTCAACGATAGATTTAGCCTTGATGTCACTCAGTTGCTCAAGGGGTATTTCCTAAAAGAAAAAAAAACAAAAACAAAGGATGAGTACACATCCAACTGACCGCCAAGGTTTTCACCAACATCTTCCGTACCATCCACATCATCTATATCACGACGTTCGTCATATTGTCGCCTTGTGCGACGTTTCATTCTGGCAACGCCGAGGTCATCGCCAAGAGCATCTTCATCGTCCATATCATCATCCTCAAGGAACTGGGGTGCACGGCCTCTATTAGCTGCTCGGACGCCTTGCTTTCCTGCACGCTCAAGGCGATCACGACGATTCATCCTTGCTTCAGCCGCTCGCCGAGCCGCAGCTGAAATTTCGTCAAAATCTCCTTCGTCGTCGATGTCCCGATCGGAGTAGCGATCCAGTAATTCGTTTGGCGCATAATCTCTATTTTCAGTGGCGTAAGAGTGAGGCAACTAGAAAAATATGGGCTTTGACACGCACGCTTCGATGTTATCCGCAAACAAATCTTCGCCTTCGCCGTCGTCTTCATCGTCCTCATCTATATCACGCACTCCGTCACGATCATCCAGGCTATCATCTGTATCTGAGAAGGGTGCCGGAGGCGAAGACGGTGGGAGAGACGATTGTGAATCACTTCGCCTTGGAGTAGGACGTGGAGCTGGTGATGAACTGGGAATGGGAGGCGACCTTGGACGCTTTGCGCCTCTGGGAGTCTGGGACTATGATGCGTATATTTAATAAACATCAGTCTGTTTGCGTCCTTCGTGCTCACCATGGTGTAGCTTTATCGAGCGATGATACAAAGAGATGGCAAGAATAAAAACACGCGACGCGACGCGTTCAATTGTCGGAATTTAATTTTTAAAGCGCGTTCGGTTCCCACGCAAAGATAGCAGCCTCAGGCTGCCGACCAAAATCATTCCTCCCTTTGTGATATGGCTAGCGTCGACCTCGAAACTGCGATCAAGCAAGAGGAGGAATACCTACGCAAGGTTCATCCTACCGTGGACGATGTTCCGGGGTGCATGACCCTGTTCGATGAATTTTTGCAATGTCACGGTATGTTCTAAAAACTCTTACGAGTACCAGTGCTCATCAAACTTTCAGTTCTGGGGACTCAAATAAAATCTTTATACAGATACGGTCAAATGTCAGAGTGCGGGGTTAAAAAAGAGGACTTCAAATTTTGTATGAGCTTGAAATTCATGCACCCAGAACAGAAACGGGACGCTTGGATCCGCCGCCGTGCCGAGTGGTGGGCTCATAGACGGCTCGGAAAGAGCAGCGAAAATGTGTGGGACATGAGGAAGTAATGTCTGCACTTTGGAATATTTCTTTGCTTACTGAACTCACTTCAAGGAGTCCTCTCCCAGACTGGCCCCCAGCCCTTTCGGACAATGTCCCAGAGAACGTTGAAACTATTTCGTGAACGATCAGAATAACTTATCCTGCAGATTTTTTATAGGGGAGTTCGAGAGCCCTGTCATACTTCTAATCCACATGTGCATGACGGCGCTCGTCTGTCCTAGGCGGGATGCAACCTTTGGCCTTCAAACACAATCCCGAGGGAATAAATTGCGCGTTGAGCTCCTGTCGCACCTACTTCATTCATCCTTGTGAATGATATGCTCTACTTATATGCATAATTGTGCGTTAATAGTTCAAACTCTCCCGGGCACTGAAGCCGACTCTCTGGATGTCGGAAAGACTTGACTGTGACTGAAATATTGCACGTTCTTTGAACTATCCCAGAAAAGGAGCCGCTGCTTTGTGTTTGTTTTGATTTCAGATAAGTACATCAATATGGTTGTGCGTTGAGTTTGGCAGCACAGTCACATACGCTCTATGGGAACGGCCCGGGTAATTTTTTTAAAAAAGGTCAGGAGGACAGTCGGAAAGACGTAGTCGAGGTGCTCTTCAGTGTCTTCACCCATTTGGCGACTCCTCTAAGCGAATACAAGCGGGCTTACAGGGTTGCGACATCTCTATGAGCGCACTCTACTCTTTTTCGGTGAGCTTCCCTAACATAACTTGCTGTCACATTTCGTTGCACACCCGTTTCGCATTGTCTCTCGTTCTTCTGTGTCCGAATCCGAGTCGGTATAGCACAGCCGTTGCCTACTATTGTTATTCATCTGCCCTTTTGTCCACTCAGATTTCTCACACGCAATTGATTGTCTTTTGATGTTCGCACAGTCCCTTGTACCTCGCGCATTCTCCCATCGCTTTCAGCTAGCAACGGTAATGTTCCGTTTGTATGATTGCACCCTTCCATGTCAGTGTATATATACTTAGCTCGATTTTCTCAACAGGACGGGCCAAATTTCCCCACATCAACGGATGTTGGGGAAACGTGCTTCCTGACTGTCCCAGTTCCACCGAGTTCTACTAGCTCCACCCACGGGCAACACTGTCAGACTATTTTTACTGACCTGAATCTTTGCCGATATTTTAGTATAGAAAGAACAACCGTCTTCCTTCGTCTATGGTCTGCCTATGGGTGACTTGGCCAACATCTACTCAGCCAAACAAAATTCATTTTTCAGTAGGTATCGATGTGATCCTTGATGTTTTACGGCAACGACGTGGACATCGACGAAAATTCGTGTCTAGCTCGTGTACGTCTGGATCTAGATGGTACTTGTTGACACTGTCATAAGGAGTCAAAGGCTAGCCATGCATATGACCATCTTTCTACTCCCATCAACACCTATGACGTCTGAATGTATTTTGGTGGGTTAGTCTGCTACGTTATCTACATCTCATCCTTGGAATACGATTACGGGTGGCAGTGCCGGTGCTATTTTCCCGCAGCCAGACCATCGCGCACTTGTACCAACCGAAGAAGCTGAAAATGTCTGGGTCGAGGGTGCGCCTTCTAGTCTCATCAAAGCCTGAAAATATTTTTGGAAGTTGCACCGGAACGTGTTCCAGGGTATGGGTATGGTCGGTCAGGGACTTCGCCAAAGCCGACCCAGTCTCCCCCACCTGGGGAGAAAGTATTCTACTTCTTCCATGCGGGGGGCTTCACCCTCATTTCCACACACCCGTAAGACTTCTCTTCCAGTATCACGCGAAGCCTGGTAGAACTTGATAAATGAGTTCCACGTGCCTTGGCTCTCGAATACCGCCCGTTTTCCACACATCCTTTCCTCAAACGTTTCCCATTTCCAGCTGCTCTTCTTGATTACCTTTCTGGGTACAATAACTTGGTAGAGATAGGGCACGAGCCTTTCGATATTATCCTGGTAGGAGCATCGGCCGGGGATTCGGCATTGGCTCTTTGTCGCTTGTTAAGCGAAAAGGCTTGCTCTGCAGAATTTCCTGCGCCCATGGGTTACCTACTACTCCTGTCACCTTGGGTGGATGTTTCACACAACTGACCAGGCTCCTCCAGTCTTACGTTCGATGTGGACTTTCTCGGTAACCTAAACACCAGAAGTATACTCTATTCTCAACCCCTATAGGTTTGAATTCGTGATTCTGGACAGCTACCATTCCCCTGTATCTCTGCATCCTTCGGTCCAAGCTCACTTCTAGCCTTTCCGCATCCGAGCACGTGTATTGCCGTCAGCACTGCTAATCGGCTCCTTGACCAAATGTATATATCTGTAAGGATTCTATATCCTTTACACACCACCGAACTCACACTTCCGAATCAAAGGGGTAAGCCGTTTCAGATATCTTATCGATACAAGGATATTCATGTACTCTTGTACTCTTCTCATCCGAGGCACGCGTCTTTTTCTTTGTATTTTAGAGTTTGCGTTCTTTTAGCGTTTCACAGAATCACAGAATCACACAACGTGCGAGCCCCGTGTCTTTACTCGTCATCGTCGACGTCACTGCTTTGACTCTTCACCGGCATTTTTGCCTCTTGTCGTTCCTTTCTCCCTTCCACCTAAGAGGTGTGAACCACTCGCTACGATACTTACATAAGGAGCGCTGTAACAGTACTTTCGTACGTCATCGAATCAAAAGTATTTCTCCCAACGTTTCAAAGTCCATCTTCTCAGCCCGAAGTCCCATTCTCAAAGTCTATTCTGTCTTATTTTCGTCTTGATCTATCATTTACCTCCGAACTTGCATCTCACACTAAGTTCTTTTTGCGCAGACGCAACAAGGCTTACATATGAAGCATGCTAGAGATAACGTCGACTTTTATTTATAAAGCTGATCTAAACGTTCCGACTTGACATTGATCAACAGAAGGTAACGAAGGCTCTGATTAATGCTCCTAGCTACCGGCTGTGACATGATATCACGTTCGGATCAGGATTCCGCAAGTCAGGTGCTACTGACAACATTATCTATTTCCAGTCCTCCACTTGGGATTACAAACTTTCGGATCCTGGCCGCGAAGCATGGATCCGGACCTGAGGCCTCCAGACTGATCAGTGGTGCAGGCAACATGCGATAATTCCTCTAGAGTACACAAAACATCCAAAATTTCGACGTACCGCAAGCTAAATACTTGCGATACTCGTCCAATACATTATATTACGATCCTTTCCGTCCGTCTGCCTCTCCTTACAACTGTGTACAATGTAATGTTTCATGACACATAAATCCCATCCTCTCTCATCGTATACCCACCGGTGGAGGATCGCTTGAGAATGAATTGAGCGTGTTTCGTTCCGGTGGTTTACATCATATCTCCAGGATTCTCCGTCGATCATGCTGCCTGGCATGTCTTCATAAATAGTCGTCTAATGCATGAGAGATGATGAGTGTCCCAGTGTTCGTCCGCCTATGCGGTCTTTTCTGAGTCACTAGGATTCGAGGTTTTGCGCTCTATGCGGGCCTCCTCGACATCACGCATGTCATCGGCGTGCCAGTCACCAAGATAGAAATACACAGCTGGCAAGCCCACGAAGAGAGCTCCAACAATGTTACCAATCAAAGACGCAATTAACGATCTGAGAAAGTGATCAGCAACCATTGAGATGTGAACAAATGACTTCGTGCATACTTGCGAATGTACAGGTCGGTCGTAAGCTAGAAAGTAATTAAGAAAAGTACCAAGTGCAGGTTAGCACGTGAAACACATACCTCAGAGTGAAGCATAATGCTCAACGAAAGTGAAAACATATTTGCGACAACTAGTAAAAAATATTGGTAAAAGTTTACATCCGAATATTCTGCGACTCACCGTGGTCAAACCCGCAAGCCACGAAAACCTGGAGAATATACATCAGCCAGGATCGGTACCTTTGTAGATTTCACAAACCCAGATGGGGAACCAGATAGAAACAATCTTCGAAAGAGTGTCCCTGGCCCCTGTTGCTTGCTAAATAATGCCCGTGTAAGTAATTGCTCGAAGCAACACTACTCGGATATACGTACGCAAACGGCTATGCAAACAAGCCAGTTACAACCAATGCCGCGAAGGAAAATCTGATACCACTCAGGTGTAATAGCTTTCGTACTGGCACGGGGCTGTTGAGATGATGGGATTGCAGATAGTATGAAGTGACTCACATAGCGAATGACCTTATGTATGAGGCATAGGGATCATCTACCATTAGTCCGTCGTCTGGATATTATGAACGCGTTAGCCTATACGATAGTCGAAGCCAATGAACGTGAACTGACACTTGGCAAGGATTGCTGCAAAGAACAGACTTCCAACAAGATTTCCGAAAAAGACTAACACGATAGTGTATTCAGTACATGGAATAAGAGGCTTCGGCGGTACTCACCAACAATCCAGTTGACGGGAATGCTCCACCAGGGAAGCGCTCTTCTTAGAACAGCCATGGGAAAGATCTATAAGTTGCGTGAGGGGTGAGAAGTAATCTAGACAAACACAAAACTGCTTACCATAAGATTACTCGTGAGCAGATCATAACCTTGGAGTACAATCCTATGGAGGGGGATAACGATTAAGCGATGATCTGACTATACTGAGGCCGTGGGGCACCTACATAACGAGTCCGACAGGGAATACAAAACCGCCGAGGACCTTGACAATTCCGGGGTTCGAAGCTGTTAGACCTGCAGAGCCACCACTAATGACGAGATCAAGGAGGCCACCGAAGGACAACATAACACCAGCAAGAACCTAATAGCAAGATTGAGATGTTAAACCACAAATGCGAGTAGTACTTGTTACTCACCGCCTTGAAGAAGGTCTTGTCCAACCGCGTGTTATGCTTGGCTACAGCTTGCTCGACCAGAGCAACAGCAACTTCAGCTGGCTTGAGAGTGCTTGGAGTGTACATTGGAGTAGTGGTAGTGTGCAATCCGCTGAGATCCAAGGGGGCTGGAGGAGTCTAAATGGTGGCATAGCCCAGTATTTATGTGTTTACAAGGGAAGTTCCTGACAGGCGGGATACTAAAATTAGTGACTATCGTGTGTAGTGGTTATTGGCCGCCGAATCGATTCTGATCAAGTAGATCTGCACGATCATTTTTAATAAGGGACGTCCAATTGAGTTTGGCGCACACACCCAGCACCCACACCCCCTTCGCCATCATCTTCCCGCGCAAATACCAGACGACCGTTACTAAACATGGTAACCTTTCATAATCATCGGACTTTAGACTAAACGCGCCTCTTGGTGCTGAAGCAGTCCTAAAGTGATTAGAAGTTGCGTATGATTTTTAATTAAATTTTCAGGTATTTTAAATGGTCGAGCTTGAGTTATACTGCACAGATCTCAAGGACACGCATTCACAACATTGTAGTACTGTTCGGCGTTTCGCTCCGCGAGTCCGATGATTATATAATGCTATATCTTGCAATAATATGGCAACCATAATTGCAACGTGCCGTACTCTTGTTGTACCTTTGCAAGACCCTTGCATCGCTATTGCGATCATAATTCTACGGCGACTTCAAGGGCGAATTATTCAATCCCATTTCTAATGTATCTGCCTTTAAATTTGAAAATGCCCTTGTAACAAGGCGTTGAAATCCGAATTAGGAACACACGACCATGCTTGGTACGGGGTGCATGGGCGAAGGGTCACGGGTGCGGGGTGCGCGTGAGCGTCTAAGTTAATGATCAGGGGCCTACCAGGGACAGCCTGGGGGTGTCAATTCACCATGGATGGGCCTAGACCGTAATTGCCCGTAGCTACCGGATTACACGCCTGGAAATGCCGTCTTTCGGCTCCTATAGCTTCCCAGTCGGTATCAGTGATCGTTTCCCCGAATTGAGCCAAGACTGACATTCAATAATAATTCAATTGCGCTACTGTGTAAAATGGAATGGAGTGGAAGGTGCTATGATGCAGGCTAATGATTAGCTCACATTGTAACTATTGTACTTCCATATTGAATATCGAGGTCGAAGTTCAGATTACACGACCATGATACTATAGAAGGTCAGCTCAGTCATTACCGACTGGTTCATGGAGCGGCAACAATTCTAATCGGGTGTTACTTTGGTAGCGAGGCCACTAGAACGTGAAGAATTTCATGTATCACAAAATATCACAAACCGATTCTCTGCTTCTGCCTTAGAGATAGGGCCTCAGGGGCGTTATATGGCATATTCTGATCGGCGGACAATCAGTGAGGTTTGAACTTGGGTATACACACACCAGGAGGGCCTTTAAGCCCCTCATTCAATACCTGTAATCAACGGTGTTGTCTATTATGTTCAGGCAGTACATACTCTCCAATCGCTGATATAATGCAGAACGATACGCTCGTTGCTGTTGATTGGTAGATTGGATGTCTGTCTTGGTCATGATATTGTGTGGTTACGATCGGTTACAATTCACTTACAAACCCTAAACCGGTACCCGGGCTCACATGACGATGGGAGAGGGCTTCGGAATTATTGGTGGGGCCAATTATTCATGTGTATGTGTAATTTTGATGTTTATCTGTTGGTCCTCATCTAGTGCAATCAAAACCACATCTTCGGAAAGAACTCAGACGTTTCTTCGGTGGGATGGTTAATGAGTTAACGAGCCCACATCCCACAATTGGAGCATCTGCGCCCATCGGAGTACGTCTAGACACCGGGCGGATATTGGCTCATGGGATGAAGAGTGGCGGAACCAAATATCCCATCGCATCCAGTAAAACCTCGCACACGGGTCGCAGTTGTCATACTTGTCCAGAATGTTTGGGAGGATTTCGTCTATTGATTAATTTCTAGCTTTGTGTGTGTGATGGTCGCCCATCGAGACAAACAAATTCAATCAAAGCGATCAAAATTCTCGAGGATATCTATTAAATGCGCACGTTCATGCATGCATATTCTGACGTACTAGCATCAATGTGGTTTCACTTCTCTCCAGATCGGCGTAATAGCTTGGGCGACTGTGTTGGCGGCAACCTCGAGGCAGCTGCGTTCTACGTCATCTCGAATAGCTGACCACAGCTTACGGGCACGCCATCTATCTGGATGAAATCGCCGATGACTTCTTTCCACGAAATCTTTGTAATCTTGAGGTCGCATGGAGGTCTTGACAGTTGCAAAAAATCTCTCCACTGCGGACCAGTCGACGTCCTCGACTGTTAGACGGGAAGGATGATGGAGCACAGGCCACGGGATATCAATAAAAGCGATCGGCTGATCAGGCGTGAACTTCGCAGCGTCAAACTCCTCGCTGAGAACCTTGTATCGTTCCAGGGCTCGATGACTCGTCCATGCACCGGACTCCCAACGTTGCCGTTGCCTGGAACGCCGCTGTTCTTGTCGTCGCCTTTCCTCTGCATCACGTCGTTCAGTTTCTGCTTGGACCTGGCGTGCCTGGCGTTCGGCCTCTTCACGTTGCTGCCTCTGTCTTTCTGCCTCAGCTCTTCTCCGCTGTTCGGCTTTAGCCTGACGCTCCTGTTCTTCAGCACGTTCACGCGTCTCACGCTTCCTTCGTTGTTCTTCCCAAAGGGGTTTATCCCGGTCCAGTTCTCGCATTTTGCGAATGGACTCTGCGAGTTCGGCTTGTCGCATTGCCTCTTCGTTCGAGTCATCACTCTCACGAGACTCGGACTGTTCTCGAGAACCAGCGGGCTGAGGACATGTCGATTGCTCTTTATGATCACTCGCTGAAAAAAAAAAATATGAACCATTGAAAGAGCAGAGTAGAAACGGTAACATACGCAGTTCATCAATGTTAATTGGGAAATAATCGGCAAAGACTTGTTTGAATCCCTTTTGATGGCGTTCGCCCATCGCCTTAACTTTTGCTTGTTTTCGTATTTCCCGTTGCATTTTTGAGTGATAGAGGGCCTGTTTGGCCTGACTTGGTGATGTGGTTCGCTGACGCTTTCGCGCATGGCCATTGGAAGGGGTGTGTTCTTGTGGCAGTTCATCGTCCGTGTCAGCTGTAAATCCGTTTTCTATCGCCTTCGTCAGACCGCTATAAAGAGCAGAGATTGAAACAAACTTTTTCGTTTGGCATTCTCTTCGGCTTGCGTCCCAGTATTGCTTTGAGATGCAAATTGTTCCGCATCCATGGACATCGGCTGTCCGTTAGCTTGAGATTCTTGACTATATTTTGCTTGTGCTCTCTTGTTCTTCTGCCATCGCTCGTCTCGCTCCTTTTTTAATTCTTCCCTCCCGGATCGCACGGCATTCGACGTGGGTTTAGCCTTGCGACGGAGAAGGTCATCAACAACCATTTGTTTCACCTCTTCTTCGTCCTCGTCAGATTCACTGTCGCTGCTGTAATCATCACTATCTACATGAGCGCGTCTCGGACGCGCTCTTTTGCTCGGAAGCGAGATATCCACCTCGGAAGTAGGCGTGCGTGCGCGTGTACGCTTTGGGCCTGATGGTGAAGGAGCCCTAGAACGCCGAGCCTGGGGATCGACCCTCACAACGGATGTAAATTTAAATCCAAAGTGGACAGTGCACTGATATTCCGGGTCCAGCTTGTAGATCTCCCATTGCTCTTGGTAGCAAAACACGTGTTCCCTGCAAGTACAGTATTCCAACAACTGGAAGGATATATATAGACGATGTCACTCACCCGCAAATTTCGACTACTCGTGGCCAAAAGCCCTCATCGCGCACACCTCCATCCAGGCGTGCTTTCGGCACAAATCTCCAAAAGCTTGTACCTTTCGGTGTTGTTTCGATGACAATACGTTTGGGAGGTGGAAGATCCTCGCCGATAGATAATTTGTGCAATTCAGGGATATCTTCGCCAGCAAGAGCAGTACGTGGATCAAAAGACGCGAAGGAGAGTTTGGAATCTGGAGCACGCAATAGGCGGGAGGGTTGGGTCGGGTCAAGGAGACCAGGTTGAGGGCCACGAATTATCCGTGGCGGATGGGATGGGCCCGCAGGGTGCGTCTGAGCTGGCTGGGAGCCCATTTGATGAAGCTAGACTGTTTAAAAAGGACTACAGAAGTCGGATTAATGATGAAAGAAATCTATATACCTTAGCATTCGATTGAAGAGTCGAAATAGAGTCCACGGTGGACAGTGTCACGTGAGAGTACAATAGCAACTTTATAGATGGTCAAATATAGGATTCATTCATTCACTGAACCAACGCGGCTAAGCTTCACATGATACATTGTTTTCAAATATCCGGGAACTGAAGCGTTGGAAATTAGACTAGCATGTCCAACATGTTGGTAACGATGTAATCAGTTCATAGTCATGAGATTCGTGTAATGATGCAAACAATATAATGTACAAGTTGAAGGCTAAAAATGTGGAAGATATTGTATAAGAGATGCAAGAGATGTGGTATAAATGAACAATAACAATAATGCCAAGTTCCAGATGCAATTGTAATGCTGATGCCGATGATGATGCCAGATAGTATGAAATATGATAGTCAAGAAGAGATTTCAATAGACGGTATATTCGTTCGTGAACGAAGGCTGAGACATGGAATGCGTTGCAAGGTCTGGGTACTCGTAGCGGCCTTCAAAGTACCCTGAGCCATATGTCTGCAAAAACTCCTCTAGTTCAGCCGGTAGGGAGTTGTTCAGATGGTTTCCGGTGACAGGCTGGTACTGAAAGTCCGCATCAAAGGCAGGAATAGGCTGCTGATAGTTGATATCGGAGAACAGCTTTGGGTCGAACTGTGGCATGTGGAGAGTAGAGAGATTGACGGGGACAGTTGAGGGCTGCAAGTGGTTGGAGGTGGTAGGGAGCTGAGAGGGCTGTTCATAAACGGAGGCGAAGCTCTCTGCAGGGAAATCGGGGAAAAGTTTCTCCCAGGTGAGCTCGGAAAATGTGAGGTCATTCAAATCCAGCGTTACAGGAACATCTTCCTCGGGCCTCATAAATTGAGTAGATGGGTAAGGTGCAGCAGCGGACCGTCGAGCAGTTTTGCCCCCGAGATTGCGACGCGCCTTGGGCTCATAGCTGTGCAGGTGCTTGCGGTGACGCGTCAAGCTTGCTGGATCGGTGGTGGTAAACGTGCACCCAGGGTGAGGGCACATATTCGAGCGTTCACGGGTGTGGGTCCTGATGTGCGTCTGCACGTTGGACTTTTGGAGGGTCTTGTAATTGCAATCAGGGAATGGGCATGCGTGCATACTGATTAAGATAGGAAACAAGTCAGGAATCATCTGGTATAATAATAATATACAGACACGCACAGAGCCTCCTTGTTTTCATCGTGTGTACGCATGTGTCTAGGAAGATCTGCCTTGCGGCTGATAGCTTTGTGGCAGACAGGGCAGTAAACAGGAGTCTGTAGAGAAAGCGTCATAAGTACAGACGTATGATTCGAAGTAGGCTGGAAAAGTACCGTGTTACGTCCTGTAGCAGGCATATTGTGACAGTGTCTGAGAGAAGAGCAGTGGTTGTATATGATCTGTGTAGTGGAATTAAATCCTTGGAGTGAATGAATAGCGTGTGTGTTGTGGCAAATGGACACATCTTGCGCGCTTCTTTTAAAGCACCAGGCGTGCTATGGACATCGAGTACGATTGCTTTTCTGCGGCGCGCGTTTCTGCCTTTAAAGGCAAAAAGCGAGAAGCAATCGTGTGCGATGGCCTGAGCATGAGGGACGAGCCACTCGGTTAGCGAGGAAGGCAAAAGAGTTGGAAGAGGGTTCGATTGCGTCTCAATACGTTTCATTTTTTGCCTTGTTAGGTAATTTCTGGTTACCTGCTCGATGTAGGGATGAGTGGCTCAGTACTCAGTGCTCAGGCCTTATGAATGGGAAGGTTGGGCCCAACAGACGCTTTCGAAAAGAGCTCCACCTTGAGGCACATCCAAATGTATTGAGGAGGAGATCCATTCCAGTACTAGTTTCTAGGATAGTGTTCGCAGTCACCGGTCGGCTGCCAATGAAGTTGTGAATGACTCGTAGGATATGATGAAGAACAACAAGACCAAGTTAGTTACGCGTGACGTATAGTAGTAAATGCTCAGCGTCACGTGAGAGCATTGAACTTCAGTTGATTCTGATCCCACAAATTCAGCAGCAACTTGAACGTCGTCGGGCAAGATACTCTCTGGACCTGCAAGAAGATCCGCATCACAAGGCTCGGTCGAGAGCCGGGGTGCTCCCACAAAGGATGCTTCAAAATCCTGTGCAATCTTGACAGTAATACCAACCTCTTCACGGGTATGCACGTGAGGATGTCAACGTGGGTGGACTTTCCAGCCTCCGCGGTTTTCAATGCCTTTCATGACGCTGTGGTTTGCACGAATTTTTCCTAGTGTTTCGAATTCTGCGCCGACTGAGAGATTACACCGTTACGCAGACTGTGTTGTGCCGAGATTAGAGAATGTACGCTCTATTTCGCATGCATGCCCTATACATTTGAGAGGATCAGACCTTGAGTGGGTGAATTTCGGATGATTTGTCCATTGTGAAAGACTGCCAACTCCCCTTGCACCTGAGTTCTGCCGTGGGCCAAGGCAAAACCAGTTTTGCCAGGCGAGTTGGCAAAACTTCCAAATTCTGCCAATAACTCAACATTCACGTGCACGTGCATAAATGGTTGTGCAACTTGCAACGTTGCCCCCTGTGTGACGGCATCGAGGGTGACGTGACTCACTGGTCATGCTGACTCGAACGTACCTCATAAAGAGCTACTAGGACTTAGTCTACTAGTACTGCTCACAGTACTTATTTGCCCGCTCACTCACAATGTCTTTGAAGAGCTTTCAATCCGAAATTCAGGAAATTTACGCACGGGAGCTCGCTCGCCAACGTGGCCAAGCTAGTGTAACTCCTGCTCCGCGGAATATACATACGAGGAAGATACAGATACCCGAGGAATCTAACATTATCGGTGAACCACCTCCATCCAGGGATACCGGTGTTGAGGATGAGGTCGAAGCTGTCCTGGTACTCCATCTTTCATTACCATGTTGTGCGTCCACTCAATTCTTCTCAGGCATTACTATCTGCCCATGATTATGACCGAGCACGCACCTCGGTAGCACAACTCATCACTGGACGCAAAGGCGAATACATATTCCGCATTGGCTGTCGACCACCTCATACATCGCTCTTTGCCGGAGAGAGCGTGGACGACGCGACAGGATGGTCGGGGGTCCCGCGAACAGATGTTGAAGTCACTTCATTGCAATCATCGGTTAAAAGAGTTGTGGAAGAGCTAGGAGGCAAGGTGTGTGGTTTATTTACATACGGACTACATGAATTTACCACCAATAGATATCTGTTCTTTTTGAAACTACTGACGGCTACTATCCACGTGCAACACTACTACTACGATTACCTCCGCCCAGCATTGAATTAGTTCCCGAAGTCCGCTGTGCTGTCGTCGGTAACGTTGATTCGGGCAAGTCTACAACACTAGGAGTTCTAACACGCGGTATGGTGCACACATGCATGCACGCGTGTTCCAATTATCTATTTCTTCTCAGGTCCTCTGGATGACGGGAGAGGTCGAGCTCGTGTAGCACTGTTTCGTCATAAACACGAGATCGAGACCGGTCGAACATCTAGTGTAGGGATGGAAGTAAGTTGCATGTCTCCTACCAGCCTACACAGTCCTACATATTTTCACCCAGATCCTTGGGTTTTCGACAGCTGGAGTCCCGGTCCTTCCAAATATACCGACCTCTGCTGATGCAGATGTGATTCGACACGATAAACTGGGCTGGGATGAAATTTCAGCACGGTCAGCCAAGATAGTTTCTTTCAGCGGTAAGTCCGTCGTTCGACGCGACTGTGTTTCACATATACACCTCCCTTTTATAGACCTTGCGGGACATGAGCGATATTTGAAAACTACTCTCTACGGGTTGACGTCCGGGGCGCCATCGTGTGTGATTCTTATGGTCGGTGCCAACGCCGGGCTGATCGGCATGTCGAAGGAGCATCTGGCAATAGCTCTGGCTTTAAGCGTGCCTGTCGTTGTCTGTATTACCAAGGTTCAAATTAACCCTATAACCATACGGCTGAGCTGATTTCCACATAGATTGATATGACCCCACCTAATATTCTCAATGAGACCACGAAACAGATTGTGAAGATTTTGAAGAGTCCTGGATGCAGGTGAATCATATCCTTTACTCCGCTTCGATTCTATATAACATGACTGCAGGAAAACACCAGTTTTTGTGAACTCGATGGAAGTTGCGGTTGAATCGTCGCAGACATTTGCGCAATACAAGTGAAGCTATTCGTTTTCGGTCGTGAATTCTTGGTGCTTATTGAACATAGATTATGTCCTGTTTTCCGCGTCTCTAATGTCACTGGAGAAGGCCTCGACTATGTCAGTGTTGAGCACTTTCTGATTTGCGAGGGTTCTGACTTGACTGAAGTTTCGCACGTTCTTGAATCTCCTTCCATCCAACGAAGCGGATACCGAGACGTTCGCAGTTGATCAGCCACTCGAGGTAGCACCGGCCCTTGACATACATTCAAGCCTGCAACTGATATCTTTCGCTGCAGTATTCGGTCACTGATGTCTGGTCTGTCCCATACGTGGGGACGGTGGTCAATGGCATTCTCAACAGTGGAAGTGTCAAGACAGGTGACTCTATTCTCTTTGGACCAGACTCCAATGGTCATTTCCAGTCGACCATTGTGAGGAGCATGCAACGAAAACGGTATTCTCGGCTTCTGTTAGCATTTTTGTGGGTACTGAACTTTTGCAGAGCTGATGTCACAACAGCAGAGGCTGGCCAATGCGTCGCTCTCGCTCTCAAGCGAGTGAAACGTGCGGCTGTCAGGAAGGGTATGGTCATAGTGCACAAGACTGATACTCCCCCGAAAGGTTAACATCGCAATTTTTGCTATTATTTTTGCGATATCTCATAAGGACTCACAGCGACACGCCAGTTCGAAGGACAGGTCCTCATATTATAGTGAGCTCAAGTTAACCTCACACAATGTGATGATTCGAGCTGAATTTGTAGTCACAATACTACCATGCAACGAAATTACCAGGTATGCTTTACAGCTTGCTGTTCTCGTGGTCCACGCTGATGTAGTGTGCGCATAGGCTATGCTTCATTGCGGAGTGAGTAGGATCTCCTGATACCTATCGTAGTTCTCATCGGTTCTAGGCTGTCCGCCAAACTGTTCGTATCATATCGATGGACAACCCTGAGGGGATCCTGCGGACTGGTGATCGAGCCACCGTTCAGTTTGAGTTCATTACACAGCCGGAGTTTGTCAAGGTCGGGATGAAGTTATTGTTCCGTGAGGGCAAGACCAAGGTATGTTAATGACTGTTCCGTACTTGTCACCGCACCTTTGACTATTGACGCACCCAGGGACTTGGTGTTATCACTCGACTACTATGACAGAGGGGAACATGATCACGGTGCGGTGACCAGCTGGTCTTTTGTCGACGTCCTAGGTTTCCTCGCTCGGATGGAGGTCATCTACGGTCCTTCTCACTCACCACCCTCAACCCATTCTGTTACAGTTAGGTTTTCTTCCAGTGTGGGGCCTGCTTGGTTGTAATAATTCGAGTGTGGCACGAAGAATTGTATTTATAAGTACCTGGATATCTTATTTTTAATTTGAAGCAATATATCTACAGCGCCCCATCTCTGACAAGTCACACAAAACGATCTTTCAGTTTGATTCGCCTTCCAAGTAGGAACATCTATTTCGCGAGTATCGTAGGTCTCTAAAGACATAGCACGATAAGTGTTCGACTAAGTAGTGAAAGGTATCAATCCAGAGAGCTTTCCGAGGTTGCAGTATTCGTCGATCTCGAGTAGCTTGCATGCGAAGGCTCTTTCGCACAATCGGCGGGCTTATCTCGTCTTCCACATCAGAAAACTCGACTTCGTCACTACCAGGCGGGGTAGATTGAAATTCGTCGCCGCCATCACTTTCAGATGATACCTCCTTCCGACGCGCGCTTCCTTTCAGTCTTTTAGCAGAGGGTTTCCTAACTCCCGAGCTCGCTTTCTTCCTTTTCTGCGTTTTCGGCGGTTTCGAATGCGCCTGGTAATGCAAGAACTGCTCGAACCATTCCGTACGATACCCAACACATTTCATGACGATGAAGTTAATCACGAGCCTCCCATCATTGAGTGCCTCTCGAATGCCATCTTCTGTACACTTGATGAGACGAATTACGCCCCCCTTGTCTACAAGTTCGATATTTGCTCTTGCGACCCAACCCTTTCCCCACTCAGTCTTCAGGGCTCCTGTAACCTAACGTCGAATGACCGGAGGTTGGAGTAGGTCAAGTTGGTGGGGCGAAATTTCGTCCCACCGAGAGGTCTCATACGAACCAAGGTATACTCATTGATTTGGCTTATCAGAAGCAATGAGGTCGATTGGCCCTGTAACGAGCGATTTGTCTGTGAAACGTTTCACCCCACAAAACGCAACACCATGATCGCCTGGAGCGAGTGGGAGGTATGGATTGTAGGAACGTGACATGGCTAAGCTGTGAAGTTTTAACTTTAGTAGTAGTATATTACATAGAGTCAAGACTCGAGATACGCACTAAGGGTATTTATCCGATTTTGTAGGACCTTGCCAGTTGTTCGACATGGTTTGCCGACCGCCGCCAAGAGCCTGAAGTAATAGCAAGGTTAGCCTGATTTACTAGATAGGAGAACCCCGAGCTCACGTCGCTGATCACAGGGCGCGGAAATCTGACGCGGAACTGCTCTTCGACGACAACTGGAGGTCCAAGATTAAGGTGCTTAAGATTCCAGACATCAAATTTGCCATCTTCGCTCTTGACAAACGTGATCCGTTCAATCAGATCGGGTTCATTTTCCGATTTGATAACCACCTGGATTATCGTATTGACTGGCTCTGCTTTCACGGTCAGACTCGATCTAGAAGTGTTGGTGTTTGAGGGCCACGGAGGGGTTGCGTTTGGAGCATGTTCGGGCATCAGTAGATTGGATGCGATGTTGTCGGACATGTCCTGGTCAACGTCCTGATGCCCTGTAGCTTCGACGACAGTCCCATTTGGCTGTTCGTTCTTAAGTTGCTTATTTTTCTTGCGAAGTTTAGTTAACTCCGAGTCCTTGCCCTGTTCCGCGACGAGCTTAGTTTTGGCTGTTAGGCTTGCCTTGAGGGCAGCTACCTCCAGATTGAGGTGCGATGTATCGTTTGACTCCTGTTTCACTGGGCGAGCATGATCAGAGTCGGAGTCATTGAGTTCTATGATCTCGTTATGCATTCTGGTGATTGCTGATGCAACTTGTACTGATGTTTCCGTGGTGGCGACGGAGGGGCGGCACCGGGGCTAAGACAGAAGGGACACAGATTCAGTCTAAACGAGTACTGAGCAGGGTTTAGGACCGTCTCGCCAGTATATTGTGTTTTGAAAATGATAGGGAACGTTAATTTTCAATGGCAAGGGATTACGAGATATCCTCGGAAGCAATTTAGTACTAGTGGTAACGATATTGCTTGCCAGTGCTTGATAGATGTAGGCGGGGCCACATTTGTAAACGTGTACATGAACGCAGTACTGAGACTATCCAGAGGCCTGAGGCCTGAGGACTGAGTACCAGTAGTACGAAGACTCGAGACTCATCTTCGATATTGTCGCTTTCAAGAACCTCATCTTCAAGGCAACTTGGCAGCCGTTTCGGCTGGGCATCGCATGGGGGCTTGAAGCTGGAGCCTCAACGGTACTCGACGAGCACAAGGCTGATCTCTTCATTAAAAGCAAGCCCGATTATTTAATTATTCAGGCCTAGGTGCACGTCCACGAGTTTCTGTTAGTTTGTCGACCTTCGGGTGAGTTCTTGAACAATAGATTTTCTTGTCTTCGATGTGTAGTCTGATCTGGGTTTCCTTGGACTCGTGAAACGTGGAAGGTGGTGCTGGCAAGTAATAGAGTGGATACCATCATAAATCAGACGCTCGAGATTGCTTGGCTATTATTTAAGCTTAAGTGCTGCGCAGCCTGCGCTGCGGCTAGCCGGTTGAGTTTGGTCAGCATGCCAAACTTTGTGGAGCTATGATTATAAGATAAGTCTCGTGTATGTCTTCAACAACATCGTACCAAGCAGTTCCTTCTGACGAAGGTAGTTCGCCCGCCAAACCCGCCTCTCGTTTTACATTTAGCAAGGTTCTTTTTCTTTCTGGATTGGTGTTCCTCATCGTCGCGTTTACATCGTACAAAGCGTTCTTCTCCGAGTCTATCCAACATCCGTCGTCTCCTCAACTAGACTCCAGTACCAAAGCATTACAAACTCAAACATCTTCATCCATACCGCCAGCACCGAGTGATACTCCAGAAATGCAAGGTCAAGGAAAGTACAGTGTTGGATAGTAAGTGTTGTCCTCCTTCGTGATGACCTACTCCTGACTGTTTTACCAGCTTCGTGAATTGGTGCGTCATTTCATCGGT